>SCLJ03000012.1_pt1 | contig 13407 bp, 17 predicted proteins | sample 7267891 | NCBI WGS metagenome assembly SCLJ03 (sample SAMN10721082, study PRJNA514188) | viral metagenome | isolation source: depth-stratified mine tailings core B | place: China: Fankou Pb/Zn Mine tailings
TTCTGCAACCTTATTTTGTTTTCTTCTATTCGGTAATCGACCATCTTTAAGGTCGAAATGACGGGCTTATCTGGTATCCCCCGAGCATTGTAGTTAGCGGCTACAATATCCTTGTCGCTATCAAGTAGCCTCTGAATGCCGCTAGCTGGAAACAACATGTCATTATCAATAAACATAATATAATCCATGTGTTTTTCTTGAGCGGTCTTAACGAGAAGATTTCTGTTTCTGGCAACATAGCCTCCTATTTCAAGGTCGAGGGCTACTCCAACACCGTTTCCTTTTAAGACTTCGATAGCGCTTACTAGGCAAGGTACTGTTTCTGCTCGAATGGTGCCCCCCGTGGCCATTCCAATCATAATATTACATGGAGAAGGAATCATAACCCATTATAGCAAAGAGGTATCTCAATAAGTGTCTGCCACTGGCCCAAGGGCTGTGGTAAATGTGGTCGCTTTGTATGTGGCTGTGGTCAAGAATGTTCCGTAAGTTTCAGAAGTAATCTTAGCCGCTCCGAAATTACCAATTGTGTGAGTTGCAACATAACCCGTTGTAGCTGATCCCTGAAGGACTACAAAATATTTAGCTGGTCCAACCGCTGCATAAGTAGCCGTAAAGGGAATCTGTTGGAAAGCATCAGCAGTACCTTGTGCAGTAGTGGTGGCAGATTTAGCAACTATTGTCCCGCTTGAGTTGGCAAGACCTACAAATAGATTAACAGATCCACTTGTGGTGTGTCCATTAAGAACTGAAACGCCCGTAAGGGTTGTGTTGGCTGGAATAAACACCTCGCAAAGATAACTCTCGGTTGTAACAATCTGGTGCTGTGTGGCATCCGTTGTAGCCGAAAACCCAAGGCCTCCTGAATGAAATACTGATGGAGCGGAAAATCCCCCACCCGCAGCGACTCCACCCGTAGGAGTAAGGGCGGTCCCGACTGTAACTCCTCCTGTGGCCGTACCGTTGATTGTAACGGTTCCAGCTCCTTTGGCATCCAATTTTAAATTCTCATCTGTTCCAGAAGAAAGGACTGAAATTGCAAAACCTCCGGCCGCTGCTGCACTCTTAACCTTAATACCCGTGGCTGCTGAAGCAGTAGAAGCGTCTACTTGAAACGTCGGGTTGGTAGCTCCATTGGGTCCAACCACTAATGCTGTTGCACTCGAAGAAGTAACCGTGCCAAGAGCTGATATGGCCGATCCGCCCACTGTAATGTCAGCGGGTAAATTAACCGCTGCATTCTGTTTAAGCATTGGTATATCGTTTGCTAAATCCATTTAAGTTCTGACTCCTTTCCCGTTACAAATCGGACAAATAATTGGTTTGTGTGGTCCTAGGTATTTTAGACCCGTGCCATCGCACTCTATACACAATCTCTCGTAAGTCTTGGTGTCTGGTTCGTTTTTCCAGTTTTCAACTGTTTTGGGATCTCCTGCTGGTATAACTTTCTTTTTTGCCATAGACTTCGCCTCGTAGATAGAGGATTAGTCTATCTGGAGGAATACGCTAATCCAATGTCCACTCGCTGCTGCTTGCTGTACTGTTCCTACTTTTGCATGAGTCGTCCCCGCTGCATAAACTGTTACACAACCTGCTGTGCCAGAGGGTGTACCAACTTCACTTCCTACTGCGAATGTCGATCCATCTGAAAGTACCGCTGCAATTCCGTGAGTTTGCACCCATCCATAAGTTCCAGTTGGAATTGCGTATATTGCTACTCCGACAGGGATTCCAGTTTGGGTCGTTGCTGGGAATTGAATGACTCCGCTCCAGGGACTTCTCTTCATATTGATCTTGGTAGAAGTCGTCCAAGAAGTTTGCAATGGTCTGTCAAGAGTTAATACTAGAGCTGCTCCACTTCCACCAGTTGTGTGTCCAGTGATTGTATATTCGGAACCTGCATCCGGCGTGGTGTAAACCGATACCGAACCTCCGTCAAACTGGTTAGCCGTGATTGTCGTTGTTCCGTTGGTGACATTGACTGTTTGTACCCCACCGTTTGTTACTGCTGTTGAGGCTGTAACTGCCATGTTTTCAAACTGAGTATCTTCAGCGCTTGATTGAAGCAGATTTCCCTTTACTAGATCAGCACCCCCGGCAAGAGCAAATCTATATATTTGTCCCTGATCGCCGTAGGCTTTTTGACCAATTTGATACCCGCTGGGAAGAGTCGTCCAGCTCTTGTACAAATCGTCAAAGCTTAAAAATGATGGTCCTGTTATTAATCCCATATTATACTGTTAGTATCCCTGTACCTTTAGAATGACGTCTGAAGGACAGAGGGATATTCTGCCCAATGACATAGAAACGTGCAATTCTTCCTGCTTGATCTGGAATAAGTAACGGTTTTTGATAGAACCAGCCATGAAATTCGCTGGGAATATTTAGAGTCATGGCACCAGTTCCTTCGTATGCTTCCAAGGTTCCAAAATCAACCTTCTCGATTACATCGTCATACTCAGCGGGAACTTCTGTGCGTCCATGCCAATTGAGGTAATCTTCATTAATCATCCAAAGAACTCCACTTGTCGCCTGGTCATCACGGATGATGTGCATATCACGATAGCTTAGTGCGTTGAATCCCGCTGCATTTCTTAGCTCTGCACTTGATCTCTCACCAAACTTGCTCTGCATTGAAACCCTATCATATCCAACTTCATCATAGAAAGCCCTTACATTGGGTGTAAGGAGTTGCTCGTAAAGACTCCAGACAGCTTTTGTCGTAACACCAATGTTCGGAGTTTCCTCTGCCATACCTGAAGCAATTGCATCATCATACTGAGTAGCCATTGTTGACAAGGTAAGTTTATTGCTTGCGTAAGCAACAATTGTCGAATCCAAAACTGGATAGGTTGATCTTGAAAGACCTCCGATTGTTCCAACGTTGGTAGAATCGTCAATAATAGCTGTTAGGCCAAGGGGCTGGTTTGCTGATCCTGTCCCGTAAACTGCCCCGCCCAAAGTCTGAAGGGCTTGAGCTGCTGCTTTCTCGTATTTGAATTGGTCCAGATTGATTATTCCAAGAGAACCGACGTTAGCGAATGATTCAAGCATTATGCTAACTGCTGGCTGTGTGTAAGCCGTGTGTGCAAAACTTCCTGTTACGGTAGTGGTGACTGCCGAGCTGTTAAGAGTTTCAAGACCTGTGAAGAACTGTCCTTGCGTATCTGCTGTGACATCGTACGAAACATCCATTGTTGAACCTTCAAATGGTTCGCCTGCACTCATTAAACGGGAAAAATAGACCGCCGAATTTAGAACTTGGTCTACGACCTTTGTATAAAGTTGTCGTGTAGTTGTTGATGTTACACGATTTGAGTTTTGTATTCCGTCTGCTGCCATATTATTTTGCAATAAAAAAACCGCCCTGTGGCGGTTGATGTAACCTTACTGAAAAACATTATACTACCATGTCAAGCCCCCTGTCAACCCTCGTTATCTAACCCTCATTTTTCTGGTTGCGTCCATTATTATCTGCTTAAAACTTTTATTGTGAATATCCCTCGCATAGTTAAACTTCTCAGGATTCTCGGCTTCAACTGGTTGATTGCCTGAAATCGGAGCCTCTGCACCTGCTGGTTGCTCATCAGATGGTTTGTAATACAAGAGAAAGAATTTAGTTATAGAGTCAACCAATGGTTTACCCTCCGACTTTAGTTTATTGTTGTGCTCTATGGCCTGTCTAAATAAATCTCGGACCCTCATAGCTGCTGGTTCGTCGCTATCTATATCTTTCGGCCTTTCCAATTTGCCAAGGGCGTATAGTTCTTCTATTTCTGAGTTAATTCTCTTAGTGGTTTCTGCGACTCTTATTTCTTGGTTTTTTGTCTCTTCTTCTTGTTTGATTTTGTCCTCCTCTTGAGCTTTCTTCATTTCGGCCAACTCATCCTCTTTCTGTTTTTTGTAGAAGTCCTGCATCCTGTTTTCCATCAGACGAAGACTTTCACTAACTACTTCCTCCCAGTTTAAGGGGGCTGCGTTGCCATCTTTATCAACGCCTTTGAAGTGTACTTTAAGTTCTTCCGTCTTTTTGGCCTTTTGTGCCTCAGTGAGATCTTTATTTGTTTGAATTTCTAATATCTTCTCGGCAACCTCTGAAGCTGTTGCCTTTGCCGTTTTGCTGACTATTTCATCAGTGTCTACCTTAGGTTCCTCCTTTACCTCCTCCTTTTTTATTTCCTCTTCGGGCTTGGGGCTTTGATTCTCTTCCTTGACTTCTTTCGCCTCTTCAACTGGTTTTTCAATCTCGGGTTTGCTTTCTTCCTTACGAGCCTTAACGTCCTCCTCAACAAGCTGACGGACAGTTTTGCTACGGACATTCTTAATGAAGTTCTTTGTTTCTTCTGGTAATTCCTCTTCAGGGGCTTTCTTAGTCGCCATACCAATATTATAACAAGTGTTATCTTTTAATTTGGTTTAGAGAGGTTTTTTCGACCATGCCAACTATATTTAGCATTCTTGACACCAGACTTAACTGGTTTCATCTTTAGTGTCGGATCTTTAACCCCTGCGTTTTTTGTGCTAGCCATTTTGTATCACCTCTCTTCTGTGCGTTCTAACAGTAAGTGGGGGCTTTTTGACCTCCCTACGTTCTTTCTCTATTTTATTATACTCTTTTTTAACGCCCTTGGGTGCCTCTTCATGTTCGTATATTTTCGCATTTAAGGTTCCTTTATCAAGCAAAACAGGTTTGCCCTCCTGATCTATCCCCCAATTTCTAGCGGCAGTAAAATCTCCCCAAAGTAAATTATAATGTAGAAAATTCTCCAATCCCATGTTCTTCATAAGTTGAACAAGATTAGGATTCCTGTCTTCGTAGTCTTCACTGTCATACTCCCTCAAGGGTTTGAGCCATCTATTAATTTCCTTGTCATCCCTTTCGGCCTTAGTTGTAACAACATAATCTTTCCCTTCTTCAAGAGCTTGAGGAGTATTGGGAGTTTCTTTTAACTCCTCCTCATTTTGCTGGAGTCCTTTCGGATCTTTGGCTACCTTAATAATCTTGTCCCCTATCTCGTAGACGTTTCGAGTCGTACCGCCCTTTGAAACAGGTTCTCCAGCTACTCCTGCTAAGTATTCATCAAATAATTGGTTGGTATTTGGAACATTCATATATTTCTCGGACTTCCTACTGGTGCTCCAGCGGCTCCAACTTGAGGTTGTGCTGGAATATTGGCCGTATTCATAGGATTAGGACTTCCGGGTGCTCCTTGTACCTGTAAGGGGTTTTGTGGATTTCCCTGCATCATTGGGTTTGCCCCTTGGGGCATATTAAACGGAGTCCCAGGAGGAGGAGTCATTTGGGGATTTTGAGCTTGTACACCCTCTAAAATTAACTGTTGGGCCTGTGCTTCGCTTGTGTCAAGCCCCTCGACATACTGAAGCATATAGGTGTTTTTGTCCGTCATCCAAAGTAAGATCTGTTTTGCACGCCCTTCAGGATCACTTAGTCCCATATCTCTATAAAATTGAACAGGATCGATCATTCCAAGTTTAGCCATATCCATAGCATTATTTTGAGCTTTGAGTTTGTCCGTACCAGAGGCTTTAATTTTAACCAACATTCCCTCACGAACCATGTTTCTATTTAACCTGACGTAAACGATATCTCCCACAACCCCCATAATCTCTCTGAAGTGATCCTTGGTGTACCTGAGCTTGATAAATTGCATTGCCCAATCTCCCATCCATTCAGCGGCTGCATTAACGGTATCCTCAACATAGTCATCAGCCCTTGTGAAGTCGCTTTCTCTGGCAATCTGGTTAGTCGTTGCCACCTCCGTTTGAATTTGACCCCTGACAGCGTTGGCCCCAGCAACACCATACATACGGCTTTCGATATTCTTCAGATCGTTAAATTCGTCAGCAGTTGGCCTTTCTGGTTCGATAAACTTATGTACCTGGTCGACATTCCCATCCACCACAACGTCTTGGTCGGGATCGCTCATATCCATCTCCTGAATATCACCGCTCTTTAACCCAGACATCTTACTCCAGATGTGATGTCCCCTATTATCGAGCGTTTCTTCAATCTGTTTGCCACGCTTGTCATGTGCCTTCTGATTGGCTAGATTCTGTTCTAATTCGGTTGTTTCATCGTAAGGCTGTCTTCCCCATTGATCGTAGCCCATGAAATAGTAAGGTTTTCTCGGATTCTTGAAATAATTGTAATAGACACGCTCTTTGGTGACATCTGAGGGCATTAATCCGCTGGCTATTATCTGCATCGACTCTTCGACTGTCAACTCTTGCTTCTGACCACTTTCATCATATCTAAAGTATCTATCCTCACCTTTGTAGTCGAAGTTGGGATTTCTCATTTTCTTCAGCATGCACTTGTGGTACTTCCACATTACTCCCTCAACACGTTCCCACTTGCCGCTTTCTGAAGACTTCTTGTACCAAGTGAACCATATCTCACGAATCTTAATTTTTGTCGCCATGTTGTCCCAATCGTGATCGGCTCCAGGTTTTATACTGTCTTTCTCAAGTTCCCGAATTAAATCCTCTCTCGCATCAGGGAAGCGCATTAGACATTGTTTAACTGTCATTGGAACTATTTGACTTATCCAATTCATATCTTCAGCTTTGTTAGATGGAGAAGTATAATCCACATCTATCAAATCGGGGTGGATGCACTCGAATCTGTAATCTCCTCTCTCTGGATCCCACCGCACTTTAATAACACCAGTAAAGTAAACGGGGCGATGTTTAAAGGCCATTCCCAAAACACTACGGTTCTCCCGTTCTTTAACTTGCGTATCGACAGCTTTTGATAATTCTTGGGCTAAGAGTTTGGATTCCTCGGAGTTGTTGCCGGGTGTGACAATTAAATCTGGTAGACGTGACATTGCCAAAGGCTTGAGGGTGGATTCAATTTCATAAAGTACGTTGTCGTGATACTTGCTCTCGTAGTCTTTAAGAAGATGGGCTTTATCTTTCTCAACGATCTGTCTTCCGAAGTAGTAGAGTTCGTTCTCTGAGCGCCTGTCGTATAGATCTTTTTCGTTGCGATAGAACTCCCTTGAATCGCTGAGTAGTTTGTCAAAATTGCTTATCAAATCGCTATCCTCTATATCAAGTGCTAGAGGATCTTCGGGATGTGTAACAAGTCCCTCTTTACTGACGGCTGGAGGTGTGTGTACGTCGTGCATTGACCCCTGCATTGGGATCTGTAAATCTGATTCTGCCATATATAAAAATAACCGCACGGAGATGAACCGATGCGGTTGTCTAATTATACCACCTTACATTTGTACAACATCGTTAATTCTGTATTTTGCCGGACAAGCGGGATTTGAACAACTCATCTCAAAGGGAAACTGCATTAACTTAAAATCCGGCAGTTTAACTACCTTATTTCCCGTGAACTGAAGTATTGGGCTTCTACACAACCAACAATAGAATATTCCTATTGCGCCCAAAGGCGGACTGACTAAGGTTATTTTTGTATTGGGTTTTGAATACTCAAGAGTCTGGAAGGTGTAAAGTCTTTTGCACTTATGGCATATCTGAAATGTGGGGACATCATTTCTTGGCTCAATCCCTGGTGATATTTTGACCACATTGCCTTTTATTTGAGTTCCTAGAGTTTCGCCATCGTACGGACACCTGAATAAGTATAGATTATCTGGATCTTGTTCGTTGGGCGCTATTGATACCGTCTGTACCAGCAGCTCTTTTTTTTCACTTCTAATTGTTATCTGCATATATGTGGGGCGGAAAAACTATGATGGTTGTTCTTCGAAGTCCACCCCACCACTAATTATAGCGTTTTCTATCTTACAAACTTATCTACATCAATGGGTATTTGCCGACCTGTTTCATCTTTCTCAACTGAAAACACTTTTTCACGATTATCTATTTGTCTTTCCTTAACCCCACCGTAGTGTCCATGGGTTAGATTCCAACAGTAATATTCAAAAGCTCTTAGTGCATGGCTCCACTCATCGTGTACGGGGGTTTCGTTATCTTGATTCGTGCTGGTTGCTGGTTTATCGGGATAGTGATAATTAACTATACAATCTCTAAACCTCTCACATTTATCTTGTGCGACCCACAGGTTGGGTATGTATTTATGTGCATTTCTAATCTGCTGTTCTATATCGGGAATAGGCATAGTCCTTATTGTGCGACCCGTTATATCTCTATATACATCTATTGGACTTCTGCCCGTTAAAAGCGTTCTAGCACGTCCTGCGATATCTCCAGTTTCTAATTCTGGCTCCTTGTATCCTTTCTCCTCAATCACATTTACAAAATGACGCAAGTCGGCGTTACTTGCTTCGTAGTAGTCAATAAGTCTCAATTCACTGCCATTGGGTTGAATAAATAGAATAACTGTTGGGTCATTAACCCCAAAGTCCCAAGATAAATGTAGCGGGAGATTCTCGTCATACCAGAATGGTATGTAGTGATCCATGGGCCATTCGTCATAGACCGTACCGACTGGCTTCTCGTACTCAGCTAATATCTCTTGTCTGTAATAGCCCATGCCAAGCTGTTTATATTCATGCTCCAGTTCTGCTAATTCTTGAGGATCAAGGTCTGGGTTGTCATAGCTTGTAAAGTGGAAGCTTTTGAATATCCCTCCCTGCTCCATCCGATATATATTTTTAAATCCTTTGGGGGTTCCGGCGATAATTGCCTGAGCTTTGTGGACTGTTAAATTGGGTCTAATGATAGTGGGCCATATATTCTCTTTCCAGTCGTCGTATTCATCGCCACCAAACGCACCCCAATTGCTTATTCCTCTAAGGGCCTCTTGGTTTTCTACCCCCAAGAGTTGAACCTTCCCCTTATTGGGTAATTCTACTGATAATTCACTCTCATTGGTTAGGTAGGGCATTTGCACCCGTCTTAATTCATTGAGTATTCTTGTTACATGGTCATCCCAAGCGATCTGTTTAGCCTGTATACGGCTCGGTGCAACGTAGGGACAGACTAGACCGGTCTTCATAGCTTGTTCGAATAACCAGCTAATCATTAGTGAAGTCTTGCGCCATTTACGCCCAGCCCTAAGAAGAACAAAACGCTCCCCCTCGTCTAACACCTTTAAAATTTCCAATTGATTAGCATGGGGATGTGTTGGTGCAAAAGTATTAGGTTTTTCCATATTCCTTTACCTCTGCATATTCCCCCCAGTACATTTTAGCAATATCCTTTGCTTCTTTTTCCGAAGAATATAAATAGATCCTACCCCAGCTAGTTCTGGCCCACCCCTTTTTGTCTACCCATATTCCCCAAATCCTGTTGTTCGTTTCTACCATTTTTCGGCTGTCAGTTTATGCCAAGCACTATGTATTGATTTCCATTCAGGATTATTGAGACATGGCATCCCGCAATTAGCACAATAAAATTTATTTCTTATTTCAATGATCAATAATCCCTCTCCGCCCATTATTCTATAACCATTTTTATCAATTCCATCATAAGTTGCATTTTCGATTAACTTCGCTTTCATTTTTCATCGCCCCCTCTCGTAAACTCTATTGATCCACCAACATTGATCTGAGTTAAATTAGTGGGAGCCTCTTTTAAGCCGTGTACTGCTTTAAGTAAAAATATTGCCATTGAAGCATTAACTTCTTTTCCTCCATACATCCCGTCATTAATCAATTGATTCTTTTGAGTTTCTGCCATTTTTTTTAAATAATCGGAAAATTCGGGATGTTTTTTATTCCATTCATATAAAGTGTCCGTATTTACGCCCAAATATAGCGCTAGACCCTCGGCTGTTGGTAGTTGCGTTTGTTCTCTAGAACATCCAGACAGGTATTCCTGGACTTTAGGTAAAATTTCATCGGGAATGTACTTAGTGGGGCGTCCCCTTTTATTTGCTTTTACTATGCTTTTCGACTCCCTTGATTCTTCCTTTATTTTTGCTGGCATAAAAAACACTCCTTCCTCTTTTTGATCCATATTCTTTTTTCATCGAACTCATTATTTTTTTACCCTTTTTTGTCAACGGCATCTATATCACTTCCTCTCCTAAACTCTGTATTTTTTTTAGCTTCTCTCAATTCGGGTATATTGTCCAGAGTTTCAACCATGGCTCTGTTTGCTTCCTTTTCTTGGGCTGGTCTGTTCTTTTCATATACTTGCTGGGGGGTGGGGCGCTTGATAAGACCTGGCTTTAAATCACTCTTGGGTTTGACTAAATCCTTAACCCTAACCACGGTCTTTCTGCCATCCTCCTCAATCTCAATCCTCTCCAAAGAAGCCTTCCCAGCACTCTTAACTCCTAAATACCATCCTATAAGCAGCGAAACAATTGTAATTAAAAAATAAATCATGGTTTATAAAATTCAAGAAATTCATCATAAAACTGCGGTATCTTACCGACGGGCACGGCATGAGGATCGGTATTGTTTATTTTTTCGAATGCTTGGTGTACTACATCTTTTAAGCTGAAAGCGGTGGCAACGGGTGTTTTGATGCTCTGGAATCTACCTCCCAAAAAATAAGCTCGAAATACTTTTGCACCCTTACGGGACTTTTCTATTATCAAATCAGTTTCTTTAATCATATATTTATGTGATTATATTTATATTTTACCACTCCACCATCCTCCATTACGTCCATATCTGTATCCCGCACATATTTATCGTATTCTCCCTGACAAATTACCTTTAAGGGAATGGGGTCGTCACGCTTGGCCTCAAGATCAATTACACAGGTACTCGTTTGATTATCTCCTATCTTATACAGATGCATTACTAAATAGGCTTTTCCAGTTAAAACTCCCCTTATTACTTCTCCCACTCTCCAATTTGGACCCCACTCTTTTTTAAGCATGATCTAAATAATATCTATCCGCCTCCCACCCGTAGGTTGCGTGTTTTATCTCGTAGTTGCTGAAGCCGTGTTGCCGGGCTTTCTTATCACCATATCTATCCAGCCAAGACTTTTCCAAACCCTTACGGTTGTGCATAGGAATGAAGTCTCGTCTATACGCCTGACGCTGAAGCTTTATACTTTCGGAGGTAAATTCCACTGAAGAACCAAGCCCAATGTTTTTGTGTTTAGATTGACAGTTTGAGCAAGGTAGTACCCCATAAACTTGATGGTGTTTTGCTTTGCCGATGTGACAGATAGGACACAGCATTTTTATTTGTGGTTGGATTTCTTTGACTTACTAGACTTAGAACTCTTAGATGACTTAGATTTAGAACTCTTGGAACTTTTTGAATATTTCATTTCTGATCGTCACCTTCTTTCCTAGGAACAATAATTCCCTCAGTTATTATTAACTGATTGGCTACACTAATGGAATTATACAATGCGTTCTCTAGTACCAAAAGAGGATCAACAATTCCAGCCTCAATCATGTCTTTGATTTTACCATCTCTAACATCAACTCCTTTATTGGGGGCATCGGAATTGGATAGTCTTTCTCTCATCTGCCCAGCATCAAGTCCGGCGTTACCCACAAGCGTGTTGAATGGTTCCGCTAAGGCTGAGTACAATATTTCATTAGCGACGCTGTTTAATTTCAAAGATTCTCTTAATTTTAGGAATACAACTTCTCCTCCTGGTACAATCCCCTTTTTCATGGCTGCCTTGGTAGCGGCCACAGCGTCAATTACCCGTTCTTTTCTATCTTTCATTTCTATCTCGGTAAATCCGCCGACATACACTACGGCAATTCCGCTCGTCAGTCTACCAAGCCTTTCTTCGAGTTTTTGCTTTTCAAACTCACCCTCTTCTTCAATAATCAGCTTTCGGATAGATTCTATTCTGGCGGCGAGTTGCTTCTTATCTCCTTTTCCCCCCACAATCACTGAAATATGTTTATCTGATTTGACGTAAGTAGAATGACCTAGATCCTCCAATATCACGTCCTCAAATTTGTTATCCATATCGTTAGCTATAAATCTAGCTCCAGTTAAATAAGCAATGTCTTGAAGAGTGGCCCGTTGATTGTCCCCGAAACTGGGGGCCTGAATTGCCAAAACATTTAGTTTCCCCGATGCTTTATTCTGAGCTAAGAGGGGAAGCGCCACCCCGCCAATGGATGGGGAAATAATCACCAAGGAGGCTTGGCGATTATGAATTTCCTCTAGTAGTTTTTGGAGGGGAACTAAGTCATTTATGGGCTTATCGGTAACTAAAATATATGGATTCTCACAAGTGGCAGTCATTGTCTCGGGGTCTGTAATAAACCAATCGCTGTAAAAACCCTTGTCTAACTGCATCCCAGCCTGATGCTCAATAGTTGTTTCACTTGATTTGCTCTCTTCGATGGTTACTATTCCCTCCTTTCCCAATTCAAATAAGGTTTCTGCAATTAGCTTACCCAGAGGCCCCTCCTGACATGAAATAGTTGCTATCTGGGTGGCTTGCTCCAGGGTTTTGATTGGATATGCGAATCTGGGCAATTCAGCAACGAGTTTCTGGACAGCTTTTTCCAATCCTTCTTTAATTTCAACGGGGTCCGCCCCTGTTGCAACCGATTTGTACGCACCATTATAAATAGCCCTCCCCAATAAAACTGTAACCGTTGTACCATCTCCAACAGCGGTAACAGTTTTCTCAGCGGCCTCCCTTAAAACCGAAGCCCCCATATTTTCAAACTCATCCTCAAGATTTACCTCCTTGGCTACCCTAACGCCATCGTGAATGATATCTCTCTTAAATATATTTCCCTGATAATCTTGGAGTGCGATAGCAACATTACGGCCCTTGGCTCCCAGGGTGAGGATTACAATGTCGGCTAGTTTGTTTACACCCTTGTATATTCTCTCTCTAGCTTCAGAACCAATAAGCAGATCGGTCTTTCTCATTTTAATATAACTCTATGATCCTTTCCAATCACCGTATAGTAGGTTTTACCATCGATATAGAACTCATCGTAAGCGCCTTCGTAGCTCAAAAAAAAGACGATATCCCCCACCTTGACGGGGGAGGGGATGCGTTGACCGTATGCAAAGTCTGACTCCCCTACCGACACGACCCTTCCTTTTTTGATCTGTGCCTTTTTTTGTCCTACGTCTATGGTAGAGTTTTCTTTGATTGGCTCTGCTATATAAGTACCGGGAGCAGCTATTAACTTCATATGATTATTATACCTGAGTGGTATCTTTTTCTGAGAATTCTTCTCTTTCTTTCTCTTCCATGAAACAGGTGTCCCCGCCGTATACACACTGCCTTCTTTCACCAACCTTCTGTCCTTCATTATCAACTACGTCAAAACGTATTAAAAAAGGACAATCTAGGTTTGTACAGTTCTCTTTACTCATTTTATTTTTGAGACAGAAGTTTAATTTGTTTTTTTAACCAATCACGATAACTTATACTTGTCGGGCTTGAAAAAACTGGATATTTTTTATCGGCTTGTAAGGCACTTTCAAACGCTTTTTTCCCTGCTTGTTGGATAGAGTATTCTAACTCTTTAACCGCTCAAAT
>SCLJ03000013.1_pt1 | contig 13248 bp, 18 predicted proteins | sample 7267891 | NCBI WGS metagenome assembly SCLJ03 (sample SAMN10721082, study PRJNA514188) | viral metagenome | isolation source: depth-stratified mine tailings core B | place: China: Fankou Pb/Zn Mine tailings
GGAGCGGATCGTTCGGCGTGAATCCCTGGGAAACGCGGTCGGCTTTTGTGGAGGTGGCCAGCTCTTCCCACTCCGGGAACGGCCCGGTGTCGGACCGCTGGTAATGGCCGATGATCTCCTTGGCGTCCTTCTCGATCTTCGACCCCACGGCCTCGAGATACGCCTTGTCCCCCCCGGGGTTCGCCATGCGGGAAAGCCGTTCGGCAAGGTCAGCAAACGAGTTCACTCCGGTTCCCTCCACGATAGGGACTGCCAGTCGAAGACGCCTCCCGACAGTTCGCCCAAGGCCACCGAGTATGCCATCAAATCCATCTCCGACAGCGAAAAGGCCACGTCATAGGGGACGCCTTTCGATACCAGTGCGAGATAGGGCTTCAGGAGATCTATTTTTTTTTGACTTCGTCCACGGTGAAGGTCTTTGAAAAATGATCGGATATGGCTTTAGTCACCGATTCGACGCCCTCGTTTCCGAGTTTGTTCACCATATCGTCGATGGTCTTCTTGGAAGTCAGCGGCAGGATGGGATCATCGTCGATGGACTGCACATGCAGAAGGACATTCATCATCGCCATGTACATATCGTTCTTCGAAGCCTCCGGTCCCACCACCACCATGAGGTCGAGTTGATCGGACAAGAGAGGTCGCTTGACCAGGATCCGGCGTCCGAGGCTGTCGGTCACTTCAACCGATGATGCAGCGGAAGAGACGACCTTTTCGGATGGCGTAGGAACAGGAACCGGTTTCATCAGCCGATCACCACCCTTTCACGCGCGCGAAACCTGAGCGTCTGCCGGACAATGTCCTGAAGATCAAACTTTCCGGCGTCTTCCAGCACAAATATAGTGCCCAGGAACTTCCATTTCTGGACTGCACCGGAGGGTTCGTTGATCTGAACCGCCATTGTCGCGTTCAGGACGTTCTGGCCCTGAAAATAGGCCTGTTCGTAGGCAGCGATGAAACGGTCCAAAGCTCCCCCTGTCCTTTCGTAGCGGAGAGAACCCTCCCAACGCTGCGGGATGTTGACCTGGTGCTCGAAGCCCGTTGTGAGATCGTCCGCCGTGACTTCCTTGGTGACCTGTCGCGCGTCGAAAGAGGCGATCTGCGTGAGAGGATAGTTCTGACCGTTCCAGACGATCGACACGAGGACGTCGCGTCCGACGGAATAACCGGCAATAGGCATTTCTCAGCTCCTTCGATTAGGCGGCTTGACCCAGGGTGGACTGACTGATGACAACGGAGGTTCCACCGTTCAGGCTCACGGTGATGTAGGCGGCGATGCCGAAGTAGGTGACCGACACCTGGATGTTCATGAATCCCAACGCCTGCTGACTCTGCGGATTGTTGGTCTGGTTGACGGTGACCTGGTAGGCCTCGATCAGGTCCTGGTCCTCGAGGTTCGAGAGGAAGTCATCGAATGTTGTTTCCACCTCAGCCCAGAGTTTCGGCGTCTGGACCTTTCCGTTGAAGATGCCGGTGGCCTTGTCGAAGGTGGCCGCGAGGAAGTTCGTCATGCGCGTGTAGTTGTCGAACTGGTTGACGGCGTTGAAGCTCGTGTTGACGCCGATACGCACGCCAAACGCATTGCCAGCGGGAATCGGATTGGTGATGAGGTCGATGCCGTTCTGTGTGAGCTGCTGGAGGTCGGCGTAGGAATAGCGGTACCCATTGATGGATGTCTGGGTAGCGATAACGCCGTAGACCTGCTTGTTGAGGGATGACTGGGACGGGTTCAGGCTGACCAGAAGTCCCGCAGAGAAGGCCTGAGGGCTGACAACGCGCTGGACGGCATTCGTCTCGTCGTACCAGTAGATCCAGTCTCCGAGCAGATACTTGAAGGCGTGTGAGCCAATGCCAGCCGTATTTTTGGCAGAGATCGCCGAGGCGACCGTCTGGTTTCCGGGACCGACGCCGATCATGTAAATGCCTTCCTGGAGACCGAAAGAGACCTGATTGGTGAACGTGGAGCTGGTGGTCACGTCCGCCAGCATCCCCACCTGGCAGCCGGTGCCACGAAGAGCGTACATGCCGGTGCGCGGAGGCCCACCGGAACCCAGAAGCGTCGTATCGGTGACGGATCCGTTCCCGTTGGTGCCCCCGGCCAGGGTGTAGACCGTGGTGACATTCGGCGCGGAAGTCGACTGCGTGGAGGGGAGAGAGGCCGTGACGAGCTGCGAGGGACCGCGGGAGGGGCCCTGCCCCTGAGTGACGGCATTGACGAGGTTCTGCCAGAAAGCCGACCCTGTGCCACCGATATTGGCGAATACTTCCGTCAGAACACCCGGACGCGTGATCGTGAGAGTGTAGGTGTTGGGCTGAATTCCGGCGGTAATGGCGGCGGTAATGGCGTTTCCTACCACGCCGGAGTAGAGAGCTGTCAGGAGTGCTCCCTCTGCCGGAGTGGTATCGGTATCCATCAGTTCGACGGAGGCTTTCGTATCGGTGCCATCTGTCACGCGGACGCCGTAGATCGTGTTCGCTCCCTGCATCATGGCAATCGTGACGGCGGTTCCAAGGTCATGTGTCGCATTCAGGACGGGACCGTAGGTGTCCACCAGCTCGGAATCCGACCCGATGATGTTCGGCATATTGACGGGACCCCACGAAGCGATTCCAACGATGCCCAGGATGTTCGTAGGAACGCCGTTGATCTGGGGAGGTGCCGGAACCAGTTCGATATAAACACCAGGAGCGCCGGGCTGAACACCCTGACCGATGAGCATATTTTTCTCCAATAAAAAAGCCCCTTGGGAAAGGGGCTGTCGGGTGGGGTCTGACCGGCGTTATGCCGGTGCGATGGTCGTCTGCGTTTTTGTCGATACGACAGGAAAGAACGTTTGCGTCTGCGTGGTGGCGAACACCACGTGATAAAAGAGATCCCGGCGCCACGCGCCTTCCTTCTGAAGAAGGTCGTCCATCGGACTACGCTCGTACATCAGCGTCATCATCGAGCCGTCGGGCAGACTGATGCGATACGTGTTGCCCAGGTAACTGTCGATGTATTGAGCCACCTGATCGCGAAGAATCGGTGACGGCGCCCAGACGACAATCTGGAAGGTGCGCCGCTGCTCCTTCACGTCATAAATGGCCGTGACGGGAGCCGTGACAGTGGCCGAAACCGAATAGCTTCCCGCGGGAAGCGTGACCGTCGATCCAGAGACCGAAGACCCGGAAATGAGGCTCGACAGTTCCGATGCGATGGAGTCCAGCGTATCTGAAGTTTGCGCCGCGTATGAGACAGCCGTTCCGTCATAGAAGATCGTGACCACCTCACCGGACGTGACCGTTCCGCCGATCGTGACGGAGAGGTCCGAGACGGAGGCCGTGAGCGTGGGCGTCGGTGTGTCCGTGATCTGCCAGTCTGAGGGGAGCGTGGAGACGTTCACCTCTTCCGGCCGAGGGTACACATTCACGTTGACGACGCCGTTGGCGAGATCCGCGTTCAGGTTCTGCGTAACGGGCCACCCGGGGTAGACACGGAAGGCGACAGGCGCTCCTTTGTAGGTGATCGCCGAAGGGCTCTGTTCCCCGTTTGGATACAGGAGATTCGAGATCCAGTCCGCCAGGGTGTTATAGACATCGGAAACATCGGCCATTTACGTAATCACCATCGAGGCGCGCAGGCGATAACCGAGATCGGTCAGTTCCACGTTGTCGATCGCGTAGCGGATGCCCGTCGAGAGCGTCAGGAGGTCCGCCGGTTCGATCACTGGAGAGACGCCGGAGGCGTATGGCAGCAGGATCTCCATTTCCGTCTGGGGAACGTCGGATCCGAGTCCCGTGGGGTTCTTCTCTTTTTTGCTCTTCAAGAGGACCGATGCGGGCCACACGCCCAGAACGGGCGTCATCAGCGAGGGACGCTCGCCGCCGTAGGGAAGCGATCCGACGTTGCCGTTGGCGACGGTGCGCTCGATCGACACCGATTCGTTCGCATAGACCACGAGTACGGGCATGAGATCCTGAATCGATGACACAAAATAGGTGCGTTCCGGGCCCACGAGGTAATCTCCCGGGAGAACCGCCCCCGGATCGATCACGGCCTTGAGGGCGGCCTTTCCGTACTGCCGGGGATTGTCCGCCGGGAAGTTCACCTGGGGGTCAAAGTAGGCTGGCAAGCTTGCCGTGACCAGGTTTGTCGAAGAAATGGCCGGAGCCGTGGCAGACGTGGGCCGATACTGCGCATAGGTGTTGCCGATCAGGGGGGCGGCCTTCGCATAGCCCCGGTTGACGTACTGCTGGACAGTGGCTCCGGTCACGGTCTACTTCTTCTTGCCGAGGATCCGGTTGGCCTTCGCGTCAATCTTCTTTTTGGCGGCGGCCGAGAGCTTCCCTTTCTTCACCATCTGTGTGGCTCGGGCCTTGGCGTTGGCTGCGTGCGCCTTGTCGGGCATCGGATACTTGCGTTCGCCCGGAAGCCCGAAGTCGCTCTTGGGGAGGCTCTTTCGCTTCTTTGTTGTGATCTTGGCCATGTTACCCTCCGACCTTGACGTTGGCGGTTTCGTATGCCGGATACAGCCATCCGTAGATATCGACGATGACCGTTTCAGCGGAGGTGTTCGAGTTTGTGGCATCGAGCGACAGTGATTCCAGAGACGGAACGAAATCTCCGAACAGGGAGATCAGGTCGAGTGTTTCCGCAGAGAGGCCGTTTATTCCTGCCAGGGTGTTCCCGTCGCTTTGGAGGTTCGTGAGCGCGACACCCGAAGGGATGGTCCCGATGACGAGGGTGGAAAGAAGCAGAATGCCACCGGACGTGACGGTATAGATCGTTTCCGGTGTGGCAGAAGACAGGGACGCGGCAATGGAGAGGGAGACGCGCTGATGGAAGGGCTGCCCGATGGCAGGACCCTTCCCGACCACGCAGCCGCCCTTGGTGACACGGTGCTTCGGGAATGTCGGAATGTCCCAGGAAGAGTTAATCATACGATCATCCTCATGCCAGAGCTTCCGGCTCCGGATTTATTGAAGGGGTAAATGACGCCGCGATAGGGAACGCCCAGAACCTGCTCGGCCATGTATCGGCACCAATACTCGAACTGCCGCTGGTAGTCCCGGATTTCGTTTTTATTCCGCGTCCACGGGCCGGCTTTTTCGGTCGAAAGATCGCTTGTGATCTGCTGAAAGGCGTTTTCGAGCCCCAGGCACGTATTCAGAAGGTTCACCAGCTCATTGATTTCCTCGGGTTGCAAATATTCCATGCGGTATTCGAGCTGCTGGTAGTCGGTGTAATACCACCAGAGGTTGGAGTTGGCTGTCGCTGCATTCGAGCCCTTGACGGGATATCCGCAGAGTCGGCGGATCTGGACCTTCTGCGTCTCCGTGAGGGGCGTCGACTGGGTATTGACGTTATTCGCCATCGTCCTTTACCTTCTCGAGTTCTTCCGACGGATCTTCTTCGCCCTTGAGGCGCTTGATCTCATTCCTGAGTTTTGCCAGTTCCTTTGCGTGCGTCGTTTCTTCCCCGGTGTCGATGTCGAGGAGGATATTCTTTCGGGGAGGATCCTTGGACAGATCACGGACAGGAAGGCGGTCCAAGCCAATGAGACGGGAGAACTTGTCTTTGGGAATAATATCTCCGGCCTTGAAGCTGACCAGGGATCCGGAGAGATGGGAGACAAAATCGGAAAGCACGAGCCCCCCTTCCGAGGGGAGCTCATGCTCGTAGATGAGTCGGTGTATCACGTGTCACCTCCTCCTTACATGACCATCAGGTTGGAGCCGGCGTATTCGACGACGACGCCGCGCTTCCAGTAAGAGTCGGAGGCTGTGGGGAAGATTTCCTGATAGGCGGTGATATCTGTGGGCACCGTGAAACCGCCGACCCAGAACCAGCCCTGAGTGATGACCTGGCTCCAGACGTCGATGGGCGGACGGCTGACAACGACAATGCCATCCACGATGCGGACGTCGGAGATCTTGCCGACCTCGTTCAGCGTGCGAACATACTGGCCGATCCCCTTGTAACGTCCCTCGAGCAACGCTCCTTTTCCGCAGACGAGAGCGCGGTGTACCCGCAACCCGTTGGTCAATGTCTGGATGGGAGCTTCTGTCGTGATGTGGAAGTCGACGCCGTACTGGCTGGACAGGTAGCCCATCTTGAACTCGGTGGACATGTCCTTGCCCATGAAGAGGGTCTGCAAGGCAGGATCCGCAAAAAGCTGGCTCATGCCGGTCCAGTCGATGTAGCAGATGTAACGACCGTTTTCGAGGCGGGGCACGCCGTTATTTCCGAGGACCGCGATGGCGTTGATGATGTCCTGCACCTTCAGGATGTCCGAGCTCGTCATCGAGGATGTGGATGAAGCGCCGCCTGCGCGGATGAGGGGAGGAGCAAATCCAAAGCGGACACGGTTGTTGGCGGTGCCGTCCGAGACAGACACGTCCGCGGAGAATGTCAGCGTGCCGCTCTGCCCGTTCAAGGAAGTTGCGCCGGCCCCGAAGGTCGTGGTGGTCGAGTTTGTGCTGTCGGGAGTGACGCCCACGAGCGTGTAGGGATTGCCGTTGATGTAAACGGTGGCGGTATTTTGCGACGAGACGGGATTGATCTTCCCGGTGGACGGATTGAAGACGTCCCCGAATCCGTTGATATTGTCCACATGGATCGAGGTTCCGGCAGCGGAGAGGGTTGTGGTGACGAAGGTGTGACCGCCGAAATAAGTGGAGTAGAGAGCGTCCCTGCCCAGACGTTCGAGTGTTTGGGCGGACTGAATCGCATTCACGCGGACGTTCTGCATGAAGACGCTGGCAATGGCTTCCGTCGCCTCTTCGATGTTCAGGGGGATGTAATCGCGATACTGGTTGATGGTAACGGTGAACTGCTCAACGTTGAATTCCTGGCCGGCCCCGTAGCCATTCGATCCGGATCCGGTTTCGAATGCGCCCATAGCGGTTCCCTGGGATGCGTAGGATCCCGGCTGGACGGGAGTGGTCGCAGGTTTCTTAAGGGAGGGCCGAGTGGCGGTCAGTGTTTGACCCGCATTGGCGGCAAGGGGAAATGGATCGGCGCAGCGACGGTATCCAAACTGGGGTTTCAGGAAATCCTGAAAGGCCCTGTCGAGCATGTTCTGCTGGAAAATGGGGAGAAGATCGGACGGCCAGCCGCCGAGCATCCCAACGGGAGCGTTGGGACCGGTTCCGGGAACACCGAGAATACTGAGACCTGACATGGAGAAACCTCCTCAAGAAAGTGAGATGGATAGTCAATCCCAATTCCCCTGGAGGTCTGCTCCCGATGGGATACTGCGTCGCGCCCTGGAGGTCTGCTCCCGATAGCGCGACGAGCGGGTGGTGCGGTTATCAGAGAGTGATGCCCATACCGGACATCATGGTTTTGAACTCGGCATCGGAGATTTTCATGGCGTCAACGACCGGAGCCCCTTGCGGAGCCGGTTTTGTACCATTCTGGGACGACGTGGATTGCATGGAACGGAACAGCTCGGGCTTGTTCTTTTTCAGCCCTTCGATAGCCTCCTTGAGACCGACGACGGACTCCTTGTCGTCCATGGACAAATTCGCCTCTTCGGCCACCCTGGGTGCCAAAAGTTGCGCGATGTCCTTGTCCAGAAAGCCCTCGGAGACAAGAGCCGATTGAATCTCCCGCATCATGAGCTTGGAGCGGAAGGCATTTCTCTCGGCATCGACTGCATCCTTGGATGCCTTTTTCGCGTCCTCGACGGCTTTCTTCATCTCTTCGATGTGAGACTGTGTTTCGAGGAACGATTTCCGAAGACGCTCGTTTTCCGCCCGGAGTTCAGCCACGTACTGCGCCGAAAAGGTCTCAGGCTTCGGGCTGGTTTGCGTCTGGCCGCTGTCGCTGTTGTCGTCGGGCATTGTCGTTCTTCTCCTTTTCGAGGCGTTTGAGTTCATCGTCGACCGAGTCGATATCGAACCGGGAGGACAGGAACCGGAGAGCCGATTCGGTGGACATGATCCCGGCTTGTGTGGCTGCGGCAACGGCCTGCACGTCCTGGAGCCGGTCCATCGCCGTTGGTGGATACCACTCGGGCCAGCGGAGGCGAATGCCGCCACTTTCCTTGGGAAATGGCTTTCCTCCCACGAAGACGGGCTTCTTCCCGGAGGCTTCAAGAACCATCGAGAAGATCCGCAGGAGCACGTCCCCCATGACCGACCGCATCTTGTCCGCAAGCTGGATCAGCGGCATGTTGAGGATTTCCATCGCCCGTCCGGACTGCGGGACGGTGAGGCGTTCCGGGTCGATAGGACTTCCGGAGATGGCTCTTACCGCATAGCGCCTGAGAAGCGACACGTATTCCATGACCGTGCGCGAACCTTCCCCGTTGGTCTCAAGGAGCTTCGCTTCTCCACCTTCTGGTAGTACGAGAATATCGGAACCGGCCACGATCTTCTTGAAGTCGGCAGGGACTTCTCCATCCAGGCTGACCACCTTGAGGGGATCCTGGGAATACTTGAGGCCGCGTCCAAGTTGGGAGAGCTGATAATCGGCCTCGATGACGGTATCCATCGCCTGCGCAAACAGGCAGCGTCCGTCAAGGGGATCATCGCCCCCTGGCAGTTTGATCCAGATCGCGGGGACAAAGCCAAGATCATGCTGGACCGTTCGCTTTGGGTCGGGCGTTGTGGCGTCGTTCGGCGTGCCGTTCTCGTCGGTCTCGACCTTGGCGGGAACAAACCCCGTCTCCATAACCGTATCCCACGCCGTTTTCCACCACCAGTCGGCGTTGAGATCGTCTTCGGGGATGGCGTAGCCAAGAGCCCTCAGATCAGATCCCTTGACCTTGTAGCGCTCGACCAGGCCCACGAGCTTCTTGGGATCGGCGGAATCGAATTCCGGAACATACCAGGTCGAATCCGTCACCGAAACGATAGGACGGAGTTTTCCGGGCTTGCCCATGAATCTGATGAACAGAACGGCGGATCCCACAGATGCCCGAAGGACGGCCTCACTCATGATCGTTCGGAGATCGGCTTCCTCGATAAGCTGTTGAACGGCTTCAGACAGTTCTTCGGAGTCGGTTTCAATCTCCGGGAAGTGACCTTCTCCGAACAGAAGAGCCCCCACGTCCTCGATGACTTCATTCACCCATGAGACGTGAAGCGTCGGCTTTCTTTTGCGGAGCGGGACATACGAACCATCCTCGGTCGTCTCCTGTTGGAAGGGTACGCCCAGGACATCGAAGAAGCTTCCGTCCCGGAAGGCGGTAAGAATGCGCTGCCGGAGGACGCGCAGAGGGAAATGTCGGTCGCGTTCGTAGAGACTTGCAATCTCCGCAAACGCCACAAGACTCCCCCTCCGGAAAAATAAAAAAGCCCGTCTGGTGCGCATCGTTGAGAGGCGTGACGGGCAATAAAAAAGCCCGGAAAGGATTCTTCCCGGGCGCAATCGTTACATCATAGCCGAACGCTATCAGAACGATGGGACAGTGTCAAGGGGCATGTGGCGCATTCTTCCGGCGCGGGACTTCTGATCTAATTGCCATGGCAGAATTTTCCCGTATAAACGCTTTGTCTTCGAGTTCCCTGATTCGCCCATGTGCATCTTTCAGACTCAGCCTGTGTTCATCCAGCAGCCGGAATAGCGTGTCCTGATTGAACGTGATGCGCCATACCCATAGGGCCAAAGATATGTACGCAAAAAGGAACGCTCCCAGTAAAATGTTATACGCGATCACTCCACCCACCCCCTCTCCCGGAATGATTCCTCCACGACCTCAAGCGCAAGCCAAAGCCAGCCCTCCAGAATTCCGGTGTACCTCGATCTCGCTTCCCGGCACTGGTTGCGCCCCATGCCGAAATCTCGGGAGGCATCGCCGTCTTTGTATTTTCTCATCGAGCAGAAATGCTCCACCAGGCGAATGAGATTCTCCACGGATTGGGTTTTGGCCGTTTTTTTCAGGATAATGGCACAGGAAACAACCGCCTCATGCCTCTCGCCACACTTGGCCTCGATGATCGCGCGCAGATGAGGCCACCTGAGCTCTGTGTTGACCACGCGCTGGACCATCGCAGCCTCAACCCGCAAGTCCTCAATCCGGGATCCGATTCTTCCCCGCGTCTCCGGATAATAGTCGAGCGCCTTCACTCCAGATCCGTTGCTGATTCCATAGGACCAAAACAGGATCCCCTCAACGGTCGTCGCGTTGGTATCAAGCACTGGGTTCCGCACTCTTCGCCTCCTCGGGTTTACTTGTGGTTGTCTCCTGGCTCTGGGCCTGGGCCTTTTCCGCTTCCGCCATCATGCGATTGAATTCATCCCATCCGACGATCCTCAAAAACTCGATGGCGTGCGTCTTGGGAGCGTTGAGCCACATCGCCGACTGGCCGATCATGACCTTGGCTGCTTGCCCCATCGGGGACCATCCGACAATGACGGTTTCATGGATCTGGCCTTGAAATTCCAGCAAAAGAACACTTCCCGGTGCGTGAATGGACCTGTCGATTTTCAATGTTCCTCCTGTGGAAAAATGTTTGGGTTCCAGCCTTTTTAAATCAGAAAGCTTCTCTCCTGGTCGGATACATCAACGTTTCGTTTCAATCCCCCGATATAAATAGCTCGGTGAGAATTCAGCGCCCGTTGCCACTCGTCAACCGCCATTTGGTGGCTCACGTCCATAGACACTCTTGCCGTGTGTGGGACCGGGCCCGCATTTCGCCATTGCCAGCCCCTGTATTCCTCGATGCTGACACCGGCTGGGCGGAGCTGGTCGATTTCATCGTCTGTGGGAGCCAGTTGAGATTCGGCATTCCATGCCTCAAAAACCGCTCTTGAGGCGGCGATTCCCATCTGCGATCTTGCTTTCAGCACATCATCGATCGTGAGGTGTGACGGGCCAGAGGACATAACCTCGACACCGGCGCGGCGAAGATTTTCTACCTGGTCGTAGGTGAGAGGGTTGTCCACAAAAACCACTTCGTGCATTGTTATGTTCATTGGAGGTAATGGCTCCTCAAACGTAGCCTCCAAGTACGCATACATCCGGGCTTTTTTCTCCTCACGCGTCTCTTTAGGCATTTTCTTTTGATAATCCCGCTGGTATTTCCGTTATGTCGATAAAAACTTCCTGATTCGGTACAAACTTGCCTTGAGCTCCGGGATTATCGATCACCATGCTCAACCTTCCGGAAGGAGTCCATTTCGCCCACGCTTTATTTTCTGACCTTTCTTCGCTACTGTAGACGGCTGACATTTGCAGCTCTTCCGAGAAACTGACCCCGTCTAGATTCATGAGCCGATTAACCGTTTCGACTCTAAATTTCGCCCTGATTGACATCTGTTTTTCCTCCTACTTTACATAACAGTACTTATTTGCGGTTTTTTGCCATCGACTGCCAAAAAGTTGACAGTCACCTCCCCATCAAGCCGGACGGAAGTGCCATCACCGTTCCGCGGCGCTTGATTTCGGATCCGAGCGCATATCTTGCGGCGTCGATCAGGTGGTTGAACTTGTCCACGAGGACCGGGAGGACGGCTCCCGTCATCCTGTCGACCTTGTAGCTGTATTTCCGCGCCTCGTCGGCGAAATTCGGGCACCGGGGATGGATCAGGATCCGCTCGTAGCTATTAAGATGCGCGATCCCGTCCTCCACGCTCCCCGGCCACTTCTCGGCGGGAAAGACCCGGAAGCCATGCCGATTCATGTAGCTGATCGTCTCAGGCCGCGCGGAATCGGCAATGATCGGCCACTTCCGGGAATCCGGAACGGTGTCGAAAAGCCTGGGCGTCTCATCGAGTTCGACCTTGTAGCCGTATGCCTCGTCCGAGATGCAGAGGTTGCGCCCGTTGATGAAGCATCGGACCAGGGCCGTCGGGTCATTGGCAAAGCCCCAGTCCGCCCCGTAGTACCACCGGACATTGGCCGGGATGGAGAACTCCCGGATCTCCCATCGCTTTAACACCATCGCGTCGGTGAGACGCTTCGGGAATCCGAGCCAGACGTGATCGTAGTCGGCCTGAGCTTGCGCGCGCTCCTTCTCCGACTTCGCCGTCTCGATCTTTCGGAGGGCCTCCTGCCGGACCGATTCAAGGGTTGCCGACATGTGGCGATTCTCGTCGAAGTTCACCTTGCGGACATAGCAGCCGGGCGGGGGGTCATCGATCAGGAGCGTCTTGACGGGATCCTCTTCGGTCTCAAGATTCATCGTGATCCAGATCTCGGAGCCTTCCTTCCGGATCGTCGGGATGATGATGTCGAGGGATTCCCGGGATGTCGTCTGCCCTTCTTCGATCCAGAGGATATCCGCGCCCTCGAAACTCTTGACGCTGTGGATATTGGCCTTCAGGCCGAGGAACACGAATTCGGAGCCGTTTGTACCCAGGATGGTCCGCTCCTGGACGGTGAAAAGATCATCGATTCCCAGCGTCCGGATCTGCTCGTCCAGAAGCGCGTGGACCGACTCCCGGATCGAGTTCTGGAATTCCCGCGCGCAGATGATCCGGCATCGGCGCTCGATGGCCTTTATAAGCAACGCCCTAGCCACAGACCAGCTTTTTGCGCCGCCGCGTCCCCCATAGAAGACCTTGTAGCGGTGAGGCTTCAGGAGCTCCTTGAAGGGCTCGGGGATGGGGATTTTGACCAGCCGTTTATTCTCCGTCATGGTGATCGATCAGGATGACCTGAGGGCCCATGTTGTTGTTGATGTTGATGGTGTTGGTGTCGGGACTGAGCATTTTGAAGATCTTCGCCAGCTTCTCGAGAGCGTTCAGTTTCGAGTGCATCTTGACCTCCCGGCGAATCGTCGTGCCGGCATCGGTCTTCGTGACAGTTTCCGAGACGGATTCGATGGCTCTCGCTACGCCCTCGTCCAGCTCGTCCGAAGGTTTGATCTTGACGCCCCCCGATGGGCCCCAGCTCATCACATCCCGGATATCCGAGAAGGCGATGCGGGCAAGCTCCCGGAGGATCATCTGGGAGTTCAATTCTGCGGCTTCGATACGCTTCCTGATCTCGATGGCCAGAAGATGCCTCACAGCAGGATTGGCTATGAGCTGCGTGGCAATCTTGTCGGCTGACCTGGGGGAGTATCCGGCCTTTATTGCAGCCTCTTCCCGGTTGAAGGTAGCAGCATAAAACCCGGCGAACGCAACATGCTTGGGGTTATTCCGTCCGGAAACGGGAGTGGTGGGCTTGAGTTCGGAAATGGGTCGGCGTTTCGCTTTCACAGGACCTCACCGACACGCACAATGGAAACTGCGTCGAGTCCCATGTCCTCGAGGATTTGACAGGCGTCCCGCATGGAGTGGGCCAGGATGATTCGAGGGTGACCGATGGGTAC
>SCLJ03000015.1_pt1 | contig 12891 bp, 23 predicted proteins | sample 7267891 | NCBI WGS metagenome assembly SCLJ03 (sample SAMN10721082, study PRJNA514188) | viral metagenome | isolation source: depth-stratified mine tailings core B | place: China: Fankou Pb/Zn Mine tailings
CTCCGACCGTCATGAATGTCTTGATATCCTTGAGGCTTTTACCAGACTTCTTGGCATATTCCTCGGCCATCATTGCAGTAAGCTTCTCGAAGTTGTCGGCGCTATTCCTCATGTCCCTATGGTCGCCCATGGAAAATCCTTGAGCGTTGTGAATCATGAAGATTGAAAGGTCGTCAGACACGGCCTCATCGAAAGCCATGGCGATAGCAGAAGCCGCAGAGCCAACTAGACCGGCATACCTGACAGTAGTCTTGCCGGGATAGGATCGAATCATGCCCATGATGGGGGCAATCTGCCAGAAGTCTCCACCACGGGACATAAGGTCAACCTCTACCGGTCCGCCCCCAGCTTCATCGAGTTGACGCTTAACCATCGAGGAAGTGATTCCCTCCCCCGTCTTCTCGTCATAGTAACCTACGTCACCAGTCCAATAGAGCTTCATAGCCCTAATCTAGACCTGTTGTTTTCGCTTGTCTAGCACTTTGCACCTAAAACTGGATAAAAACATGGTGCAAAGTGCTATCTGGACTTCCTGACATGGTTAATTGACGCAAAGTCCAGATGAAAGTTAAGCATTTCAGTCTTGACGAATAGCAAAACATGGATGATCATGAAGCCTACCGCCCATCGTGGCAAATGTGTTTTTGTTTGAATCTATTCAAGGAGGCTTGTTTGAAGAGTTCTTGGATCATGTTGGCCATGGTCTTCGTCTTCGGTTTTATCAGCTCCCCGGTGTTTGCCTTTGCCCCCGACTTGGGCGATGGCATTTACATCGGGATAGCCACCGAAGCGACGATGACCAGCGCAACAACTTCGACCGAGGCCGTGCAACTGTAGACCGCGATGGAAACCTTGCTGGCCGCCACGGTGTTGATCGTCGTCTTTGGTATTATTATGAGTGTACAAGCCGGACCGGCATCGAATGTGCCTGAACGATACGACAAGGCTGTAGTGATTGACCTTCGCAAGTGGCTTATTGGCTTCAACAGCCAAGGAAGATTTGAGCGTCAAGTCTCCTAACAAGTGAGTTCATCGGCGGTTGCACGGTCAGATAACACCAGCACCGCCCACAACCAAAGGGAACGCCGAACACGACGGCAATGCGGTTACCGCTCCCAAAGCCACCTCAAGTAGGTGGCTCTTTTTTTGCTTGACGGTTTCTGTGATCGGGTGTAGATTCAGTCATCCGCTAAGTGGCGCTAAAAGTCCGTGTCATGCGTCAACTGCACTTCTGCGATTGCAACCCCTGAAGCGATAAGGTCGGAAAAGGCTTGATAGAGTCGGGATTCTAGACGCCGACATCCGTGGTGGTGGGTACGATCACCTAGAGAGCCCTGATTGCGTTGGGATTGCGTTTACGCTTTTCCTATAACGTAATCGGGACTTGTTTTTCTTGCCCTTCTAGCTCAGTGGTAGAGCGTCGCCTTTGTAATGCGAATGTCTGGGGTTCGATTCCTCCAGTGGGGCTGATTAGCCGCTAGGCCAGCGGATCGAAGCATACGGGAATCTACAGCGGTGGGGCTGAAACACCGTCTGAATCGTAGGTCAGACACGGATGGGAGTGTATGGTGACCGCCCATGACAGGCCGCATAGACGGTCAACTTCTAAAACTGAGCCGGTAAATACGTCGATTGATACCAAGCATCAAGCCGTTCATTAGGCTCACCGTTTGACCATCGCTTGAGTTCTTCTCTAAAATCATTTCCATCTCTTAACCGTACACGAATTATGCAGTAGCAATTTGGATGGGCATACCCGGGGATGTCCACATACTTGTATGGACCATTCGCCGCATTGTCAGGACATACACAATCATGAATCTGTGTATTGATCCTAATCCAGTCGTATAGGTCCAAAGCTCCAGGATTATTTCTCCCCGCTTCCTTGCCCGTCTCCTGAACCGCTCGACCGAGTTCCGACCGTGCAAGTCTCAGGGCACGATAATCAACAGACTCGGGCACACGCTTCAACAGTCGCTTGCTATCCGGTTCGATGACATCGCCCCAACGGTGGACAGTCTGCTTTTTGCCGTCCTGGATATACTTGGTTACGTCAACAGCTAGTTTCCCCAAGTCTCGGCCCTGTGAGATTCCAGCGCGTACAAAGTTGACCGCATCGTCACCGAACAGCTTTGAAATATTCGGAATGCGCCCCCAGAAGTTGTAACCATCAGCACGAACGAAATTAAGCGATGAGTTGACGGTTGACGAGGCCACACGGTCGAACAGTGATGCAATGCCCTTTGTGCCTACCTTGGTCACGCCAGCCTTCTCCATGGCCTCAGTCAAGAAAGCCGAGTCTATGGCCGTCAACGTCAACGAACCAGCCAGAACCAGCTCGGGCACGTTCTCACGGATGGACCTGCCAATTTCAGCCGAACCTTCCATGATGGCAACTTCTAGCTCTCGTTGCGTTTCAAAGTCGAGATTGCCAGAAGCATCAATAGCCCCGTTACGCAACACCTCGGCGATTAGTTCACCTGCGGAAGTGTAGGCTTGCTTGATCTTTCGGCGAGTTTTGGCGGTGAGGGTGGGCCATGTTCGACGGGCCTCCGCATACCGCTTCTGATAATCTGTTTGTGTCATCTTGCCCTCAAAAGCGAAAGAAGCAACATTCGTTCCGACTTGATGTCATAATCATCGCCCCGTTGAATGGGCATCTTGGCCACGGTTATTTCCTCTCCATCCCACTCAAGAAGTCCATAACCGTGCGGAACCTCATCAATGGTGACTAGTCCTCTTGGAGTTAGATACCATCTAACCTGACCCATTCCTGGGCCATATTGACGCCATGTTTTCGAGTCATCACGGAAGAAATCTGATCGGCTTTTCTTAACTTCGATGAGCGTTGAAAGATTTTCAGACCATCCAATCAAGTCAGGACGTTCTCCGCTAAAAGACATCTTATCCACGGCAATAACAGAACACCCGCCACGGCTTGCACCATGATATGTGAATCCATCAGGACTGAGCTTTCGCCATTGAACCTTTAGCCACTTTCGACCAGCCTCGGTTAGCTCCTTCGAATCCACTCACACCCCCGACTTCTTGAACAAGTCAGCAACACCGGTAATGCCCAACAGCGTAGTACCAGCCAACAGCAACCCGTCAGCCTGAGCCGAAGCAGTAGCCGCATCGCCGACTTGACTAAAAAGCGCCCAAACGAACAGCGCCAGTTTCATCGCCAAACCAGCCGACGCCATGCCACCTCCGAAAATGCGCTTAGACGAGACAACGCCTGGCGATTCTTCGTACCATTTGGTTTTGTTCACGGGGATGGTAACGTATCCCGTAGTAGTGATCTTGGGTTCATCGCTCATCTCATTCCTCCGAGTATATATGCTACCACGATAAGAACAATCGCGCCACCGGAAATAATGGCTTCTGTGTAAAAAGCGTCAGTCTTTACCGCTTCCACTTCCATTCGATGCGACGTCCGCTCCTCTTCTGAGAGCTTCGATTGCTCGTCCGCTTGCTTCCGTATCCTCGTCAAGTCGGCGTTCAAGCTCTTTACCTCGCTCTTCAGCGACCAAAGTTCCTTGTCGTAAACGCTCAGGACCTTCATCACTAGCAATCTCTGCTTCTCTGGCCAACTCAGAAGCGGTTTGATTGCCTCTTGCAGTTGCGCGTCGAAAGAGGAGGGTTGCAAGTCCTGAGCAGACAGCGACGACACCGGCCCACAGGTCAGGAGCAAGCAAAACAACGCCGACGATGCAAACCACCGTGAGCGCAAGAATCCATTTCCAGTTTTTGAGCATTGAACAACCCCCCTATCAATCTCCACCCATCAACTCCTTGACATTATCAGGATGGTATCCGGCACCAAGAAATGCAAGGCGCAACACCTCGTATACCTGTTCAGCGGTTGCAAATCCAGAAGAGATGGTAACCGTGACTCCATTTTGTGTCACCGTACAAGTCGTTTTGTCGTCCATGAAACCTCCTAATTGAAGAAAGGATAGAACGTTGGCGAGAATCTGACAACCTGACCGTCTCGAATCGTGGCCCGGATGATGTGGAAACCATCATGATTGACCAGCTTCTTAGACCTCATCCATGCCGATTGGCGGCACATTGCCCCACCTGAGACGGCGTGAACATTCCTCTCGAATATGTATATCTGCTTATGGGTATGGCCGACTAAGCAGACATTTGGCTTCGCGCCCCCTGTAAATGATTCGATCAACTTTTGTACCCGGTAGGAAGACGCATAGGACGAACCATCCTCACCATGGAACAAGCGCCAAACACTGCCCTTTATGACCATATCAGCTTCATCGTGTCCCAAATACGTCACATTTTTGCATCGTTTGGCAATGTCAGAGACTACCATTACGCCGCCAGGCTTGATTCCCCATCGGTCGTGATTGCCGTCAATACAGTAGATGGGCAGATCAGTCATGGAAAACATCTCGACGGCATAGTCAATCTGAGCCGAAAAGCCCACGTGGGTTAGGCTATAAACGTGGTCAGGTCGTCCGCTCATGCCCTCGGTTACGTCACCAGCGTGAAGGATCATCGATACGCCTTGAGCCTTGCATTCGTCGAGGAACGACGTCCAGTATTCCTTGGGGCTGTATTTCGTCCCCCAATGCGTGTCCGTGCAAAAACCGATTACAACATCTTCACCATCGAAGTTTATGACCGGGCGTTCATGTTGCTCGGCGTTGATCATCCGACCCTTGGCAAGTAAGCGGATTTCCTCCGGAGAGTATCGTTTTGCGATACTCTCCATTGACCCGGTTAGCGTTGCTTCACTTGGCTCATCTTTGATTTCTTCTCGGAATTGCTTATTGCAGTCCCTACACTTGTATACCCGCTTGCCGTTCCGGATTCCTTTTGAATGTGCTGGTCGTTTCGTATCACAGTTTGGACAATTCATTCTTGACCGCCTTACAGGTTTCGCATTGGCATTCATGATGCTCATTATGTAGCAAAAAGACGGCCTCTTGAGCCGTCTCTACACAGTCGTAATCAGTCAATTATGGCAACTTCCGAAACACACGAAGCGACCCGACGCTATCAGGTCCACCTGGTTTCAGATAACCGTCTCGGCAAGTGATAGAACCGCCTTCAATCGGGTCGAAAATTACAGGCCTAGAATCACCGACAGCAAAATGGGTGAACACGGTCTTGGGATTGTACCATGCCGAAACAACGAACGCCCCGACAGCTTCACGCGCCCCGGGGTGGAACTTCCCAAGATATTGCAACCGAAGCCCGAGGTATTGAGCTAACCCACCCCAGTCTTGAATGGTGGCCTCGCCAGGGTCGTCAAAATCCTTGTCTCCGTTCAGGTCTCCGGTAATCAGGCCTGAAGCAATCGCACCTTCCCATGCGGCACCGAGGGCCTCGACGGTCCACGGCTTGCCCATTTCGGATTCACGGTATGAAGCAAGCGAAACAAAGGCGCAACCGTATTTCTGTAATGCGGCAGGAAGTCTTTTGTCTGTTTGGTAGATCATGACTTGTTTGCCTTGTTTTCGTGGTAGTCAAGACGGGTTTCAAGCTTGACGATTCTATTCCCATGTTCGTCCAGCGTCTCCCCATGTTCGTCGATCTTGCCCCATTGAGCCTTGACTGTTCCATGTAACCCGTCAATTGCAACCGTATTGCGGTCGATTACTTGAAGGATTTTGATGATGGCAACAAAGATGCCACCGATAAAAGCTAGGGCCGTGATGACGATCCCAATGATTGCGATTAGTGTTCCGGCGTCCATTGTTACCTCTCTCATTTCCTTTTACTCCACTTTCTCTAGTTCGTCAAACTGTTTTCACCGGCCATAATCGGGCCCTCATTGTCAATGGCGTCTTCGTAGCTTGCCGAGGCGAACTGCTTGAACTTTGCCGAGAACTTCGACTGCTGATACCACGTTGCAAAATCAGCCTCAGTAGCTTTGGGGAAGTTGGCAAGGAACAGCTTGTGAATCGTCTCAAGGGGCACAGCAATCTTAGCATCCGACAGCTTCTGAATACCAGCCGTGAAGCTGTCGAAAATCTTCGCCTTGGTTTCTTCTGACAACACGTCAAAGTCATTCCATCCCATTTTGAACTCGGGAGAAACGACTTGCATAGTCCCGCCCATCTTGAGCCTCATGGAAGCGGCATACAGTATCTTACAAGCGTCGTCAACTTGATTTCGATCATCTTGCATGGACCGCGCTAGGCTGGTCATATCCGTTTCTACGCTTGCGTGATTGCCGGTAGCGAGTAGGCCGTATAGCAGTTCCGGCGTCTTTGATCCCTCGACGATCTTGGCAAAGTTGATGTTTTGTTTGATCGCGAATGACTCGGCGTATTCAACTTTTGCCGTCAGGTACTCGGTTCGCTCCTTGCCTTCGAGGTTCAGGATAAAATCGGCTTCCTCGGTGTCCATGTCTTCCAATGTTCCCAGTTGCGGGTTGTTGTCCATCCAGTTTTGGGGATCGGTGGAAACGTACTGAACCAACTTAGGGTTGGACTTGTGCAGAGACTTTGACCACTTGTAATCCGTATCATGGTAGTTTTTCAGGTCGGCAAGAATGCGCTGAAGGTATCCAACGCCCCTGACCCCATTATCCAAAACGTCATTAGCAAACGGAATTGGCATGATGCCCGACGGGTTGCGACTAGACTTGTCCATGAGCATTCCGCGAGTTTCACCAGTCCATTCAACGCGAACTGACTGAGGCGTGAAGTACCGTTTGCGACTGACATTACCAGTTTGATTTTCGCCAATCTGAACCGTCATTTGCTCATCGGTAATAATCTGGACTACTCGGCCAGTGTCTTGGTCTTTGATGATTGCAGACACGCATTTGTCAGGGATGATCTCATAGACGATGCTTTGCGTTCGCGCGTCCCAGTTCGGCCAAATCCACGAGGTTCCGACGATGGCGCGGCGCATGAACACTTTTTGCAGAGGTTGGCGAATCTCAGCCATGATTTCGTTGAGAAGCTCTTGAGTCTTCGGGTCTCCACTGGTCGGGGTGGGCATCCCCATAAACGAAACGGGGACAAAGATAATCGGATACACAAGCGCCGAGGCCAACTTTAGCCCGGGATACGTCCCCTCGAAAAGACCGATCAAAAGGTCCTCATTCGCCGCCATGAGTTCCGAGGTATCCACACTAGCAGGTGCTTGGATACGTCTTCGGCCTGGGTTACTTCGCTCTTGGGACTCGGAGGTTTGTAGCCAGGAAAAGGTGGATGTGCTCATTTCTTATCCTCGTTGTTTTTCTGTTCTACAACCGGCTTCATGCCTAGGCAGATAGGGCATTTCACATCTTCCCACCATTGGGTTGCTTGATAAGGTTTAATCTTGCATGCTGAAATCTCACCCAATCCACGTGAGAAATGCCATTTGCGGTCAGTCATGTCAATCATTGATTAATGCCTTTGTTTTCTCAATTGGGCATTTGTCGCCATTTAGTCCGAACCAAGAATGCTCTTGACAGTTTCCATTGTGATCATATCGACATGGCTCTTCTGGTAAGATTTCCATAAGGGCAGACTCAAGCGCTCGGGTGTAGGCAAGGAGTTTACTAACATGGTGTGGCATATAGTATGCCGTTGGCGAAACACCCTCCTCCCAGCGCTCAACGCATTTCTCAAAATCCTTCGTAATACTCATCCAACCCTCCTGGCGCCAGTGACAGGATACGCCATTTCCGCATTGCTAGGCACCTTACCGAATCGCAACTTGATGTAAAAGTGTTCTTTTGTGGTGCAGTCTTTGCAGGCACCGCGTCTAGTTCGTCGAATGCTCACCGGGTCCCATTGCGGGGATTCGTTTGCTCGGTGACGGGTGATGACGCCGACTAGGTACATGGGGTTTCCTTAGGCGATGATGGAAGCGGCATCCAGTGGGTAAACCATCCAGTAAGATCTTTCCAATAATCATCGCCATCAGCATCATCCCAACAAAGGTCAACACTGTTGTAAGTTGCAATCTGGATTCCGTGGGGTCCAATGACAAGATACTGGTCAATAACTTCCGGCAATCGCTCGTTAACGCTGATCCATTCGTTCATGACGCCGCCTTTACGGTCCACTCAATGGGCGTATCATACGAACCGCCCGTTTTGTTTAGTTGCACAATGAGCCCATAAATCTGAGCCCACTTGACGATTGCTCGCTTGTCACCACGTCGGCCTAGTTTGGTCAGATGGCGATTCACGTCTTCGGTCTTCTTTGCAATTTCACCGAGGTATAGAGCTAGGATCACTTGACGCTCATCCTCTGTTTTACACTTCGCAAGCAATCCTCGGCATCTAGCGCGGTCTTCGTCTGCAACCCTGTCCCGTGGAATGATTCCCTTGATGACTTTTTCGCACTCTAGGATTAGCTCGCTGGCAAGTTCGGTTCGTGTCTTCAAAACTGCTCACCTCCCGGCAAGTATGGGCACTGATGGCCGGTTTGTCTAGCGGTTAGTGAATCTTGCATCGAACGCCTCAAGGGCAATGTCAGCTAGTGCCGTCCTTGCCTCATGATCATATGAGTTTGTTACAAACGAGGACGCAAGCCATGCGTCCATCCAAAAGCCTTGACGCGTCCTATCTCGACCGGAAATGGCGATGTCTGGCAACCCGTCAGAATGCGGTGCGAATGCTACGGTATCTTTTCCGAGAACTGTTTCCAGAACAGACCTTGCAAGAGTCGCCTGTTCAAGAGAAAGTGGCTCTCGGTAGTTAACGCTTTCTCCGTTAGAATCCTTGTACCAAAGTGTATATGTGATCACCTGAGATCCTCCTTAGCTTTCGCCTCATCGCCCACTTTCACCAATGGGCGCAAAGTCGAGAGTTAAGGCTTCTCGCGCCAATAGATCATTCCGAACCAAAGCCAATACCAGCAGTTCTTAAGATCGTAATGACGCCACGGGATCAACCGAAAATTGTCCGCCTTCCAAAATGTAGCCTTCACTCCACACCTCCCGATGTTTTCAGCAACTTGTCCGCAACCTTCTGCATGACCTGATCCTCGACTTCTTTGCGGGTTAGCGGTCGGAAGCGGGAGGATTTCCACCACTTTCCGATCTTAGGCGTTGTGCCAATGAGCGTTAAAACAAACCCATCATCTGGTACAACTCCCTTGGACCAATCAAAGACGCTCGTATCGGCCTGATATTCACTCACCACATACCGCCACCCTTCTTTCAACCGGCCTTCCGACAACCTCGCGTCGGTGCAGATTACGATGTCACCTGGTTTCATGGAAATACCCACCATATGAATGCTACATACCCAATAATCAGTAGCAGGGTTGCCACAACTTCATATGCGGATTTCTCCTTTTCAGAGTTCCACAGTTTCATTCAACACCTCCCAATGTTTCTCGTTCATGCTTCTCCTCAATCGCCTCCCGCAACCAATCCTGACTTGGATTCCCCTTCTCGTTCTTAGGCACCATGTCATGTAGAGACTGGTTCACGTGGATCGTTAGTGCGATGTTTAGCGCGTTCGGTAGTTTGGGACGGCCTCGGGTGCGTTTGGGGTGGCTGTCTTCGGCCTTCAAAGTATCACCAACCTATATCGATCAACCCACTCCTCAAATGTCAACTTGATCGAATAGAAGCCGTGGGAAACACGAACACTCCCACTACCATAGCACGGCACATCGAAAGGAAGGCATCCGTGCTTATAGTATTCCTCGGCCTTCTCGTTTGTAAGGCAGTTCTCGTATCTCCATGGAACTTCTTTAAGCTTGAATATAGCTTTCACATCTTCCCCCTTAGAATCGTTCGTTCGAGTAGTCAGTCAAGCTAGAGTGAGAGGTGGCAGAGGAGGCGGTTAGTCATATTGAATCCACCTATTCACCGAGGCAACGAAATCGCCTTCTCGCAACAGGTTGGCAATGTATCCCCACTCAGGATTGTTTTCGGACTCCATAACCAGTTCAACTTCATCGCAGATAATCCGAATCTCACCGACGATTACTTGCAAGGTGTTGGTCAGCGTGTTGCGAACCGTTCTATAACCAAGATCGGCCATGACACATTCTAGCGTCAAAAGTTTCTCTTCCATATCTCGTCCCTCACTCTTGAATTAAGCTACCCCTCCGAAGAGGGGCTATTGATCTACTTGATGAAGCTCATGACCACGGAAGCGTCGGTTGCAACATTATCCCAATCAGCGGCAGTCAAAACGTAGTTGCTCCACTTGGGGTTATGGTAGGTAGGATCGGCGGCGGGCGTCGAATCCAACCGGCGGCGCTCGGCAACCAAAACGGCCTTGTCATAACCGGACACGGTGGCAATCTTGGCATCAAGGGCGGCAACCTTAACATCTCGCCTGGTCAGTTCTTCGGCCTTGTACTGAGCAAAGGCCACAACCATTTCAGCGGTGATCATGTCAGCCGAAGCACCTTCGGACTTTGCATAAGCCTTGACTGCCTGGGCCACGTGCTGTTCAACCTTCCAACCAACCATTGACGCCATCTTTCTCTCCTCGGCGGCTTTCCTGCTCTCACCATGTAATAAGTATACCCCGGTTATCAGAAGGTGTCAATAGAAAGTTACGAATATTATTTAGACTTCCCACGCCTCTGAAAAATCTTTGTCTTGGAAGAGTTCAGCAAGTCCTGTAATCTGCTTGAGCCTAAGGACTTCATCAGCATCCATTCCAAGTTCTTTCCCAATCCACTCATCAGAGTGGTTTCTTCTAGAAAGTTCCACGACAATATCACTCATAGCCTGGACCTGATGCTTTCCTCGAGCTCGATTGTGTCGGATCGTTGCGGCCATGCGCTCTTCTCTCGTTGTGCTTTCCGTGTTCAATATGACAACGGGTAGATGTGAAAATCCAAGCTTCTTACCAACGAGGTGGCGATGGAATCCATCAACAACCTCGAAGCCTTGTTCTGTTTTCCAAACGACAATAGGCTGAGTATATCCGTTAGCGATTATTGAACGTTCTAGCAGCTTCATTTCAGGCGGGGCAACTTTGTTTGGGTTGTAGTCATTGGCATAAACCAACTCTGACGCTACCCATTGGACATTTGATACCGGGTGGTCTGTTACCACAACATTCCCCATGCTGACCTCCGATTTTTCATGATTTTCAGGTATCGTTCGTAACTCGTCGCCTTTGTTGGCGTGAATGATAGCGCCTTGCACCAGTAATCGTTCCTCAGTAATACCTTGCATATTCTCCTCCATGATGGATGCTTGTCTTTTGTCTCAAGGTCATGTTCGTCTTCGTCTGGTATCCCATTTGGATGTTCTCTATCTTTATACCACTTGAGATAGATGGCTATCTTGTTTTGATAGTGCTCCGACGTTTTTTCGGGCATGGATTTCAATAGTAACTCTGCAAAAGATTTCCATGTATGACCATCTGGCTTCATGATCTTTCTATCTCCAGTCATGTTACCGGAATCTTTTGAGTATAGTGCGCCGGAGTTGCAACCAACTATCCTTCCGGTAACCCGAGCCCACGTGTCGGGTTCGATGCTATGCAACACCCATAGACCACGTCTGGCCGCAGATCCAAAGAACTCATCAATCCTCTGTTTTGCAATGGGGATTCCTGCCTGATACATTAGATCATAGATCTTGTTGTATGGCTTGAAAAACTTACCGTTGTATTTCCAAATGTCATCCGTTTTCCAATCGAAAATCGGGTGAGCCAAAACCAGGTCAACATGAGTTGCCCGAAGGTTCAACATCCAGCATTTTCCATCAAAATGATCACGGTTCTTTTTGACGCTCATCTTTAGCAGGCGGTTTAAGCTCTCGTCTGTTCTAATCCCAACAAAACCGGCTGTTGGCTCGAAACATGGCGACCCATCAGGTGCGTCTTTCCTTGTGTACCACTCGCCAAACTTGACAATAAAATCCTCGAATGTCATAGCGTGTTCGTAGAATGGAAAAAAAGACTCATCCGAAATGGCAATATCTGGGAACTTCCTAACCCATAGTTCTTTCTTTGATGGCTCCCAACATATCCACTCTGGCTCAAATTGAGAAATAGTGCTTTCCGTCTTTAGAGGAAGCGCTATCCAGTAAGGTATAATCCACTCACGATATAGATCGAACATTGCTTGTACATGATCAATTGTAAGTTTGTATTGGACTTCCCAGTCAATGAACAAAACACCAATCTTCCTCTGTCTTCGTTGGCACTCTTCCATGACAAGGTGGAGCATGACGGTACTGTCTTTTCCACCAGAGAATGACAGATAAATACTATCAAATGTATCAAAGACATGGGCAATTCGTTGTTTAGCGGCAGTTAGGACATCGATTCCGATATGTCTTTTAGCCATGAATCAATCTCCTCCTTTTCAATCTGAACGATATTCCAGTCTTCAAGTTTGCAAAAATATCTTTTCTTGTTGTCCTTGACCTCATAAAACGAGAAATCATTGAGCGTGTAGACGGCCATAACACCTCTTGACCCCTTTGAGTTTGCTTCTGAATAGTCTTTTTTGAATCTTAGGAACTCTCTTTTGAAGCCGAAACGATCATCTTTTCCAGTTATTTCGGCCACCCAGCATGAATCTGGCCAATCGCCAACAATTCCCCTTCCTGAGCCAGGAATTGCGGCGTTACACATTTTTTCAAAACCGCGCATCATCTGGACATTGTGGTCGTTTCTGAGTTCTAGTTTTAGAATCGCCTTCAATCTTGATCGATTCCAAGATTGATTCTTAAAACCCTTACAGTACTAGCCTCCCCCGTCTTTCCAATCGCATTCAACCTTTGTTCCAATATTGGGGCCAGTTCTGAAATGTTCTTGAGTTCATCCATGTCAAACTGTTGGACGTCATCATTATTCATCTTGAACCCCTTTGGTGTCTCTCTCAACCACCTGAATTAAGTATACCCCATAAATAGAACCCTGTCAATTAAAAGTTTTATTATTTCGAGAGTCTTTTTAGATTATCTTCTTCGGGCGGCTAGTACTGTAAG
>SCLJ03000018.1_pt1 | contig 12859 bp, 9 predicted proteins | sample 7267891 | NCBI WGS metagenome assembly SCLJ03 (sample SAMN10721082, study PRJNA514188) | viral metagenome | isolation source: depth-stratified mine tailings core B | place: China: Fankou Pb/Zn Mine tailings
GGGGCGGATCATCCCCGAACTGCAGATACCTGTCCGTGACGGCGATCTCCATCACGTCCATCTCCTCCTCGTTGTCCTCGAACGTGAATGAGGTTATCTCGTGGGTGATGTCCTTGGAGAGCCGTTTGCCCTCGATCTCGATGATGAATGTGGGCTGGTAGATGTCCAGTTGCATTGCCGTTTAACCAAGCGTCCTCCACTTGGATATTTACTGGCGAGAGAGGCGGCGTGCCGGGATTCTTTGTGCTCAGTCCGAACAGACGCATCCTGGAGAAAGGCCGGTTACCAGCGTGGTTCCTCTCCCACTGGCTTCTTGCTGGCGGTGCGGACTGTCAGGAAGAGATGCCTGGTCTTCTTATGCTATACTATGTTGCGGACGACCTCTTTGTACCGAGGATGGCGTTCGTTTTCGATCTTGGATTATCATTGAATACCTGGCAGAGGTGAGTTCTTGGGGAGTGCAGAGACGAAGACTCTACGTCGTACGCAGGATGATGTGATCAATGCCGTTCGCCAGTGGGGCAGATGCTCAGTCTTCATCGGGGCCGGTGTATCAGTATCGGCTGGCATCCCCAGCGCGTGGGGCATTATAGAGGACCTGGGGCGGAGGTTGCTCGGGGACGACCAGCTTACACCAGAGCAGGTGATAGCCGGGCTGGAAACACTGCCCTTCTATGATCGCGCGAATCCGTACGCATCTGTAATGGATGCCGCGTTTCCTAGCGAAAGTGAGCGCGCGCGCTACTTCGAGGAGCTGATAAGCGATAGAGCACCAACCCCTGCCCACGAAGCTGTGGCAGCGCTGGTTGGGTGCGGGTACGGCTCCATACTTGCGACAACCAATTTCGACCGGTTAATGGAACAGGCCGTCTTCAAGGTATGCAGGCACATGCCGTGCGTGTTGCCCAGCGATCAAGTGCCCGAGTATGTCAGTCCAGGCTCGCCCCGAGCGAAGATCCTCAAACTGCACGGGGATTATCTCTACGGGAACATCCGCAACCTTGATCACGAGCTGTACCAAGTGAAATCAAGCACTGCCCAGAAGATGAGGCTGGCGGCCGCCGAACCGGTCATGATTGTCGCCGGCTATAGCGGAGGCGATTCCTCGGTTATGGAGGTGCTCCAAGAGCTTGCGGATGACTCGTCGTGCTTCTGTGGTGGAATATACTGGCTGCACCTGCCGGATAAGCAGCCGAGTGGCAAGGGTGTGGAGTCGTTGCTGTGCGCCACACAGGACAGAGGTTCAGGCTTTGTCGAGATCACGAGTTCTGACAGCTTCTTTGCTTTCCTTCAGTCGTCGCTCGTGCCGACCATCGCCCCCAAGCTCCCGCCGCTTCCCGAGCGTCCCCACGAGTCTCCAATCCACACGACGGGCGAGATACGGCGGTTCGCATCAGAGCGCCTTGAGCCACCAGACATATCAGAGTTCATGACCCTGATAGGACGGCGCAATGACCTCGACTTCTTCACACGATCTGTGGTTGGTCTCGATTACCTTCTCGCACGCTATGAAGAAGAGCGGGACCTTCCGAGGAATGTGGCGAGCCTCTTGGATGGATACCTGGATCTGCTTGCGGGGGGTGGGTCAAACGCGAAGCAAGGCAAGCGAAATCGGCGAATCGAGCAAGCGATCAGGCTGGGCTTCGCTGTTGGGAAAGCCAGCCAATGGGACTCCCAATTCCCACTCCTGCGCCATTACATAGCGGCTCTGGAACTCGCGGAGGGCGGCATCGACCTTGATCAGGCAGACGAGATGCTAGCGGATGATGATGCGTACGAGACGCTTCGCTGTTACGTCGGTCTGATGCCGGATGCCACAGGCATTATCAACTCTGCCGCTGGCGCTGCCGCCAAAGATGCTGGAGTCTGCGGACGGGCAAGGCCATGGACCGGTAGTTTCTACAAAGCTGCCGCATTGTGTGGGTCTGCGTCACGAGTCGATGCAAGCTTGGTCGAGCGCATAGCAGACTGGCTGATTCTGGAGTTCGACACAGAGCGGTGGTACCCGAGGGACGCGATTCAGGCACTGAGCCAGATGGGCTGTGGCGTTATCAGCCAGATGATAGCGGTGCTGCTCGATGACCTCCACGACACATTCTCGCGCGAAGATGCTGCGCTGGTCCTTGGCGAGATCGGCAACCGGAAGGCTATTGATGCGATGGCCCAAGCCGGGCGCAATGCCAGTTCCGCTGACGCTAAAATGTTGGTCTATGCCCTAGGCCGAACCGGCAATCCGAGAGCGGTGGACGCACTCCGCGAGCTCTCCGACAAGGTGGCCCCCCTTTCCACCACAGTACTGCAGAAAGCACTGCATTACGTCGGCTACGAGCGTGACGACATCACAGCTACGGGGCCTGATGAGGAGCTTCCGCGACGGCCTGAACTCAATGCGAGAAGCATCATTCAGCGGTATGCCTCCGAAGCAGGGGATGGTAGCCATGCAGATGTGCTACGTGGAATGGTTGGCTGGGACTCCAAGACACTGCTGAAGGTATTTGGCCAGTCAGGCTGGCCTGCCGACCTGAGGGCGCTTATCGAAGCAGGGCGACAACTGCGAAATGCCGGGCAGCTGTTTGAGGCAGAGGTGCTCATAGCCGAGTGCCTGGAACGATACCCCGGGGTGCCCATGTGCTACCATGATTTGGCACTGGTGTTCTCCCGACAGGAGCGTCCAGAGGCTGCACGCCGCTACTATGCGGTGGGGTTGGGCTTAGGACCCGAACACTCGGATTACTACAATGACTTCGCTGTTACGATGAGGCGATTGGGCGATCTGGATGCCGCTCGGTTCCTGCTGGTTACGGGACTCGGTATTGACTTTGGCAGCTACCGTCTGTGGTATAACCTCGCCAATGTCAACATAGGTTTCACACGGCAAGACTCAACCAAAGACCGCGCGATGCCGGGCGGAGGGCGGCTACTCATGGAGAGCCATTCTCTCTGCGACCTGCCTCAAGACAATCGGCTGCATGAGGCTGTTGTTTGCCTTCGGCGAGTACTTGAGTTGAATCCCCATCACCCCGGTGCTACCGAGCAATTGGCGAGCATCTGTCCAATCACTGACGAATCGCCGGATCAAGCACCAACGCCACAGGAGCTCTTCGATGTCTTGCATATGGGTGAATGGGCACTGTCGCAGAACTCGCAAGACGTCCTGGCGAGCGCAGCGCTCGAAGCTGTAGACCGATTCAAGACATGCTGGGCGCAAGGGAGCGTGGAAAACGCGCTTGCTGCGTTGCAGGAAGCTCACGGTGTCTGCCCGGAATCCACCGGCATCATCCACAATCTAGCGATACTGCTATGTCACCTCCAGCGTTACGATGAGGCTGTAGCACTTCAAGGGAAGGCTCTGGAGATATCACCATGGGATCGCGATCTCCTACTTAATCACAGCGACTTTCTGCAGAAGGCAGGGTATCGTCGCGAAGCAATCGCTACCGTCCAGAAGGTGATCCGCACTGATCCTGACTCGCCTCTCGGATGGTTTGTTCTAGCTGAAACCTACCTGGCTTGCGGCAAGATTCCAGAAGCGCAAGATACAGTTCGTCACGCTGCTCGACTCAGCACACCATGGTCCTGGGTCATGATTCGTGGTGGACGTCTGATCAAGAAGCTGGGATTGGAAGAAGCACTGATGCCGTTCTCGCCCAATATCGCTTTCAGTGCTCCCGAAAGCGTGACCTTGCTAGGGAGATCTACAGGAATGAAATGGATTTTCCGGAGGCTGTTTGGCAAGAAGGATCAAGAGCCTCTGCCCTTGAATGTCATTCCCGGCTGGAAGAGACAATTCGACAGCAAAGTCCAGGCAACACGACCTGCCGTGCAGGATAGGCAGGAGTTTCTGGCGGTCTCAGGTGCGGCTTACTCGGCTCTATTGAGCGGCGATACAGATAAAGCATTGATCTTGGCAGATGAGGCAATAAAGATGGAGCCATTGCGCGGTATGCCTTGGATGGTGAAGGCGCAAGCCCACGCGCTCAAAGGCGACGTTGCGAAAGGCATTGATGCGATGGATAGAGCAATCGAGATTGATCCGAGTGATCCTGACAAGTGGGACCTGAAAGCGACATTCCTCCTGATGATGCAACGTGGCGAGGAATCGAGGAAGTGTTCGCAAAAAGCGGGGGAGCTTCGCAAACATGCTTCCTAGGGCGGTCTAGGCCGTGGCTAACGCGTGGCGAAATGCCTGCCTGTCCTAACCCATGAGCCGCATCTGGACATGCTCGGCAGACGGCATCCTCAACACCGTTCCCGCCTCCAACTCCAGCGGAAAGAACATGTCGTTGTAGTCGCAGACAACCCACCACAACTCCGCCTGACCGAGGTACCGATAGGCAATCAGGTCGATGCGGTCGCCTTCAATCACGACGTGGAACACATCGTCCGGCCGGGGCGTGGTATCTATTCGTTGCCTGGTGCCGATGAACTCCTGGCTTCCGTCGACGTACAGCACGCACGTTGCGTATCTTGAATCCGGCCCTATCATCGTCTCACCGCCGTGTAGTCCACCGACTTGGCCACTATCTCTTCGAGCGTCAGGTCGACCTCGGCGTGCTGCGGGAGCAGACTGTCCTTATCAAACATGTGGAAGTAGCGCGCTCGGACCTGCCGCACAACGCACATGACACCCGGGTATAAGTCACCGAGGAAGAACAGCACCTTGTGAGGGGCGTTCTTCAGCATCGTCTTCTCGTGCTGTGGATACAGCAGCGACTGAAGCCACGCCGTCTTCTCCCGAACCGGTCCCTTGAAGAATGACACCTTGAACGATATCTTCCGGGCATCCCCCGACACATACTGGTAGCGCGGGTGGCTCATGCCGGGCACTTTGATGGTTGCGAAATCCGTGCTCTTTTCGTCAGTTATCTCGTCCGGGTTATACTGGAACTCCAGCGACTCGCGGGTGACCACATCAACGATGTAGCCGGTGGTCTTTTTCAGATCAGGACGCACGGCCGCACCTCCCGGAGTACGACCACGGGCCTGCAAAGGCTCTGCGCGTGTTCCACCTCACGGCGCATGCCATTTGAGACGCCTTCCCCGACATAGACCCAGACCACGTCGCAGGTTTCCATGAAGCGCAGGCCCGTCGATATGCCGAGATCCCGCTGAGCCGGGTCGGAGTCGTCCAGGAACTGCGTATAGAGCAGGTGTGGCGCAAACGGCGCGAGTCCGGCTTCCAAGGCCATACGGCAGAGAGCTTGTGCAACCCTCACGTTGTGCTCGATATCGCCCGCATACTTGCTGCAGATGAAGACTCTCTGGGTCTCAGGCTGAATCATAGTTCCGAACCTTTCTCTCCCGCATATCCTTGTAAACAGCCTGAGCGATCTTCCGACCATCAAGATTGGTGGTAACCGTTACGTCGATGGGCCGTTCCGCGATCCCATCGAGTTTTGCCAGAACCGCCTCCAGTATCGGGCGCAGATCCTGTGATTGCGTGCTGGCCTCCCTTGCCGGACCGTTGCCAAGCGCACCGCGCGTGACCGACAGCAGTTTGGATTGCTCAGTGTGCCTCGAATCCGTGGCACTGACTGCTGCCCTCTGACCAGCAACCATCGGCATGACCGGCTCCGGCATCGCACCAGCGATAGATGGAGTAAGCGCCAGTGTACCCGCAACCGCAGTTGGAAGCATCGCAGACTTTGCGAATCCGAGAGCCTGCTTCAGCGCCTGGGATGGCAGTTTCGAAGCTCCGGCAATCCCCGAACTGAACGCCTCCAGCATTGCCGCGCCGCTTCTTGCGAGAGTCGAGAGCGGTCCTTCTTTCGCATCCGAGAACGGGAGCAGTCGTCTGAGTCGGGCGAACACCGACTTTGCCGCTTCATAGGGCACGGACATTGCCGAGCGGATGCCGGATGCTATTGTGGTCATCATCGACCTGCCGCTTTGGAACGCGTTTGCCACGAGACTTCTAGCCCCGGAGAGTATCGAGGAGAACGCACTCGACGCCGCGCCACGAACAGCCGACCACGCTGACGAAGCGAAGCTCACCAGGCTCGCAAACGGCGATCTCAGCCAGCCAATGGCGGATGACGCCATCGAACGAATGCCTGACCAGGCTGATGATGCGAATCCAGTGACCCGCGACCAAGCGGACCCGGCGACTCCGGCCACCCAACGAAATGGAGCAGACACAAACGAATAGGCCGATGAGCCGATGGATGCAACCGCATTCCAACCCGACGACACTATGCCAGTGATTCCGCTCCAAGCCGAACTCGCGATCTGCGCGCCTGCCGAAAGAGCGCTGGATAGGGTCGATATGACCTGCGAGCCTATCGACTTCAGACCATCCCATATCCACCGGACGCCATCCAGCATTCGCTGAAAAACGTAGCTCAGCACCTGAGCCGGAAGACCTATGACCGACAGCATTCCCTGTGCAAGCGTCCGCAGTAACGCCGCGCCTGATTCCATCAGGCTGGAAAGCGGACCCTCGGGAGCATCCGAAAATGGCAGAAGCCTGCGGAGCCAACCCAGCGCGCGTTTCAGCATCTCGAATGGGAAAGTTGCCGCCGACCAGATACCTTGAGCAAGTGTAATGAGTATCTTCTTGCCCGCCTCAGCAAAGCTCAGTTGGCCCGAGAGGAACGCTTTGACTGTCCCGAACACTCGGGAGAGCGTGCTCACGACCGGCAGGTTTGTGAAAACCGATAGCAGCGCCGATCCCGCCGATCTGAAGAACCCGCCTACGCCTGAGAACAGCCCTCGCAAATACCCCCACGTCGCCGATGCCACATCTCGCACCCACACAAACGGAGTCGAGAGATATTGGTAGATCGCGCTGCCTATGGATTTCAGACCGTCCACCACTGATACTTGACCGGTGATCATCTGCCAGACGGTGTATGCAACCCGGCCTACCGTGAGCAAGCCCTGAACGAGCATCCGCAGCGGCAGGAAGAACTTGTAGACGTAGGGGGCCGCCGCGACGAAAGCCCCAATGATGACCCCGCCAAGCCAGACCACAGCCCTCACAACCAGCGCCACAATGCGGATTACGAACACAATTGGGTAGATCACGAACTTCAGCACGTATGCCCCGACCTGCAGAATCACGCCGAGCACCTTGCCCAGAGTCTGCCCCAGGCTCCTGAATGATGACGAATCCACCGACGTGGCGGTCTTACCGAAGATCCCGAATACCGAAAGCAGCGATCCTCCCAGTTCGGAGAACGCGCCCATCACCGCCCGGATAGCGGGCTCAAGGATTCTGCGGATGCTTCCGAACACCGAGGAGAACGCCTCCCAAAGCCCGGTGAGGAACTGCCGCACGCGGTAGTAGACCTGGAACACCGTGGTGACGAACTTCATAAGCCCCGCCGCCTCAAGCTTCTTGGCAAGCTCCGCAGACATCTGGCCGCCGCCGCCCGTGAGCGAACTGAAAAGCGCGCGTATGCCCTGGAATGCGAGGCTCACCTTGTTCCACACACCGAGAACCACATCTCGGATTCCGCCGAAGTTGGTTTCCCATGCTTTCTTGAGAAGAACAACCGCAATGACTACAGCCGCGATGATGGCAACCACGGGCCAGAAGTACGCTGAAACTGCCGCGCCGACTCCCGCCAGCATCGGTCCCAGCGCCGCGATTCCCGCCTGAACTGCGGGCATTACAATACCAATCGTTCCGAGTGCGGCGGTCACGCTGCCGACCACAACAAGCGCCGCGCCGAGTGCGACACAGAGTGTGAGGATAGCTCTCGTGACACCGGGCGTGGACCTCGCCATATCCTGCAAGCGCAGGATGAACCGAGATATCCCCTGGAAGACCGGGATCACAACAGGCAGCAGGGTTCGTCCGAGGATCTCTGCCAGGTTCTGAATCTGCTGTTTCACGAGAGTAAACTGCGAGCCTATATCCATGTTCATGGCGTTTGCCATCTCCAGGGTGATCGCGGTGCCGCCTTTCATTGCCTGGCCGACGCTCTTGATGTTGCCCTCGAGTTGGTCCATGCCCATAGACATCTGCAGCAGGAACCGCACCGCCTCGTCCGAGCCGAATGCTTTCTTGAGCTTTACCTGCGCCGCTGCCTGGGAGAGGTCTGGGAACTCCCGCTTTACCTCCTGCAGAATCGGCACGATGCTCTTCAGCCTGCCGCCCGCATCCACAAACGATAGCCCAAGCTCATCTCCTGCCTCGGCGACTTTCATCATGAACGCCTTGTAGAGCGTGCCTGCCTCGGATCCCGGCATCGTTGTCTGAAGCTGGCCGAGGATCGCCATCTGCTCCTGCAGCGGCACGTTGGACGCGGCTGCTATCGCGCCGATATTCTTGATGGCTTCAGCCATCTGCGGACCTGTGGTCTTGAACACCCCAACAGTCTGCGAGAGCGCGCCGGAAAACATCTTCGCCCACTCGACGTCGGACATGTCCTTTGCGAGCGGCTTGAATATGCCGTATGCCGTGGTGAACGTCTCCACCATTTCCTGAGTTGTGGCTTTCGTGGCTTTGCCGGTAAGCGCCGCCATTGCGGCGAATGTGCCGACTGCCGTGTCCGAAAGACTCGCCAGAGCCGACTTCACATCGTAGGCTGCCCCTATGAACTCTGCCTTACTCGCGCCTGCCCACTGGTTGGTGAATGACTCCGCAGCGTCTTCCATTGCCCGGAAGTCTTTCACGCCAACTGACGCCAGCTCACCCAGAGCCTTCTGCGTTGCGGCAGTAGACGCCACCAGTGCCGTTGGTACCGCAAGAAGCGCAAGACCCGCGCCGACCATCATCGTGCCTTTCTGGATAAGGCCGAGATTGCGCGTCATGTTCTCGCCCGCCTTCGCGACCGATGAATCCAGGGATTCCATCGAGGACTGGATTCTCGACGCGTTCTGAGTGAAGGCATCTTTGAGGCTCACTATTATTCCGAGGCCGAGATCACTCATCATCGCTTGCTCTTCTCCAGTTCCTGCTTCTCATAGTCAAGCTGGTTCTCCAACGCCTCGACGAACTGCTGCCGGGTGTTAAGCGGCAGTTTCGCAACCTCCGCGTATTCCCAGTGCAGCCCGCCGTAAGCCAGGAAGAACGCATCTCTTACAACCGAACTCCGGGGAACAAAAAACCCGGCTCGGCCTCCAATCGGGTGCGGATTCTCGTCCCGCACGTATCGCAATCAGACTCAATATTGGTGTCGATCCCGGCATCAACACGCAGCATTTCCTGTCTGAGCGCGCTCCGGTCCCGCAAAGACATCTCTGCCAGCGCCTTCTTGGACGGAGCGGTGCCGTCGATATCCAGAATGCGGATCATCATTGCTGCCGAGATGGACGGCTCCTGCATCTGGGCCAGCCGCTTCTCCTTGTGGCCATCAAGATACACGAACCGCACCTTGGAGCCTGACGCCGGTAGACCGAATACGAACTCGCGCTCTTCCCCATAGGGCGTCACAGGCAGGTCGTCGAGATTCACCGTCACCCGGTTCTTCGCTCTACACGCCGCACTTGGACAAACCAGATCGAGTTCCACTTCGTCGCCAAGCGACACTTGGCGAAGCTTCACCAGAGTGAAGAGCCGGTCCCCCGAGAGCATGTCCATGACAACCTTAGGGCCGATCTCTTCATCCTCACCGATCCGCAATGTGCAGTTGGCCAGAACCTGGTTCACCGCGTCGCCAGTTCGGATGAGGCGCTGGTTCGTAAGCAGTTCCTCTTCCGCGCCGGTCATCTCACGAAGCTCTATCTCGTCACCGCTCGGCAGTTGAAATATGTACACTATGTCTCCCCCTTACTCCCACCACTGATAGCAGATCGATATCTTCTCAATGGTGTTGTCTGAGCTGCCGCCTTCGAGTTCATCGTATTCGAGTGACTTCACCCACGCGCCGTGCAGCGTCCAGCGGCGGGTTTCATTACCAGCCCGGTCGTATCGCACGATGTCGATATCGCGCATATACTCATCAGGCAGCGCGCCGACGCCAGCGTTGACATCGGCCTGGATTCGCACCCAATCACGGGCGGACTCATCAGAGCCGTCCGCGAGCACGCCTTTCTCAAGGGTGATATCCTCGAACTTCATGCGACCGGCGACCTTCTGGTCGAACATCGATCCAGCGGGCGCGAAAGCGACCTCCTCGAACTCAGTCTTGGGTTCCTGGCCTTTCTTGAACAGCGCCACATCGAAACCGTTGACCTCAATGGCGAATTGCCAGTTTTGGTACAAGCTCTGGGGCATTGTCACTTCCATCAAAGCACCTCCCTGAAGTTTGCTCCGGTCGCGGTCAGAATGAAGTTGAGTTCAACGAACTCGGCAGTCTTCGTGGGCTTCACAAAGATCCGGCACACCATCTCGTTCCGGTCGATAACGGCCGGGGGGTTCGACTCCTCATCGCACTGGACACGGAAATCGTAGAACCCGCCCTTGCTCTTGATGCTCTGCAAGAACGGCGTGATGAGCCGCACCAGCGCGCGCCAGGTCTGGGAGTTGTTGGGCTCAAAGACCACAAACCGCGATGACTGGGAGATCGCCTCTTCCACATACATCATTAGCCTGCGCACGTTGATTCGGTCTGTCGCCGATGGCTGGCTCTGCAGAGTCCTCTGTCCCCAGATGTTGATGCCGGTATCGGGGAACGACGCGATGACATTGACGCCTTCAGGATAGAGAACATCCCGCTCGCCACGACTGGTCTTGTAGGCCAGTGACAGGGCGTTGAAGACGCGCCCCCTGTCGATGCCAGCCGGTGCATACCAGACTTCGGTCTTCTCATCGCTTCTGGCCATACAGCCAGCGACTGCTCCCGTGGGTGGGACGAGTTTCCGTTTGCCAGTGAGCGGGTCCGCTATCTCAAGCCAGGGATAGTACAAAGCCGCATATGATGAGTTGAACGCGCCATGCGTGTATGAACCCTTACCTCTGCGAAAATCTACAGTCTCCAATGGCTCAAGGTGCACCGGCACTTCAGCGATGAACAAGAGGTCTTTGCGGCTCTCAGCATATGTGATTCCCGCCTGTATCACCTCGACCGTGGTGATACCTGGCACAAGCAAGAGGTTGAGATCTTCTATACTGTCGAATGAGTAGAGTCCGGTATGAACTGCCTGGTCGCCGATGTAATCGAAGTCTTCCATGGTCGCTATGCCGTCATCGCCGTCGCTCAGGGTGAACGTGCCGACAAGCGGGCGCTTTAGCGCAGCGGTGGCCGCTGCCTCCAAATCCTCAACAGTGATATAATCCGAGCGCTCGTTTGTTGCCGTCTCCACGTACGACGGGTGAGCGGCATCCATCGACAGGTCCCTGAATGATTCGACAACATCGCCTCTATAGCGCACGATGAGATTGAAGAGGTTCGTAGGGTCGAGAGTGCTGTCGGCAATCTCAATAGCCAGGCCATTTCCCCAAATCCCTTCAGTGAGCGCGCTTACACTTAGAGTGGGCTGCGGTTCAGCGCCGCCCATTAGGCGTGTGGCAACAACTGCAGACATAGAGCTGGAGTCGGTTGTTGACGCTATGATTAGATTGGATGCCGCAGAATTACCGTTGACAGCGTCGACTACTTGTTCAACAGTGCTCGTTGTATTGCCCGATGCATCCGTTGCAAGGTTGACTACTATATTTTGTCCGAATACACTCACGGAAAGCGGGGAGTTGTTGCTGCCTCTGGTAACTGTTATCTGTATACTATTACCGGACGAACCGAAGTTCTTTGCCTGCCAGACGATCAGGTTGGAGCCAGCAACTCCTGTAGTAAGCGATGCAGGGGTGCCCCTGTCCATAAGCATTGCCTGCGACTTGATTGCGCACAAAGTACCAAGGTCGTCCGGGAAGTCATAATGAGCAACCCGGTTTACATAGAGCACCTGGCCGCCGTTGTCAAAGAATGCACGCGCGGCATAAGCCAGATAGCCGTCGTTGATGTACGAGCCGTACTTGCGGACGAACTGCTCCCAGCTAGTCACCAGCGTCGGTTTGTTGATGGGGCCCTTTTCGGCGATCCCGATCATTCCGCAAGCTGCCGTGGATATCTGCTTGATGTAGAAACTGAAGTCCGTTTCCCGTGTGTAGACCCCGGGTGAAAGATATGATGGCATGGGTTACCTCCGTTTCCTGGATCGCGTCTCGTCCGTGGTCTGTGGTTCAGAACCGGAACCGCCGTCCTCGGATGTGGTTGCAGTTTCATCCGGCGCTTGAACAGACTCATCGGCCACCAGTTCCACGCGCGGTTGGGCTATAGGCTCCGGCGATGTGACGACGTCTTCGCTCTGGGCTTCGGGCCGATCAGGTTGCTCCAACACCGTCAGAGCAACGAACCCACGCTTAGCCGCAGTCCGAATCTCGTCGGACATTTGCGCATCGTCGATCAGCTTGCGCTGTCGTGAGCCAAGATGCAGCCCACGCTGTTCTCCGGCAAGCTGGAATGTCAAAGGCTGGAAAAGTAGATTGCGTATCTCAATCACTGTGTCTCTCCTGTATTCTGGATTTCTATCTTCACGCTGGCCGCGAGCTTACCGGCCCTCACTCGCCCATCATAGATGGGGCAGTCCTCGATCCGGCACCTGCCTGTCGCCTGACGCAGGTTCGAAAGGTTCACTCTCTTCAAGCCGCCGAGTGGTGTAAGCTCCGTGAGATTGAGCACTCCGTGACCGCCGACAGTAAGCGCCGGGTGAAGCTGGTAGAACCGCGCGACCTTCTCCGTAAGGTCCAGCAGATCGGCTTCCTTGCCGGTCGTTACTATGATGTCGAAGTCCAGATGGTACAACCGTGGATGCCGACATTGCTCAAAGGTCAGACCCGACTCGTTGCGCTTCGTGAGCATCGCCGTTGTTCGACGGTCACCGTCCTCGGAAAGCGTCGGACCCTGCAGGACTATGCTCGGCACGTTCGGCACTTCGAACACGTCATTGGCACCGACGAGAACCGCGCCCGGGT
>SCLJ03000019.1_pt1 | contig 12642 bp, 25 predicted proteins | sample 7267891 | NCBI WGS metagenome assembly SCLJ03 (sample SAMN10721082, study PRJNA514188) | viral metagenome | isolation source: depth-stratified mine tailings core B | place: China: Fankou Pb/Zn Mine tailings
CTGTTTTGGGGGGAGATTCGGATGTTGCATCCACCAGCGCCGCGAACGACAGAAGAACACGTTATCGCTATCTACCAAGCGCTCTCACGCATGGACGAACGGCTAGAGACCATTCAAGATGCCGTGGCCGGTATAAAGCACAACTGCATCGAAGAAGATGGTCGTGTTACCGAGCTAGAAACCTGGCAAGGAAACGTCAAAACTGGTATGAGAGTCACCGCCGCCATTGCCGCCACCATTAGCACCGTGATTGGTATAGCGGTGAAGTTTATCAGTCCGTAACCATTGGTGCGAACCGCCACAACCGCCTAGCGCCGTTATTGGTGTACGAGTAGTCTGGTGTACCCACCTGCACACCAACTCGATACGGTAGCGCGTCCGGTTCCGCCATGCCGGCGTGTATCAGGTCAACAGCTTTGCACCGTGCCTCACCGTCATTGGTGGCAGTGAACATAGTCGAATTGGTAGCCCCCTCACTGTAGAGAACATACAGAAACATGACCGTACCCCCTCAATTGGTGTGCGAGCTTTCCCCTATTGGTGCGCCGGCCCTGGCCGGTTCCGGATCGCTCCCCACTGGCCCGGGCCCTTCCTCTTGACTCTCTGCACTCGCCTACACTAGCCCACAGTCGCCATGCGTCCATACACTCAGTCTAACACTAACACTAAACATAATACTAGAATTGTTCAATCCCCACAGACTAGCCCACTGGCCGGGCCCATGCCTACTCTCGCCACGTTCGCCATGCCTACTCTCGCGCCAATTCGCCAATTCTCGCGCGTTCGCCAGTGCCACGTCATTCTATATAGCCATGCCTAGTTTGTGGCCTATTCTCGCCAGCTAGGCGAGTGCTGAGTTTAGAACGTGCCACAGTCGCCAAAATGGCCCCTATACCCTGCCAGGTGGCACTAAATGAAAGGCGAACCCACTGCAGGCGCCTAGAATCGCGCCACAGTAAGACCGTTCTACCTGCTAGGTGAAGAATCAGTGAAGAATACACCCGGCGCTCGCTTTGCCTATTGACACTATGATATGATAGTCATATACTCTAATCAACAAAGCACAGCAGGGAAGGGAGAACAAACATGCCAGCAGCTATGAACGTGCTAACGAATGTCGCCTTAATCCTGGCAGTCGCAGGGATGCTAATGGCAATCTGGATCACTGCCACCTGCAGAGTATAGGAAGGAAGGAAGGAAGGAAGAACGATGCAACTACTAGACAGGACACAGTGTCCAAAGCTCGCCAGTCTGCAAGTCATGAAGCGAGCCTGCGAGTATTCAATCAGTCTGCATGAAGGTGGGCATGAGCATGACCCGGGCACGCCTGCCGCTTTCTACGCAGGCCAATACAGGACATGGCGCCGTAGTGCTGCATATCGCGCGATAGTCGCCACTGCAGAGAGTAGGAACCTTCCTCAGCACTATGCCACTGACATGACAAACATTGACAGGGTGTCAATCGAGCGCATGGGCCCGGGCGCCCGGTTCCTGTGGGGTGTCAGGCGTTGCGGAACCTTCCTAATACATCTGTTTGACGATGCACAGGCGCCAATGACTCGCCAGTCTGCTAAGTATGGGATTGACTACCTGCAATCCTGCCTAAGTCTTAACCCGGATACGTCATGGTTCTTTTGGGATAGCACCTGTCTAACGTCAATAACCGCCAGTGAAGCAAGAGAGCTCGCACAGTCTGAGCTCGGGCTAGTCCTGTCTAAGTCGCAAGTCGCCTAAGTCAATCGCCCGGCAGGTGGACTACTCGCCAGCTCGCCACTGGCGCCGGGCGCCTAGAGAAACATAGGAAGGAAGGAAGGAACCATGCAGACACAGCATACCCCGGCGCCTGCCAAGTGGGCAGAGCTGCTAAAACGCGCGGTCGAGGAACCTGGCACTGTGGCAAAAGCATACTCAGCTTTCCATGACTACAGCATGGGCAATCAGCTGCTCGCCATGTTCCAGTGCGCCGCGCGAGGAATTGAACCGGGCCCTATTGCAACATACCCCGGCTGGCAGGCGAAGGGCCGGCAGGTTAGGAAGGGAGAACATGCCTTAACTCTCTGCATGCCTGTTACGTTCGCCAAGTCAAACAAGAAACAGGAAGGCGAGGAAGGCGAGGAAGGCGAGGAACCGGCCCCGGTCGCCTATGTGCATGCCTATGTTTACCGGCCCAACTGGTTTGTCTTGTCACAGACAGATAGCAAGCCGGGTGCTAAAGCGATTGACTCGCCAGCTCTGCCACAGTGGGACAAAACGCGAGCGCTCGCAGCTCTAGGGATAGTCGAGGAACCATTCAACATGATGAATGGCAATTGCATGGGATACGCCCGGGCCCAGACTGTCGCAGTGTCGCCACTAGCATTCAATCCCCATAAGACACTCATTCATGAGATTGCCCATGTTCTCTTGCACACAGGCGAGAGTCAACAGGACACAGGCGAGCTGCCCCGGAACCTTAAAGAAGTCGAAGCTGAGTCTGTGGCGCTTATCGTCTGTGAAAGTCTAGGACTAGGCGAGCTGTCTGATTGCCGGGGCTATATTCAATCCTGGTTAGGAAGTGGGCAGGCGATTCCGGATAAGTCCGCGCAGAGAATCTTCGCCACTGCAGACAAAATTCTTAAGGCCGGAAGGCCTGCCAAGTCGCAGGCAGTCGCCTAGCAGAGTCATTGCCTGGCAGGGAGAACCGTATACGCTCGCCACGTATGCCAGGCGCCGCAGAGTAAACGGAAGGGAGAACGTCATGCAATCGCCAATAGCCTACACCTATGAAGCGGCCCACCATTGCCCAGACTGCACCGCGCGGCGCTTTCCGGCCTGCGAGGAACATGGACAGCTCGCCTGTTGTGTTGTGGACAGTGAAGGGAACGAACCGGGCGCCATTTTCTCATGGGATGAGGTCCCGGATTGCGGTATTTACTGCGACGACTGCGGCAGGGAGATTGCCCCGGCGCCAGTGGCCTAGCAACTCGCCCGGCAGGCAGAACTGTTAGACATTCGCCATGTTTGCCGGGCACCAAAGTAAAGCGAAGGAAGGAAGGGAACCATGCCTGAGTCAACGCAATCGCCAGAGCTGCCCGCACAGCACCGACCGACAGACCATGTGTTCTGTTACGGATCAGGAACCGATTATGACGCGCGATGCCCTGCATGCTGGTTAGGTTTTAGTCACAACTACGCCATGCACTGGCTGAGTATTGCCCTGTACGAAGTCTGGGGCAAGCACACAGGACAGCATACCAGGCGTCCGTTAGACACTGATCCCACCATAACGGGCTATATCCGTTATCACTTCTTCGCAGACTGGCGCCCGGAGCTCGCCAAGCTGGCAAAGCTAGGTTAGTCATGGCTAGTCCTAACTACGTCAAGAGCTGGCACCAAAGCGGCGCAGCTGTCCATATCGTCAAGTCGCGCGGCGCTTTGGCGGTAGTCATTGAAACGTCCGCAGGCCTGCGAATGCCTGCTACCAAACAGGCCGACGGCAGCATTGCTGTACAGCATCCGCTTTACCTAACAGACACTCTGCGGCGCGTGCTACTACCGCGAGCTTTCCGCTGGTTAGAACGACAGGCAAGTTAAGGGAAGGGAGAAACATGACAGACCGCGAGCTAATCCGAGAATCCGTACAGGCTGCCTACACACTCGCAATGCGGGACCGAACGCGAGCACAGCAGGCGTTAGAGAACGCCAAAGCAAACAGACTGAATGCGTACCATCGCCATCTAGTCAAGCGGAACATGGCGGAAGCACATGGAAAAGTCGAGATTCTAGGCGACATTCTCATGGACATTGACCTTCTCGACCTGCGCCGCAACTAGTCAACTCGCCTGGTGGCAGCAGACTGCTACCACTTGCCCACCGCAAGCACCAGGCGCCGAACGAAAACAACAGGGAGCAGAACACATGGAACCCGGACGCTACAGCGCTCGCGGACTAGTAGCCACCATGCAGGCGGTCAAATCTAACCCCGGCCTGAGTGTACAAACCGGCCAATGGACTAATCCCATACTCACCAATACTGAGTACCGCGCATGGATAATCCGAGAGTCAGGGCAATCGCCTTCAGGCTACTGCAAGCACTGTTTCTAATCCTGTTGGAAGCAGACCTATGGCTAGCTACTGCTATCCTGTGCCGATAGGGAGAGGGAGAATCATGCAAGCCACTGCCACAGACGAACGCACGCAGGTTGCTCAGTATGTTGGACAGCATGAGTACCGGGACATAGAGCTCTTCGACGCTCTCTGCCTAGTGCAGGAACACTGCCCGCGCGGTTGGGCTGCCGACGCCTTGACCGAGAATCACATCAAACTACTGAGCGACGAACCTATCCGGGTTGGCGTGCTGCACCAAAACGGACGCGACATAGCGCTATACGTCCTGCAATATAACGTGCCGCGACCAATGAAGGCGTATTGACAGTCAGGCACCAGACTAAGATAATGATAGCCACAAGACAGGCTAAGGAGGGAGAAATGCCAGAGCTGCCAAAATACACTTGCCAAAGGTGCGGCTACCAGTGGGCGCCACGTATATCTAAAGAGCCAAAGGAATGCCCTTCGTGCAAGTCACGTTACTGGCGCGAGAGGCCGAAGGATGATAGAAAGTCTGAACAACAGAGAACCGAATCTGAGGGCTAGGGCCTACCGAATCACCAGAGCGGCCATAGCTGCAGGTAGGCTAGTACCGCAACCGTGTGCTGGCTGTGGCACAACAGAGAACATTAGGGCGCACCATGAGGACTATGCAAAACCTCTGCAGGTAACATGGATGTGCCACGGCTGCCACATGGAATACCACGCTGCTGAGAAAGCAGATCAGCGGCCTGGGTCGATCAGGAAACGCAGCTACACTGAATATGCCTGCCTGCGTTGTGGGCATGAATGGCGAGCCATGTTCAACCGGCCCGCAGTTTGCCCCAAGTGCAAGAGCTACTCATGGGATGAGCCACCAAAGCGAACAGTAAAACGACGCCAGGTAGCGCAAGAGGAAAGCCATGCTAACCCAGAATGAGATTGTAGACTGGGCCAAGCGGATCAATCTTCCGCCCTGCGTAGGCGACGAGTTTGCCCAAGACCATGACGGACGCCTGCCCGCCACGGAACAAGAGCTAAACGACTGGGGGGATGCTACCTATCGCCGCAGCGCTGAGTATGAAGGCGGCTGGCGCTGTTTGGGGACCGTCAAGAAGTAGTCCCCACATGCCCCGATAGAGTCAGACCTACCGGGGCTTTACTTTGCCCCACAGCCACCAATCGGATCGGGCGCCTGCCGGTAGTCGGGCGGACATACTGAGCCAGCAGTGACTAGCGGCAGGTACACCCGATAGCGAGCGACCGGCGCCGCACTGGCACTGGCCACGCCTACCAACAGCACCAATGCCAAGGCAAGAGCGAGCCAAAATCGTACCAACATTGCTAGATACCCTTCCCTGGCATGCCCATCCAGATACCAATTGCCCACCCAGCCATGCAGCCAACGATGTAAGTAACTACCTGTTCGGGCGCTGTGAAGGCATACACGTAGGCCAGCCCAAAGGTAAGAGGCAATAGGATAATCAGCGCCAGTCTCTTGCTCACGACTTACACCCCATGCACCAAACACACCCGCAGTCAGGCGAGTACCAAACTGCTTCACCAATGGGCAGATGCCGACCGCACTTCTTACATACCGCTGGCCGAGTGAGAACGGCGGTATAGCACTTCTGTTCTAGCATTTTCTAAATCCCTTCGGCAGCAGCAGGCCGGTGTCTGGTGGCACAACTAGACTAGTCACTTTCGCCTCTGCCCCTGGCACTGCTACCAAAAGCGTCGGCAACCAAACGGGCGACTTAGGCGTTTTGTTGGGAAAGGTACGAATGACTGGGATCTTCGGCAGATTGACATAGGCACCATAGACATGCGGCGAGCAGGGCGCAGTGTGCACCAAATCTGCCGTCAACAACTGCTGCAATGGTTCTAAGAGGACTTCCGATAGCCCCCAACCGATGCAGACGTTCTCACCCGCGAGTATGGCCTTGTTACCCCACACTGGCAGGTACGGAGCAAATGCCCGCTGCAAATCTAGGAACGACGCTCGCTTGACTGATGCCAGGTACATGACTATCGCCGCTGATAGCCTGCCCTGTAGCGTTAGACCAATCCAGACAGGTAGCGCAATTTGACGCTCGTTCACCTAATCACCTCTGCTGCTAATCTCTTGATTGCTTCCGAGCTCTCGATACCGTACAGCCGTCCGTAAACGTCTAATACGTCCATCGCCTTACCGCCATTGCAACCGGCGTAACAGCCACACAAACCGCGCTCAGTGTCTATCCAGAGCGAAGGGTCTTTGTCATTGTGGAAAGGGCACCGAGCGCGATACCAACGGCCATCGCCGCTAGTCGGCCTAGCATCGGGGAAGAAGCTCAGTATACTGGTGGCCTCTTTGATCTGTTCAATCACCGTAGCCGGCCACAGGGCGCTTGACTGGTATACATGCGTTAGCGGTGGCATCTGCACAGGCGGCGGCGCCGGGGGATCGGGGATAACGTCTATGAGCGAGTCAACCTTGACAATGGGCGCCGATTCGTCAACGGCGGTGTAAACGGCCCCGCTGGGATGCACTGACGGCGGTATGAGGACGTAGCCACCAATCGCCCGCACGTCGACATACTGAGTATGGGCGCAGCGCGGCGTATCGGTTACGAATAGGTACAGGTGTAGCCCCCGCGACGTTCGCACCCGGTAAGTGACGTTCGCCACATACTCAGCCATACCGCCTTCACCAATCGCCCACTCGCCCCAATCCATGTACGCTTGCTGAGTATCGAAGTCCAAGACGGTCAGGTTTTCCCAGCCACAAACGACGGCGGCATTGGTCAACCTGCCGGGCCAGAACCAACGCTGCATTTCTGCTTCCGTTGGTAGGCGTTTCTGAAACTCCTGCCAGCGCACGGAAGGGCGCTTGCTGCGGTAATGGACAGGTATCACCGCCATGCCCTGGCGGAACAGGTCAAACGGTTGCATTGTGTCTCGCCTTCTTGCTCTGCTTTGCGGCTACCGGCAACTCCACTGGCCGACCGCAGTTGAGACAGTAAATGTCCGGCTGCAGGGGATCATAGGGATCAATCTCTCTGATGAGTGCCCCACCACAGCGAGCACAGCGGACTATGCGACCGTGATCTGTTATGACGTTAGAATAGGTTGACATTCGATCCTGTCACCTATCTCCTACTCTTTTGGCCAAGTATCCTGGCCTAACGTAATTGCACCGAAGCGCAACAGACAGCGCGGGCAAAGCCCCGCCAACGCCAGCTCGAAGGCGGCGCGTTCTCTGCCAAGGTGCCAAGCGGCTTTGACGGTCTGCCATCTATAGGCACAACATTGCTGCTCACTCACTTCTCTACCTTCCCCGACGGCAGCGCTAGCTGCTTGCTCTCCCATGCCTCATAGAGCGTCTGACCGTCACTCTGCAGCAGATAGGGCAGGAACACCTGCTGCAGCGTCACTACCTGAGCTTCAATAATGGCGAGTTGCGCCTGCAACCAATCGCCAACGATGCGCCAGGCAACACGGTTGGCATGATCGTGGCCGGTATAGTTGCGCGTGATCTTGCCCTGTCGATACTGTTCGGCAAGCGCCGCCTCAACGCCCGCGACGTTGGCAGGCAATCGGTAGGAATAGCCACGGCTGCCAAGCCGCAAGTCAAAGGCAATCGCGGACGGTTGGCGCGTGTTGTCGTATTCGACGGCTACGGCGTTAGCCCCCGCAACAGCGAGTAGCCCCTGAATCTCGCCAATCGTGCGAGCAACGTCAATCTTGGTTGAGTAGTTAAGCAGGCCCATGTCTACCTCTCCAATCAGTGCGCTTCTGAAACGCTACTGTTGTTCTTTCCTTGCTTCCTCAATCGCCGTCAATGCCTGCCTTGCCCTCATACCGCCTTCGTAAATAACCGGCGGCTGATACTTGCCGCCCTGCTGAGGCAGATAGTTGCGCTCGTCGGCGTACCAATGCAGGGCATCGTTGATCTTGCGGGCCATTATCTCGGTTGCTTTCATTGACTACTCCTGCTCAGTATCGGTATGGGGCATGGCGGAAAACAAAGCCATGTATTGCCGTCGCAGTCCCGCCTAAACCAGACACCATATTGTTTCTTCAACATGCGGCGTTGGCTGAGAAGGACATTGGCAAAATTGTCACAACTGACTGGAAACGGCGGCGCTAGTAACGGCTGGTCTGCGAATGCCATTCGTATTTCCCAATACAGCGCATGAGCGCCAATGAACCTATCTCTACTGCCCGATAACGATAACCACGCCTCTAAGGCAGCAAGAACTTTGGATACTCGCTCAGTATTGGTTGGTTTGGGCAAAGCTGTACCTTCCTAGATTAGTAAGCTAGGTGCAAAGTCCTTCCTGCGGACCGTTTCAGGGGGTATTAGGGGTATTTCTAGGGTCTATCTCCAACCTTCTACATGCAGAACGAGATATTTATATAGATTGCTGGGATTAGACTCTCGAAACACCACTAACACCCCCTGGCATCACTTGAAGAACTCGTAGACACGATCACCGTGCAGCTCGCGCGTGAACATTTTGACGCCACTCTTGTCCAAGTGTTCTCGCAACTCGCGCTCGATTCCTTTCAGTCGCCGTCCGTAGGCCCGTACTGACCGGGGCCAGGTTGACTCTGGGCGATCTGTGCCGAACAGGGCGTGCTTTGTTTCCTCGTACAGGCGCCGGGTGGTCAGGGCTACGCTCGTGTACTGTTGGCTACTCAACCACGATTCGATACCCTGAACAAGAACGTCGTCTTCAAGCAGGAAGTCAGCCTGTCGGTTTTTACTATCCTTTAAGCCACTTTCCCATGCGTCTTGCTGTCCCTCGGCCCGCGCGATCACGGTACTGAGTGCTGCCCAGTCTTCCATGCGGTGTCCGCCCCGTTCGGGTATGCCATTACGGCGGATTTCCGCAATTACCTTGTTGAGTGTAGATAGACAGTCACCCCACCAGCGATCCCGGTTGGCTATCACCTCCTGTAGAAAATGAGCCTCACGAGTCCTGTTGGCATCTTGAATGCGCCTTAGCGGCAGGATCAAGAGGCGGTCTACTAAATCGTCGCGTTGCAATGTATCTGGAGTGCGGCTTGTCACCGCGAGCCAGCAGCGATAAGGGATTCTCTGTGTTTCGTTCGTCGTGTATAACCGGCGCAACTCGTCAACCTTGCCGGTACTCAGTGAGGCAATCTTGTCCCGAATCTCTTTGACCAACTCATCCATGTTGTCGAGTACAACGATGTGACTATTGGACGTGAGTGCCGTAAAGGCGTCGGCCCTATCGGGAACGCCACTAACGTCCACTGCTGGCCCTAGCACCATTCGCAGAATGATTCTCAGAGCCATCGTCTTGCCGCTGCCCTTTTCGCCCTTCATAATCAACACTGGCCGGGTAGGGCACAGCTCAGTAAAGAACGTCGCTAGCCACCAGCACTTATAAAGCAGCGTCAGCTCATCGGTGCTCCCATCCCAGCACGGTACTGAGCGTAGTGACCAATCCAGAACGGCGCCGTTGGCTGAGTAGTCAGGGGTGTAAGATTGCCAATAGAACGCATCATCGAAAAGCACAGGGCCATCGCCGTTTGATTCTTCTTCAATCGTGCAACCGTCTAGGCGGTACACCGTGCCATCGAAACGACTAACGCGCAACATTTGGGATTGCTCATCCCAATGCGCTACTCGCACAACGTCTATCACCTTGCCAAACTCGCTTGCGGTCGTCTTGCAGTCGGCAAGAAAATACTTGAACGCAACGGCAGCGGGATTAGTGCCTGTCACCCTGTATAGCCAGGCGTGCCAGATACTACTGTCCATGTGAAACAGGCGCTTTGTTGGCCGATGTAGATAGCGAAGGTCGCCCAAAGGTGTGCGAATAAACGTGCCATTCTTGGCCAGCCAGTCAAGTAGTATCTCGCCAGCTTCCTTGTATGACTTCTCGCGTTGTGACTTCTTGCCACCTAGCGCTTTCTGAATCTGCTTGACTAGGTTCGGGTCAATGGGCTGCATTAACAACTGCTGGGCGACTTCACGCGCGGCGGCAGCCTGTGTGCTGTTGAGTCCAGTTGTCATTTTGACATTCTTGACCTGCGCCGCTGCTACCACTTTCACCGCCGCCAGTGCGCTGATTGCACCTATGAGCGCCGCCTGTACCTCACCCCGATACTGAGCAATGGCTTGCGTCAGTGCCGCGCTGGGTCCGCCGCCGTTGGCGCTAGCCAGTGAGGGGCAGAGGGCATCCCAAGGGCCCGGCAGTGTGCTGTAGTCAATGAGTAGCGAACCTTGATTCATGAGCACCGCAGCTGCGTTCAAGCCACGTAGCCAGCTGTCTATCGGAGCGCCGCCAAAGGCATCCATGCGCGAGAGCTCGGTAGCGTCTGGGGCAGCAATGCCCTCGCCGGTAAGAGCGGCTAGCAGCTCGGCGTCGACCTGTGCCTTGCCTAGATCAATCATTTGTGTCGCCAAACATCGGATACTCCGGTGCCGAAGTCCACCAGTCCATGACCTCTTGGGCCGTATGCCACTGTGTCACTAGGCCACGCTCCCGGCGATGGTCTAACATATCCGCGAAGGTGCGTAGGTACAGGCGCTCGTAGTGGGGCCAACGGGCGAATTGTCGGAGCTGTTGTGGCCTGTTGCCCATTGGGCACCCTACACAGCCTAATCGTGTGAATCCTTCGTCATAGAGCGAGCAGTAAGGTAATTGGCGAGATTGAATGAATTGCCATACCTGCCGATCTGACCAATCAATGATTGGGTTGAGTACGCGCTTGTGTTCAGCGGTGCAGACCTCGTTCATTTGTCGTTTGTTCTGACGGCTTGTTGACTCGGCCCAGCGCACGCCTGTGACTACTAGGTGGCCTGCCCCGCCACGCTCCTTTAGGAACCGGCAGCAGTAGCGCATACGCCTGGTAGGTGGTACTCCCTCACGCACGATCAGCTGACGCATGTTGAGTGCTGGCTTGTCTATTGCCACGTCGGGGTACTCGCGCTTGATGAACCTCACCAGCTCGGGCGGGTCTACCGTAGTGGCGTTGTAGTGTGCCTCAAAGCGGACTCCTGCTTCCTGCGCCAGGTGGTAGATGCATTGGCTGTCCTTGCCGCCGCTGAATGCCAGCCAGTAGCCCTCTGCTGGCGCGAAGGCTCGCAGGCGTTCAATGGCCCGCTCTACAGGGTCGGCTATGGTTTGTTGTACCGTTAGCAGCTCGCTCATCTTCCCGCCGCCTCTGCCGTGTATAGCAGTGGGGCATCGGTGAGTATTCTCTGCTTGGACATTTCCCTCGCGCTAATTGTGTAGTATAATGTGTATGTGCAGCGTGTATGCATTGAGGGAGATAGATGGAAGATTGGCACCTGGGCTATTTGGCGGCAATGATTGATGCGGAGTCCCATGTTGGTATTCAACGGTTGATTGGCAAGAAACGGCGAAATCCTAGCTACGTCGTTCGGTTTGAGTTGGCTATGACTGACTTGAAGCCTGTTGCATTCGTGAATAGTCTGCTTCCACACGCCAAAGTCCTTCACCAGGCCGCTATAGGCCGTCGCTTGCCTTACTATCGCTTGCGCTTGACCCAACAAGAGGCCCTTTCGTTTCTTCGGCTGGTGTATCCTTACGTTCAGGGCAAGAAGCGACAAATTGAACTCTGTTTTGAGATTGACGCCCTGCGGCGAAGATTCAGCCCTAGTCGACGACATTTTGGAATGGCGCGTTTTCAGCCCTTGCCGCCAGACTTTGCGGAACAGGCCGATGTGTTGTTTCAAGAGTTCCGCTCTCTCCAAATGAATAAGAAGCCGAAGGAGTGACGCGGCACTGTCTTACCTCGCCGCAGTGTCGACGGCGTTTGCCGCTAGTATCAGCAGCGCCAAGAGCCAAGCCTGCCAGTTAGATACGAACCATCGGATAGCATTCATGCTCTTGTGAACCTTTCTGTAGTAACCGCGCCGCCGTTGGCCCTTTGGGCCTGTTTGCCGACAACGACGGTCGGCGCGGTGGTGGGCTGGGAGGGACTTCAACCCTCTGTGTTGGCAACCGTGCTGCGCTCCACCTGCCGATCCGATTGCGCTCCCGCTGCCGGTTAGGCTGTCGGGACCGTCTCCGATAGACTGGACTGTTAGGGTGCAGAGCGCTCTCCGGGTATCTTCCAGCCCGTGAGGCCGGCTACTCAGCCGGCGTGAAATCAACGAAGAACTCGCCGCCTTTAGCCAACGTACCGAATGCCGCCGGGTTGTTGATCTGGATGTCGAAATTGGCGGCCGGCGTCCACTTCGACCACTGCGCGTTCTCGCTGTCGCCCGTACCGTAGACAGCGGTAAGCTTCACCTGTTCGCTTTCCGGCTTGCCTTCGCTGTTCATGTACTGAGCAACACTCTGAACACGCATCTTGCACCTGAGAACCGGATTCATTGTTCCACCCCTTTTTTCTTACTAGTCATCGCCTCTGCCGCTTCCTCAGCCGGCCGGCGTGCCGCCCCTTTGGGGCTGTTTGCCGACAACACACGTCGGCGCGGCGGTGGAGAGTCTCGGTTCTGACCCGAGTCGAGGGCTTAGGAAGCACTAGGTTCCTCTCACCTTGCGGTGCCGTTGTTGACCTGTCCCGGCTAGCACTATCGCCTTGGCC
>SCLJ03000020.1_pt1 | contig 12566 bp, 13 predicted proteins | sample 7267891 | NCBI WGS metagenome assembly SCLJ03 (sample SAMN10721082, study PRJNA514188) | viral metagenome | isolation source: depth-stratified mine tailings core B | place: China: Fankou Pb/Zn Mine tailings
GCTGAAATTCCTCCTGGGCGTCGCGCTGCAGGGCTACGTAAGTTTGGGCCAGGTTCACGGCGCCGGCGAGATAGGGGGCCAGAGGTTGGGCGTAATGCACCGGGGTCGGACCGCGCCAGGGGTTCTGGCCATAAGGAGTCAGGGAGATGGCCACCCGGGGGGCGTAAGGGTAGGGGTCCTGGGCCTCCAGGTTCAGGGAGAGGTCGTCCAGCCACCATTCGTGGACTTCCATGCCCTGCTGCTCCATCTTGAATTCCAGAGTGCGCAAATGTGCAGCCCCGGTGAAGGTCAGGTGTTCATCGAACTTGAGGTCGGTGATATAAAAAGCGCCATCGCTGGGCGGACTGGCAGGGATGCCGAGGTCGATAACTTGTATGGGGTGGATCAGAGGGGCGTTACCCGACTCCAGTTGCAGATCGGCCAGGGCCACGGTGACTCGCCGCCAGGCGTTGACCGGCACCGCCATGTCCTTATGGAAATAATTGCCATGCGCATCTTTGACCTTGACCCGTAGGGTGAACCAATTGAGACCGGCGATCACCGCCTTGATCAAGAAATTGACCTGGCTATGGCCGGCGGAATTGCAGCGGCTGGTGTCAATGCCGGCCCAAGCCCCAAAGGCGGTGGCGTAAGGGGAGAGGCTCCAGGTGACCAGGCGCTGGGTGTAAAAGGTGTCGCCGAACAGGACTTCGGTCTCCTCACGGGTGCTGATGGTAATGTCGCCCGAGTCCGGCTGTTGGGTGGAATACCAGGCCCCCCACATGGCCGTGATCCGGTCACAGTCTTCGATCAGATTGTCCGTACGCCAGAATTGATGGAAAGGCAACTCAAAGGGGGTCAGATCGGTGAACCGGTCCGGGATGGCATGAAAATAGGTATGAGCCGGGCCCCAGGGGTCCGCAGAGTCCGCCGTCGAGTCATTTAACGTTACCAGCAGCTTCCGGGGGTGCACCGCGGGCTCACCGCCCCAAAATATCCAGTAGTCTCCGGCCACCAGATGGGTGCCGGGACCCGGCTCCCAATAAACCTCGATGCCGCCCGTCAGTTCCACCGGGTGCTGTTTATCACCGCTGATCAGGCCACTGGCGGCCCAGGTGAGGCCGCCGTCTTTGGACCAGTGGAAAGTGGCGGCGCCCACCGCGCCGGTGGTTTGAATTTGCACCACGAAGCGGGATTTTTCCTGAGGGGTGTAATCGCCTCTGAGGACCAGGGTGGCGCTGCCACTGCCGATTTTGGTGAGGTTATGAAGCCGGCGAGTGTCGCCTGCCCCGTGCAGCTTGAAGTTAAGGCGGTCGACGCCGCTAAAGGGCGCCGCCGCCAGGGACCAATCGAGGCCATAGCCGAACCAGGCAGCGTCGGTGGTCGCCGGGAGAGCCGCCCGGATGTGCAGGACCCGGCCCTGCTTGCCCATGGGTTCGCTCTGGAAGATCTGGAAGGCCCCGCTTCCGGGTGTGGCGTCCCGGTACATTAGATGATCCCCCCGGTCCCAGAGCTGCCGCTCGAAAGAATCCTGCATCAAGGGAGAGCGGCGGGACGCCTCGCGGCGGATAAAGGCCTCCCAGAGAAACTGGATCAGGGGGGTGTAGTCCTGGCTTTGCACCGTTCCGGCAAAGTAGAGGCAAGTCATCAGATCCAGCAGGCGATCCACCGCGAAATCATAAGTGTAATCGCCTCGGGAGCGGCTGGCCCGGCGGATGCAAGGGTAGTTGTTCAAGGGCTCGTATTTGACAGCCCGCTCGCCGGTGAGATAAATGTAATAGAGCTGAACCGGGGTCTTGGGGGCCAGGGGTGTGCCCAGGGTGATGAAAGTGGTTTCTCCCTGGTTGGCGAAGGAGCCTCCTGTATAATAGTTGGTCAGATCGCCGCCCATGGGTTCGGCCCAGAAGCCGCTCCAGGGAATTGAGGTGCCAGTTAGAAAAACGCCGCGAACGAAATAAACCTGGCCGCCACCGGGGTTGGGCGGGGCCAGAATGATTTTGCCGTCAGACCCGACCGTGACTGCGGCCCCCTGCCAGTTGCCGGCCACGGCTTCCTGGAGCGGGGTCCCGCCCATATTGTCAAAGGCCCAATTGAATTGCGAGGCGCGGGCCCAGTCGATGCGTCCCATTTGTTAGTCTTCTCCCAGGTAGGCCCTGATCTTGATCTCGCCAAAATCGACCCAGAAATCGAAAAGACAGCGCCGGATGATCTCCCGCACCGCCTGAGCAGCAGAGACGTTTTCAAAATACACCCCGATGGCATACTCCGGGGTCAGGCTTTTGGCCAGGGCGAAGGCATCTTGATCCACCGCCGGGCTGAGTCCTACTTCGGCCAGGATATCCTCCAGGATATCCACCGGGTGGGTGGTGGCGTCTTTAGTCACCCGGGCCGTAATGCTTGCGCTGCGGCCAGTTACCAGGATCATCCCGGTGGCAGGATCGGCGTTCACCGAGTCCCAGGTTTCTTCATCGCTGAGATACACGGCGTTGATGGCGGCGAAGGGCGCTCCATAGACTTGATAACGGTAAATGGGGGGCGTGGCGGTGAAGCTCCAACGGTCTCCTGGCGCCAGGTCCGTCCCGGCGCCAGGATTCCAGTAGACTGCCAGGCCCGAGTCCAACCGCATCGGGGCGTCTGGGCCAACACTGGTAAAACCGCTGTCCTGCCAGATCTGGCCGCCATTCAGGGACCAAAGGCAGGTCGCGGCGCCGATCTCACCGCCGCTTTGCACTTGCAGAAGGTATTCCTGGGGGTCTGTGCCACGATAAGTTCCTATGATCTGCAGGCTGGCTGAACCGGTCCCCGTCAACACCGGTACGCTCACCGCGGCCGGAGTGACCTCGATTAATTCCGCCCGGGCCAGGTAAGGGCCACGCATAAAGGGCCGCCGCTCACCGGCGGCGGTGGGGGCGCCGATCCTTTGGCGCAGCCGGAACGTTACCCAATCCTGGCTTTCGAATTGGGCCTGATGCGGGATGCCCCAGCCGTGGGCCATGTTGCCAAGTTTTTGTAGGGCCCCCCGGTAGACCAACTGCCAGGTTAGGTCGCCGCCGGGCAATTCCCAACCGTGGCACAGATCCACCTGCTTCTGGACACTGTCCAATCCCTGCAGATAGGGGGCTACGGCCCGATTCAGCCATTGGCCCCGGCGGTGGTCCAGGACTAAAACGTGGCTGTCGGCCCGGAGTTCGCTGAAGTCCCGGGCCAGTTCCACTCCCACGGATCCGGGGTCGATGATCTCACTTTCCGGCAGGCTGAGACGGCCTTGCAGACGTAAATTCGCCAGGTAGCCGGAACTCTCCCCTTCCACTCCGTAGCTTTCAAAGCTCGCATCCGGAGCCGTATCCACCGCGTAGGCGGTAAAATCGTCGGTGTCTTCAGATTGGTCCACCGCCCAGGAGCGGATGTTTTGCCGGAATTCCGCCCGCAGTTGAAAATAAGAGGCCAGGGGAACTTCCTGTCCCGGGATCAAGGCTGCATAATTTGCCCCGGAGACCGCCGCCACCGATGCCCCGGAACGCAGATAGACCTGCGTGTCCATCTGGGCAGCCTGGTCATCCCAGGAGGCGAAGGCGGAGTCGAGATCAGAGGAAAAGGCCGCGATCACCGGCGAGGTCCAGGAGGCGGTGGCGTAATAGCCGCCAGCCAGAGCCAGCTTACCCGGCTCTCCACCGTAGCAGGTGTTGACGTATTCGCCGGAACCAGGGGCCAGGCCATAATCCAATTCAAAAGGATAAACCACGGCCTTGACCCGGGGCCTGGCCCCGCGTAAGCGCCCTTCTTCCTGTAAAAATGCTGCTTCGGCTTGGCGCATGGCTACCCCTGCTTAGTGAGCAGTAAAATCGAAATTTCCGGAGGCTGCTTGCTGCTCACTATTTACACCTCTTCAAGGATCATAGTGCCCGACCACAATCCCGGGGCCACTTCCCGGAAGTCCAGATCATTGGTCCAAGCCCCGGTGAAAGTCTTGGAGCCAGCCGCGTCCCGGAAGAAGTCCACATCGGTTTGAACCTCCTTAATGGCGGCTAACTGCTCCTTTTGGTAAACCGAGATATATTGGAATTTCAGGACCCAGCGACGTTTCAGGGGCCGGGCGTAGGTCCTCAGGGTGCCGTCCAGGGCACGGTCCCGGTCGGTTTCATCCTGCAGCAGTTCCTGGTAATCCCAGGTGAAGTTGACCGGCAGGGTATAGCTTTTCAGGCTGCCATCCGCCGCGGTCCATGCCAGTTTTGCAGTAGCCATTGGAATCCTTTAGTTTTAAGTTTTTAGTTTCGAGAAAAGACAAAAACTGCAATCCTGGAATCTAAAAACTAGTGTGATGCGCCATAATTGCCACGACTTTTAAAAGTACCGATTTTTGAACCCCCCTTTGAAAAAGGGGGGCAAGGGGATTTTGATTAACGTCCTGAAATCCCCCTAAATCCCCCTTTTCCAAAGGGGGACTTCGATACCGTCCCATCCGGTTTTTTTAGCTTGATTTAGTTCCATGCGTTTGGTGAACTGCTACCATGTGGTCGGAACAAAAAACTCGGAACTCTCATCCTACCAGCGCCGATTCATTTCCTGTTGCAGGGCCGGCAGCAGATGACGCCGGGCCACCCGGTCCCAGTCCAGGCCGGCTACGCCGGCGGCGTCCAGACTTTGGACCTGAATAGTGATGTCGTAGCGGGGGCCGCCCCCAGCCTGGGTCAGATCGAAACGGCCGGTACGCAGGGCTTCAAAGTTGGCCTCCCCCAGCCTGGACATGGCGTCCCGGGGCAGAATGCCTTCACCAGTCTGGGCCAGGATAAGCTGCTCATCCCCCATCAGGCTTTCGGGAGAAACCACCATGCCTTGATGGGCAGTGATGATGCCGCCTTGGTGGAACAGACCGCCGAAGTCCAGGACATCTCCCACCAGGCCAAGCAGACCGCTGCTGCCGCCGCCCCCCGAGCCGCCGCCCGCAATGCTTCCCATCCAGGCGTTTGCCACTTTTTGGGCGGTTTTGAGGAAATTCTCGGCCCAATTGTCCACCTGGGTGATGAGGCCTTCCAGGGCCTGGTCCCAGCTCTGGCTCACTTGACCCGCAGCCGCCTGCCCTTCGGCAGCCATCTCCTGAAATCTGTTCTGGGCGATCCCTGCCATCTCCCCGAAGCTGCTCTGCCACTCCCGGGAGAAGCTATCCCAGTTCCCTTGGAGGCTGCGCATCTCATCGGTCCAGACCGCCAGGCGCTTCTGGCTATACTCCTGACTGAGATTCAGCATCTCCTCCTGCAAGATGCGGAAATCCGCCAATTCTTGCTGGAAAGATCTGCCACTAGAGGTTTTTTTGGCCATCTTGTCCTCGCTTCCCGGTCAATAGGCGCTGAACCAGGCCCAACAGCAGCCACTCTTCCAGGGTCAGATCGTTGGCTTTGAGAGGATAGCCGGCCTGCCGCAACTGGTGAAGAAAGACCAAATGCCAGGTCCAGGGGGAGACCGCTTCAGGCCGCAGGTATTCCTCGCAGGCCTGACAGGCCCAGGCGGCGAAGGCGCCGGACTCAACGCGGCACTTACGCTGCTGGGCCGGGCCGCACAGCCTGCCGGCAGCCAGCATCGCCAATTCCCGGGGCAGCGGCCAGTCCGCCGGCCTCTCCCCTGCGCCGGCGGCGGCCCGGTCGTTCAGTCCCGGCCCGATTCCGAACGAACGGCTAGCCGCAGGCCTTCAAAGATCTGTTGAGCCAGATAAGCCACCAGGTCCGGGGCGTGCTCCGCCAGCCGCTCCCGCCAGTCCGGGTGCCGGGACGGATCGAGGGGGACTGTCCTGCCCTCTTCCATGATCTGAAAATCCCCCTCGCTGAAGCCGGTCAGAATCTCCAGACCGAACTTGAGGCGGGTCTCCCCCAGGCAGAAGCGCCGCTCGCCCCCCTCGAACCGGTACGCCGATAATTGGTAAGCCAGCCGCTCCTCCGAGGTGGGCCGCCGATAGTACAGGGTGATCACCGAACCCGACACCGGGTCTTGCACCTGCAACTCCTGGGGTTCTTCGCCTAATATTCTGGCCATTTTTTCTTCCAAGTATTTCGGGTGCGCACTGCGCACCATCTATCACTGCTCATTGCTTACAGCTCACTTTTTACGCCGCGTAGCTGCTCACCCGGTTTTGGATGATGGCAACCGCCGAACCGAAATTGTCGTCTTCCAGGACGGCGAATTGCACGTCTTCGCCCAGACGGCGCTGGTTAATGCCCACCGGGGCATTGAGCACCGCCACCCTGGGAAAGACCAACTCCACCTGGTAATTCCGGCCCGGTTCAAACTCGGGGCCGGTGGCCTTTAAACGGATGGCCAAGGTGTCGTTGTCCTTGAGATGCTGGCTCATGATGAAGTCCCGGAAATCGCGGTCGAACTTCAGGGTTTGCTCCCGGCCGTAACGGAAGGCGCGGTTGGCGTAGCCGGTACCGGCCCCCGGGGTATTTTCCGGATTGAGATAATTCTTCACGGTCCAGGTGACGCCTCGCAGTTCTGCGGCCAAGAGCGAGCCACCATTAAAGGAGTTGCCGTCCCACCGTCCTCCCAGGTTCACTTCCACCTGGTTAACCTTCAGGGGCGGCTCCTCCACCCTGGCCGGGAAGTCCATCCAACCGCTCTCCCGCGGCAGATAGTAGATCCGGTAGGTGACGGGAGTGGCGGCGACGCCCGGCGGGATGAGAGTGAGAACCCCGGGAACATCAGTGGACACCGCGCTGTAGCTGACCTCTTCCCAGGCCTGGGTATCGGGGTTGAGCACCTGCACGGCTTGCACGTTGCTGAGCCGTTCGGCGGGGCTGTCGCCGGCCACCCCGTTGGCTGCCAGGTTTAAGGTGGCGGCATTATAAGGCGCGGAAATCTCCTCCATACAGGTGTTGTCGCCCACCTTGCCGGTGCCCTTGACCGCGGCGTTGATCTTGGCCCAGCCGTTCTTGGGAAAGTCGACTCGCACCTGATCGATGAAGCAAGAGGTAAAGCGCCGTTTCAACACCTGCCGTCCCAGGCGCATGGCTGCGGTAAACGAGGGATTGGACCGGGCCACGTCCACTTCGCCGTACCGGGGGCGGATAGTGTGGCGGAAGCCGGTGTTCCCCAGCGGCGCGGTCTCAATCCCACCCAGGCCGTAGGCCAACAGAAAAGCAAAATGCTGGGGCTGAGCCCGGGAAAAGGAGATGGTTCCAGCCACCTTGCCGCCGAAATCGTGGAGCCGGTCCGCCTCTTCCTTGCCGGTCAATTCCTCGCGGTTGGCCACCTTCACTGCCTGGTAGTTGAGGACGGTATTCAGGTCGGCCAGCAGAGTGGTATCCAGTTCCTGTTCCGTATTGATCGCCGGCTCCTGGCGATTGGCCGAAACCGCCAACAGGTTATGGGTGGCCAAAAAATTCCGGATGGACCGGGCCATGAGATTTCTCCTCGTGTTTGCCTTACTGGACCCGCCGCCCTCGGCGGTCCTGCATGCAGGTATGGTGGGCAGCACCCAACAAACGTCTTTTTCCAAAAGCTGATGGCTTCATCACCAATCCACCACTGCGCCAGTACGGTACTGCGCGGCGTACACCGAAAATTCCCGGTTGTTAAGGAGCGGCTCTTCCCGCACCAAAGCCAGGGGCAGGATCTCCAGCCCCAGGTCTTGATGCCACAGGGCCTGGCGGCTGCCCGCCATAATCTGGTAGACGCCGCCCTCCTGTAAGCGGCCGGCGGCCTGCCCCCGGAGTTGCCGCACTATCGTCAACACCGTGAGTTCCAGGGTCAAATCATCAGAGCGCAGGGCGGCGGCTTCGGAGGTGGCGCCCGAGAGCATCACCAGGACCGCGGGCAGCCGCCAGGCCTCATTTTGCAGATCGGTGCGCCAGTCGCCCTGGTAGGATTCCAGGGTATTGACCAGGGTTCCTATCCGGGCGGCCAAAGCCGCCAGCACCGCCTCTTCCAGGGCTTTCCAGTCAAAGTCGGTCATGAACCGGGCCTCGCTACCATTCGGACAGGACATCGCGGCCGAAAAGCCGGGAGGCGCTGGAAAATTCTTCCACCTGCCGGCTGTCGCCGGAAGACTCACATAGGCCCGCAACCTGCGCCTGGCCGGCGGCCACTTCTTTCAGGAAGGCCACGGCGGCTTCATATTTCTGCCGCCGCACCTGGGGGGCGACGTTGCGCCTGGAATAGAGGTGGTAGAGGGCCATATCCACCGCCAGGCTCTGTACCTGTAGGGGCGTGGCCGCCAGGGGCAGGACATAGCGCACCGCCAGGTAGGAGTCGATCTCGCCGGCAGCCTTGGCGATGGCCTCGGCCACCACCGCGGCGTCCGGCTCATTGCCAGATTCGGCAGTTAATTCGGCCAGTTCCGTTTGAGAGATCATCTTTACCAAGTCGTCCTGGCTGCAATAAGCCATCTCGAGCTCCTTCCTCTCTTGCTCGCCGGTTAATAGCAAACCGCCGAACCAGGCCATTAAATTTTCCGTTTTCAGTTTTCAGTTTTCGGTTTTCAGCCACGGGTTTCCCGATTTTTTTTACCGAAAACTGAAAACTGGTTCTTAGGTTAAGCCGGGAATCACCAGGAGGTCTGCGGTGCCCTGCCAAATATTGGTCTTGGCGCCGCCGCTGGTGGGATCACCGATGATAAACTGGGCCTGCAGGATCTCCCGGGCCTCGGCCTCCAGGGAAGGCGGCACCAACATGAGGTTAGGCTTGAGGCCCAGGGGCCGGCCGTCGGCGTTCTTCATCGACATCATGGCAGCCCGGGCCGCCGCATAATTGGCAGCGGTCAAGGTTCCCTTACTGGCATAGGCCAGCTGCCACAGACCGAAGGCGGCTGCGCCCCGGTAGTCCACGCCGTAGCGCAGCTTTTTCCGCATAAAAGCGTGTTCGTCGTCCTGGCGGTCCATCCGTACCAACTGCACTTCACGCCGCAGTTGGAAGATGAAGGGCTTTACGGCCCGGCTGGTGTCCAACAGGTACCAGGCAGCCTCGGTGCCCCCGGCGAAGTTGGCCACGGTGGTGTCGCCCACCTGGTGGTCGGTGGCAAAAAAGTTGCGGCCGTCATAACAGGTGGTGGTGAAACCACCTTTCAGCAGGTCGGCGATCAGTCTTTCCGGGTGCTTCCGGGCTTCCTGGGCCAGGGCTGAAATGATGGGGTTGTACAAGCCCAGCTGGTCGTCTTCGATATCGTTGCGGTCCACCTCGATGGTGGCTTCCCAATCCTTGCTCTCCACCTGGAAGGCCTTGGGCTCCAGGGAACTGATCTGGCGGTCCCCGATCCATTCCCGGACCATGGGGAAGTCCAGCAGGAACTTATAATCCATGATCCGGGTGTTGGCCGGAACCGTCATGGCCACCTGCTCGTACCAGGTTTGGGTCTCCTGGAAGGCGGCATTGAAGACCGCGGTGAAACCGGTATAAAGCCTTGCCAAAGCCTCTTGATTGATGATCATCTCAATTCTCCCTCTTTACCTGGCGATATCGATCCAGCCCTTGCTGGCAGAGACGTACTTGACCAGAGTGCCCACCTTGATATGGTTGGTGGCGCCGCTGGTGTCGGCAAAGGTCTGGTCGTCCACCGCGTACATGGCGTCCCCGACCCTGGCCTGACTGAGGGCCGCGGCATCGAACTCAAAGACCCCGCTGCGCCGCAGCCGGATCAGCTCGACGCCATCGGCTCCGGCACTATTGTCCACCTGCTCCAGGGCCACTCCGCCGAACCGGTAACCGCCGGTGTCGGCGGCGGGTACGGCGTAGCCGCCGGCATTGATGCAGACCATGGAGCCGGCATAGATCTTGGTGGCCGCGGCCACCGGGAATTCCACTTCGATGCCTTCCCGATAGGAAGTCGCCCGGTCCCGGGTTAATGCTGACATGTCATTCTCCCTCCAACTTTGAATTTTGAGGTGGCAGGCTTTCAGCCCGTGCAGGCTGTAGCGGTGGTTGCACCTTCTACCTGCCGCCAGTCTGCTCTTTAGCCGCCAGATACTTTTCCGGCGCCAGGTTCAGGGTCCGGCAAATACCCAATTCTTCCGGCGCCAATCCCGAAACCCGCGAGCGCTCATCGTCTTGCAGTGACAGAAGCTCGCCGAGGGGCACCGTCTTGGGGGCCTTGGCGACGTAGGTGGTAAACCCTTGCGGGTCCTGGCGGAAATATTCCAGGGCCCACCCTTTTTGAGCCGGGGTGATCTTCCCGGCCTGCAAAGCGGCATTCACCGCCTTCTCCGCCGCCTCCGCGGCCAGGCGGGCCTTGAGGGCCGCCAGTTCGGCGGTCCGTTCCCGAAGGCTCGCATCAACGGCTTGCATGGCAGCCAGGGCGCTCATGATTTGGGCCATGGAAGCCTCCGGAGGCAGCTTCAGGGCCTCGGCCAGGTTACCCAAGACTTCCAGCATCCGGCCTGCCACCGCATCATCCATCATCTCCGGATTCAATCCCAGTAACTCTTTGATTTTGTCCATCATCCCCCTCATCTCCTGCTCCGGGATTATTACCTTTGTATCTGTTGATCCAGAACCGCCGGCCGCACTCAATTTGGCCACCAAAGGCGGCAAGCGCTTGATGGCCGGCACGTTGGTAAGGCCCAGATGCATCAGGGCCAGCGGTTTGCGGGTCTCGGGGTCCAGGCGCAAAACCGGGGAAAAGTAACGATACTCCTTGCTCAGCAGATACTCCCGGGCCTGCCGGGTCCACTCCACCCGGGCCCAGAGGCCGTCAGACCGCGCCTCCAGGTCCTTGATCCAGCCTGCGGCCGGGGCCCGCTCGCCCTGCAGGGACTGATGCTCGTAATCGATGACCAGGTCCACCCCCCGGGAGCGAAACGCGGTCACCATGGCCGCCAGCGAGGCGGCGTCCACTTCAAAGGGCTCCCGGCTGTCGGAGAGTTCAACTTCGCCCAGGGGCAGGATGCGGAGCCAATCCGGCAAAGCAGCCGGCTGACCTTTTACTCTTGCGGGCCTCAATTTCCCTGCTCCTTTGGGGCCGCATCTGCCACTCCGGCCTCCTGCGCCAATTTTTGGGCTTCACTGGCCTGCAGCTCTAGCTGCCGGGCCTGTCCCTGATCAGGGCACCACTGCTTTTGCAGCTCGCCGGCCAGCAGCAGCGTGGTATCGGCCGCCACCACGGCTCGCTTCGCACTTTCATTCCGGCATAAATCCTGCTGCACCAAGGGCTCGTAAAAATTTTGCACGGTTTGCATAGAACTGTGCGCCTTTTGGAAAATCTCCGGCCGGGAGCAGCAACCCGCCGCCAGCCCCAAAAGCAGGGCCATCCAAAGCCAATTTGTGTTTCTCATTACTCCTCCTTTTGAGTTAAGCTTCGGATTCGAGGTTGTTTGCCTTTGACTTCCTCGAAACTCGAAGCTAACTTACTGGGACCCCAAATCTCTCCGCCAAGTGCTGGGCATTGAGAGGCACCCCCAGGGCCGCCAGGTTGCGATAGACCTCGGACAGGGTCTTGAGGTCTTCTTCCTCTTCATACTTGAAGCGGAACCAGGGCAGCGGCCGGTCCCAGCCGAAATTGAAGCCCACCAGAGGCCGCAGCAGCTGTTCCCTCAGGGTGGTGGCCAGGGCTTGGGCGTCGGCTTCCACCAGATCATGACGCACCTGGCCGTGGACCTTGGCTGCCGCATAAGTCCCGGTAGCGCCCGCGGTGTCCGTGGTCAGGGTCTGCCCCAGCACCGCCTTGGACATCTCCCGGTTGCAGAAGTCCGCCATGGCCTGATAAGGGTTGCTTTTGGACCCCTGGGAAGCAGCCTCCACGAACTCGATCTCGGTGGCTTTACTGATCACCCCGGCGGCGTCGGAGCCCAGGTGGCGTACCGCCTGCAGCAGGGCCTCCCGGTCGGAGGCAGACGCCGCGGGATCATATTTTCCCAGCCTCAGCGGCATGCCGAAGACCTCGTTGAACGCGGCCCAATCCTTCAGGGCGAAATTCTTCAAGAGATACATCCAGCCCACCACCCGCAGCACCCCGGCCCGGGAGGCATGGCCGCTACGGGCCTTGTAGCGGTGGTAGATCACTTTCCAGGGCGGCGGCTCTTCCCCCTGCCACGGGCCCTTGTCGGTCAGCAGCCGGGGGGTAAGTGATTCACGGAAGGTCACCTTTTTCTGAGGAATCCACTTGAGTTCCGTCACTCGGGCTCGGCCGCCTTGCAAGTCCCAAATGATTTCAGACAGGGCAAACCCTTTGCCGATGGCGTCCAGCAAGTCCAACAAGGCCTCCTCCAGGTTGGCGATGCCGTACATCACCTCGCCAACGAACTCGGCGATCGCCTGATCCTCCGGGTTCTTGGAGTAGGACAGAACCTCATAGTCCTTGCTCAGCACCGCCAGTTTCCGGGTCTGGAGCAGTGAGGCCAGATGGGCGTCCTTTTCCTCCATCTCTTCGAACATCTCCATCTGGTGATAAACCTCCCCCAGGTCCGCTTCCCGGAAGATTTCCGCCAGGCGGCCGGGGGTCAGGCCGACGCTGGGATAAGTGCTCCAGCGTTCCGCCAGGCTGACCGCGCCCAACTCCCGGGTCTCCGGTTTGGCCGTTTCCTTGAAAATTCTCCCGAACAAATCTCTCAATCCCATATGGTTCCCTTTTGGCCTTTTCCATCAGTGAGCAGTGAGCAATTGGAGGGTGG
>SCLJ03000025.1_pt1 | contig 12296 bp, 11 predicted proteins | sample 7267891 | NCBI WGS metagenome assembly SCLJ03 (sample SAMN10721082, study PRJNA514188) | viral metagenome | isolation source: depth-stratified mine tailings core B | place: China: Fankou Pb/Zn Mine tailings
ATTTATATCACTAATACTTTTTTCATTATTAATATTCTTTTTTTTATTACTCATCACTATATGATTATCGTTAGATTTTTTATTATTTTTTCATATTTTTTTTCTTTAAAGAGATAATTTACTTTATTAGAATTATATGTTATAATATCTCGATATAATTTTTTATTATTTATTTTATTTTCTGAAATAAATATTTTTTTAAATTTATATCTGTTTATAAAATCGTTTATTAAAAATATAGACGATGTAATACCAATAATTGTGCAATTAAATATATCCATTATATTTAATATTTATAGAATATTATTTAAATAACAAATATTGAATATAATATATTTAATTAAACTAAAAATATATAATAATTATATGTAAATATAATGAAAAATCAAGTAGAGATGAGTTCTGAAATTTATCAGTTAGATGATTTAATAAATGATGTTTATGATAAAGTATATGCAGAAATTGGAGACTTTAATATAGATTATTTTAATATAACAAATTTAAATCTTGAAAGATTTAAATTATATGATTATAATTTGGATACTATTTTTACAAAAACGAAAATTAAATATTCTGGAAATTATAATACTGGACTTAATAATATACATGAATCATCAAAAACAATTGAAGAAATACATTTTAAAAGACAAGGGGAAACACATATGACAACAATTAGGATTGTTCCATATATAGATAGAGATAATATTAATAATATAAGCGATCCAATTAATGTCCATCAAATTATTAAAACATTATTAAGTGAATTAGTAGTTAGTGGTAAAACTAATAGGATTTTATTACCCATTATCAATGTAGATATAGAAGGTGATTATTTAAAAGATTATAATGCTATTTCATCTTACATAGATCCAAAAAAAATATATTCAATAGAGATTACTGAAAAATTTTTTAGTTTAACAACATTAGAAAATTTTTTAAAAGAATATCCTTTAAATTCTGATATATTTGAATATATTATATATCAAATAGTGGATGTATTATATGAAATTAATTTAGTATATCCGGGATTTAAATATAATCAATTAATTCCACAACATATAGATTGTTATTTAAAAAATAAAAATGACATAATATTTCCGGAATTAAAACTTTGTGATTTTTATTTATCAGAAATAAAAGATATTGTAGAAAATAGTTATTTAAAAAATATAGAAATACGAGAAATTGATAATCCTTATGCTGATTTATATCAATTTTTAAATTATTTATGGAAAAATTATTATATAGATATATCAAAATATCCTCATATTATTGATATTTTTAATAATATTTTGCCACAAAAAATAAGATCATCCGATTTTTATTTAACAAAAGATTTATGGAATACATTATCTGATGAAGAAAAAATAGAACTCGAAATTAAAAATATACGTAATAATGATTTTTTTATAAATAAATACCCAATGAATTCAAAATTTATAGAGGCCAACATGAATAGAATCAAAAATAATAAAAAATCTAACGATAATCATATAGTGATGAGTAATAAAAAAAAGAATATTAATAATGAAAAAAGTATTAGTGATATAAATGAAACGACACTAGATAATGATAATGAAAAATTAAATGATAAGTTTTATACTGTTTCTTCTAATAGTACTAAGAAACAATCAGAAAAAATAAAATTAACTGCAGGAAAAAAAAATTCAAAAAATAATAAAGAGTTTACTTATCATGGAAGAAGAATCATAAATAATAATATTGGTAATAATATTATCAATAATAAAAATAATAATGATTTACTTAATCAATTCCAGAATAATGATCTATATGGATCACAACAACAAAAAATGAGTGCTATTGGATCATTATTAGGTGCATCACAAAATGATTTATCAAGAACACCTGCAGCAAGTTATGGACAAATAATGCAACAATTAGCACAACAATATCCTAATCATGTAAATCAAACATTTTTACCTGGACAATTTCCTCAAAATCAAATATCATCAATGCCAGCACAACAAGAAAATATGCTTCAAGACAATGAAGCTTTAATGAAATATTTGAATGCATCAAATATTGATCCCAATATGATGAATAATTACATGAATATGATGCAACAACCACAACAAGTATATCAACCACAAATACCACAACAAATGTATCAAATGCCACCAATGCAACAACCATCTATGATGCCACAACAAATGCAAATACCTCAGACTTCGATGGCTGCACAACAAATGCCATTGCAAAATGGAGGCAGTGTAGGTACAAAAAAAAATCCTTTTTTTTTTCAGTAAATAAACAAAAAGGTGGAGAAGCACAAACATTAACAAATGATCAAGAAACACCAGTTATACCAGTTGTTACTAAAACGAAAACCACCCCTAATACACCATTTATACCTAATGCAGCAAAAGAAATTTATCAAAAAAAAATGGCATCAAATGTTTCAAAAAATTTACCTCCCGAAAATAAATTTCAACCAACATTAAAATTAGAAATGTTCGCTCCACCACCTGAACCAACAAGACCATATGGTTATTATAATCCATTTGTACCAACATTAAAACCAAAATATGATGATAATGGAAAATTTTCTGCATCCTCATTTAGTAATTTAATGTTACCAACATATGCATATTCATATGGACCAAATGTTCAAATACCAATGCAAAAAGTTTATAATATTAATCTTCCCGGTCCAACTGGAGGACATATAGAAATGAATAAAATATATGAAAATATTCTTCCGGGAAAAGATATTAGATTTACATCAATTACTTTAGGTGAAAGATTAACTATGTATGATTATGTTAGACAAATATTAATTCAAGTAAACGATGGAGAAAATATAAGTTTAGATTCTGATGGACATCGAAGTTTAATGAGTTATATTAAGTTTATGGAACTTAACCCAAATTATTATAGCCCACTTTATAATAATCCATATAAAGGATTACCATATGGATTATTAATTTATAGATCATGTTTTCCAATCCAATTAGATGCAAAAAGTCAATCAATTATTTGTGCCAAAGAATCTATAGGATTAAATATCCGTCTTTATGCATTAACTATTGCAGAATGTTATTCTTACAAATTTAGACAGCCAATCTATAAGGAATATGATGTTTGGAGAGAAGTTGCTTATTATGAATATGTAAGAGAAAATATTATAAAAACTAAACAGTCACCAAATTTTCCTATTCTTTATGCATTTTTTCTTTCACCCAATAGAAAAATAGATTTTTTTTCACTTAAAAAAGGGTGTTTAACACAAAAAGACCTGTTAACAAAAGAATATCAACGATTTTTAGAAGTACATACTGTAAGAAATATGAAACAAAATGGTATGGTTTATAGACCATTAACGATGTCTGATTATGGTAGAGAAAATATTAATAAACTTCCAGATGAAATTGATGTTGGACTCCAACTATATAGTGGTACTACATTAATTGTAATTACTGAATCACCTACACAAAATTTATATCAATGGGCGTCTAGAATATATGAGACAGAAGGAATTGTTAAAAGAATGATAAGTTCAGGTTTTTACAATGAAGATATTTGGTTAAATATTTTATTTCAAATAATATATGGATTATATATATTACAAATTCATGGTATATATATACGAAATATGACAATTGAAGATAATATATATATAAAAGATTTACCATCAAATGGTCAAGCAATGGGTTATTGGAAATATATTATAAATGGAATACCATATTATTTGCCTAATTATGGATATATTGTTTTAATTGATTCTAATTTTAAAGATATTATACCACAAATGAAAACATTGGGACCATATAAACGTGAATATAAAATATATACTAGTAATATTTTTGGAAAAACATATTCAATGGAAAGTATACGAAAAAAAGTTTTTGATAATTTCAAAAATATAATTAATACAAATGCATTTACAAAAGAACATACTTATAATAATGTAATGAAACCACCTGAATATATAATGTCATTAATTGGAAAAATGATGGAATATAATGATTCAGATATTGGACATATTTTTATTAAATATTTTAGACAATTATTAAATAATCGTATTGGTACATTATTGAGGAAAGATACAGAAGTTCCAAATATAAGAGATTTTACATCCACATTTAAAAATGGAGAAATGGCAGTTGAAGTAATTGAAGAAAATCTTTATAAATGGTGTCTTATAATTGAACAAGAATCGGATGGTTTTGTTAGAATATTGACTAAAGAAAAACCAGATAGTTCTGATATCATAGAAAAAAAAGTTAGAATGGAAACATTAAAACAATATCCTTCGAGTGAACGTATTGAACAAAATTTTAGTGGTACCAATATAAATTTTTCAGAAGATTCTTTATTAGAAACATATATTATTAGTTAAAAATCATTATCCATAATTATTTATATTATTATTATCATGTAATAATAACATAAATTAATTTATTTATTTCTTAGATTTACTTTTAGTTCTTTTGCTTGTAGATTTTTTTTTTGTTTTACTGACAGATTTTTTATTTGTTTTACTAGCGGATTTTTTATTTGTTTTACTAGCGGATTTTTTACCTGTTTTACTAGCGGATTTTTTACTTGTTTTACTCGCGGATTTTTTTGTTTTACTTGCGGATTTTTTATGTGATGTTTTTAAACTAGATTTATGGGATCCAGTTAAACTTCTTTTGGCATGTGAAATTCCATGCATTTTTTTATATTTATTCCATTCTTTTGCGGCTAATTTCATATATTCAGTACTTAATAAATTAGGTTTATTTTGTCTAAGTTGATGTAATGTGTTTGACATAAATTCTTGATAAGAAAAATTTTTACCAATTCGACTCATCTGTTATATATATATATAATTAATATTAAATTTATTATATATAATGATTTATAAAAAATTCAAAAAAAATTATAATTTATATAAAATAATTATATATAATAAATTTTATTAAATTTATTATATATAAATGATTACATCAAAAAAGAATAAGTTATCAGCAATATCAGAGCATATTGCTTCTGAACCTTATATAGGAACAAGATCGTATGATTCACTTAAAGGAATTCAACAAGAAACTATTTTATCCAAAGTATTTTTTCATCCAAAAAATGTTGATATAATACAAAAACAAATTATAATGGAAACATTTAAAAGGACAAATGGAAATTATTTAATAAAAAAACAGAATGAATCTGATGTGCATGTTGTTATGCGGTCTATTTTTTTACAACATGCAAAACATTTACAAACAAATATAAAACAACAAATAATAGAACTTAATAATTTAGTTGTTAATGATGTAGTACCGGGAATTATAAATGAAATTAAAACACATGATAAATATATAAAACAAGTATTTGGACCTGTAGAATTGTTAGATCGTCCAGTATCTACATCAAATGCTGGATTAAAATCATTACCAAGTATTACTAATATATGGAATAAAAATAAGGATTGATAATAATCAATTATTATTTTTACATATATAATATTTCATTATTTGAATATCCATTTGGTTTTGCATAAATAAAAATAGTGCCACATGTTGAAGCTCTTTCAAAGAAACTAGGATTAGTCATTCCATCAATTGATGGTGATAATACACCATTAATATATGATATTGGTTTATTTGTGATATATCCATTATAATCTGGTTTACAACATTCATTAATTTGTTGTGATACATTATTATTATTATTATTTAAAGATATTTGTGGCATGGTTGAAAATAATGGATGTTGTACTGGTAAAGATGCTCCTAATGGATCATATAATAAAAATGTTTGATCAAATATTCCTTTTAATGGATTGCGATGTGTCATAATTAGGGCATTTGATCCAGTTATGATATTTGTTTCTCTTCCACCTTGTTGTATTGATGTTTCAGTTACAGTAACAACAGAACGTAATTCATATCTTTCATCTATAGTATTTCTAATATTGATAGCATCTGGTACATTTAAAGGATATTTATTAAGTCTATCAAAACTGGTCATTGTAAGTGGAAGTTGTGAAAATGCAATTGGATTAGAAAATGTTCTAATTTGTATGCGTTGAATTCTACGATTTACATAAAAAATTAAAACTTCTTTACTATAAATAATTGATTGTTCTTTTGGTATAATTGTTTTATTTTCATTAATCCAAATTGTTTGTCGTGTAGCATCTTTTAAATTTTTTGGTTCAGCATCATCTGACATAAGTGGAGGTAATTGTAATGTAATCATTGATATACTTGTAATGGTATAAACAGGTTGGTTATTAAATGGAAATAATCCTTGTGAAACTTGATCTACTGGAAATCCAGCCATAGCAAATCCTGTTGTACATGGTCCAGCAGCAAATGAGGCAATACTATAAATTGGTTTGGTTGCAATAATTGTTGGACGTAAAGAAAAAACATTTAAAAATCTTCTAAGAATTGATCCTTCATCTCTATTAAATGCCAGATCAGCATTATCATATAAATTGTTTCTACAAACATTTAAAGCAGAAATAAAATCATTTACTGGTGTTGCTTCATAATAGTTACCATTACGTAATTTAATAACGGTTTCCCATAAAGTTATTTGTACTTGATATCTATTTTTCAAATCAGTAATAGCACTAGAAATTTCACACACAACATCATTAGGATCAGAAATAATATCATAATATAAAAGTGCATCAGGTTCTGTAATGAGTGGTTTTCTTTCATTTCTTGCTTTAATGATACCTCCGAAATTTGAATATAATGTATGTATTTCAAAAATATCAAATTTTGGTAAATAAATAGCTGCTAATATGGGATGAATATAATTACTTGCGATATGTGTATCTCGTTTATATTCTCCAGTTATGGCCACTAATGAACAATCTTCATACATCAAACTTTGCATCAAAACGGAATTATGAAGTGGTAAATATCTGTTATACATTTTTAATATATCTTCTAATATACCCTGTTCTGTATCTTTAATATGTAAACCTGTATCTTCTATCATTTGCATACCTAATGTTTTATTTATTCTTGATCTATAATTCATTAAATTTTGATTGTATTCAATTTCCATAGCCCTATTTCCGCTTAATAAATTTGTTAATTCTTTTCTAAATTCATCATATTCATAATCAGACCATTTGTTGTCTGCTTTATATTTTAACATTTTTTCAAGTATTTCATGTAATGGTTTAGTTCCATTATTATATTTCCTCAATATTTTTTCGGCTAATTCTCTGGCTTGTTTTTTAATTTTTTTATATTTTTTATTTCTATATTTAATAAATTCTTCTATAAATTGTTGATCTTCTTTATATTTACGTGCTAAATCTGCAAGATTTGCACTAGTTGGGTTTTTTGCATATTTTTCAAATTCTACACGAATTTTATCTTTAATATTTGTATCATTGTTTGTATTATAATCTTTTTTATTTTCATTAGATATATCAAAATTTTCCTTTCTACCTCTTTCCATTATGATTCTATATAATTAATACCTATTTTTTTTTATAAATTCAAAAACTATATTTAGAATTAAATATATAATATATTCGATATAAAATTGAAATATATATATGTAAAATAATTATTTATACATAAAAAGTAAATAATTAAATCAGAAATATGGAAAATTGGCTTGATAAATATAGACCTAAAAAATTATCTGATGTTATAGGTGATAAATATCAGATTGGACGGATTGAACAGTTCATTAAACAATTTACTAAAAAAAAAATGGATACAAATATAATATCAAGTCCTAATATTATTATTACTGGTTCTAATGGAATTGGAAAAACATTAATTGTTGATTTAATATTGAGAGAAAATAATATTGAAAAGGTAGTTGCTGACCTTTCTAATATTTCTATAAATAGAAAAACAAAAAAAAAAGATAAAATAGATAAAGAAATAGCTAATACTAATAGAACAATTAAATCTTATTATTTATCATTAGTTAACAGTTATTCATTCGCATCAATTGGTGATAATATAATAAATAGAAAGATTGCTTTGGTATTTGATGATGTTTCTAATATTTCTAATCCGAAGGAAAAAGAATCTATAAAACTTTTAGTTAAATTAAATAATAAACAAAAAAAAATTCCAATTATTATTATTGCAAATACGAAACATAGTAAAACAATAAATGAATTACGTAAAATGGTAACATATATAGTTAAAGATGCGAATAATAAAAAAGAAGGGAAAAAGATTATTAATGAAGTTTTATTAAAAGCTCCTGACTATTTACAAATTTTACAATTTGTTAAAAAAATTTGTAAAGAGGAAAATTTAAATTTGGTAACAAAAAATGGAGATGAAGAAAATATTTATGTTCAAATAATTGAACATGCTCAATATGATATTAGACGATTAATTAATATTTTAGAAGAATTAAAAATGATGTATAATGATTCAGAAATTACATATACCGATTTTATAGCATATTGTGATACATCAAAAACAAAAGATTTAGATCATGGAATATATGAAGCAACAAGAATATTATTAAATAAATATGTTGATATAAATACTGCATTATCATTATATGGAGAAGAACGTTCTACTATACCATTAATGGTACATGAAAATTATCCATTAAATATCAAAAATCAATATCCTAAAATTCCATTAAAAGATCAAATGGATATTATATTTAATATAAGTAAATCTATATCAGAATCAGATAAAATTGATGGATTAATTTATTCTAATCAATGTTGGAATTTACAATCTGTACATGGTTTTTATTCATGTGTATTACCATCTTATTATATTAACAAGTATCCTAACAAATTATGTAATAAAGAAAAATATAGATATACACAGGATTATAATAAAACATCTATAAAGAAAATAAATAATAAAGTAATTAAAAAAGCGCAAGAAAATCAATTTCTTAAAAAAGTATCAATATATGATTTTTTGTATATGGCATCAATATTAAAAACATTATTTGATAATAAAAAATGGGAAAAAATTGCTGAATTAATGAAACCATACGATTTATCATTAAAAGAAATTGAATCATTAATAAAAATTGATAAAATAAAAAAGTCCAAAAGTGTATTAACTGGAAAACAAAAGATATTATTAAAAGAATTACTTGAAACAAATGAATAAATTAAAATAATAATATTATTTTAATTTTTTCAAAATATTAATCTTCTTCATTTGAAGAAGAATCATTTTTTTTAAACCAATCATTGATTTCTTCATCTGTTGAAGAATCAGATTCATTATTAAAATTATTTGAAATATAATTATTATTATTAAATAATCTATTAACTGAATTTACATCAATATATCTGACAGATTGATATTTATTTTTTTTGGAATTTTCTTTTTCATGAATATATTTATAATATGGTAATAATTTTCTTTCACTCAAATGATGACCATTTATACATCCTTTATATGTGTCTGAAACAGTAATATTATTACAAAATTTATCCAATATACATTGTTCTATATTCAAATATATTATTTTATTTATACATTCTCCAGTTAATAAATCATTGCGACATAATTTAAGTGATGATGTAAAAATTCCATTTCTACAATTATATCCACCTGTACATTTATTTTTATAACAATTTTCACATAAATGTGTATAAATTAATAGTTGTCTATATATTTCATCCTTTTTAGGATTTGATAATAAATAAAAATTCATTAAATCCTTATCTAAAATTATTTGATAAACAAATTTCTTATCAAAATCAATAACTTGTTCCTCTAAATTATGTGCATAAGTACATTTGTCTTTATAATTACATTCTTGTTTATTTATTTTGGAAAAACAAATTAATCTTTTTTCATTTGAATGTGTTAATTTGTATGGTACATTATACGTTTGAATTTCATATTTTCCATTTATATTATTAGTAATTTCGATTGTTATTTCTCCATCTGATTCATATCCATCTTCATTGTTATTATTATCAAAATTATTTGATAATATATCATTTGACATTATTTATAATAATAAATATATAATTATAAATATTTATAACATATATAATAAAATTATAATATTTTAATATATTAAATATATCTATGGCAAATGACGTTGCATTTTTAGATGGTGATACATCGAAATTAAATTTAATAACCATTCCGGAAAATATATATTTATATCATGGAAGTGTTAATATTAATACATTTGATCCAAATGATATAAAATTATCAAATGAAATATTATTAGCTATTTTTAGTAACAATCCAAAATTATCATCTGATAATTTTATGAATTGTGCAAATTATCCTAGTATAAATGGTTATATTCATAAATTTAAAACAATTAAAAAAATACCTAATATTAAAATAGTTTCGGCAAGTACTATAACATCAGATTTATCAAAATTAGATAAAATGTATTGTCAAAAACAAGAAAATCCTAAATTAAATGGTTTCGCATATCCAATCAAAAGAGAGGATCCAGAAACACAATATTATGATTATATTATTGGATTATGTAATCCAAATGATTTTCTTGAATATCATGCAAGTGCCATCTGTGTTAATCCATATAAATTGAGTGATTATATTAATATTTTTTGATAAATATTTATTATTATATAATAAATGTCAAATATTTATTATGAAACATGTTGCAATAATACAATGATCACATATCCTATTTTTTTTAAAAAATTAAAAAAAATACAAAAGAGGGCAAAAATAATCGATAATATGTATGAAATAAAAGAAATTAATAAACATTTTATATTTGATAGTGAAAAATATTATCGTTTATCTAATATTATTTGGCCAGATAATATTAAATATTATATAAATAAGCATAATAAATATCCATCTGAATATTTTGTCAAAATAATTATGTGTACACAAATATCAAAAAAATATATTATAAATCCTCCAATAATTTTAGATATAAAAGAAATAAATTATTTTTATTATATTCACTTACATCATAATATATTATTAATTCTTGATGCACTTTTTTTGCAAGGAAGTTATCCAAGATATCAAAAAGAAAATAAATATATTTATTCGGAACATGCAGGTGTTATTTCCATAAAAGACAAGATGATAGATAATATTATTGTATCTTCTAAAACTAATAGAATAGACATTAATGATGATACTATATATTTACCATCAAATAGTCCAGAATTTATGAATTATAATATATTATTTCATACACATCCGAATACCATGAAATATGGTGGAAGATTAAAAGAGGGAATTTTATATGAATTTCCGAGTGTAAATGATATTTTTAATTTTATTAAAAGTCATAATAATGGAAATATTCAAATATCTATTATTATATCACCTGAAGGAACATATGTAATAAGACAAATCGAAAACAAAAAAAATATATTAATGAATATTGATGTATATAATAATTTAAAAGATTTTATATTTGAATTAGAAAAATTAGCTATCTCAGATAATATACATATTATAAATAAAATATCAAATCCAGATATTTTTCATAAATATATAAGTCAAAATTATAAATATATTATACTTTACAATAAATTTATTGAAAAACAAAATTTATTTATAGAATATTATCCACGCGAAAAAAAAAATAACGAATGGTGTTTGAAACAAATAGATTTACAATATGTTTCTAAATGTTAATATGTTATTTATTTTATGAATAATAATAAACCATATATAAAAAGCATTTCAAATATAAGAAAAAGTGGCAGTTGCTGTATCTGTAACATTATTACCTACAACTAAAGTTATTGTTGTAGTTCCTAGTTCACCTGATGGCATATAAAAAGTAACTGTTTTTTTACTAGTACTTGTAATTGGTAATGGATACGTAAAATTTGAATTCAAATAAAAATTAACTACAACACCAGTTCCATTAAAATCATTGGCAAAATTATCACCAGTTATGACAACTTTTGTAATACTTTGATAATTACCATTATTTGGATTTAATGATATCGTAGGAGCTAAATAAGTAAAATTATTAATAGCAATAACCTGGCTATGACTAGCACTTTGAAATACAACATTAGTAGTAAAATTTCCAAACGAAAATGAAGGTTGCCATGGAGGCATTGTAAACATTGCACCTTTCGTAGCTGATTCATTATATAATACATAATTACTATATTCTATATATATATAGTCAAAAGGATGTTTTGAGCTCCATGTAACTGTGGTAGATCCATTTAAAGGCCCTGATGTGGGAGTCATTGTCACTGTAGGAAAACAAGCAGAACCAGATAAAATATATGATAAAATAAATAAAATTATGTAAAATAATAATTCCATAATATATATATAATAAATATTTTAAATCCAATTATTTAAATTAATTTTTTGAATATTATTATAACGCAA
>SCLJ03000027.1_pt1 | contig 12235 bp, 15 predicted proteins | sample 7267891 | NCBI WGS metagenome assembly SCLJ03 (sample SAMN10721082, study PRJNA514188) | viral metagenome | isolation source: depth-stratified mine tailings core B | place: China: Fankou Pb/Zn Mine tailings
GCCTGAGTTCATCGAGGCGAAGTATCGTCCGCTGCTCGCCGACCGCATCCGCGCGAGCGCAGAGCTGATCAAGCTCAACCGCGACCAGGAGATCGAACGCCAGCTCAGGCGGTTCGTCGGCTGGTCCACCGGATCACTGCCGAGTCAGGACAAGCGCGCAAAGGACAATCTCTACGGCGGCGTCGTCAAGCGTCTGCAGGACGAGAGCTTCGAGCGGCGCCGCGTCTGCATCGACCAGGGCGCCAAGCTCCTGGCTGCCGTCGATGACGTCATCGCCATTCAGCACGGCGCAATCGCCAAGAAGTGGCGACACGTCATACCGCATGCCGGCTATCAGTCGCGTGAAGAACATCTCGAATTAGACGGGCAGGTATTCGCGGTCAAGGATAACCCGATGCTGCGGGCGGGACGCATGAAAAAAGCCGGACGGCCCTATGCCGAGGACGTGAGTCCGCAGCCGGCGCAAGAGCCGTACTGCCAGTGCTGGTGGTCGGCCATTTACGACTTGGAAGATTTGCCAGGTGATATGAGAGTTATTTGAGGACGTATCGTTGCCAATCCACAAAGTATCTGGAGGGTACGAGTGGGGCAATCATGGCAAGGTATATCACGGTCCGGATGCGTACAAGAAGGCAGCGGCACAGGCCGCAGCTGCGCACGCAAACGGATATCGAGGGGATGAGGCTGGCGACGCTCTCCCCAACGAAACAGAGGTTATCGAACAACTCAAGCGCGGCGAGCTGAAAAGCCCCGTGCGCTTCGGCCCGTTGTGGCTGTTCAAGATGCGCGTGACCGGGACTGGCATCGCGTATCGGCCGCAGCTCAAGGAGTGGGTGTATCGGCCGCCGAGATTCTATCTCACCGACGAGTTTTTGCGGCGCGTCGATGGTCTGCCGATCCTCGCCGGGCACTCCGAGAAAGGTCCGGTCAGCGGCGACGAATACCACGGCCGCAACATCGGCGTTCTTGTACACCCATGGATAGCTGGCGAGGAAGTGTGGGGCATCGCCAAGATTTACGACGACAACGACGCCGCATTGATCGTCAACGAGCTGCCGTCCACGAGTCCGAGTGTCAGCTTCTCAGATGACGCCGGCGAGATCGTAACACTCGACAACGGCGAGCGGATGTTCATCGAGGGCAATCCGCTGTACGTAGATCACCTGGCCGTCGTACCCGAAGGCGTCTGGGACAAAACTGACGGACCTGCGGGTATCAACATGTCTGCTTTAACTGGAGCAAATCCATGACCGATGCAACCACTGAGCGCAAAGACGCACAGGAAGCCGCGAACTTCGAGGAGATTCCCGCGTGGGCGGCCGATCTTCATCGCACCGTCAAGGACGCCATGAAGCGTCTTGACGAGATCGACATCCGCACCAAGGGCGGCGTCCCCGTCGAGCGTACCGCCGAGGCGAAAGACACCTCCGAAGCAGAGGAATCCGCTGACGATGGCGAGGCTGGAGGGAAGAAGTTCGCGAAGGCCGAGGCGGAAGAAACCGCCGGAGCGCCCAAGAGCGCTGAACCTGCCGGACCCCAGGGCGAGAAGAAAGACCCCGAACTCGAGAACGGCGTTGTCAATCTCTCCACCTCTGGCGTGCGTGAGGACGAGCGCGGGCACGGCGACGAAAAGACCGAGCATCGAGGTGTTGACCGTATGGACGCTATGTACAAGCAAGCCGCTACCCGAATCCGCGAACTCGAAGGCGCCATGAGCCGCGTGCTGCGCCAGCCGACCGTCGAGGAGCGCAACCAGATCGCCGCTGCGCGTCACCGCGCCGACAGCGTCTACACCATGCTCGGGCGCACAACGCCGGAGTGGATGGCGGGCGAGTCGCCGATGGCATACCGGCGTCGGCTCGCGGACGGGCTCAAAGATCACTCGGCTGCGCTCAAGAAGACCGTCATGGACGCGCTGCCGGATGACGTGTTCGGCATCACCGAGGAACGCATCTATCAGGACGCGCTCGAAGCTGCCAAACAGCCGTCCGTCATGCCGCCGATGACTCTGCGTCCGCACACCTATCAGGACACGACCGGGCACACCGTCACTGAGTACTACGGCGACCCGATGACATGGATGGCGCCGTTCATGTCGGCCGGCGTCAAGGCAAAGATCAACCGTTCTGCTAAATCTGCGTCGTAAGTGAGGCACCATCATGGCCGTTAATTTCAACCCGATGCTGACCCTCACCGGCAGCAACGACTTCCAGCTCCAGAGCGGTGGGTACATCCAGGGAGCGTTCATGGACGATCCGGTCAGCCGCATGTGGCTGTTGGCCGGCAACGTCGCATCAACCGTCACTCAACCCGTGTGGGGTGGCCTGCCGATTACCGAGCTGGTCCCGTCGCTCGCGGCGAGCCAGTTCCAGACGGCGGCTCCGAATGTGTCGCTGCCGACCACGGTCGCGGCGATCACCGGGTTTACGGTGTTCAACCGCGCGCATTCCATGCTGATCACCCCGGGCAATCCGGTGCCGGTCGCTGTGGCGAACATGAGCGTGGCGTTCCTGCGCCTGGGCTCGAACATCCGCATCCCGGTGCAGATCAGCGAGACGCTGGCAAACGCGCTTGAGGATGGCGCTGTCAATCAGCAGGTGACGTGGGACTTCACGAACAACCGTCTGGGCACGTTCGCTACCGGCGACACGGCGCTCAACGTCAAAGTGCTCAACGTCAGCGCGAACAGCAAGATCGTCAATTACGACAGTACAACCGGCGCGGTGTCGTGGTCATACGGCTACGCGGCACTCATCCAGATCTGAGGACGCAACCATGGCAGCTATTTTCCCCTCCCAGACTAAGGTCCATCCGAGTTTTTCGGAGCCGGAGCTTATCGTCCAGTACTTCCAGGCGTCCGGTGCATTCGCGACTTTGTACGAAGGCAAGCCGCGCGTCCGACTCGGCGCCGAAGACCTGTATGTGTATGTCAACAAGCTCGACATCCGCACGCAGTCAGTGGGCGCTCAGTTCGCGAGCGAGTTCCTACCGAGCGCGACGCTGCAGGCCGAGTACCTGCAGACCGCAACGTACCTGCTGCGCAGCCGCGCGATCTACGACCGGCACGACATCGCGTCGGCCGCAGCGTATGCCGTGGGACTGCCGATGGCGCAGGAGCTTGCCATGCGGCAGGCGATCTTCAACCAGCAACGCTCGATGCTGCTCTATGGCTACAACGCTGCGAACAACGAGGGCCTGCTGAATGCTCAGGGCATTACGCAGACCACGCTGCCGCCCGATAGCCTCGGTAACACGACGGTGCAGACGTACCAGAACGGAGACATGGCGCTCTTTTTCCTTCAGCAGATCGTCGAGCTGAAGACCGCCATGTACCAGTCTGGTGCGACCATCAAGAACCGCATCGTCGTGCTGTCTCCGCAGCAAGAGTTCCTGCAGTTCCAGTACGGCAATATCGTCGAGGTGGTCAACTACCAGCGTCCTGGTGGTGGTACTTCGACCGTTGCGGAAGTGCTGAAGACTGTCGCGCAGGAAGCTGGCGACGTCATCGAGTGGTACTACGATGACACGCTGATCGGTCAGGGTGCTGGCGGCACAGATGCCGTTATCATGATTATCCCTGAGATCGAGCGTCCGACCATCCCGGGCATCAACACGAACATCTTCGGTACAGACATGGAGCCGTCCACCACGGCGGTATCCGTCATGTACCAGGATGTCGCGGCGCCGATCAAGATCGCATCTCCAATTCCGGACGGCGCAGTGACTGAAATGCTCGAGATGCGCTCGACTTCGGGGTGGGTGTGGCGTCCCGAGGGCGTCCGAGTCATCTCTATGCCGTATTAGCCGTAATCCAAACAGGTAAGGATAAAACCATGAAATTGTTTGTCGCGAACAGCACGCGAAGCAGATTCATCCTCAACGTCCGTGTTCCCGAGATCAATCAGGCCATCCGCCTAGATATCGCATCAGGCTGCCAGCGGAGCTTTCCGCTGGACCTGAGCGAGTCGCAGTGGAAGGACGTGTCCGAACAGCTCGCGCGGTTCGGTGCTCGGAAGCGGTCCGACGTGCACGGGAAGCTGAACAAATTCACCGGCCTAGTGTACTCGCTCGATAAGCCAATCTCAGAGGATGAGATCGTAGCGGCCTTCGAGGACCAGATCGACTCCGCGCAGACGCGCTCGGTGACGCAGGCCACGCGCTCGGCTCTTTCGGCTGACCTAGCGTGGCGTGACAATAACAACCCCAAGGGCAAGCGCAAGGCGAGCAGCGTCAAGGTCGAAGTGATGAAGAAAACCGATGGGCGCAAGCGCGAGGAGCCGCTGTTCGACCTCGAGATCAGCGAGCAGGGCTCTCGGTCGGCTAATCTGCCGGTGTAGCGATGGCATGGATACAGCCAGGGTCCCCTAATCTCGCGGACTTTTTCACGTTCGCGACCAATCAGGGAATCCCGACTGCATTGATACCGTTGCCGGTGCTGACGGTGACCAACGGCGGCTCTGGGTACACCTCAGCGCCGTCCGTGACCATCGCATCGCCTGCCGTCGGCACCGCGATGACAGCGACCGCGACGGTATCGGGCGGCCAGGTAACGGCGTTGCAGGTGGTATCGCCGGGCGCCAACTACGCGAGCGTGCCGACGCTGACCATCGCGGCACCCCCAAGTGGTACGCAGGCGACCGGCGTAGTGACCTCTCTCGCATCTCAATACCCGGCTTCTGCGCTCAACCAGTCGATGGCGATCACGATAGACAACCACGGACCTGGGCCGTCCATCGTGGGCGAGCTCACGAGCTATGCCAGGGCCTGCTACAACCTCGGCCTGCACCTGCTGCTCGCGTTCACGCCGGATACGCCGCCGTCTACGTTCTTCGGGACGCAGCGGCAAGCGTTCGGCATGAATCAGTTTCGTCCTGGTGTCGTCATGGCTTCTGGCGATCAGTCCACCTCGCAGACGTTCATGATCCCGGAGTTTTTCCAGGATATCTCGATGGAAGGGCTCGAGGCGACCAAGACGCCCTGGGGTCGCCAGTGGCTCGCCTATCAGCAGATGTACGGCCGCACGGTCTGGGGAGTCTCGTGAGCACGCTGCACCTCGGAGTCATCGACGTGGCATATTCGGACGCCGATACCCCGGGTGCGCAGACCACGTACCAAGTCGCGAAAATCCTCGAAGAAAAGTATGAGGTCATGCGCGTATTCGTGCAGACGCATGAGGCGGATATCGTCGATGCGGTGACGACGAAATACCGCAACGTCCTGAACCGCGTCATGGAAGGCAACACCTCGCAGCTCAACCAGCGTGAGTGGATGATGCCGAAGATCGTCGATGAGTTCAGGGACTACCTCTCGACCGATGAGTGGCAGAAGACCACCGGGCGCACGATTGGAGCCGCAAAGCGCGGCATCAGTCACCGCTTCAAGAATCCCGAGGGGCGTGCCGTTCGCGCAGCCTCAATCGTCAGCGGCAAGGCTGACCGCTACGTCAAGGGGCCTGCCGAGTTCGGCTTGCCGAGGCCGGCGTTCATTGACACCGGCCTCTATCGCCGCTCGTTCCAGGCGTGGATTACGCCATGATCGGCGAGTTCACTCCGCAGACTCAGCAGCAAGGCGCGCTGTATGAGGGCCTTGCAAACCTCGCGCCTGAGCAAAACAGGCAGTTCACGTTCAGCGAGTACACGCGCGTCCAGCTCTCTCAGGACGGCTATGTATTCTGGGTAGCCGCGCAGAATCAGATCGTAGTCAACGGCCTGGTCCACATCGCGACCGAGCGCGACCAGCAGATCGACAACACCATTGCGATGAACTCCATCATCCTGACCTCAGAGTCAGAGATTAACGAGTTCAACAAGATCAACCCGTCGAGCATGTGGATCATGCAGCTCGCGATGCCGGGTGGCGTCAGCGTGCCGGTGGCGTTCCAGCGTCGCGGGCCATTCTTTGCCGAGGCCGGCGTCTATCACTACGCGGGCTTTGCGGTATTCCCGCCGTTCGGGCCGCAACTGATCAATTCGGAAGCCGACCTGCCGACTGAGCCAATCGTCAGCAATTCTCTGCCGATATGGCTTGCGCAGAATACCTATGCGCCGGTCTATCCGTCGTTCCTGGTGCCGGAGAACATCCAGCCGCCGTATGTCGTGGCGCACATCGAGCCTGAGCTGACGCGACCCATACAGGCCGTGCCATACTTCTCATGGCCCGGCGGCACTGGCACGCAGCAGCAAGCGTCGTATCAGCTCTACTACGACTTTGTGGAGCTTATCCTGTACGGCTTCAACAATCAGACCGCGCAGCAGTATTACGCGAGCCTGATCGAAGCGAGCCTGAACGACGACACGTTCGGATTCTCCGGCGAGCTGCCGGCGATTCGTGACGACAAGCGCGTGCAGGCCGAGATTTCCGCAATCGCCATGAAGAAGACACTCTCCTTCGGCGCGAGTTATTACCAGACGACCGCCGATGCAGTCGCGCGCAAGCTGATATTGAGCGCGACTATCAGTTATTTTGAAGTTAACGCAGATTCGTCAATAACGGTTGATAATCCGATTTTCGTGGCTAATTGAATGCCTAAAATCAGATTGGAGCACACATGCCGACCTATCCTCAGCAGAGCGGATTCAGACCGGGGCCGGGAGGTTACAAGGTAATCTTCAACGTCGATGCCGCGACTCAGGTCATCTCGAGCGGGTCTGGCACCGTCTTTCGCGTCTACGTCAATACCGCGCCAACTGCGGCTGGAGGCGTCTACGACATGGCAAACGGCGGCACTCCGTCTGCGGCTAACCTGATCTGCGTCATCCCGGCGGCGGCAGGCATCGTCGAGATCATCGCGCCCTATTACAGCGGCCTTTACATCAACCCAGGCTCCGGCGGAAACGTCGCCGTCAGCATCGGCACTTAGGAGATTTTCATGGCACAGTATCCGCAGATTTACGGATTCGCCGCGCACGTCGGCACCGCGATCACGACAAACGCGAGCACGCAGGTCAAGAAAGGCCCCGGCATCCTCATGGGCCTGTCGGTGAATACCGCCGGCTCAGCTTGGGAGGCTGCGATTTACGACGGCACCAGTGCGAGCGGCACGCTGCTCTATACCGTCTCGCTCGACGCCGTTGGACCTATCACGTTCCCGATGACGATCTTCAATACCGGCCTGTTCATCGTCACCTCAGGCACAACCGCTGGTTCAGTCTCGCCGATCAACCGCTGAGGCGAACATGGCAACCACTATCACACCTCAGATTGTAAACGAGATTGTCAATGTCTCGGCTGCTCCAGAGCCGAGCGCGTTGCAGCAATCCGGCGCGCTCATCTCAGTCGGAGGGACTACTCTAGCCGCAAACTCATGGCAGTATTGCGGCTCTGCAACCGCAGTCACGGCGCTCAGCAGCAACGCGGGGAATTACGCCGAGCTCGCCAATATGGCGACGACGTACTTCGCGCAAGGCACTACGGTCGGCGTCTACGTCCTCGAACTCGGCGCGAATACCGACGTAGCGGCCCAGGTATCGGCTCTCTCGACGTGGATCGCGGCGAATCCAGGGGTGTTTTATGCATACCTGACGCCGGCGAATTGGGACGGCGCCAACCAGGTCTCAGCCGTCACCGTCACCGATGGTGGCAGCGGATATACCACGGCACCGGCTGTGACGTTCGAGGCGGCTCCGACCGGCGGCACTACAGCGACCGGCACCGCGACGATTAACACCAGCGGCGTCGTCACAGGCGTGACAATCACCAATCCGGGCTATTACCCAGGAACTTCGTCCGTCACGGTCACGTTCGCGGCGCCGACTTCTGGCACCACAGCGACCGGCACGGTGACGCTGGGGAATGCGCTCAATACGCTCGCCGGCAACAATTCATCTAACACTGCAAAAACATACCTGTTCGGCACGACTTCGGCGACGACATACTCGCAATACTCAGCGTACAAGGCGCTGTACATGGTCGCTCCTGCCCCTACCGCGCCGTCCACGGAGTTCACCGCCGCCGCGCACATGGCGCAGGCGCTCGGCAACAGTCCGAGTGTCGCCAATCAGCTCGCGCCTATGTCGTACCGGTTCTTGTACGGCGTCACCGCATGGGAGCAGAACAGCACCAATAATCCGCTCATCAACAATCTCTTGAGCGCGTACGTCAATATCTGCCTGCAAGGCGCGGAGGGTGGCATTTCGGATGTCGGTATCTGGAAGGGTACCGTGATGAGCGGCACGCAGTTCTCGAACTGGTACGGCATCGATTACGTCAAGATTCAGGCGGACCAGGCCGTGGCCGCAGCGATCATCAACGGCAGCAACAGTCAGCCGCCGCTGCTCTACGACCAGCCCGGCATCAATACGCTGGAAGGCGTCGCGCAGACCGAGGGTGACGATGCGGTATCGTACGGATGCGCACAGTCGGTGACGATCAGCGCAATCCCGTATCAGACCTACGTGACGGCAAACCCGACCGACTACGAGGACGGCATCTACAACGGGCTATCCGCAACCGTGGTCGCGCAGAATGGATTCCTCACGGTGACGTTCACCATCAACGTAAGCCAGTTCAGCTCTTGAGGGTATAGATATGGCAAATCCATTGATTAACCTCGGGACACTGAACCGCGTCAGGGCAAGCGTGGTGTTCCCGAGCTTCACGGCGCTGAACATCACCAGCTCGCAGATGGGCCGGCGCTTCGTCTCGCTGACGTTCGATGAGGACTTCGTGCAGCAGATTCAGCAAGGCGTCGGCATCATCAACAGCCCTGAGCCGTACGTGATGGCGACCGTGACCTGCGACGTGCTGCGCACGCTGCCGCTGGCACAGGCGTTCATCAGCCAGCTCGAGCAGACCGCAGTTCTCGGCACCGTCTACGTTCACTCTGACACCAGAACGTTCCCGAAGCGCACCGTCTACAACGCATCTGTCCTCAAGGCTGACCCGGGCGCGTACGACGGCATTAACGGCGTCCTGGCGCTCACCATTCGCGGAGTGTTCTATCCTAACAACACGCTGTGGAATTTCGTCTGATGAAGTAGTCTCCCAAGAGACGCAGGCGCGTCGGAGATGGCAATGAAGATAGATGATAACTGGAACCTGATTCTGCCCGTGGATGATTCCATACAGGTATTTCACACGCCGATCAGTCAGAACGTATTCGAGGTCAACCACAAGCTGTTGCGGTTCACCAAGGACGAGCTGTTCGCGAATGGCCCGCAGTCGGCGATCCTGTCCGGTATGTACGTCGCGGCGCTCACGCTGCGCGATATCGGGGCGAAGCTCGCCGCTGACCGTGGCGACCCTGACGGAGACAGCGGCGCCAAGGCGTTCCTGGCTGAACTTAGCCGGCTGTCGATGATTCTCGCTCCAGGGGATGCCGGCTACGAAATTACCCCCGTCGCAGCCGCTATATCCTCTGGGGCGATTTCCGCCGACGCCTGGGCGGATATCGAGAATGAACTTGTTTTTTTTACTGCCGCTGTATTCGTGAACGCTCGGGGAAACCGGAAGACAGCGGCGATGACGGTAGCGGAGGTGATGAACTGCTCGCTGACCTCATCGACATGCGAGGAGCACGCGGCTGGCTTGAGGACATCGCCGAAGCCAGCGACTCCAAAAGCCGCCGAACCCGCACAATCATCGGTGCCTATCTAAGAGAGGCGTCGCACAATCAATCATTTCTGAACGCCGCGATCAGAGCCTGCGCGATCAACGATGATCCGCAAATCTGGTATCGCAGCGTCGAGGAATACAAGAATCGGTATCTGATAGAGTTGCTACGCCGGGAGTAAGCCGTGCCAAAGAGTGTATTGGATATCGACATCCACGATGAGAAGTTCAAGAAGTTCGCGGATCAATTCAAAGACTTCAAAGCCGAGACTGACAAATTAAACGACGTATGGGCGCAATTCAGCGTCGAGACCAAGAAGCCGCGCGCTGCGATTGACGCGCTCGACCAGGCCGTAGGCCGGGCTCATCGGTCATCGGAAAAGCTCGCCAAGACCTGGGCGACTCTCGGCGGACACATCGAGTCGAGCGACAAGCGGCTCTCGAAATTCGAGCGAGGTATCAAGACCGTCGAGCGCGGGCTCGCTCGCGTCGCGCGTCTCGGCATGAGTATCGGTAAGTTCGCTCTGGCAGCCGGCGGCATAGGCGCGTTTGGTGGCCTCTTTGGCATGGACGTGCTGGCGAACTCCGCCATGAACCAGCAGAAGGCCGCGCGCGGCCTCGGCATGCCTATCGGGCAGGTGCAGGCGTTTAAGACGTACATGCAGCCGTACCTGTCGAACCCCGCCGGCATTCTCCAGTCGATCATGAATGCGCGCCGCACGCCAGAGGGCGAGGCTGCGCTGGCGGCTCTCGGGTTCAACCCAGCTCAATACGACAAGCCGAACCTCAACCGCATGGGGTTCGCGAACGAGGTTCTCAGCCGAGTCCGCGCGCTCTATGTGAACGAGCGCAAGAACAATCCCGACGTGCCAATTGAGTCGGTGCTGAAGGCATTCCGTGTCCAATCGCTCGGCCTTGGCGTCGAGGACGTGCGCCGGCTTGCGAATACTCCGCAAAGCGAGCTGAGCGCGGTATTCAGCCGCGAGCAGTCAGCGGCCTTGCAGGACCAGCTCTCGAACAAGACCGCCAGCGCCTGGACAAAACTCAAGATTCAGCTCGACCAGGCCGGCATCGCGATACGCAACGACCTGATCGTGCACTTGGTCAAGCTGGCGCCCGTAATCAGCTTGGCATCGAAGAAGATCGATGGATTCATCCGCGAGTTTATAAACTCGAAGACGTTAGGTAGATGGGTAGACGACTTCTCAGCCGGCATCAAGCACGGAGTTCACGAGCTATCGGCGTTCGTGAAATTCCTTAAGAGCAAGGAGTTTGCCGCCGACATGAAGACTGTTCGCACCGATCTAAAAATCCTCGGCAATGCTGCGATCATCGCCGCTCGGGCGCTATTCTCCATAGTAGCTGTATTTCGCTCACCTCTATTCAAGGGCGCCAAGTACATCATGGAGGGAGAATCGTATCTCAGTAAAAAGTACAACGCGCTAGGAAAAATCTTATTCGGAAAGAAGAAATACGACGCAGCCGAAAAGGAGTTATACGGATCGTCCGGTCTCGCTCCGATAAGCGGTAAGTACTACAAAAACGCCGCCCACTGGCGCAAGTACAACGATCCTGGCAACATCGACCCGGTAATCGACGGCACAAAGTACTACCGCGCGTTCCCGTCGATGGCGGCCGGCTACCGCGCCATTGCAAATAGGCTGCTCAGCTACCGTAAGGACACTATCGGCGGCCTGGTCACCGAGTACGAAGGCGCCGGCGCCAAGCACTTGCGCACGCATATCGCGGACATATCCCGCTGGATGAAGGAGGCGCCTGATGCAAAGCTGAACCTCTCGAACACGAACACGATGGCAGAGCTGGTGACCGGCATCGCGCGCACCGAAGAGCGCCACCGCATGGATAACCGCCACCTCTACCAGACCGTGCGCGAGGCGATCATCGACGGCATGCGCACGGCGGCATCCGGTGGAGTCCGCCCCACTGCGCAGGTCGCGAATGCAATGCACGCGGGACGGTATTGATGGCGTTCACACGCACGGCGTACGATCTGGCGTTCCAGATATCGCCGATCATCTTCGAGGGCGGACTTGCGCAGGGGATCCCCGGGGGGCTTCTGCCGGTCATCCAGCTCATCAATGCAGGCGGGACGGCGCTGCTCTCGGGCTCGCTCTCGACGAGCGACTTCCCTTACTATTTCCTGCCGGTGCTGAGCGGTACCAAGGTCATCAATCAGAGCGTGGCGACGTACCCGTTCGCCAATCTGCAGGTCGCCTCGAACGCGACCGTTGACGAGCCTAAGCCGCTCAGCCTGATGATGGTCGCGCCGGTTAAATCAACCGCAGGATACATAACCAAGCTACCGATGTTCACCGCGCTGGCGCAGAGCTTCGCGCAGCACAACGCAGCCGGCGGTACCTACAACGTGCTGATGCCGTCGTACCTGTTCACCGGCTGCATCATGACCGGCGTCACGGACATCACGCAGAACACGAAGCAGCAGCAGATCGAGTGGCGCATCGACTTCCTGAAGCCGCTGATATCGCTCTCATCCGCCGCTTCTGCCTATGGCACGCTGATGCAGAAGATCATCGACGGCAGTCCTCTGTCAAGCACATCGTATAGCGGGCAGGCTGTTGGCTCTACTGCGGCATCTGCTGTAGCGCCGCTTATCTTGACGCTGCCGAGTTCCTGAGCGGCATGGCTACCACATACATACCGTTTC
>SCLJ03000028.1_pt1 | contig 12078 bp, 19 predicted proteins | sample 7267891 | NCBI WGS metagenome assembly SCLJ03 (sample SAMN10721082, study PRJNA514188) | viral metagenome | isolation source: depth-stratified mine tailings core B | place: China: Fankou Pb/Zn Mine tailings
CCACCAGAACGGCGAAGGGAAGAATACGAGAAGGCACGTTCAAAGAACAACATGGAGAAGATGAGGATGGCACTTGAGGAAGCAAAGAAGGAAAGGGAAATAAAGGCGCTCAGGGAAGAAAACCAATTAATGAAGCTCGAACTTCAGAAGAAGAAAATCGAGGCGGCAAATAAAGTCATATCAATTAAAACAAAAGCTGCAGAATTAAGAGCGAAAGGAGTAAAACAGAGAAATATAGCAACCGAGCTAGGCGTATCGCAATCTTACATATCTCAGGTCACATCTGGCGGAAAGTAAGTGTATTGATAATTTTATCACTTTTTTATTTTAACTCCGGCCTATATATAATAATGAATATCAAAATCAAAAAGACCGACCGTCTTACCGATAAAGATTTTAACGGGATAAATGATACAATCAGGCCAGCTCTTTTTTGTGCGGTAGCGAGACCACCGAAACAAGGGCTGGCGCTTAACAGTGCGAAAAATATCTGCCATCACAAACTGCATGTTATTTAAGTAAGGTCTGGATAGTATTACACATGACTGAATATAGAACGAGAAAACGCCACGGAAGGAAATCAGTTTATCCGATCAGGTCAGGGCGCCCACACATCGTAAGGACAAGGGTTCACGTGAAAGGTACCGAAGAACATAGGAGAAGAAAGACATGGCACGTCAAAGGCCACTGGACGCATAACAAGCTCGGAACGAGGATCTGGATAAAACCTCATGATGTACATGCGAGGGAGAAAGAGTTCAAGGAAGGGCCGAAGAACTACACAAGGGAAGAGCTGAGGTTCGGAGGGCATTTCAACGAAGTTGCGGAGAACATCACGAGGGAATATGAGAAGAAAGGGAAGGAAGGGGAAATAAACCCGAAAACTGGAAAACCGTATACCAGGAAGGACGCAGAAGAGATAGGAAGGGCTACCGCAGCCGATATTTACAGGGAAAAGATGGCCAAAGCAATAGAGTGAAACCCGTTCCAACAATGTGCATGTTATTTAAGTAAGTTCATTATTGAATATTGATCAATCGGTGGTCTCGCAAACCGCAGCCGAGTTCGGCTGTACTCCTATGATACGAGGGGTTGGCCATGAGTAGAGGAAAATTCCGGTGAGTGGGAAGGCCATTGACCAGGAAACGAAAAGAATGAAATCGAAAGGCATAGGAGCCTTACTGGTGGTATTGATAGTGATACTGGGAGGCACTGGCGCAATTTTTGTCGTCGGCAGCATGGACCAGTCCGCATTCAATAGCACTGGAGCAAGCAACATAGCCGGATACGGAATCGCTCACGAAGTGACGGCCGTATTTGGGTACAATGATACGGGCAAAACTTGGTACACCGCAACATTGACAAAGACTGATGGGTCAGGAGCAACACCTGATAGCGTAAAGGCGGTATTCACCTTTGCGAGGAACGCAACTGACGTGGGCATCAATGTTCTGATGATACAGACGGGGAATTCGTCCCAGGATGTGTACAACCTTCTACAACAGAACGCACTGTTCGAAGTTTCAGGATTGACTTCTTCAACGACCATAACGGGGGTAACGGAAAAAATATCCGCAGCTGGACTGTTCTTTGGGCAAGCAGTCAACGCAACCGCAACATCCGCATTCAGCGATAAAGGGGTAACGCTAAGTGATTACAATTTCTCACTATATTCCAACACCACAAACAATCTGAATAATAAGACAGCATCGTTGGGAGCAATGAACATGTTTGCGTCTTTACCAACAGCGGAACCGCAATACATATTCTGGATCACGCCCTCAACCACGGCAGTCAGCACTAACGTAGTGAGCCCAACGATAACAATCACATTCTACCAAAATTTCCAGAGACCATTCGGACTGCAGGCATATACTGACGTAGGACTTATAGTCCTGGCATTCGGAGCACTAGCAGGGTTCATAGCGTATCTCGCAACACCTGAACACTATAACAGGGAAGAGATAAGGGCCGGCAAGTGGTATAACAAGCAATCAGGAGAAAGCACAACGAGAATATATGCGGCAATCGGGCTTGACCTTGTGATATTTGCATTCATAGGAGCACTGGGGACAATCACGCCATTCCTTGGTGGATGGGGTGGAGCGCTGGCATTCCTCTTCGGATTCGGAGTGGTGATATGGGCTTACACGTCAATACCAAAGAAACAGAAATACTCAGACGCACTCCTCCTCGGCACTGCAGGCGGCGTGGTCGTATTGCTCCTGAACTACTATCTGCCATTCGGAACTGTCTACTACAACATGGCGATCAGCACTAATGATATAGCGTTGATTGGAGCAGCTGTCATGGTCATAGTGACACTTGCGATAACCGTGCTCGGAATAATGGACACTGGAAGGTACAACCTAAGGGAGAGATACACAAGGAGACCAATAGAATCAAGGAAGGTAAGACCTTCGAGGAGGTAAGCTCATGGCAGCAGACAGACCTGATGTTGCACAACAAACCGGACAAACCGCTCAGCAGACAGAAGAAGATGCAGGAAACGTCATAACAACCACGCTTTCGGGCTTTGATGCGATACTCATCGCACTGATAATCGTGATCGTTGCATCGCTTATCCTGACACTTGTGTACGGAAGACAGATGCTCAGCAACATCGGACTTGGACTCACGTCTTCAGGAGTGAATCCCCTAGAGCAGTTCTTCAACGGAATAGCGTCAGCGATACAAGCGGCCTTCGCCAGGCTTGCAAAATGGATAAACCCTGGCGGATACGTGATAATGCTTGTCTACCTGAAGTACAAGATTGTCGAGGGAGTGCTTGCCTTCAAGGCACATATTGTGCTCTTGATACAGTGATACAATGCTTGCCAAACCAGTTCCACGGAGCGCAGAACTTGCTCTGGGAAGCGTAGGATCCGTGGAATATATTTTCTATATTTTTTTAATCATTTTTGGAGTAATAATAATAGCGTCGATAGTGCTTGGGGCCACTTTACAGCCCAAGATTTTCGACAGCATCGTGGGCGGTGTCGGGTCTTCATTCACCGGAATATTCACGTCGATAGGCAACGGGATAAAAGACGTTATCATAGCGATAGAAAAGGCGATTGTAAGTCCTGTTACTAACTGGTTTTCAAGCGCAGCCAAGAGTCTCCATAACTGGTGGAGCGGCCTATGAAGGGATGGCTGTTCCTTGCCGGACTTGTGATGTTGCTGTACCTAGTCTCGCCATTATTCGGAGGAGGGAAGATAGGATTGCTGTGGGATGCAACGGTCATAACCGTCCACATCAGCCCTTCAATAAACGCAGCCGTTCTTTACGGCCAGCTAGAATTATTCTATGGACTCGCAACGATGATTGTCCTAGCCATAGGCGTATTCGGAGGAAGGAATGAATCGAAAGGAAAGGGAAAGAAGCAGAAGAAGGGCAGAAGATAGGGCTAGGCTCAAAATCATAGGCGAGATGAACCGCATAGTCAAGCAATTAGTCGTTATGGAAAATTGAATGCTTTATTTTTTAATTTAAACGATGTATTTATAAAATTTTCATTGAATAGAAATGCAATCTGCCAGAGAAAATCATCTCCCTGTTTTACCCTAAAATGAGGAGAAAAGAATCTGCCTGGATTGACCAGTATATATACAGTCAAAACGGAAAACGTTAAATTTCTCCCTGTTATATCTAAAACGTGATAGAGCAGATCGTCCTAAAGGAGCATCCGATCATGAAAGGGAAGGTCAGGGTCTTGAGACCGTCAGAGTACAAGGTCATAAGGGAATCGGTGAAAAGGGACAAGCAGATACTCCTTGATTCGCTGCTGCTGACGGGAATGAGATATGAGGAATTATTGAGGCTGAGAAAGAACCCTGACTGGCTGTCGGGCAAATTCATCTATCTTCCCGACTGGGCAGAGAAGAAGGCAAAGAGGAAACAGAAACAGAGGACGGTGAACCTAAGCATAATGGGAAGATCTGTGCTGCCGCAGCTCTTCGAGGTCAAGATGCCTTCGAGGTCGGCATTCGACAAGTGGCTTCATTACAATTTCCTGCTTATAGAAGGACTGTCCGCAAAATCATTCAGGAAGACATACGGGTCATGGCTGCTGTCGTTATATCCCGAAAGACTGATGGACATAGCGTTATCGCAGGGTCATGATGAACTGACCGAACTGAACCATTACGCAAAGAATGGGTTCGATGACAGGGACAAACTGGAGATGAGGGAGTTCGTCGAAGGATGGGCGTGATTTCATTTTTTCATTTAATTCATTTTTTCTAACTTCGTCGTAATATTGATATACAGTTCCAATCTTGATAACGGTGGTGAAAAATGAATCGATTTGACATAGAATTCTGGAACGGGATGAACAAGGCAGCACTGAAAGCATCTAAGCTCGTTGAGAAGGCCAAGTCTGTCGAAGAAGCGAGGAACAACGTGAAAGACCTATTGAAAAGGATTGAGGATAGGATAGAAGCAGAGATAGATACATTCCTACGGTATAAGTGATCAACGCTCGAACAGCCGAGGATTTTCTTTCTTTATTCTGTCTATTTTTTCGTTTACGGCTTCCCTGACGAAGTCTGTTTCCTTGAAATAACGTCCTTCAAATTCCATCATCTTTACGATGTCGTTATAGACTTGGAAAGGGAATACTGCACAAATCTGGATACCATTCTTCTTTCTGGATTTTTCGGGATTTACCATTTCGTAATGACATGGTAAGGGTTCTGTTACTTTAACGGGCCATGACCCCGTCTTTTCTAGCTGTTACATTTCGGGCCATAGTTGCGTTTTCGATTATCGTCTTCCACTTATTTTCTCCTAGGATTTCTATTCCTGCCATGTCCGCTGGTGTCTTTCCGTTAAGGCCCATGTGCGGTTTTATGAAATTGTGATAGACTTCATAGCCTTGGATCATCGGAGAATCGTTTGTCTTCAATCCCCTTGTGCATTTCTCACGGTCCCTGAATTCTCCATTAGCTCTTTCCATCAGATTGTTATTATGCTCTCCTGTCAGTTGGATTGTGTTTATGTGGATTGAATCTTTCTTGTTTGTGTAGTATTCCTTGTTGAATGCCTCATGATAGGAAGGCAGTCCATCAGTTATCATTATTGCTGGTCTCTTACCTGCCCTCTCCTTTGCATTCCTGAATAGCATTCTTGCGTCATGTCTTTCCTTAGTTTCTGATACTTCCTGAGCCAAGTAGAACCTCGTCGCATCATCCATCAAGGCAAACACATATTTCCTGTTGCCGTTTATCTTGGCCCATACCTCATCAGCTCTCCATGTATCTCCGACCTGGGGCTGAATCTTTGAAAGGTATTCATCCATTAACTCTGTGTATCGCCTGATCCAGCGATAGATAGTTACGTGAGTAACTTTAATTCCCTGTAGCCTCAAGAATTTCTGCGTATTCCTCAGACTTTCCTGAGTGAAATAGAGTTGCATCACGCTTGTTATTGCCTGCGGTGTTGCATGCATCTTCTCGAAGCCTAAGTTTACGGTGAACCTGTAACCGCAAGCCTTGCATTGATATCTCTGTAAGTCTCCGTATTTATTGTGTCTTACTGCGTGTTTAACTACGCTACTTGAACCGCAGGTAGGGCAGTTCCTCATTTCCACTGGTGAAATTACCTTCTTGACTATCTCCTCATGCAAATGATATGAAATCTGAACTGCGATTATATGTTTGCATTTTAACCCTCTTTTCCTGAAATCTGGACATGAGCACGTCCATCCAGTCTCCATCTTCCTTATGCTATAATAGAAGTATTCCTTTGATTGTGACAAAACTTGGTATTCACTATCAGAGATTCTCTTGATAGCTCCTTCGTGACTGGCTATTTCCTTTCCCCTTTCTTCTCTTAGGTTTTCCATTTCAACCACCAATCTATATACCTATAATACACCCTATAATATAAACTTTTCTACCTAAGTGTGTCAGTATATATAGGTAAATGTATATACTTGGAATTGATGCTATATTATGCCTAGGATCAGGTCAGAAAAAGGAGAAGTTACTATCATTGCTAGTGCGACTCCAAAGAGCCAGTCATTGAGGACTACGATACCGTTAGGGATTGTTAGACAATTCGGACTAAGGGAGAAGCAACGGTTGAATTGGGTGATTGAAGTCAGGGATAACAAGATGGTGATTGTGGTAACACCAGAAATATCGTAACCAATGTCAGTCAGCTAGTTAAGTCTAGTATCTATACTAATGGTTACAAAACTACATGAATATTACAAGAAAAATTAAATAACCTGTTACAATACTACATCAAAATGAATAGAATAGTTACTAGCATAAGGATCAATGAAGAAGTTTTAAAGGAAGCAAAAGTAAGAGCTATACAAACTGATATTTCTCTCGGTAAATTCATAGAAAGTGCGATATTACACGAATTAAAGAGAACGATGAAGTAAGCTTTTATATCGGGTAGTGTTTCATTAATTAGAGTGGTCAAATGAACTTGGAATGGATAGCTGAAGATGTAAAAAATACACTTGGTCATGTCTCAAAGATGACCATCGATGGAAAGACCGTCCTATCTCCTCATCACGCGATGACTTCAAAAGATTATGAAATTATTGACCAAGTAAATAGAACTAACGAATTAAAGAACAGTAATTTGGTTGTCAATGGAGAAATATTAGGTTATTCTACTTTCAAAGGCGTGGGTGTCGATTCTAAGACAACAGATGACCTATTCAAGAGATTAAGCGGAAAAGTTGTTAAAGATAAACCAAACATTGTTTACACTAGAATTCCAGAGAGTCACACCATAGAGGGCATTCCGATTCCAGTCAATAAAGTTTCTGAGCTACAAACTTCTGGACTTGTAGGGATACAAATCGATTCGGGAGCTAGTATTATTATTCCTCCACTTCAAGCCGGTATCAGTTCGAAGGATGTTTTTAAGGATATCTATGAAAGAACTAAGATAGAAATACAGACATCAAAATATGCAAAGGATGTTGCAGGTTATATTCCAACGACCAGACAGTTAGGGATCGTGACTGATATGGTTCAAGCATATGTTAAGGATGGTGTAAGATTTTTCATTACAGATTTCTCTGGGTCTCCCATGAATCGTGCCTTGATCAGAACCGTAGTGAGTGCAATTCGTAAAGCTTTAGGAATTAAAAAGAGCATAATCGAGCAACCTGACAAACAATATTATCTTCACGTTCTTGACATAGCCTCAAGTAAGAAGACTACCCAAGCTGTATCTCCAATCATGGACATTTTGACCCATAGCTATGGAGTTGACAGTACGAGCGGAGTACTTTGGGGCGGAGGGAAACTTGAAAGAGACAAACTCAGGTATTACAACATGGAAAGCTACGGTGCTTATAGGATTGGAAAGTTACCCGAAAATACCAAAATAAGCCACGACCTCTTGAATGGTTCTACTTTTGAAGTGTATGAAAAGCTAAGAGCAGATAAATTGATTGAATATAGGAATGAATGCAATGAAATTTCGGATACAATGTCTAGTAACAAAACCGACTATGGTTCTCGCTTGACAACAAAAAAAGCAGCAACTAAAGATGTTGAAAACGCTTTTATGGATGTCAAGGAGATCATAGCCAATTCAAAATAAACTTAGTCTTTATTCTATTTTCCCATCCAAAAGGTCTTGAACTGTCCTAAGTATTATTTCTATTCCCTCTTGATTCTTCACTCTTGCAACTTCTTCAACTGCTCCTCTCCCAAAACTGAATGCTACGACGTATCCTTTTTTCTTATTCATCCTTCGTATAGCTGTTTCGAAGTTATCAATCACATTTCGTCCTATGTCCTCACTTTGCTTTACTTGAATAGGATAGCCACCTGTAACCTGTGGTGTCAATCCATCAATTCCAAAATCTCCAGATTTTGTCTTGCTTACAGTTCCAAAGAACTTATTCGTTACAACCCAGTTTTGAAACTCAAAAGGTGGAAGTTTTTTAACATATTTGATGTCAACCGCTCCTCTTATAATCTGCGCATTCATAGTAAACTCTTTCCTGAGTCGTTTTTGCATTAGATTGCAGGCAGTAGGGCTTATATCTATTCCTATCCATTTTCTTCCTAGTTTTTGTGATGCAATAATTGTTGTGCCACAACCGCAAAACGGATCGAACACAATATCACCCTTGTTACTGGAAGCACTGACTATTCTTTCTAACAGAGCTACTGGTTTTTGCGTAGGATATCCCGTTCTTTCGTTTGAGAATGTACTCATTCGAGTTATGTCAGACCATACATCCTGAATAGGAACACCAGGCGTATCATCCACATACTTTTTTAACCTTGGAATCCCACTCTTCAAAAATACGATCTTTCCCTCTTTCTCCATCTTATCGAGATTTGCCTTCGAATAGGCCCAGTATCTTCCATTTGGGGGTCGGATTCCGTGCCATTCAAATTCGGTGTCTCCTCCTGGTTTTGATGCCGTTAACGTTACGGTCTGATATCTTCTACCTTCTTCATCCCTCTGCTTGAAGGTTTTCTCTATGTAGTCCTGCTCATAAGGCCTGTATTGAGTGTTCCAAGTGTTGTTTACCGACTTTGAATAGAAAAGTATTGTATCATGGATTCTTCCAAATGCCTTTGCTCCTTGTTTCGAATCGCTATGTGCGTAAGTCCTAGGCCAAACAATCTCATTCCTGAAATTGCTATCATTGAATATCCTATCCATCAGGACCTTTAGATGTGCGGAAGCATGCCAGTCACAGTGCAAGTACATGCTACCAGTATCTTTCAAGAGTCGATGACATTCCCTTAACCTTGGTTCCATCCAAGAAATATAATGTTCGATTCCACCCTCCCATCTATCTTCAAAGCTACTGATCTCTGCTTTATCCTTCCAGATGACTTCATATTTCCTGTTTGAAAAGAATGGTGGATCAGCATAAATCAAGTCGATACTCTTGCTTGGAAACTTGCTCATTATCTCTAAATTATCGCCTTCATAAATTGCATTAATCTCCATAATAATTAATGATAATTTCATTGAGGATTAAAATATATCCCAATCCCCTCCTATAATTGGGGTCAGGTAATGCGGTAAGTTTGTAACACCTGAAATTCATCGACTGAAACAGAAGCAGGATAAAAAACTATATATTTATAAATGCTTATGTACGAAGTGAGTAGAACAAAAATCTTGGAGGTAAATATGAATGAATTTGGTGTCGGAAGCACCATCAAACTAGTTAAAAAGGCTGTCTTTAAGGAAGACGCTTTTACCAATATAAAGGCTGATGCACGCAAAGTGATTAACGAAGCCCAACCCAATGATATCCTAGCCCTTACCATAACTGCGAATTCTCCTTTGAACATCATACAGGCCAGGATATTCACCAGAAGGGTCTTTGACGAAATACTAGCAAGTGACTAAGGCCATATTGGATTCTTACTCTCATGCCTGAAATTACCGACGCAGATGATCCGTTACCGGTATTCATACCAGAATGGTCAGTGTGGGATATCGTAATTACTCATCATTATGAAAAGGTCTCTATGTCTGCAAAAAACTTTATGTACGCTCTGCTTCAGAAAAGAGCGAGCGCATCGACAGAACTAGCTTATATCCCAACAGAATTATATGAGGCCCTAAAAGGAGCATTCAGGAGTAGACCTGCTTTTGGATTTTTAATAGAGAATGGAGCTACAGTTGAGCAGCTCCCTGAATTATTCACTAAGATGTTGCCTCACCCTCTTCCACATGAGGTCACAGTGTTCTATTTGGCATTCTGGAAAATGATGAACTTTCGTGATGTCTACATAGTAACCGAGGACAAGGATTTTAAAAAAATACTCAAGCAGATGAATCAGGTTGGGATAAAGTTTGCAAATCTCAAGATTATTAACTGTAAAGAAGCATCTAAAAAATTAGATGAGATAGTAGATTAGTATCGAATTAGGTCATCATTCGGAATGATTTACCCTGAATTGGATTTCTAGCATCCGATTTTTGACAATCGTATCCAGACTTCATAGACTTGACAGAACCTTAACATTGTCATGAGAAATATATCATTTGAGATTATTCCTCTTTTTCCTTACCCAGTGCTCTACCGACATAGAAATTATGCTTTGGTATTGGTCTATACTAACTTTTGCAAATTGTCTAAGTTCCAAGGCAGGCTTGACATTTTTACTATAGACTGAGTTAGGATAAAGCCTGATACCGCCTGTCAGAATATGCCTATTATAGCCCAGACTAGGGTCTTCATTACATCCTGTTGCACCAGTTTTATGATTTTCTTTTACAATTGCATCGCCAACAAGAATCCAGTTTCCCTCACTTTCGATCCATGAGAAAATCAGAATTTTGCCACGAATTGGGTTAGTTATTTTGTGCAGAAAGTTTCCACCATTCACTAGAATCCACTCTTTAAACTCTTCTACCGAAAAGACACCTTCATCTCTTAGTTCTTTCTTATTGAAGGGCAGGGCAATTATCTCTATCTCCATAATATCATCTAAAAAATAAACCACCATTAAAAATAAAAACCTATGCATTCAGATTGTACTTATGTACCTCTGACATACATGTACTTCAAAAGTACCAGAGTTGGGATAGTTCTAAAATATGTGCCGAGTTGTAATAGTATCTTTATTTCCTTGTCAAACCAAGCTTTTCTGACTTCTTGGTATAGGCTTTCTTCCCCTCCTGAAATGTACCAATTCCTGTCCGCACTCATTGAAACATACTTCGCAGAACTCATTTCTAGACACTCCTATGGCCACATAAGGGTCTTTCTGATAGGCAACCTTCTCACCGATCCTTATGACGCTATCACACCTAGAACACCTGTGTTCTGCTTTGGCACTGTGCAATCTTATAAAAACTTCGTTATATTCAGGCATTTGACCAAAAATAAGAATATAGAATGTTAAACTCTACCAGGTTCAATCACATTCATTTCTTTGATTCGTTCCCACGTCCTTTACCAGATGGCTTACCCGTTGTACTCGGATAATTTGGATTGGACTTTGGCGGTGGCGAACTTTTCTTTCCTTCTGCGCCCATTGCAATCAATATATACAACATATTGAGATTATTAAAGGTAACTAAACTTCGCTTCTCTAAAATTACTCATGGCCCGAATTGTAACACTCTTACGAATTTCGACCATGACCCGCTATTGTAACAGAACCCATGGTAAGCAAAATATAAATACTTGTAATGGTATATCATACTAAGGAATGATAGAATGGAAGTAAGTCATGACACGGAAAGAAGGAAAACGACATTGCCCGTGTACACAGATACCGTTGAATTTTTGGATAAATTAAGACCTCAATATGAAGACGGTACAAAGGAAAGTTGGGATTATTTCCTGATGAAATTAGGGAAGATTTATGAAAAGCACAAGGAGGAGGTGCCCGCATGACAACTGATTTCGAGGACGAAGAATACAAACAGAGGGCAAAGGAAGGGATGGAAAACACAGCAAAGATGCTGGCCACAAAGAAGCATAAGGAACTCTGGACAAGAGCCCAGGCATTCTACGACCATCAAAAACTGAGAATAGCCCAGTTCAACCGAATCGGAATGTATGAGAAGCTGAATGTGGATATGTCAGGGCTTGAATGGTATCCCATTGCAATGAAGGAAATCGAGGACAGGTTCCAGAAGGAAATGCTTCAATTTGTAAAGAAAGAGAAGGTATGGGATGAGTTCCTTTCGAAGGTCAAGGGAATCGGTCCGGTCATGGCAGCAGGCCTGATCGCATGGTTCGATGACCCTGCAAAGGCGAACACCCCTAGCAAGATGTGGAAATACGCAGGCTTGGCCGTGACAGACGGCAAAGCAGATAGGAAGAAGAAAGGAGAAAAGGAACTGGGATTCAATCCGAAGCTCAAGGTCCACATGTGGAAGATAGGCAAACAGCTGTTCTTCGCAAAGGGGAACTATTATCAGTATTACCTCGAACAGAAGGAGATGATTTCGCTTAAGCATGCACCAAAGACGGACGTAGAATCACTGAAGCTCGATGAAAGGAAGAAATACTGGCAGGAGCACCCAGACGAATGGCCAAACGGCAAGATGCACAGCTACGCACTCAGGAAGATGCTGAAACTTTTCCTTGCCAACTTCTGGGAAGC
>SCLJ03000029.1_pt1 | contig 12051 bp, 18 predicted proteins | sample 7267891 | NCBI WGS metagenome assembly SCLJ03 (sample SAMN10721082, study PRJNA514188) | viral metagenome | isolation source: depth-stratified mine tailings core B | place: China: Fankou Pb/Zn Mine tailings
GCCCGTAATTCAGGGACGTATTCGTTGTGCAGCGCTTTATGGAACTTTTCGTTCCGCATCATGTATGCCGGTTTGTCGGCAATGGAAGAGCCGACATAGCTCGGGAAAAGCCTTTCAAAGGTATTGGAAAACTCTTTAAACCACCGTTCAACGATCTTTGCACGGGCATTATAGGGCGCTGCAAAGAGCGGCACTATGCCGAGCCTTCCGAAGAGACCGTGAAACCCTGCCTCCTCGAAGCTCGGGGAGCCCTGGAAAAAGCGGTTCTTGAATGCCTTGCCGTTGTCCTGGTAGGCAACTCCGGGGATCTTGCCCAGGTAGAAGATCGCGTTGCGCATTGCCGAGGCCACGACCTGGGTGTTTTCATTGATCATGATCTCGTACCCGGCAAGGTCAAAGGACTTCCAGTCCACATATGCAATGAGGGTTCCACGGCAGGGCTTGCCTATAAAAGGATTGATGACTTGGAAGTTCAGGCGGTGGCCGTCCGCGACAAAGGCATCGCCCACTTCGAGTACGGAAGGATCACGCTTGATGTAAGGCTCGACCTTATCTTTGAGGGCCTTCTGGCCCTGCCGCATGAGAATCCATAAATCATATTGCCGCGCCATGAAATCTTCCGCGTATCGACGGAAGGTCATGTCGCTTTTGTCGGACTTATATCCGCGCTGATCCAACAGGAGCCTGGTGAACTTGGTGGCCGTGCCGATGGGAATCTGGTTCGGAGTAAGGAGAAAGCCCAGGAAGACCCTCTCTTCTATCGGGTTCAGGCGGCTTCCCGCGGTCCGGTTATACTGAGGCGCAAGACGTGTCCAGTCATCAGTGCCGTCGAGCATTTGCTTCCAGCGGTAGAGTGTCTGCCTTGAGAAATCCCCGAGTGTTGCATAGAGGTTTTTGTATATTGCCCCCGAGTTATACCCTGCAAGAAATTCCCTGTCAATATCCGTTGCCTTACGTCCCGGCAGGGCCTGCCGGTATGAGTCCCATGCAATGAGCAGCGAATGCCGGGCAAGGCCGACCTGTCTGGCTTTTTCAGACAGGCTGTCGCCAGACTGCGTGAACCGTGGGGACTGTCCCTGAATTACGGGCGGAGCCGTAGATTCGGGACTGTCCCCGGCGCTTACCGGTCTGATACCCGAAAGCGCTGAAGGCAAAACGACAAGGTTGCCCGACCCGGACGAGTTCATTTCTGTATGTCTCCTCGCTTATGCGCGTCCCACTTTTCGGCCAGATGTATCAGCCTGGCGTGGCAGGTTTTGAGCAGCCCCTCGACCTTCGCGCCGATCTTTATATCGTCGATCTCCATCGCATTGAATGCCAGGGCAGAGAGCGCCGCCTCGAACTCATCATATTTCGCCTGGGCATACATGAGCTGCTTTTCGCCCTTGGATACATCCTTCTGAGAGGCCGGGATGATCTTGTGGAACTCATAGATCTCCTGCCGGAGCAGATCGTTTTGGTTTCTGAGCGCGGTGGTCTTTTCCTCTACGATCTGGTCAGTATTGGTCTTGAGGTCCCGCACGAGTTCTCTGAGTTCCTTATGAGACATGGCTGCCAATTCATCCTCATCCTTCCCGGCGAAGAGCCCGAGTTGAGCTAATTTTTCAAGCTCCTCTTCCGGCGCTTCGAACAGGGCATACACCTTGGATGCAGATGTCCCAATTTGGGACACATTGATAGCCGGGAACTTCTCTGCTTTAAGAGCAGCATTCATGAACCGATAGGCAGATGTTTTAGGGATGCCGATCTCATTCTCGACCACATCCCTGAATTGGCCTCTCTCGCGTTCCTGAATAACAAGGAGACGTTTACCGATCTCTATAATTGTTTGCGCAGTTTGCTTCAGCAAAAAACGCACTTCATTCACATATACCTGCCGGTTATAGGGCAGGTCCCCCTCGATCTTTACCGTGAGTGCATTCCGCTCGGCATCGGGGTTCTGCGTTTTGGCCGGGGCTGCTTTTTTCTTCGGCTCCTTTTTTGCTGCTTTCTTCTCCTGTTTCTTTGGCATTGCATGCTCCTTTCCTTTATCTGAATTACCGCACCTGAGATTACATGTTTCATTCCGACATCCCCGGCAGCATTTCACCTTGCAGGTATCTTCCATTCCCTGAAGATGAGAGCAGGTGCCGCGCTTGTCTTTTGTCATCCTCGCGCAACTCACTGCCCACCCCCTGCTATAATGTCCTTGCACGATTCCACTATAGAGAGGAGGTGGGCAGGCATGGATAAGAAAGAAATGATTTTGACCGTTGCGAAGGACTTATACATTGCAAGAGTAGGAAAAGATCTCGCAATGAAGTCTCTTAGCGACGCTGTCAAAATAGTGGAAGAGGCTTTTAACACCATAAAGGGTTAGCTCCTCCCATCGACAATTCTCCAGCCGGGGGCAACCATCGCGACCACCATGTCAAGTATGGTCTCAGGGTTGCCCTCTCCTTTATCCTCTGCTTCATTTATCTTTTCTGCGATCTCTGCTGCCAATTGTGCCATCTGTTTCTCTTTACTCATAGCTGTACTTCCTCCTTTTATACGGGACCTATATACCGGAAAACGACCCGCTTGTTATCGACACTGACCTGCTCGATCAATCCATCGCGCAGAAGCTTCTCGAGTACGGGCCTGTCGTCTCTATATAGTTGCTTCCGGTACTCGTAAGACAGGCGATAAGGTTTTTCTAACAGGAACATTCTTATAATCTTTTCTCTCCTGTTCGCTTCCACCATTATCGGCCTCCTCTATTGCTTTTCTACGAGAGCCCGTTCGAGCTCTTTCATCTCTCTGTCAATCCTCGCCTTCTCCTCTTTCAAAAGTCCGACCCTTGCCCTTACAACATCCTTTCCTTTGAGTGCTTTGTAGTGGCTCGTCTCGGCGAGCAGGAAGAGGAGATCGTAATTGCCGGTGGACTCGCAGAAAGCATTGACCACGTCGATAGACATTCCCCATCGCTTGTTTCCGTTATAGTCAAGAGAATCTCCTGAGATATCCCTGCTCTCTGCCGACCAGCCGTCGAGCGTGCTTTTGGGAACCTCTATGCCGGTGAGCTTGTAGATATCGGCGCAGATATCGATGCGGTCCTTGCCTGACTTCCTTATAGCAGATGAGATGATCTGCCGAGCCCTTACGCTGATGTTCATGCTGCCTGGCTCCGGGGGAACATCGGGCTTGAGGTGCGCGAAGATGCTCATCTGCGTGCTGTCAATTTTCCGCTTAGCCTTTGACATTGTTTCCTCCAGGGGAAATCATTAAACTATCCTCCATGAGCCTTTCAAACTACATCGCAGCCTGTAACGGATTCGTGTGGGAATTAAAAGAATGTTTAACCACAGAAGATATAGACGCACTCCGTAAGGAACTCTTGTCCACAGGGGACGCCGCTCGGGCCTGGGCGCAATGGGTTCGTACCAATCAGGATGAGATAGGGCGATTCGTTCTCTGCACTCCCTCCGAACGGCGGAAGCGGACATTGTGGAGGGACCCCACTCTGTGGCGACGTCTATGTCTCGCTGCGATATGCCATGTGCAGCGGGCGAAGGCGCTGCTCGATGTGGTAGACCTGCATGATCTGACTCCGGGGGATTCTTATAGAGCGCTCTGCAGTAGGGCAGGAGACGCTTATATTCAGCTTTTATCAGAGGCAAACATTCCGGTTTGGCCCTTCGCCCCGCCCGACCCTTTTCGAGATATTTCATGAATATCTCCTACGCCGCCGTTTTGCCCCAGAGCCGCTCATATGGCAGCCCGATAATATCGGCGATTGCTTTTTGTATGCGCTTTGATTTGCCGTGGCCGTTTAGGACCACATACACCGTTTCAGGACTGACGCCCGCTCTCACGGCTATTTCCTTGTACTTGATGCCGCGCTCCACCATCATTGCCTTTATCTTGTTAAGCTTCATATCTGCTCCTTTTATCCTGTATGTTCATTGTGGTATACTCCTAAATCTCAATAAAGGTTTGTTTATCGGTTTGCTTAAAAAGCTGGATATATATGAAGGAGAAACTCCATGAAAGACGATGGAAGGATTGATCCTGTTATTGCGAATCAGGCTGCTCTTTTGGCTATCGGCGAGCTTCTTGATGAACTTATTTGCCATCTTCGGGGCTTTCCGATTGATGAGAAACATCTGAATTTTGGCTCGAAGCTTCTGAAACACCTTGAGGGGCTCCGTAAAGATTCCGAAAGTAGTCAAGGCTGAAAGAGATGGCTTTATTGCACATTTTTTTTGCCTCCTTCGTAATGTTTGCTTTACGAAAGACATTATAATCGCTAAGGGATATTGTGTCAAGAAAAAAATTACTTAGGGATAATGCTCGATATATTGGGCAAAGGATGAAAGAGATAAGAAGTGACCTCGGCCTTACCCAGAGCGACTTTGCACGCTCATTAGGTCTTTCCCAAAATTTTATTTCTGGTGTTGAGTCAGGCAATAAGAGCCTTTCAGAACCGATAGTCCTTTTAGTTCGATATCGCTATGGGATAAATGATGACTGGTTAGTAACCAGTAAAGGACCTAAGTATGCAGAAAGGGAAAAAGCTCTAACAGGTATTATCCAGCTTAGCGAGAAGTCGCCCATATATCAAATGATGCGGCAATTGGAGCGTATATATAATGAAGGGGACCGGGCAAAAATGGACGCAATAAGGGCGCAACTCAAGGCATTCGATCCCGGTGAAAGAGACATTAGCATTTCGGCTGTTTTTAAGGAGGAAGAACAAGCGGGAAAAAAAACATCTTAAGATACTCGTTGTAGATGATGAACAGATTGTGAGAGAGGCCATCCAAACGAATCTCTCGCTCCGCCACGGGCATGACGTTTGGATGGCAAGTAATGGAATAGAGGCATTGAGAATTCTTCATGCTGAAACTTTTGATCTCATCCTGCTCGACTTCTTGATGCCCGCGATGAACGGCCTCCAGACTTTTATGAGTATAAGGCATCTTGTGAAGTGCCCAGTTGTATTGATGACAGCGTATGCAGAGACAGGCTGCGCTACTGAATTCGCGGAAATGGGAGGAAGCGGTTTCTTGCGAAAGCCGCTTGACTTCGATATACTCAATACGCAGATAGAGGCTTTCTATTTTGGCCGGGAAATTGAGAGATGATAAGGAGGGGATAAGATCATGAAGGGGGTCATTTCCATTGTCTCAGTTACATTGTTATTTTTTATAATTGGCTGTCATAAGCCGATCGGACAATATCAAGAATCAGAATTCACATGGAAAGAAAAAGAATTCAAAACCAATTATCAGGAGATATACCGCAAAATAAATGATGGATTTAGGAACTGTTCGAGTAGTTATTTATCAGGAGTCCCTCAAGGGAATTTGTATACAGATATCAAGAAGGGTCATTTTGATATTTATTATCAAGGTTACTGGGGAACAAAAATTAATAGGCCAATGGGAGTGATTGATGTTATAGAAAATAGAGAAGGCAATACAGTTGTAAGAGTAGGTTCTTTAGATAGATTATCGGAGAAAGCTGCAAAAATGTGGCTTGATTTTGCAGCAGGTAAATATATCTGCAAGCCCGAAGATTAAGAGGTAAGAATGAAATTTAAAAATCCAATGAATGGTTATATTGTTGAAGTCAAGTATTCATTCCTCTGGACCTTGCTCTTCGGCCCTTTGTATTTTGCAAAGCATGGTGCATGGAAGCATTTTGTAATCTCATTTTTAATTGCAGCATTTGTGCTCCCTTGGTTCATTTATCCTTTTTATGCGAGAGATATTATAAGAGATGCTTACCTGAGTAAAGGATGGAGGGAGATATCTGAATTCTCGGTGGCAAAAGATTTGAGAATATCTTAACTCACTTCCTCTTTAAATACTCCATGACCACGTTTTTTATGGTGAGGTAATCCTCCCCGTCAAGCTTCAGAAAGGGTCTCTCAGGAATGGTTACTTTATGGCCCCTTCCTGCCTTCCCTCCGAAATGCTGTATCGCAGCATATTTCTTGTTCGTGCCTACTCGCGCAGAATGCGAATCATATTTCTCCGATATCGATGCCGCAAGCTGGCCGCTCCGCTGCAGGATCTTCCCCGGCCACTTGCCCTCGCGCTTCCGCTGTTTAATCGTTGCAGGACTGAGCGGCGTCCATTTGGGCCGTCCCTCTTTCTCGAAGTTTTCCTCGACCGCATCGTGCATAATCCCGGCGATCTTCCGCATCACCGGCGACATATCCTTCAGCCGCCCCTGGAGCCGTGTAAGGAGCTGCCTGATCTCCCGGTCGGCCGCCTTGATTTTGATCATCTACACCTCATATAATTGAGTAGAGCCTGTGGAGGCAAGGCCACCTTATCAGGGGCCGCAAACGTACCGGGTTATCCGGCAGGATGCTCCACAGGTCATTTTTTTGTATAGAGCAGGGTCCCTGTTCGTTGCTTGTCGAGATAATCGAGCTGTCCGGGCTTGAACGCCGTTGTCCCCTGCCACATATCATCTATCAGGTCAAAAACCACATAGCCGGGGGACTTCTCGGCCTTATCCCGGTACATGCCGATATACCGCTTGCAAAGCCTGGTGTCGCCTTTGCCCTTCACCCACGTGAGCCAGATCTCCACCGGGTCTTTGATCGTATCGGCGAGCAGCTTCAGGTAAACTTCCCTGTCCGCCTTCAGTACCTTGTATCCGCCCTTTAAGCGATCTTTAAACAGTTCCTCAGAGATCACTATCGGCTCATTGATCACATCACGGTAGACCACCGGCTTGCCGACCTCGGTTCCGAACTCTCCGAGGAAGGCGTTGATGTAGTCATTCTCGTTCCACCCGCTCTTTTGATGAGGCGACAGCAGCAGCTCTTTTGTCAGGGGCTTCGCGGGAAGGTCCTCGACCGGAGGCTTGTAGCCCGTAATCCCTACCGTTTTATACGAGTCGAATTCAGAAGGGCTCATTGGCCTGGGCGTGAATGGATCTAACGCCGCTTTCCCCGGGTTGTAGCTCCATCCCGCATCCGGCGCTATCTCCATGCCGGTCACGGGGTCGTGATATGCCGACACTTCCTGGATCTCCCCTGTCTTCCTCGATACGAGTTTATCTATAGTGGAAAGTTTGCTTTCCGAGGACTCGGGCTTTATCCCTTTGGTTTTGAGATTCCCTCCAGAGAGCGCTCTCACCCGGCAGCGGCATCCCCAACCGTTGGGAGGATAATGAGAGTTCCAGAACGGATCATCATATCTGAACACTTTGCCATGCAGCGCTGCATGCGCAGGCCGTGTGCGTGCATCCATCACCGCGACATATTGCCAGTACGGCCGGTCATCCACATTATCCATGAAGTCTTGATAACGCCCGGCCATATATGCGGTCTGCAGGTTCGTCTGGTAGATCGTCCGGAGACGGCGGGGTGAGCCGAGCTGCACGGCTTGAGCGCCGGTCTCATCACCAATCACTTTCCGGCCCCACCACCCTTTGGCCTGGAGTTTCGGCGTCAGCTCTTTCTTGAATTGCTGGAGCGTGATCCCTTCATCGAGGGCCTTCTGCACCATGTCGCGGATATCCTGGAGCACGTCCATTCTCAGCGCTTTTGCTACCGTGAAGGCTTTGGCATGGGCTTCCTGCCATGTGTCATGCCAATCCCATGAAAAGGTATAGCCTTTGGATTTGAAATACTCAATCGCCTTTTCAGGCGGCAGGCCGATCGCATAAGAAAGATCAGGTTTTGATTTAGGCATTATCGTCCCCTCTCATCACGCATAACGCATTACGCATCACGGCCGTTAAGCCTTCCCCACAGTTCACTCACAAAGATCGCTCTGGCAAGCATCTCCTCGATTACCGAGGTGTCCATATTGGGATATGCCTCCGTAAGCTTATCCAGGATGACATTGTAATCCTCTCCGCTGTTAATGAGATCGATGATCGGCTTTAAAACTCCGTTTATTTGCTCTTGCAGCGCCTCCGGCGATATCGAATCTATGGCATCATCAAGCGCGGTTTGATCGGGAAACATAGGGGACTGTCCCAGATTTACGGGCGCAGCCGTAGAATCGGGACTGTCCCCCCCTCTGTCCGCAAATTCTGCCTTTTGACTCTCGACTCCTGGTTCCTGACTATTCACCACCTCAATATCTCCTTCCTGAAATCCGTACTCGCGTATCAGGTATTGAGACTTATATCTCACACCAGCATCGTAGAGGGTCTTGTCCCGTTCAGCAAGGGCCGTGTCTACATCCTCTTCCTCATACATCGAGAAGACCGGCTTCTCTCCGCCTGCGAAGTTCAGATCGAATATCCATCCGATAAGCTGATTCATTACCCGCATGACGATCTTTTTGTCCGAATCAGTAATATCTTTCCTCACCGCCATATGGCTTTCCGCCGCAGCATAGCTGCCACCTTTTACTTCTGTGGTAAGGTTCTGGCCGAGAATGGCTATAGAAACCTCCGTCTTGCATGCATTGATCAATTTGTCGTAAATATCCGAGGAGCCGGAACCTTTACCCTGGGATGTCATAATCTCCACGCTTGAATCATCCGGTATTACTGCAATGGCATCCTGTACCATTGCCTCCAGCATATCGGCGAGATTGTCGGCTTCTTTCGGATCGAGTCCCCGTGGCTGCTTTCCGACAAGGAAGGGCATACCGAATTTTTCAGTGAATATCACCCAGAACTTAAAGCCTCCCTTCTTGAAGGTGAGCGGCCAGAAACAGCGTGAGAGTTCGGGAAAGCCATAAGGATTTTCATAAGTGGCGCCGTGTCTCGCAAGGAGGAATTTTCGCTCGGGCAATTCTTCGCCATTGATATAGTTCTCCTTAGTCCGGAGACGGAGTTCGTTTTCCTCGCTAAACACAAACCAGCGTTGCGGCTTGCCCACAACGTTTTTTGGGAGAATATAATTGCCGGTGTTCTCCCATATGACTTCAAGAGGCTGATAGCCAAAGAGCGGGGCGTTGAGTATTTCTTCGATAATATGGTCGAGGTCGAGATTGCCAAAGAGGTCCTTAATGAGCTTCGCCTGGCGGCTTTTCGCTTTTCCACTTTTGCCCCGGTCTATCTCCCATTCAAGAGATATTACTCCTGCCTTACGGCTTGTCACGCAGCCGCCCAGGTGCCCGTCAGAGAGCAACTCAGTATAGACGGTGATATCCTTGCCTGTCTTTTTAAGTACCGGGTCTGGGTTGGGCAAATACATCCCCAGGCTGTAGAAGTCAATCGACCTCTTCCGGGTGGCTATCTCGTCGGACAGCGAGACCGATTTTTTCTCCTCAAAATTGATGAAAGTCCGCTCATTTATCCATAATCCCCTTTTGCCCATGTATGACTCCTCCTTAAAGACGGCTGTTTACCCTTTTAACTCTTTTTAATTTCGACTATTACAGTCTGCCCTATACCTTGGTATGCCTTTATCCTCATAAGGGCCTTAAAATGCCTTAAATTTAATCGTACCCCGCTAACATTTTATGTGATTCTCTTTTTTTTCTGGATATGACATGGATAGGCCCGGTAGATTTATCCGAGGCCGCATGATTCGCAAGAGCAAATGCCCAGAACCTGTCAGCGTGACCACGGGCTTCCGTAGCCGCCACATCGAAACGAATATTTCCGGCAGCCGTGGTGACTTTTCTTATGGAATGGAAGTCTTCACGAATCTCGAACTCAGCAGGGATATATATCTGCCGGTCCTCCATAGTGTTTTTTACACCATAGGCGAGATCTTCCTTAACGGTATTGCTGAAGGTTACCGCTTCGACCTTGAACTTTCCGTAACCCTCCTGTGCTTCCTCGCTGAGCTGCATGCCGATGCCGGTTGCATCGATACAGAACCGCCGCATCCGGGGGTGCTTTAATATTTCAAAGAGGGCGTCACGTTGCATATGGAAGGGGGTCTTCTCCATGGTCTTGACCTGCCGGGTATACTTCACAGCGCCGAGCTTTTCAAGCAGCCAGATTACAGAGAGGTCTTTCTTCCGCCCGATATCCATGCCGCCATAGAGGTCACCCTGTATTTCAAGGAGCGGCTTGATGATGTCATCCATCTCGCAGTTGCTTATCAGCTCATAAGTGAGAAACGCGCTGGCCTCATCGACAGGCACGCAGCAGTACTCCTGGAGCCAGGTGTTTTCATCAAAGCAGCTTTCCCTCTGCTCCTGCAGCCAATTCTCTTTCTCCTCCTCAGTCGCCTTCCGTCCAAGGATCTTATCGACCAGTCCCTCTTCAACAGCGAGTTGGATCGTAGTCACATGGTGCGACCAGTGAAGTTTCCCCTTCTTCACTCCCTCGATAAATTTGAAGTACCGGCAGTTAGTACCGTTGTGGGTCGATAGGATGCGCAGGGGGAATCCCCAGGTGATGCAAGGCCGGGCTGCAGACCAGAGGGTTTCCGCATCCTCATGCCACCCGAACTCGTCCAGGATAACCTTACCGCCCTTTGACCTGAATGCCTTCGGATTAGATGAAAGTGCATTTATCCTCTTGCCGTTTGCGAACGTAACGACATAAGCCTTGATGTCTTTTTCAGAGTCAAGGACTACAATCCCGAGGTATTTGGCTGCCTTGTCAAAGAGCTTCGCCCATTTCGCGCAGTAAAGGATATATTCGCGCGCTGCCGATTCGTCTGCCGATGAAAACCAGACGTCCCATTTCCCATGGGCCACTTCACGCACGTCTTCATAAGACTGGACATAGGTGGCACCGATACGGCGGGACTTTTCCCATATCTTTACCGGGGAATCATCGCCGAGCCAACGAATTTGATAGGGGAGGAAATACTTGCTTCCATTCATAACAGCCCGACTTCTTTCTCTATTTGCGCAATCGCTTCAGCCGTCAGCCCCTTCCTCTCCTCCTGGGAAGTCTCTTCCTCTATGATGCGCGTCCCATCCTTCGGCAGCAGCATACTTGCCGCCCGAAATGCGGCCATTACATTCTTCGAAGTGGGATTCGCCTTGGCCTCCTTGATCATAAGCCTGGCGATTTCGATAAGCTCCGCATAAAGGTCCTTGGTCTGATTCAGATACTCTTTTCGCTTTGCATCCCATTCTCCCTGGATCTTCCAGTTATAGAGCGTTTTGCGCGAGACCTTTTTTCCCATCATGCCGACAATAGCATCAAGGGAAAAGCCCTCGACCACGTATAGCCTTTTTGCCTCCTCGCAATAGATCGCCGCCTTAGCCATTGAGGTCCCTCTCCATCCTGGCGATCTGCTCATCCAGAGTTTTAGTTTCTTCCCATAGGCTATAAAAATCTTTTGCGATCACCATGAACTTTTCCATGTCGAACCCGGCGAAATCGCCGCCATAAGGGTCTATGATGTCCCGGATAATGCTGATATAGGAATCCGCTCGCAGCACCTTTTCACCACGGGTTTTTTTCAACCCCGCAAGCCGCGCTTGTAAAAGGAATACTTCCTTGCCGATGCTCATTCAGCCACCTCCAATCTGATCCTCTTCCCGGACATCAGAACAGGACATTGCGCCGGGACATCGAGCTTGACCAGAATACGGTCGAAAATGCTCGCCAGTTGAAGCTTGTACTCCTGATCCTCTTTGATTTGCTGTAGCAGCGCTTCTGAGAGGCGGGCATGTTTTTCAAACGCCTCCTTTAAAATCTCGTTCAAACGTTTAAAAGTGAAATACCAAATTACGAAAATCACCAGGGCCAGACCGCCCTGACTGATAATCTGCAAGATCGGCAAAATCGACTTTATTTCCTCCATGAAGAGACCTCCCGTGTTCTTTTGATTGGACGTTATCACATCTCAGTTATTGGCTTTTACTGAACCATTCATTAAGACCCCGCCTTTAACTTCCGGTAAGCTGAAGCCAACGAAACAGGAGAACTCCCCGGAAGAGGGCCTGGCAGTCCCGCGCTCCCGCGAGGATTGCCGGGTCCTCGTGAAGAGGAAGGAAGGAGGTTTTATGTCGAAGCTGGTAGCAATCTTAAGGACGGGCACCTTTGTCGACTCGAAGGGCAAGGAGCATACCTTTACCGAAGCTGATCTCGATACCATTGTGTGTAGGCGGGATTTAAAAAGAGCCGAATACGGGAATGGAGGAACCGAATATGGGAAGAACGGCTCCCATCAGTGCACAGCAATGCATA
>SCLJ03000031.1_pt1 | contig 12011 bp, 29 predicted proteins | sample 7267891 | NCBI WGS metagenome assembly SCLJ03 (sample SAMN10721082, study PRJNA514188) | viral metagenome | isolation source: depth-stratified mine tailings core B | place: China: Fankou Pb/Zn Mine tailings
GATGTGAATGACTCCGAATAAAAACAATAACTCTAAGCGAGGGAGCGCATGATTACGGAACACACGAAGCATACATTTGATGTCATGTCTATTGGCACGATCTTTGCCACAATAGCAGGCTGGCTCCCGGCCATTGCTGCCGCGTTATCTATCGTTTGGACAGTAATTCGTATTTACGAAACAAAAACGGTTCAATCCTTTTTGCGGGGTGATGATGCCAAGAGCGACGAAGAAACCGACCGTTAAGCCGGAAGGTATATGCAAGAACTGCTATCACTACAAACCATTTGATAACAAGAAAGTCGGGGCGTGTCGGCGCTATCCCCCTCAAGTGGTTGATATAGACGACGAAGGGAACGTCTACAGTTCTTTCCCGCTTATTCCAGAGGATGAATTGTGCTGCGGAGAGTTCAGCCACGGCCCCGGCCCGCAGGGGGTGAACTGATGACCGCCCCAACCGTATCGGAAGAAGAATTCATTGCCCTGTTCAAAAAGTTTGGCAGCCCAACAAAAGTTGCCCGATATCTTGGCATTTCGGTCAGGAATGTGCACGCAAGGCGTGACAGGCTTTCAAAAATTCTTGGGATTGATTTGCATACCTGCTACAAGCCGGGCGGTATGCCAATAGATGGGGCCAAGAAAGACGCCATCCGGGAAACTACAATACAGAACGGCACTGTTCTTGTTTTCTCAGACGCTCACTATTTCCCCGATATTATCAGCCCGGCCCACAGGGCGCTGATCGAGATGATCCACCGTCTTAAACCGGCAATCATTGTATGCAACGGCGATGCGTTTGACGGCGGGACAATTAGCCGTTTCCCCCGGATTGGGTGGGAATCCAAGCCCAGCGTTAAGCATGAGCTGGCGGCTGTAACAGAGCGTTTGGATGAAATAGAGCAGGCGGTAAAGAAAATCCGCAGGGGAACTAAACTCTATTGGCCGCTTGGCAACCATGACGCCCGTTATGAGACATTCCTTGCCCAGAATGCCCCACAGTATGAAGGGGTAAGTGGGTTCCACCTGAAAGACAAGTTCCCAAACTGGATACCTTGCTGGGCACTCAAAATCAATGACGATGTGGTCGTGAAGCACCGCATGAAAGGTGGGGTGCATTCTGGTCACAACAACGCATTATGGTCTGGCCGCACCATGGTCACAGGTCATGACCATATGCTTAAAATAACCCCACTGGTGGACTATAACGGCATCCGTTGGGGCGTCAACACCGGAACCCTTGCGACACCCTATGGACCGCAGTTCATCGACTACACAGAGGGTAACGTTACCAATTGGGCGAGCGGTTTTGCCGTGCTGACGTTCAGGGATGGAAGGTTGATGTGGCCAGAACTGGTTAGTGTGATAAGTGATAATGAGGTGTGTTTTCGTGGTGAAATCATCAAAGTTTAGCGGCCTAACCCTTACGACCAAAAAAGCGGGGTGAATCTCTACGGAGAGGGCCGCTCCCTATAATGAATGAATGTGCAAATTGCACATTTTAGGGGGAATTGTGCAAATAGCTTATTCGCTCATTATTGCATGCGCCGGAATTTGCATGACTCAGGCCGAATTTGAGACCATTGCAAATGGTATCCAGGCATTGCAGGTGCAACTGAACCAGGCAGAAGAAAAGGCACGTTATTGGGAAAAGAAGTACAAAGACGAGAAGAAGAAGATATGCACCTGAGCAAATGTCAAACTTGCGCGCATAACGAATGTTTAGACACTGACCTTATCGTGATAGTGGATTACGAGGGCTTCTCGGATGCCGGGTGTGAACTGAATATCCCAGGCTATCCGAATCTCGATAAATGTGTGCACTGGTTCCAATTCCCAGAGGATGGCGAATGAGCGCAATTACCCTGATTAAACGGTTTGAGGGGTGCAGGCTAAGAGCCTACCGCGATGTTGTTGGCGTCTGGACTATCGGTTGGGGTCGCACAACGAACGTTAAGAAGGGCGACACGTGCACCCAAGAACAAGCGGATAAGTGGCTTGATGAGGAAGTTGCTGTATTTGCTAAGTGTGTAGATAAGTATGTGCTCACTCCAATTTCATCGAAACAGCGCGATGCCCTAATCTCGTTTGCATATAACGTAGGTTGCGCTGCGTTAGCCAGATCGACACTGGTAAAGAAAATCAATTCTGGGGATTTTGCTGGGGCTGCCAATGAATTCCTGAAATGGGACAAAGCTGGGGGGAAGAAAATTTCGGGTCTCTCCAAAAGACGAGAGGCAGAAAGAGAGTTGTTCATCTCTGGTATTATTTCACGTGAAACCATCGAACTTAAACCACAGGAGACTGCCGTGCCTATCCCATTCCTTGCTGCTGCTGTACCGGCCCTTATTTCCGCCCTGCCCGAGTTTGCCAAGATTTTCAGCAAACAGGATGTAGCTGAACGGAACACGGAAGCCCTCGTAAAGGCCACAGAAACGATTATGGCGGCGACTGGTTCCCCGAATATCCAGGCGGCCACAGAAGCCATCCAAAGCGATCCTGACGCGGCACAGAAAGCCAATGAAGCACTACGAGCCAATCGCGCTGTTTCGATGAAATTGGAGTGGCGCATGAATACGCTCGAACAAGGGAATATCAAGGCGGCCAGGGAATACCAAACCCAAGAACCGACAATCATCGGGAAATGGAAGTTTTGGCACATCCTGGCAATTCTGGTTGTTGTGGCCGCGATTGCCGCAATGGGGTATATCCTTGCTTACTCAGATGACATTCAAGAACGGACTATGGTTCTCCAGGTGCTGCTGTTGGGTGGCTTCGGCGTTGTGATGCAGTTTGCTTTTGGCTCCAGCGAGGGAAGCAAGACGAAAGACTTGTTGAAAAAAGATTAACTATCAATTATAGAAAAATTGATAGTTCGCGTGGTTTATTCACAGGTACCTATATGTTAGGCATCACCATGACTAAGCAGCGCCATTTTGCAACGCTCCAACAGCCAAAGCGCGTCACCGCCATCGGCATACGTGCTACTGAAAAACTCGTTGCCATCTTTGTCATACCCAATAATTACAAAACCTTGTAATTTCCCGATGCAATTTTCTAACGTTCTATCCGCGTCCAGATTTAACCTAGTGACTACAGGCAAATCAATTACGTTACTCATTTATCGCTCCTAAATTGGCCTGCCGGGAGGGACTCGAACCCCCAGCCATCTGAGTAGAATTCAGTTGCTCTAATCCATTGAGCTACCGGCAGTTGGTGGCTACCCATACACCGTCATTCTCTTTAGAAAACGACCACCTAAACTTGTGTATCGCGGCAGCCTAACCCTACATTCCAGCCGACGCCTACCGGCGCGGCTGAATTCATGCGTTAGGCGCTAGTGCTGATAGCCCCATGTCACCGTAGCTGTTATTGCAAATGCAGACATCCAATAACTCATGTCTGCCCATTTCCCATGCCAAGCCCACCAAGCTGCATTCATGCAATACAGCGTGAGGATGACATAGTTGAAAATCTTCTGGTTGCCGAAAAACCATTCCATAGTTATCTCCTTTTCTGTATTCAGCAACCTATCTGATGGTCACATCCATCTCGAACCCCATTGCGGCAACTTCATAACGCGAGAACTCGATCCACGCTTTGCACTCTTGGCAGGATGCGTAGAAGTTTTGCAGCGCGTCAGGCTCAATCGTTTCCAATATGCAAAGGTAATCTTTCGACTGAAATCCTTTTACTAGCGCTCCGCACTTCGGGCAGTTCATCTCGAAGTGAACGTAGTCAAACATTCCCATCTTGTTACTCTCCTTAAGCATTAGACTCATATTCATTTACGTTCATCATAGTGATAACACCCCGTCCTCTATCGCCTGCCGAATCGTTAACATGATGTGCAGTGTTTGTGGGCCGTGTTTCATTTCCCAAGCGGCTTTGTCGGAATGAATGCTCCCATGGCATTGTCTGCATACTGGCATGGAAAACAAATCATCTAGTTTTGTTCCCATACCGCCACCTAGTCCAATATCAATTCCATGGTGCGCCTCGTCTGCTGGATTTCCGCATGGGCAATTCAGGCTGGAAACGTAATTCAAATATGGTTTGTTCCTGATCGGCTTCACATACCCAGCTTGTAGGGCGGCCTTGAATGTAAGATTCTGCGGATACATTCAATCTCCAAGACGGTGAACACGCACACCAAGAATCCCGCGCCCTATCTTTACAGGTGGCGGATTCAGGAATCCATGCATCTTTCTGCTGATCGGCGCCTGAGTGTTCTTGGCCGGGCGCAGCTTTTCTGTTTTCATGTAATACCGGGTACGAGTTCTGCCACGCCGCACCATTTCGCAACGGTCAATTTCACAATTTATATACAGCCTGGCGAGGATTCCGCTTGCTTCATTTGTGTCAATGCTAGGCTCAGCTTCAATAATTTCCTGCACGGAGAACTTGTCTTCCATGTTGTGAATAACGGCACGCACTCTATCTGTGAGACTCATTCTTTATCTTTGATAATATAGTCACGAGCTTTTAAATGCCCTATCGCATCTGCAAATGATACAAAAGCTTCCACAAGATCGTAAGTCCCAATATCTTCATCTATACGAAACACAACCTCATGTTTGCAATGTGGATGCGCCCATGAAAATACAATTTCAGGTTTTCTTCGTTCCATCATCACTCCCATTTGTTTTTGTGGGTAACAGACATAATTGATTCCTTAGCAGCGTTCAACTCATATAATGCAGATTCAAGGCTCAATTTATCTTTAAATGCAGGCGATAAAAGCATGCCTTCTACACAAGCGATCACCCTGTCCAGATCATACTGAATTGAATTCCATGCCGCCTGTTGGTCACTCATCTTGTTCTCCGTAAATGCCACGATGGGCCGCCCATGCTTCAATCTTGGTAACGTACTCTGCCATTTCAGCTTTGTCTAGCGATGTCGTGCTGCGAGAACGAGAAATTACTTTACCGTTTGGCAACTCAACATCCTCCGCGCCCAATATCTTTTGTTTAAACAACTCATGCCATGCTTCAGCCGAATAACCCTTCCCACCCGGCCTGACTTTATCCGCAATCTCATGAAGCAGGCTCCAGTAAAGACGATTTTGCCCACTGCTGCGATGCTCTGTTCTGCCGCACTTGGGGCAACGATTCATAACAACCTGTAACGCATGACGCGGGCCTTGTTCCCATATCGATTCTTGCCAACCAGCCATTCCCTCTGAATCTTGTGGCCAGCCCGCTCAAGTTCTGAGATTCGCTTATGAATGCAGCTAATTCCCAAGCGGTCGAACGCAACCCAGGTGGTAATCCCGCTATGATTGGTAAGGTACTTCAAGAGTGCGTCATTCTGTGTTTTCATTTCCTGTTCTTTCTTAAAACAAGGGCTGTATCTATGTAGTTTATGAAACGAAACAACATTGTGAACATTTCATGATTTATTCACAGGCGCCTATATGTTGTTAGGCACTACGATGTGGCACCACTGGCCTACCGGAATCTGGGTTGCATTCGTATTCCTCGCATTGCGCCCAGTAGTGGTTCCATGAGTGCGCGGGGAGTGTGTTGTTCGTTGCCGGTAGCTTCCAGCCTTTCTCGGTTGCCAGCTTGTAAAGTCTTGGGTCGTAGCCTTGCATTTCATTCTCCTATTCAGCGCCGTGCCTAACACGGCATCCAAGCGGACTGCTTCGCAGCCGCTTAATTCAAACGTTATGCGGCATTACCGAATCTGCCCGTCAATGATGTGCCCGTGCCAATGACCAATACTGTCGAAACCAACACTTGGCGCGAGGGTCAGGGTGTCGAAAGTTTCTCCGCTCACCCTTTTGTGTCCTATCGCTGGCAGCGGCACAATGCGCGGCAACCAGTTGCCGGGGTCAATCGGCGGCCAGAAGCTCACCGCCAATCGTCGCCGTCTGCGCTCTCCGTGTTCTGGTGCATCAGCCGGGCAGTGAGGGCACAGAAACGACAGACCGACATAAAACGGCTCGGCTGCTGCCCATCCACTCAACCCTATCCAGCGCGGTTCAAGTTCGCGAGGGTCCATTTCGTCACTCCGTTGCGCCGGCCGCATAACCCGGCAGTCGAGAGGGAGCCTCCGGCGATAAGGCCGCCTCCGGCCCCCTCACTTCTGCGTTCTGCCGCCCTTTACGAATCAGTGTCCCCCTATGGGTGGACCCTGAGACGAAGGAGCGGCGGCAGAACGTGGAGCTCACCGTCAAGGGCCCTGCCTTCACCCACACCCGGGTGGGCGGCAGAACCCTACGCTGCACCGAACAAATCATCGGCGCGGCTCCCTGTCGGTGAGCTCCACGTTGGGCACTTCAAGTGCATCCCTTGCAACTTTCGCAATCTTCTTTGCTTGCGGTGGATGATATGACCATTCCTGCCCTCCCCAAACTCTCATGCTGTGTGTTTGGTGCTCACACTCAACTAAAGCGGTTCGTAATACTCCAACAGCATGCGCCAGTCGCAATTGCTCTTTTTTAAGTCTTTCTATTTCAACCTTTTGCATATCATTCATATTCCAGCAATCATGGATTTCCTGCTGGTATTGCGCTCTCTGTTTTATGTCCATCTGATTGCAAACACCGTCACCGGCTCCGCTCCAAAATGTGGGTGCGTTATCGTCTTGATTTCCCACCCACGCCAAATGCGCTCCATTGTCCGCGTCCTGTCGCCTTTCTTCGGGTATCCCTTTTTCAACACGATCCCGTCATACTCACGCCACAGAAGCCGCGTCGCTCTTGTTAAGGTTCCGTCGCCCGCTGCTCATCAGGCTTGTTAGGCATCTTCCAATTCCATACCACGGTTATCTGTGTCCTCTTTGCGGGCTGCCGCGCAGTATGAAAAATATCCCCAATCCGTCCCGCTGCTCTTGTGAAAAACCCGCACAGCCTTTGTTTCTCCATAGTGTTCTTCGCAATCTCCTTCACATACACCAAGCAGAGCCTTCTCAATGGCTTCTTCTCTGTAGTCGTCAAATTCATGCCTAACAACGCGCTCAACATCGGACGCACCGCCAGCGGCTTCGGTTATGGGTTGTAGTTGTTCCATGTTCGTCACTCCTGTTTAGGTTCGTTGTGCGGTGCGCCGGTTAGCTTGGTTCCGTTAGCCGTCAATGTTTCCGCACCAGTCCGGTTTTGAACTCCTGTCCGTCCGGGTCAGTAACGTAGAACTCTCCGTTGTGGCACCGCACGCTCACATCAACGCCGGTCACTTTCTTGAACAGAGCCTTCACCTCTTCCGCTCCGTCGTCGCGTGTCATCGGAGGCTTCGGGCATGGGCCGCTGTAACCGTGAAACTTGAACATTTCTTCTCCGGTGGGCATCGGCTCACCACACAATTCGCACTTGCTCATTTGCTACCTTTCTGCCGGCTAACCCGGCGTTCTAGCGGGAGGTGCCGCAAGCGAGCGCCGGTTAACTCAATCGTTAGAGCGCATGGTCAATGACCGCCTGATCCATCGCCCGCGTCACTTTCGAACACATCGCCTGCGCCGCGAAGTTCTTACCCTGATCAAAGGCGCTTTCGAGCATTTCGCCAACAATCTGAAAGCTGGTGAAGCAGTCCAAATGCAGCGAATACTCGACGCCTTCGATCTTGAAGGTCGCAACCCCGCTCTTGTCGTTGGGATCTGTGCTGACTTTCCATTCACTTGGGTACATGGTGTCTCCGTAGTTACGGGCGCTCTGACCATACGCTCAACCTCGCCCGCTTCACGGGCTGGACTCGCCTTCGGCGAGCCGGTTAAGTGGCTCGTTAGCCAATCTGTGCCTTCACCCAATCAATCGCCCACAATTGCCAGCATTTATTTCACCACGGCAGAATGCACAGTATTGGGGAACTCTTTAATCAAAGCATCCAGATACACGCGTTTGAATCCAGTTTCAAACGCCAGCGTGAGCAAGGTTTCCATCGACACACCAGCCTTGACACATTCGGCCATAGCATCATGGAGATAGGTTTCGCGCTCTTCCTGTGCTTCTCGCATGGATTCAAATTCCATCATACCCATGTTACCCCGCAGAAGTTGTCCGCTTCTGAAATCGCCAACATGTCTGCATGTCCATCTGCCACAGACCTGATTATCTGGTTGAGCAGATTAATCGCAGGTTCGCATTTTATGTCATTGATGCATTTTAGAAGCGCGGCAACGTCTGATTCTTTTGCCTCTTGCGCAACTTCTACCCAATCCGGGCTTTTGCAGAAGGCATCGTATTCCTTCGCGTAAGCTCTGTCGTATATCTGATCCCAATTTTCCATGATTTTCCTTTCATGTTTGAGTCGTCAGTATTGCAGATGAAAATGAGCTAGGCCAATTTAATTTTTTTATGGGGGTATGGGTGCCGTCTTTTCGAGGTCGTGGCAGCGGCTCCACGCTGATTAGGGGAAAGGGAGAAAACCCTAATCAGAAGGGGTAGAGGGAGATAGGTGCGTTCATGGTTCACCTATCACTATAGCGTGTGCTTCTTTATGGTGTTTCGGGCATAACCAAACGACATCAAGCGGACGGTCATAATCAGGATGATGTGCATGTGCTTTTTTCCCGCAAATAAAGCAAGGGAGTTTATTTATTTTCCCAGCGCGCAACGCATTATTTAATATCTGCGATGCGGCCCGACGATTTGGGTGGTTGTCTTGCCACTTTATTGTGGCCTTACTATGACTCTTTCGATAATTCTCAGTTAATGCATATTCAGCTCTTGCTTTTATTCGATGTGGCAAATTGGCCCGTTTCTTATCATATTCTCGATAATATTCCGGATTCATTTCTCTGGCCGCATGAGTATTTTTCTTTTGGCATTCTTTGCATTTATTAAGATGCCCATCGGCCATTTGAGAATGTTTATAAAACTCAGCAATCGGTTTTGTTTGCCCACACCAACGACAATGTTTTTCCATGCTTTGCTCTCCAACGGGCTTTAGAATTTCCCATTGTATCACAAACGGTATTCATGTTAAAAAGGAATGGGATATCCGTATCGTCGAACCATCCGCCCTCGTCTGGCGCTGGCTTGACCATTGGTTTGGCCTCTTGAACGGCCTCTGCATCAGATTTTACCCCGCCCAGCATCTGCTGGCGGTCGGCGACGACCTCGGTGGTGTAGCGGTCCTGGCCGTCCTTGTCCTGCCACTTGCGGGTTTGCAGGCGGCCCTCGACGTAGACCTGGCTGCCTTTTTTCAGGTACTCGGCTACAATTTCCGCCAACTTGCGGAAAAACACGACCCGATGCCATTCTGTGCGCTCTTGCTTCTTGCCGTTTTTGTCTTTCCAGCTGTCGGTGGTAGCCAAGTTGATGTTCGCTACTGCATCGCCATTTGGCATATACCGGATATCAGGATCACCGCCAAGATTTCCTACAAGAATCACTTTATTAACTGACGCCATTACGCTTTCCTTTCGTTGTTCATTTGAGTTAGCTTAGACCGAATTTGCGACGATAGTAGAGTCCACAAATAGAGTCGTTCCTCTTTATCATTGATTTCCGAGTAAGTCACAAACATATTCTCGTAGTCATTGACTTCGAACTGGTCCTTGATGATTGTGGAAATATCTGTCAGCGCCTTAACGCGTTCATCAGATAGCTCAGAGCCAGCTCCGTCAGTAGGCTTATGCTTCAAATCTTTGTTCGCCAGATCAGTGAAGTTCCCGTTTGGTTTTGGTCTAGCCGCTTCATTCCCGTCATCGTCCTCATCCCCAACAACACACGCCAGCGCCATCAATGAGAATCTGCGCGCATAAGTGCATGCCGAGCCATAACCATGCGCATTATGCTTGTCTGCTGGAACGCCTAGAGGGTCTGTTTCTATCCATTCTCCAGATACGTGCTGAATGAAGTTAGAGCATGTGACTTCGTTTTCGCGGCTAGATACGTTTTGGATGATGGAAAGGCCGTGCTTGGCAAAGACTGGGACAATGGCATCTCTGACACTGGCGAGGCTGGCGTATGCTGATTTGAAATGTGGATTCTTGCTATCAAATGCCGGGTTCTTGATTTCGAGCTGGGCCTTGGCTAATGCCGTGGCAAGTTCCTTGATGCTGTCAGATTTATTCATGATTCCCCTCTACTAGCCATTCTCTGAGTTTGTGGGTTACTTCCGTGATGGTCACAATGCCGGTCTTCTGTGACTTCTTGCCATCTATCCTGACCCAATACTTGCGATGGAAAGGAAGGGCGATTAGTTCTATTTTCCGGGTTGCCCCGTCTCCACGACGGATGCTGATGCGAATATCTGCCTTGCTTGTCATAGTGGCATTATAGTGGGTTCTGATTAATTGGCAAGTTAATTTTGTGACGCCTATATGTTGTTAGGCACCAATGCCGCCTGCCGTTCGCGCTCGACATTCACCGCTGTCTGCGCGATACCGAGCGGGTAGTAGGCCCACGCCACAATGCTATCGCTGTACCAATCCAGCACTTCTCCGTCCTCGTCTTTCAGGTCGAACTGGAAGTCGAGGAAATCGGTTTGGTCGCCGGCCATGTATTCGTCAAAGGCCGGTTCATCGTCGTATTCGTCGCCAGGCCCTTGCTGCTGCACGTATGCGGTCATCACCATCGTGTAGGGCTCAAACGTCCTGCCGCAATCCTCTGAGCGTGATCCGGCCACCATCAGTAGCAGTTTCATGTCAAACGGCGGCGGGTTCACGCCAGGGTTAAACCAGCCGGTTTCGGTAGTGCCAATCAGTTGTGATGCCATGTCTTTCTCCTAGTGTTTGTTGCCTAACCCGGCGCTCAAGCGGGACCGTCCGCAAGCGGACGGCCCCTTAGCTCTGCGTTAGGCACCATGAAAAGCGGTTGCTTGCTCAATACTGTTTGCCCAGGTGCCTCGTGGAAATCAATCGCAGCAAACTCCCGTAGTTCTGGCGTTGCTCCGGTTTCGTCTTGCACTTTGAACATATACGCCACATGCTCAAGAACGCCGTGATCTATCAACACCTCAAGACACAACGCCACGCATTTATCACATATCGCATTTGCGCATGCTTGCGTTATCATCAACCGTACTTCATCTTGCGCCCTGCCACAAAAAGAGCAGTAAATGTGCCTAACACTACGGTCAACATCGCTCCCTTCGGTCGCTGGACTGGCCGAATCCGCGCTGTTTTGCTCTGGTGTCTCACTCATGCTTGTTGTCTCCTGTGTCGGCCAGCCTGTTACCTGGCTTGTTGGGGGCCTTATTTTCGTTCTCGGCCGCCTTCTTTCTCCGACATGCCGAGCAGTTATCCTGGCTGTCGTCATTACCAAGTTCGTAGCCTTCGCTTGGATGTCTCAGAAGCATTATTCCGCCGCAGATTGCGCGGCCATTCCGGTAGTAGTGCCATTTCCTGCCGCCGTGGTGCCATGTCCATCCTTCCGTAGCCCTGTCAGGCCCGGCCCCCAACACGGCGGTCAAGTTCGCTCCGGCTTCGCCTGCGCGGGACTGCCCGCCAGCGGCTTCGGTTTTGTCTTGTGGTGTCTCGTCGGTCATTGCTCTTGCTCCTGTTCGTTGTGCGGGCAGCCCCTTACCTCCATCGTTAGGGGTTTCATTGTTCGCCCGCCAGCCCCGTATCAAGTTGGCGCACTCTTGCGCACCCACCTTGCATCCGTGGCGCTTCTGGTACTCACAAATTCTTGCCCACTCTATGCACTCGCGCGAATATAAATTCTCAGCCTCTACCGCACAGGCCATCCAACCACCCCACGCCGCATCAGTGCTCGCCGTCCTGTAGTCGCCTTCGTCGGTTCGGTCAATATTCCAGCCGCTAGACTCGGCCCATTTTTCAAAACGTGCGCGGGTTGTCATCAGTAGCCCCACGAAATGCGAAAGTCGATCAACCACAAAGACAACACAAACTCATTGCCGCCACCCATCACGCCAAAGGCAAACAGCGGCCATTTGTGGCGCAGCGGTTCAACCTTGAATTGCAAACTCTTTCGCATGCCTTTCCTCTCTCTTATCAATCGCACCCCTAACACGTCGGTCAAGCGGACGGCGGAAAAGCACCGCCGCCGCTTACCTTAACGTTGTGCGTCAAAATCCGCCATGCCTGCGCTGCGCATTGCGGCA
>SCLJ03000246.1_pt1 | contig 11860 bp, 9 predicted proteins | sample 7267891 | NCBI WGS metagenome assembly SCLJ03 (sample SAMN10721082, study PRJNA514188) | viral metagenome | isolation source: depth-stratified mine tailings core B | place: China: Fankou Pb/Zn Mine tailings
GAGGAGTCTGACCTGCTGCACTACTCAGCGCTTTGCGATACTCTGCTTCTCACTTTGTTTTTACTAAATTGCCCATAAGAACAGTAGGCATAACCCCACCTGGCGGATACGCTCTCTCCCTGACCCAATAGGCATACAGGGTAGCTACTGCATTGCCCTGCGTGGTTATCTCTATATTCACAGGTGTTGACGTATCGCTGTAGTCTGTTGGCGAGAGGGCGTTGCCATAATTATAGTATATGTCAGCAGACGAGCTGGGCAGCCATTCTATGCTCCATACATAATAAGTGGACGCGGAAGGCTGCGTGGAGAAGCACGGCCAGTTCTGGCTTGGGTTCCATTCACCGCCTGTGAAGCAATCTACTGCTGCATGCCATCCGTCGAAATACGTTCCTCCGTTGCTTCCGCTGTTCAACCAGATGCCTGAAAGCACACCTCCGCTAGAGGTTCCAGGTCCTACGAACTCTGCGTACATGTCAGTCACAAGCGGGTTTGAAAACGTGCTGATTGTCCCAATATCCCCGCCCTGCGATGGGGATATGCTTATTCCATTATCTATCGTTTCAGCGCCTGATGAAGACCACTTGCTCGTGTTGAGGCTCGTGCCCTTGAAATTGTCATAGAAGTTGAACACCATTGCGCCATTGTCATATTCAGCATATGAAGGCGAGAGTTGTGGAGCTTCGCCTGCATATGGAGTTGTGGCTGCACTTTGGTATGCCATGCTGTACTCCACATTCTTCGGCATGAACCCCATGGTTATAGTGGTGTTGGAATCTGCCGCTATGCCTCCAGGAAGAGATACCCAGAATGTGGCACTAGGCGCTGAAGAGCTGCAACCGCTCTCGCACCAGCTGAACAGTGGGGTTGCGCCATGGTAAAATCTTATGTTGCCCAAGTCGGAATTCTCGTACTGGTTGTATGCCGCGGGATCGAACGTGATCATCTGCTGAAATGGCGAAGGGGACTGGGCGGGCTGCATATTCTCTAATGTAAGGTTGACATACGCTATCATGACAGGATATCCTGCCTCAATGCTCAGCGGATATGTGAAGAACCCATAGGTAGTGTTTATTGCAGCAAGGCCGGTGTATGTCGCGTTTATGTATGCTGGAGAATCCTGATATATTCTCACGCTTGAGTTGTATATATTCATGGAACTGCTCTGGGCGCTCGCCTGCTTTTCCATTGCGCTTGCAAAAGCCATCACAGTTGCATTGCTCATGCCAGGATAGCTCGTGCCATTAATCATGCCGTTGTACACCAGGGACGATAGTGCAGCCGATGCAGTCGAGTTTAATGGGTACTGGAGCTGCGCGCCCGCTGGCAGATATACATTTATAGCATGCTGTACGCTTGTGGCAAGGAATGGGCCAAGCCCGTCCCTAAGTGTATTTACTATGCTGCCTGCTCCTATTATAGCCGACGCTTCGCTGGCCTGCTGGTTGTATGTGTTATTCAGCACGACGTAAGTTATGACCTCCGCGAGCATGAGCACAAAAAGTATTATAGTCAGCAGCGTGAACATGACCCCTTTTTTGCTGCCGCCAATGGCTATCCTGCTGCGACCGCCTCCCTTTGCTTTCTTCTTCAGTGCCATAATACCACGCTCGTGTTGTACATCGCATTCGCTCCGTTCGCGCTGATATACGTCGGCGCCGTCGCCTTGCTAATCTGGTACGCGTTTGTTATCGCTGCGGGCAAATAGGTATTTTCAAGTACTGTGGTGTATGCCGGACTAGTAAATGTCCCGTTGTTGCCATTGCCAGAATAGTCATTTGCATTCCCGTCAAGCGGCCACCATCCTATCAGGTTGCTTGTCGCTATCGGGGCGCCCGTTATGCCATTCCTGTACATGCTCGTGATGTTGCTCTGGGTGAGCACCTGGTTATATACCTGGACATTCGCTATTATCGCATTGGCAAGTTCGTTGCCGCCCGGAGGGTTATCACCGATGCCGATAGCCGTCCTTGCAGGGGTTAGCCCTACTACGCCGCTGAGCGAGCATACCTTCACCTTTTTACCATTTACATATATGGCTACGTTGCTGTAGCCACTTACATCTACTACTACATAGTACCATGTATCAGGGTAGATTATGTCGGAAGGTGCGACGCAGAACTGCCAATTCGTTGGCCAATACTCGCCATATTCCAACGTGTTGGACGTTGATCCTGCCCATAGCCCGCCATAGTCGAAATTCTGGCCGCCGCCTATCCCATTGTTGCTGCTGGCATTGTAGATATCAGTTATCGGGTTATATCCGCTGTTTGCGCTGGATTGTGAATAGAGGTAGAACCATTGGCTCACAGAATAGGTAAACGCTATAGATGGCGAGTTCGGGGCATAGAAGGCTGGCCCGTTAGTGAAGTTTCCGAGCCGAAGCCCTATCGAAGGGCCGTATGTTTTGTTGACGTATATGCCTGCATTGTGCGACGGGTATATTCTTTCCATTATCAATGAAGCATAGGGGCCTGCGCCCTGCGTCAGATATAGATCCGCTAGCGCCTGCAGGACGCTATCGCTGCTGCTTACCTGATAAGCTCCGAAGCTGACGTTGCCGCCGTTGCTCGAGAAGCTGCATATGGGGAAGCTGGACGCGTAGAAATATGAGCACACATTGCCTATTGTGGCGCTAAGCAGGCTCTGTTCCATCCCTGATGCATCTAGAGCCCCTGTTCCATAGACGATAGGTGAATAGAAGTTAATATACAACAGAAGGGTGGTGGCTATGCTGGCTATTATTAGCGCGAACACCGCATCGATTGTGAACACGAATCCCTTCATATTCCTCATCAGCTCACCGCTAGTGGCGTGTTGGTCCACACCTCTATATATATTGTGACCGGGGCGCCGTCAAGGAAAGCCACTCTCTTGTAAACGTAGGTGGTCAAAGACTTCCCATTCTGCGGGTTAGATCCTATTGTTATGTTCCCTGCCTCGTTCGCACCAGATGTGGGACCTCCGGACTGCTGTATCACTATATAGTAGTTATATGCTACGCCGAGCGGGCCCTTGGTTCCCCCATAATTGTAATTTGCCATAGACATCAGAGCGTATAGCTTGCCTGGCGATATGCTACTGCTCCCGTTGCCGTCCGTGAGGCCTATGCTCACGCTGTCCCATGTGCCTGCATTCGAGGTGTTCACAATACTTTGCCAGTTATCCGGATTTCCTGGCGACATAATAGTCTGCGCCAGCGACTCGGCCTGCAGTTGCATAATTGTTGCGCCGTTGCCATACGCGAGCGCTAGCTGATTGTTGACATTGTACCATGTATATGCAAGCACGGTTATTGCTACCCCGAATATTATTATTGCGAATATAACATCAAAACTCCAAAACTGTCCCTTTATGCGAGTTACCATGCAATCATCCGAAAGTTAGGTTCTTATATGCAATCTGCGGCGGCCCCTGCTGATAGAGCTGTGCTATTTGCGTCGGAGTAAGCCCGATGTTGTATATCTGAGCATTGGCTATCTGGCCATTGAAGAAGAATCCCGGATCAGATTGGGAGTCGCCTATCCTCAAATCTTCAGAATAAGAGTAGCTGTTAGTGAATGTGTACGGCCCGTACTGCTGCCCATTCACGTAGAGGTATACATTTGTGCCTATGTTGTTAACAGCGTCAACGTAGATCCATTGGTTAGTCGGTATCTGCACGCCTGTGCCGATGTTTGCGACAGTCGATGATGCAAAGTCAAGGTAGCAACTGGAGCCTGATGGATAAATGTAGAACGTATAGCTCGAAGCGCCGTGGCCAAATATTGCACCATCGGTGCAGCTATTCACTTTTATCCATGCGCCGAGCGTGTAAGTTGTTCCGGGCGCAAACTGCAGGTACGTAGGATTGTTGAGGTCCACATACCCATTCACACCGTTGAAGCTTGCCACCTCGCTTCCGGATGCGTAATTATTCACATAGTTGTTGTTGACGAATATGACGTTTGTCGGCGTGATATTGGCAGGGTTGGAAGCATAGCTATTCATGTCCCCTGCAAATGGCCACCATGCCAGCAGCGCAGACGTGCTCGTGGGGGGGACTCCGTTGACGCCTTCGCCGTATACCTGTGCTACTTGGGAACTGGGTATAATGCCGGAATATAGCTGTACGTTAGAAATGTTGCCTTCAAAGTAGCGGGTGCTGCTCTGGTCGCCTATCACATACATCGTGTTGGCAGATCCTGGCTGGTAAGCGGTTGTTGCGCTTTGAAACTGCGTGTTGAGATATACAGTCTGGGCTGTAGCATTTGATGAGAAACCAACTAGGCTCCACTTATCGGTCGGGACCACGAGTGAAGTGCAAAAGCCGCCGCTAGGGTTCCATAGATAAAGCGTGCCTGCCACTCCCCCGCAATAGCCAGAACCCTTGTTCACCAAGAAAAATTGGTATGTGCCAGCGTCAGCCGACTGCCCATCAAATTCCATTATGGTATCGAGATCGGTGGTCTTAGCAGTGTTGGTCGGGTATACCCATGCGAGCGCGCTGATCGGATATGCATAGAGATTGCTGCCGTCAATCTTGCTCGAAGAACCATCAAACTGTGCCGTCATGAAGTTGGTTGAAGCAGAGGAATAATTGCTCCAAACTATGTTGCTGGAATTGCCGTTGTCATATTTGGCGCTCAAGTCATATATCGTATTGCTTACGGCACTGGCACTCGCCAGAAGCGGCCACCATCCCACAATGTTTGCCACTGTAGACTGGTTGCCGTTGAACGCATATGAGTCGACCGCTGTGCTTGACCTGTTTGCGCCGGTAAGGAATGTATTCGTGTATCCTGATGAGTTCGTCAGCAGTGCAACATTACTCCTTCCACTCTGGCTGAAAGTTCCGTTGCCTGCGATCATCCCTATCAACAAATCTTTTGCCGCATTTCCGTTTGCCAGCGCCGCCTTTGCAACCAGCTGAGAGACAGTCGTGCTTCCCTCCAAGTTTGACGGAGCTTCATTGCCGTTCCGGGCGTATTCTTTCGTATTCCCGTTCAAAGGCATCCAAAGAACCACATTCGAGGGCATCACTGGATAGCTGTCTATCCCGCTATTGTACAGATCCATTATCTGCTTAGATGATAATGCGGTGTTATACACCTGCACGTCCGCTATGCTTCCGTTGAAATATCTGTCCCACGCACCTATATGGCCTGCATTCAGGCTTATGCACCCTATATTCTTGTTGTCCGCAAAGGTCTGGTTGTTTATGTAACCTGCCTCAGCAATGCCATTGCTCAGAACCATGGCAGTCATCATCCATCCTTTTGCGAAAGTGCCGCTTGCGCTCCATGAGTTACCGCTCGTTCCATTCCTGAGCTCAAACCTCAGGTTATTGTCATTGTACTCTATATCAGCCCATCCTCCTGAAGTTGGTCCAGACGGCTGAGTGCCGTTGTACAAGCCTATGACCCCTCCCTCATTGCCGGTCGAGGGCATTCCAGAATCATAGGACCATGCGACGAGCGTGAGGTTGCAGATGTTATGAAGAGATAAATTGTCGATCGGGAATGCCAGATTTATTATGCTGCTCTGCCCATTGAACTCTATCGCCTTTGAACTGGACAGTGGATTTACTGCCATGCTCCCTTCTAATGATAAGGTCGATATGGGATTTTTGTCCACATATATTGTACCGTGCGAATTCGCAATCGATACCTGGCCGATATTTTTTATCTTATAGATAGTGACGCCATTTGACGACGCTATGATTGTACCGTTGATATCAAAGTTGCGCGCCCTGCTGAAAGCGTAAGCTACCACGCTTTCCTTACCTACGGTCAGGTTGGTAATTACCACACCGGAACTCGATATCTTTATGGTATATGGGGCTGTACCTATCTCTCCCGGTATAAGGACCGTGGCGTTATAGCCATTGCCTGAGCTTAGTGCCTGGTTTATATAATTTGCTATGTTCTGCGCTATCAATTGTAGAGAAGAGTATTCCTGCTGATTCAGTGTCAGCGCTCTCTGGTTTACCACAATGACGAAAAGTATCATAAATATAACTAACACGAACGAGTACACTATCATAAACTCCAGCGCTATCTGCGCCCTCTTCCTGCTGAAGGGAAGAATCTCACCGCTGCCCGTCATCTACTCAGCCATAGTTGACTGCTAAAGTATAAAAGGTTTCCAAGAGGGCAGCCTAACGAATGCTACACGCCTTACAGCTTCATGCGCAATAGATTAAATATGTGAATGAGGAAATGCATCATATGGATGTCTCCTACCTGTCAGGGAAGGTCCCGAAAGAGATTGTCGAGTCGATATTAGCCAGGGGCATAAAGACGTTCACCCCTCCACAGGAGAAGGCCATAGAGAACGGCCTGATCGAATATGGCAATATAATGGTAGCGAGCCCTACGGCCAGTGGAAAGACACTCATCGCAGAGATGGCGTGCGTAAACTCCATATTATCGAGAAGAAAGAAAGCGATATACATCGCGCCGATGAGGGCGCTCGTATCCGAGAAGTTCGAGAGGTTCAAGGCAGACTACCCCTTTATTAAGGCGGCTATGTCTATAGGCGACCTTGACTCTTCTGACAATTGGCTAGAGAGTTATGAGATGATGTTCTTCTCGACCGAGAAGCTCGACAGCCTAATAAGACATGGGGTTGATTGGCTCGGCTCGGTCGGTTGCATAGTGTTCGACGAGGTGCACATGCTGGGAGATGCTTCGAGGGGCCCTACCCTCGAGCTTCTGATAACCAAACTCATGGAAAGGTGCGATGCACAGATCATAGCGCTAAGTGCCACTGTTGGCAATGCTGAGGAGCTGTCAAAGTGGCTGCGCTCAAAGCTCGTGGTGAGCGACTACAGGCCGGTAGAGCTCAAGAAGGGCATCGTCTATGGAAGCAAAGTATATTTCGATGGCGTTGACACGATAGAGAAGGGCGAAGACATAGCTTCGCTTGGCACACCTCTCAATGGAACAAGCAAGGATCCCGAAATAAGGGTTGTAGAGGATACGCTCGGGATGGGCAAGCAGGTATTGATATTCTTCTCTTCAAAGAGAAATGCGGAAGCAGCGTCATTGCGCATAGCGAAGAAAGTATCACAGCTGACCAGCAAGGATGAAATGGCGTCTCTGTCAGAGCTCGGCGACCTAATCCTGAACGCGCTTGACAATCCAACGGAGCAGTGCAGGAAGCTTTCAGCAGTCGTAAGAGAAGGCGTAGCTTTTCACCACGCTGGACTGCTGAATTTACAGAGATCTTATGTTGAAGATGCGTTCCGAAGCAACCTGATAAAGGTTGTATGCTCAACGACTACATTGGGTATGGGAATAAACATGCCGGCTCATACCGTGCTTGTGCGGGATGTCTCTAGATTTGATGATGGTGTATCAGGGATGATAGGGATTAACGAGATGCTGCAGCTTCTCGGGAGAGCTGGCAGGCCTGAATATGATACGGAAGGCAGGGCGCTGCTTCTGGCGAAAAATTCAGAGAGGATAGGTGAGCTGTATTCTACTTACATAAACGCAGAGCCTGTGCCCATAGATTCAAAGCTTGGCATAGTGTCCGTACTGAGGACCCACGTGCTCGCCTTCATAGCTGAGAAGTTCGCCGACACGAAGGAGAGCATATTGGCATTCCTTTCGAAGAGCTTCTATGGCCATCAGAACACCGACCGAAGGCACATGAGTGAGATAGTCGACGAGATCCTTGACGAGTTGATTGAGTGGAAGTTTGTAGAGCAGACCGGTCCTGATAGCTATGCGGCTACCAAAATAGGTGCAAGAGTTAGCGAGTTGTACATAGACCCGCTTTCTGCAGCTTGGCTCGTGTCCGCCATAGGGCGTGCGAACGATACGACTTCTATATTATATACGATCGCGAACACGATGGAGATGAGGCCGCATGTCAAGGTTACCGCTGAGGCAGAGACCGAATTCGCGACGTACAGGTACATGAACAGAGAGATGCCGAGCGAGTATGAAATGTATGATGCAAGGTATGAGACTGACAAGGCGTTCAGTACTGCTCTCATGCTAAGAGACTGGACTGATGAGATGCATGAGGGCGACTTAGTGAAGAAATACTCAACGACTCCCGGTGCACTGTATGCGAAGCTCAGGAATGCCGACTGGGTGCTCTATTCCGCGATAGAGCTCGGCAGAATCATGAAGAGGCCCCTCCACAGCTTCATAGATGTAAGGGTCAGGCTCAGGTACGGTATAAAGGAAGAGCTCCTGGACCTGGTCAGGCTGGAGCAGATAGGAAGGGTGCGAGCCAGGCTCCTGTATTCGAACGGCATAAGGAAAGTGGTAGACATAAGGAGCAATCGCGAAAGAGTCGTCTCGCTTCTCGGAAAGGAATTGTCGAGAAAGATATTCGAGCAGATAGATTAACGGAACAGAGGGAGAGCCTTTTTTATACCTCACGATTGCTAATATCTAGTACCTTATCGTGATTCTAATGTATATGCCTGAAGCTGCAGTGAGGAAGCTCCTGAAGGAGGCAGGTGCATCGAGGATAAGCGGCGATGCAGTTAAGAAGATACAGGAGCATATAGACTCCATAGCCTTCCAGCTTGCGAAGAAGTCAGTCAGCCTGTCGAAGCACGCGAAGCGGAAGACCGTGGAAGTGGCTGATGTCAAGCTCGCGCTTAAGTAATCTCTTACAGCGGCACGCCAAAGAACCTCAGTATCAAGAGTGTGCCCACGGCCGGAAGGCCGAAGAGCGCGGTTGGGATCATCGTGGCCAGCGTTATCGGTATATCGACTCCTAGCACGTAGTTCAGCACATATATCGCTATTATGCCGAGTATGCTGTTGGCTATTATACCAAATATCAGCTTCAGTATGAATTTGCCGAGCTTGAAGATGATGAAAAGCACTACTGCTATCAAGATGACGAGAAGTATCTCTCCCAAAAGCGTATTTCCGAATGGCAAACCTATGGTCACGTATTCCACCTTAAAAAGCATAGATTTTCACGCTTTTAAACTGATGGGTTGGCATAGCACTATTGCTATATTCGCCTGCGATGCCATTTTAAGCATTCCATTCAAATACATATAAGTGGTGTGCGGGCGACTCACCGCTTCGTGCGGAGGAAGCTCTCCCCATACAGAGCGCGCATGCCCGAAAGGGCTAATTCGGAGCAGAAACGAACCGCTGCCGCGCATAAAGCGATGACAAGACGAGCGCGCGGGTGCGGATGAAACGGCCGATGCGCGCGCAGTGAGTATGCAAGGCAAAGCCGCTTAGGTCTGATGTCGCCTAAAACAGAAGGGAGGCTACGGCACACCGCTAATGTTTAATGCAGGCTCCTGAAAGGAGTAGCATCCTGCTTTAATGCTAGTCTTTTGACTCCTACCTTGAAGCTGTCTTTGCAAAATCAGGTTGGCGGGGGCGGGATTTGAACCCGCGGCCTCTAGATTTCTCGTCATAGCCAGAATGGCTCATCACTCATAATGCTCTGCATATGAGTCTAGCGCTCTAACCAGGCTGAGCTACCCCGCCGTGCAGCATGCGAGTGCCGGGATTTGAACCCGGGTCTTTGCCTTGGAGGGGCAAAGTCCTACCAGGCTAGACTACACTCGCACCTCGATTTGCATTTAGAATTCGTGGGAAAGGATATAAATACTTTCTAAAGCCCTAGCACGGGTGCATTTCAGATAATATAAAAAACGGGAAAAAGAGAAAAAATAAAAGGAAACCTCCTACCTTCAGGGAGGCGTAGTCGTTATTGGAATGTTCCTGCCGTTATCTGTCTTCTGCTGCTATTATTATTGTTGCCGCGCTCAGCTTTATGCCCCTTCTCCTAGCTATCCTTGATGCGCGAAGGGTATATTCGGTTGCCCTCTGCGCAAGCACGCTCTTTAGAGCTGCCGTGGCCTCACTGTCTATCTCTGCGGCCATTGCGCTTTCGAGGACGTCCGAAAAGTCGCTGTCCCTCAACGCGGCTGTTGCCTTTCTGGCTATTGTTTTTCTACCCACACTCTTACCCCTTATTGCACCCATATCCACCCCCAAGGGCGTTTTTCCCATGCAATCCATTTCCATGCATTTCCCCACGCGAGCCATATCTCGCACTTTAATATCTTTACCTCTTTACCAAATATAAATAGCTTTCTCAGAGGTTTAGCGGAATTTTCTAACATATAAATAGAATTATGCTTGGCAGCAACCTTCTAGAACTGTGCAGTGTTATAAAATGTAATTCGTTTACGTCGTCAAAATGATCTGCGAGCAAGATACATCCTGATTATGTGCTTGCAAGACGGGCGCCAAAGTCCAGAAAAAATGGAAGTAACCACTATTTTGGCATGCCCTTTCCACTGAAAGTCAGCTCTGGAAGTTTATTGTTATGTTTGCAGTATAGCTGCCATAGGTTGCGGACACAAGTACATTGCCTGTCTGGTTGGAATATACATCTGTAGTGGCTATGCCACCGTTGGCAGCTGACATGACAAACGGGCTTGATATGCCAAATGCGGTATTGTTAACAGTAAAGTTTATCCCAGCCGAATGTATCGGCGTTCCGAAGATTGTTACCGCAGCATAAACATTGTCGTATGAGCCATCGGCAACAGCATTATACGTCTGGGCCGAAAGAGTTATCCTTACTGGATTGGTCACCTGCTTGACTGCATACCCCTCTACCGAGCCTTCATATGTCTCTGCAGGCGCGCCAAGGCAGTTCGCTGCTGTACCAGATATATAGCTGCTGTTCATTCCACAATACTGCGCCTTCAGATAGACCGGAGCCCTGAAGTATTTGCCTGCGGATAAGCCGCTACCCCACACTGTTGCGGTGCACACAAAAGATTCGCCCGGTGCTATATATCCAGGAGTGCAGCTCATCGGAGAGGTATTGAAGCCGTTCATGCTTATCATCAGCTGCGGGTTAACAAGAGGATACTGATTCTGATTGTCAGCCAGAAGCACGAGCGTAGCGCTATTTGCTGAGGAGTTAGCGCCCAACATGAAATCGTAGCAGTGCGCGCCCGTGTCGAACGAGCATGTCTGTGCCTCAGATCCTGTAGGATTTGTGGGCACATAGAAGTAAATTCCAACTATAACCACAGACACTACGACAAGCGACCATACAATTACTGCCGCATACTCAATGCTGGTCTGTCCCTTATTTTGGGATCTGCCGATAGTGATCCTACCTGACATTTCTCCACCCGGTATAAACCTTGTTTTGCCTAATATATATACGTTGTTCCAACCAAATATTTGTCTTATATTTAAATGTTTCTATCGCGCTATCTCGGTGCCGTTTTGTCATGCCCTCTCCTGCTGAGATTCCCATAGCTCCTCAAAATGCTTGGAGAGGTTCGAAACGCTTTCAGGATCGTCTGTCATCTCTATGTGCTCTACATTCTTGTGAGTGCCGCTGTACGTCAGGTTCGCGCTCCCTGTGATCGCTTCGCCGCCGCATATGTAAATTTTTTCATGGACAAACGGGCCTCTTAGCACTCTCACCTCAATATTTCTGGCCCCATTCCTGAATCGTATGTACATCATAAGGAATGCAAGTGCCCCTATCGCAGCTATAGCTTCAGCCGCATACCATATGCCTATGTATGCTACGATTGCGAAGAGCGCAGCAAAATAGAAAACTATTTTTACAAGTGTGCCTATCCCGACTCCTTTTGATAGGGCAGCCACAACTTTGCTTCCCCCCGCACCTTTTCCAGTAGTTATAATCTTTACTTTTTTCCTTGAGGCGATGCCTCTGAGAATCTTTGCATAATACTCATCCATGAAGGGGGATACTACCATTAGCACTTTGCCATCCGAGCGCAAAAGCCTGTCTATAAATCTGTAAGATGACTGGCCACTATAACTTTTCTCCATTGACTGCTTCCTCCAATGACCCAACTTTATTGCCTGAGAGAAAGTATATA
>SCLJ03000032.1_pt1 | contig 11797 bp, 18 predicted proteins | sample 7267891 | NCBI WGS metagenome assembly SCLJ03 (sample SAMN10721082, study PRJNA514188) | viral metagenome | isolation source: depth-stratified mine tailings core B | place: China: Fankou Pb/Zn Mine tailings
TGGTTTTTGCCGAGACCCATTGCATCTTTTGCCAGGCTTGGGGAGTAGTAATTTTTTCCAATACCCATGATGGCTTCCTTGAATGTGCAATCTGCGGCAAAATTGGGGTTGATCCCATCGCCTATTGGAACGGTTTGAATTATTCGATTTGCGGCACCCCGGTAATGTTTTCTCTGGAGGAAATCGAGGGCCCAGTAAGGGCAATTAATGCCGAGATTCGCCGAGGAAGGATGAAGGTGTGTCAATGACAATAAGGGGGTGATAAAAGCTTTTGGCAAAGGGTAAAGGCGGCTGCGGCCGCCTTTTTTTTTATACCTACGCAACTTTAACGGAAATAGCGGAAATAGCGGAAACAAAAGCATTTGCCTTTATGTAAGGATGTTTAGGAACAGATCAAGGATTACCCCCTTGGGTCAGCCGGGGCGGCGGGGGATGCAGGGGGAGAGCAAGCCTGCCGCCCCGGAATTTTATGGAGGCAAAGATGGAAAGATTCGGGATTTCGGGATTGTGGAAAGACCCGCAAAGCACCTTGACCGGCATCATCGGACTGGCCGTGACCCTGGGGGCGCTCAATCAGGCCCAGGCCGGGACCATCACGGCCCTGCTGCCGCAGCTCATCAGTGGCCTGGCGGCCATCGCCTCCCTGATCAAGCTGTTTTACAAAGGGACGCCGGCGGCCTAAATGATCAAGACCAGCCCCTTCGCCGACGTGCCCCCGGACAAACAGGGGGATATGCGCTTCCTGCTGGAGCGGGTCTTTTACGCCCTGGTCGAGGAGATCGACAAAAATAATACCGTGGTCAAGGGCAAGGTGGGTGAACTGCAGGGCAAAGTGAAGAACCTGGAAGGGGCGGTGCTCAAACTGGAGGCCTGTCCCTGCCCCAAGCGCCATGACGCCAAGGCCAGTTGCCCCCTGTGGCTGCTGGAGAAGGAAGTGCTGAAGAACAAATGGCGCAACGCCGGAATTTACACGGGGGTATTTCTCTCCGGGGCCGTTGCCTACTACCTGGTGCAAGTGGCCCTGGCCTGGATGAAGGTGGGTTGAGAGATGGCTGATTCCCGGCAAATCCTGGAACTGGCGAAAGAAGGGGTGCTGGGCCAACAGCACAAGCGCTATAAGGAGCTGCTGCTGGAGATCGAGGCGGCCCTGAACAGCATCCAGGGCGCGGCCATCATGATGCTGCCCGGCAACCTGGATGACATCAAGGAAGAGCTGATCGCCAGCCAGGCCAAAAAGCTCCAAAATTTATTGCCCGAAGCCCGCCGGCTCAAGGAGGAGCTGGAACGGGCCGGCATCGGCGTGTGGTAGGGCCTGCCCATGACCGGCCGCAAGGAGAGCGCCTATTTCGCCGAAGCCGAGCGCCTTTACGTCCAGGAGAACCAGACCCTGGAGCAGATCCGGGAGATGCTCCACCAGGCGGTGAGCCTCACCACTTTGAGCGGCTGGAAGCAAAAAGGGGGCTGGGAGCGCAAACGGGAAGTGGTCTTGACCGCGCCCAAGGACATGGCGGGGCGGCTCAGATCTAACCTGCTGCGGCAGATCGAGGCCCTGGAGGGAGAAAGCCGTTTAGACCCGGCGGCCTACGATGCGATTTATAAGACTTTTCTGCTGCTGGAGAAACTGGAAAAGGCCCAAGATCTACGTACATTAACCATCCCGGTGATGGAGGCCTACCGCGATTACCTCCGGGGCCTCGCTCTCCCGGCCAGGGAAATGCAGCTGCACGCCGAGCGCCTGCGGGATTTTTTCCGCTCGCTGGAATAACTCAAAGGAGAAGGACATGAGACTTTTCAATATGACTTTTAGAGAGCGGATGTGGTGGCTTACGAGGCTGGCTATGGCAATAGTGATGCTGGCGGCGCTGCTGCTGGGGGCTATCGGCTGCGCCGGCAACCAGGCGGCGGTGCCGGGCGGCCCGGCCAAGGTAGCCGGAGCGGTGGCCCAGGTGGCGGCCGACGCCCCGCAACTGGCCCGGCAGCTCGACGCGGTCTACGAGTTCTGGGCGGCCCAGAAGGCCCTGCCGGATAAGCGGGATCTGGCCACGCAGATCCTGCAAAAATTGGACGAGATTGCACCGACAGTACAGGCCGGGGCGACAGCCCTGAGCCAGCCAGGCAAATTGGGTTGGTGCCAGGCGGCGATCCAGGTGGCTCTGGCCACCGCCCAAATCCTGGGGTTTGTGGCGCCGCTGCTGTAGTTTTCCGCTGACAAAGAAAAGATGAACCGGGAAAGTGGATTGCTTCTGGCGGCCATCATCGGCTGCATAATGGGTTTGGGCTTCCAGTCCGTGGGCTGGTACGGCCCCACCTGGATCTACGACCCGGCCACGCAGACCTACCAGAACGTGCTGACTGAGGCCAACGGGGGGCTGGGGGCGAATGTCGGTGCCGATCCCGGTTTTGCACCCTGGGCACCCCGGCCAACGCCCGGGTGATGATCATTTTGAGCAGATAACGTGGCCGAACTGACCCTCAAAAAGAAGTACAGCAAAAAAGAATTCCAGAAGCGGGCCGACGAGATCCTGGGCTCGCTCTTCCGGGAAGCCACCGCCTTTGCGGACACCTCCGAGGCGGCGAAACAGGCGCGCCGGGAGCAGTGCCGCCAGGATCATTTCGCCTTCTTCAAACTCTATCTGCCCCACTATTTTTCCTCGCCGGAAGCGCCGTTTCATCATGAGCTGGTAGGGCTGCTGGAGAAGCGCCCGGTGAAAGCGGCCGGCGACGTGGTCATTCCGGTGGTGGTGGCCGCGCCCCGGGAATTTGCCAAGACCACCATCACTTCCTTCGCCTACGTCATTCACCAGATCTGCTTTAACCTGCGTCATTTCGTCATTTTAGGCTCCGACACCGAGGATCTGGCCTCAGACCTCACCGGCTATATCTATCTGGAGCTGCTCTACAACGAGCGGCTCAAATGCGATTTCGGCGAGCTGGTGCGGGACAACTGGCCGGTGGATGATTTCGTCACGCTCAACGACGTGCGCCTCAAGGCCCGGGGCCGCGGCCAACGGGTGCGGGGCCTGAAGCATAAGCAGTGGCGGCCGGATTTGATCATTCTGGACGACCTGGAAAATGACCAGAATGTGCGCAATCCGGAGATGTGCCGCAAGCTCCTGAAGTGGGTGCTCCAGGTCGTCTATCCCTGCATCGACCCGGATGTGGGCGGCAACCTTTTTTGGATCGGCACGATCTTGGCCAACAAGAGCGCCCTTTATACCGCCATTCACTCCAAAGACGAGCCCTGGCCGGAGTGGACCAGGCGGCTGTATAAGGCGCTTTATGACGAGGACGGAGTTCTCACTAGCCTCTGGCCCACCAAGCACCCGGTGGAAAAGCTGCTGAAGCAGAAAAAACTGATGGGGTCGCTGGCCTTCAACACCGAAAAACAGAACGACCCCATCAACGAAGAAGGGGTCTTTCAGGAGGCCTGGATCAAGTATTACCACCCGGAAGAGCTGCGGGGCCGGCACCTGGTGGTGGCCGGGTTTTTCGACCCCTCGGTCGAAGCCAGCGCCACTTCCGATTTCAAGGCGATTATCACCGTGGGCTGGGACCGCCGGGAGATGGTCTATTACGTCCTGGACGCCTATATCAAAAAGGCCAGCATCGACGCGGCCATCGGCGCGGCCTACGCCCGCCACGAGCAGTGGGGTTACTGGCAGTTCGGCGTGGAAATTGTCGCCTTCCAGAAATTGCTGCTGCGGGAGTTCGACCGGGCCGCCCAGGTGCGGGGCTTTCATCTACCCATCAAGGGCATGGATCAAACGGTCAACAAAGAGACGCGGATCTCCGGCATGTCGCCCAAGGTGGAGCGCGGCCAGATCCGCTTTTGCCGGGGCCAGGGCGATCAGGATTTATTACTCGAGCAGCTCTGCTATTTTCCGGCCAAGACCGTGCACGACGACGGCCCGGACGCCCTCCAGGGCTGTTTGCAGCTCCTCGAGGGCGGCGCCGGCCTGGGGCTGTTCGATTTTTACCGGGATGAGGTTGAAAAGATGCAGGCCGAGGAGCGGCGGCGGTCGGGTCAAAAGGTAATCAATGGCTGAGGGTAAGGTCACCATCTTATCGCCGGACAAGGTGATGCTGCTGCAGAACCAGATGGGCGTCTGGACGCAGCCGCCGGACGACTGGTTCGGGCCGGGCCAGCCCCTGCCGCCGGCGGCGCCGCCCGCGGTCAAGGGCCGCCAGTTCGACTTTCCGGCGGGCTCCAACCTGGCCTACATCCCCCGGGGCGACCAGGCCCTCTCCTTTGCCGATCTGCGCGCCCTGGCCCTGAACTGCGACCTGGTGCGCCTGGTCATCGAGACCCGCAAGGACCAGCTCTGCAAGCTGCGCTGGGCGGTCAAGGCCCAAAAGGGCAACGAGAAAAATGCTGCGGCCGCGGCCCAGGCCAAAGCGGCCACGGCCCTGTTCAAGCGCCCGGATAAGGTGCACATGTTCAACCAGTGGCTGCGGATGCTGCTGGAAGATATGTTCGTGACTGACGCCGCCACCATCTACCCCCGGCTCACCCGCGGCGGCGGCCTCTATGCCCTGGATCTGCTGGACGGCGCCACCATCCGGCCGGTGATCGATCAAAGCGGCCGCCCGCCGCTGCCCCCCGACCCGGCCTATCAACAGGTGCTCAAGGGCATCCCGGCGGCCGATTTCACCCGGGCAGAGCTGCTCTATCTGCCGCGCAATCCTTTGACCTGGCGGGTCTACGGCCTCTCGCCGGTGGAGCAGATCGTCATCCTGGTCAACATCATCCTGCGCCGCCAACTTCACCTGCTGCAATATTTCACCGAGGGCAATCTGCCCGACGCCCTGCTGGAGGTGCCGGAAGGCTGGAGCACCGAGCAGATCCGGGAGTGGCAGCAGTATTGGGATTCGCTCTTCGCCGGCAACACCGCCCAGCGCCGCCGGGGCACCTGGGTGCCCAAGGGCATGGTGCCCCACCAGGTCAAGGAGATCGACCTCAAGACCCCGGTGGAGGAATGGTTCGCCCGGGTGGTGTGCTACTGAATGGGTTAAGGATGCGGTGGATCTCTGCCTGGAGACCGGGAGCTTTGACCTGGTGGAGTTCGCCTGGGAAGAGGAAAGCGCCATCGACCCGGACGTCCAGAACCAGATGGACGACCGGGATATGAAGAACGGCATCCGGCTCCGGAGCCAGATCCGGGCCGACCGGGGCCTGGAGCCTGACGGCGTGCCGGATTTTCTCATGACCACCAATGGGCCGGTGCTGGTGGCCGATATCGGTAAAGAGCCGGAGCCGGCGCCAGAGGCGCCCCCGGAGCCGGGCAAGGACGAAATCCCCCCCAGCCCCCCTTTGCCAAAGGGGGGAGAAAAATTGGCCAAGGCCGCCACGGGTAAAAAAAAAGTGAAGATTAAGCCCATTGACCGGCAGCGCCCAGCCATGACCAAGGCCCGGAGCGCCCTCAAAAAGCTGTTCCAGCAAGCTTTTCAGACTGACCTGGCCGCGGCGGCGGAGCAGCTCGGCAAAAGTTTGGGGCTGGCCAAGGCCGCCGAAGACGACAAGATTGAGAAGTTGCTGGCGGAATTGGATCTGGCCGGGATCTCCGCCACCCGGGAAGAGGCCGCGGCCATCCTGGCCAAGGCTGCCGCGAACGGCGGTGACGCCGTTTTTGTCCAGATCGGCTTTTACGGCAAGGAGGCTGCCGGCAGGGAATTTGATGAACTGGCGGCCGCCGACCTGCTGACCGCAGATGAACTGGCCATCGTCAACCAGGTCAACAAACTGGCGGTGGAATGGGCGGAAAACCGGGCCGCGGAGCTGGTGACCAAGATCGAGGAGAGCACCCGTGATTACCTGCGGGCCGACGTCACCCAGGCAGTGGAGGAAGGCTGGAGCACCCAGCAATTGGCCGATCATTTGGCGGACAATTTCGGCTTCTCCGAGGCCCGCAGCGAGCTGATCGCCAGGACGGAAACGGCCTTCGCCGACTGCAACGGCAATTTCATGGCCTATAAGAGCAGCGGCGTGGTGCAGGGCAAGGAATGGCTGCTGGGCTCGGGCCACGACGACGATGACGAATGCGACCTCAACGCCGACGCCGGGGTCATCGGCCTGGACGAGGCCTTCCCCTCCGGGGATCTGGTGCCGCCGGCGCACCCGCGCTGCGTCTGCGATTTTCTCCCCGTGCTGGAGGGCCAGGAAGCCGAAGAATGATCCACCGCCTCTTGAAAACCTGGCATAAGCAGATCCCGGCCATGCAATGCGAGAGCGGCTGCCGGCAGTGCTGCGAGGGCTACGCCCCCTCCATGCTGCTGGCGGAGTGGCGGGAGATCAAGCACCCGGGGAAGATCCTCAAAGAGATCGGGCTGCTCGAATCCTGCCCTTTCCTGGGCGAGTCCGGCTGCGAGATCTACCCCCGCCGGCCGCTGGTCTGCCGGATCTTCGGCACCGTCGCCAAGGCCGAGCTGGAGGAGAAAAAGGTGGCGGTCAGCCTGCCGGTCTTCTGCCCCCGGGGCTGCGAGCCCCCAGAGCCGCTCAAGGCCGGGGCCGCCCTGGGGTTGCAGGTGCATTACCAGCGCCTGCTCAACGCCCAGTTGCGGGAGGTGGCGGCGGATTTCCGGCAGTGCCAGCAAATCCGCCAGGAGGACGAGCCGCTGCCGGCCAAGTTCGAGTGGCTCTATTACGTGCTCTGCACCCGGGACGGCCAGCACAATTACCGGCAGCTCATGGGCCGCGCTCTGCCGGCCCTCAACCAGGAAGATTTAGGCCGCCTGGCGGCGGTCATGGGAGGATAGGATGAAGAATATTCTGCAAGCACGGCTGACTAAAGTCAACGAGACCACCGGGGAATTTTGGGGGATCGCCGCCGAGGAAGGCCAGGACCTGAAGGGCGAGATTTTTGATTATGAGGCCTCCAAGCCGTTGATCAAGGCCTGGTCGGATGACATTTATGAGCATTCCGGCGGCAAGTCCTACGGCAATCTCCGCGCCCAGCACAACTCTAAGGTGGCGGTGGGACGTCTCCTGGACCTCACCTTCAATGACGCCGCCAAGGCGGTGGAGGTGCATGGTGAAGTGGTGGATGCCGCCGAACTGGAAAAGCTGGCCAAGGGCCTCTATACCGGCCTCTCCTTCGGGGGCGACTACGGCAAGAAGTGGCGGAGCGCCGACGGCAAACTGCGTTACAGCGCCAAGCCGGTGGAACTGTCCCTGGCCGATAAGCCCGCGGCCCCGACCACTCGCTTTACCCTGGTCAAGGTGGATGGCAGCGAGCAGGAGATGGAGTTCCACAAGGCCGCCGCCGGCGATTACGGCGATAAGAAAGACGCCGGCTATGCCGATCCGGGGCTGCAAAAGGATAAAAAGCCCCGCTACCCCTTGAAGATCAATGGCGAGTTGAGCGAAAAGCGCATCCGGGCCGCCTGGAACTACATCAACAAGCAGAAGAACGCCGACAAATATGCGGCCGACGACCTGGCCAAGGTCAAGGACAAAATCACCGCCGCCTGGAAAGAGGCCATCGACCAGGACGGCCCCCCCAGCGCCAGCGAAAAGACGGCGGCGGCCGGGGACCTGCAAAAGTCCATGTACCACATCGGGCGCATGGCCGATCTGCTCTCCAGCCTGCAATACCTGAGCCAGGACATGGATTGGGAAGCGCTCCAGGAGATGGACGGCTCGGAGATGCCCAATCAGCTCAAGGCCTGGTGCGAGCAGGGCTGCGAAATCCTCAAGGCGATGGTGGCTGAAGAGACGGACGAGCTGGTCGAAAACCTGATGACTAAAACCGCCGAAGCCGGGGAGTTGGGCAAAGTGGGGGCGGCCATCTCGGGTAAAAACATGGAGCACATCCAGCAAATCCACGATCACGCCGCGGCTATGGGCGCCGCGTGCGGGGGAGAGAGCATGAGCAAACTGGCGAAAGCCGGAACCTTGCAAAAAGTGGCTGATCTCGAGGCCGGAATTAAGGCCAAGGACGAGGAAATGGCCAAGGTGGCTCAGGAGCGGGACGAGGCCCAGGCCACTTTAAAAGAGAAGGATGAGGCCCTGGAAAAGGTCGCGGGCGAAAAAGCGGCCCTGGAAAAAGAGATCGGGAAGCTCAATGAAGAGCCGGCCCCGGCCAAGGGCGCCCTGCGGGAGGGGCTGAGCGCCCCCAGCAAGGAAGAGGACAGCCTGGAGAATACGGCTCAGGTTGAGGAGCCGAAAACTCCGTTAGAGGCCATGAAAGTGGTCCACACGAAACCGTTTATCATGTCTGGCCATTAGGCCGGGCCAAAATCAGGCGAGGTGAGATTATGAATCCCACGCAGAAAACTTTGGAGCTTTTGAAGGTGATCAAGGACATGGGGGGGCTGGGGCAACTCGACGCCGGCGAGTTGCAAAAGGCCGGCATCACCGTCGCCACCGGCCTGGTGGCCTATGATCTGGAGCCGGTGGCGCAGCGCCTCTATCCGGTGATCACGCCCCTGCGCAACAGCATCCCCCGGGTGGGCGGCGGCCTCGGCACGGCCACCAATTACAAGCAGATCACCGGCATCCAGCCGACCTCCCTGGGCGTGGCCGAAGGCCACCGCGGCGGCGTCATGGTCACCACCGTGGTGGACAAGACCGCGGCCTACCGCACCCTGGGCCAGGAAAACGTCGTGTCCTTCGAGGCGGAGGAATCGGGCCTGCCCGGCACCGATAACCGGGCACTGGCGGCCCTGTCCCTGCTGGACGCCCTGATGGTGGGCGAAGAAATGGTGCTGCTGGGCGGCAACGCCTCTTTGGCCCTGGGCACCACGCCCATCCCGACCCTGGCGGATGTGGGCGCCGGGGGCACCTTCAAGGCCAAGACCAAGTACACGGTCAACTGTGTGGCCCTGACCCTGGAAGGCTTTTTGAGCGCCAGCGTGGCCGGGGGGCATTAAGACCGCGGTTATTAGGACCAACGCCGACGGGGTGCAAGACGCCTACGGCGGCGGCAGCGCCCAGGTATCGGTGGCGGCCGACGTCACCACCGCGGACGACGGCAACGACACCCACTCCATCAAGGCCAGCGTCACCCCGGTCAAGGGCGCGGTGGCTTACGCCTGGTTCTGGGGCGCCAACGGCGGCGATATCCTGCTGGGGGCCATCACCAATATCAACAGCGTCCTGTTGACCAACCCCATGGCAGCGGGCGCCCAGAAGGTGGCCGATCTGCCGGCGTCGGACAACAGCAAAAACCTGCTGATTTTCGACGGCCTGATCGCCCAGATCGCCGCGGCCAACTCCGGGGCCTACGTCTATGCCATGCCCACCGGCACGCCGGGCGCGGGTACGCCGCTCACCGCCGACGGGGCCGGCGGCATCGTCGAAATCAATAACGCCCTGAAGAGCTTCTGGGACAATTACCGGCTGAGCCCGGATGTGATGTACGTCAACGCCCAGGAATTGGGCAATATCACCGCCAAGGTGATCGCCGGCGGCGCTGCCCCGCTCTTCCGCTTCAACGTCGACGCCCAGAAAGGGGCGGTCGCTGACGTCACCCTGACCGCGGGCAGCGTGGTCGGCTTCTACCTCAACAAATACACGATGGGCGGCGGCCAACTGGTCAAGGTCATGCTGCACCCCAATGTGCCGCCCGGCCTGATCATTTTCCGCTGCGTCCAGATCCCCTATGCCCTGCCTAATGTCCAGAACATCCTGGAGGTCAAGACCACCCGGGATTATTACCAGATCGACTGGCCGCTGCGCACCCGGCAATACGAGCTGGGCGGCTACTACCGCGGCGTGCTGCGCAACCGCTTCACCCCGGCCTACGGGATGATTTACAACATCGCCAACGGTTAAGGGCAGGGGTTAGGGAGCAGAGATCCGGGGTCAGGAAAATCCTGGCCCCGCCACCGAGGAGTAAATGATGAAATTGCGAGTGCCCGAAGGCTGCGGCGGCGTGAGTTTTGGGGGCCGGGAATACCCGGTCAAGGACGGCCTGGTGGAAGTGCCGGACGAGGCCGCGGTCTTCCTGGAGGAAGGCTATGGCTGCGCCCCGGTCACCGAGCCGGAGCCGAAAAAGAAAGAGAAGGCCAAGGAATAAATGACCGGCGATTTCACCACCCTGGCCAACGTCAAGGCCTGGCTGAATCTGACCACGGCGGCGGCGGATGACTTGCTGGCGCGCCTGATCAGCGCGGCCAGCGCCTGGGCCAGGACTTATATGCAGCGGGAGATCCTGGCGGCTGATTACACCGAGATCCGGGACGGCCACGGCGGCCAGGCCCTGTTTTTCCGGAATTATCCGGTGACCGCCATTCAATCGGTAAAAATCAACGGCCTGGAAATTCCGGCCGCGGCCGGGGCGCTGGATAAGGGCTACCGCAGCAACGGCAAGCTGCTCTACCTCCAGGGCTATCAATTCGTGCGGGGCCAGGGCAACGTCGAATTGGCCTATACCGCGGGCTATGCGACCCCGCCTCCGGAGCTGGAGCAGGCGGTCATTGAGATGGTCGCCTTCCGCTACAAGGAGCGGGATCACCTCGGCCAGCAGAGCGCCAATTTCCAGGGGCAGAACCTCAGCTTCACGGTGGCGGATATGCCGGTCAGCGCCAAGGCGGTGCTGGATCGCCTGAAACGGGTAACGCCGGTATGATCCGGGCGCAGGTCATCGGGGCCGAGGCGGTGATTCAGCGGTTGAATGAGGTGCCCCCGCGGGTTTTAGGGTTTGTGCGCCAGGCGGTGGAGGCCGAGGCCATCAACCTGGTCCGGGACGTCAAGGAGAATAAACTGACCGGCCAGGTTCTGAAGACCCAAACCGGCAGGCTGCGCCGCAGCATCAATTATGCCCTGAGCATCGAGGACCAAGGCCTTACCGCCACGGTGGGCACCAACCTGGTTTACGCGGGCATTCACGAATATGGCAGCCAAACCCGGGCGCACGTGATCCAGGCCCGCAATGCCAAGGCCCTGGCCTTCCAGGTGGGCGGGCAGACCATTATCCGCAAGAGCGTCAACCATCCGGGCTCGAAAATGCCGGAGCGCTCCTTTCTACGCAGTTCACTGCGGGAGAATGAGGCGCGCATCAAGGCGAACATCGCGGCGGCGGTGTCTCGGGGGATACAGAAGTGATCAACCGCGAGGCCATTTTTCAAGCGCTTTTTAACCTGGTCAAGGATCTGCCCCTGTTCGTCACCACCTCGCGCCGGGGCAAGCCGGCCAAGGACGTGCCGGCGGAGGAGCAGCCGGCCCTGTTCCAGGAGGAGGGGGCGGGCGAGACCATCGAATATCAGGCGCCGGGCCTGCCCCCGAAAATCTATCTTTACGCCGATTTGGGTTTTTACGCCCGCATTCCCGACGATCAGACCACGGCGCCGGGCACGGTGCTCAATCCCCTGATTGATGCAATTTGCGCCGCCCTGGAGCCTGATCCGGCTGAAGAAGAGCAGACCCTGGGCGGCCGGGTGGTTTATTGCCGCATCGACGGCAAGATCCTGAAAAACGAGGGTCTCCTGGATGGCCAGGCCAGCGTGGTCTTCCCGGTAAAAATCCTGGCGGTGTGAGGTGTGTGATGGCGAAAGTGGTAAATCCCTCGGTGGAAGAACTGGCCGGCGAAGCTTTTATGCCGGCAGTGGATAGCGATAACCTGGTGGACGAGTGGCTGGCGGAATATTTCCCGGCCACGACGATCAGCCGCGATTCGGCGGCGTGGCAGCATATTCAACGGGCGGCGGCGGAGTTGAAGCGCCGCCTCCAAGGAGCATGACATGGGCAAGGTTTATTATTTTGGCTCGGGCAACCTCTTTTTCATCGACCGGGCGGCGGTGACCCCCACCCCGGTGAAGGCCGGCACCCTGCAGGAAGGCTCGGTGGAGTTCAGTTTCA
>SCLJ03000148.1_pt1 | contig 11741 bp, 15 predicted proteins | sample 7267891 | NCBI WGS metagenome assembly SCLJ03 (sample SAMN10721082, study PRJNA514188) | viral metagenome | isolation source: depth-stratified mine tailings core B | place: China: Fankou Pb/Zn Mine tailings
TTCTACCCTGGGCTGATGCGCCGACCTTGACGTCTTTCTATGTCTCTCCCTAGTGCGTCTTCTCCATCAGGAGTATCTGGAGGCGCCTCTCGGCGCGGCGGCGCAGGGCTGTAACGGCCTGGGGCGTAACGCTGAGGTGGGCCGCTATCTGGTGTGCTGTCTGCTCGCCCCAGTAGATGTGCTTGATGACCTCTTGCTGCTTGGGCGAGAGGGAGGCGATGGCTGCTAAGAGTCGTCCATCTCCGGACGGAAGGGTTGAGGGGTTGTCCTTGGGCGCGGCGAGGAGCGCTGGGTCGAGGGTGGCTCGCTTTTGTTGTTCGCGCCGTTCGTGGCGCAAGCAGCGCTTGAGTTCCCGGTTCAACCTCCGTTTCAGGATCTCCTCAAAGTGGTCGTCAGTTTCTAGGGTTGTGGCTGTCTCCCAGAGAATAAGGGCGAACTCTTGCTCCAGATCGGTGTCCTCTAAGGCCCCCAGAGTGCCACGGTAGGGCAGATGCTGGAGACGTCGCAGCCGGGTGAAGAGGGGTCGGAAATGTTCCTGGAGGAGGCGGAAGGCCTCCGCATCGCCGCTCTGGATCGCTTGAAGCAGAGTGCGTAGCTGGTTATCCTCTTGATCGGGCATTGTGACTCTCATCCCTCCTTACCCCCCTTCTCCCGCTGGGAGAAGGGGGAAAATAGCTAGGTCGAAGATTCTTCGAGTTGAAGCCCTAAGCCCCCCTGTATAGAACATTTGTTCTACAAACATAGTAGATCAACCTTGTCCCCCTGTCAAGCCCCGGCGTTAGGAAATTTGGGGTCAATGTTGTTTTCGAGAGGGGCTTGATGGGCTATATGTATAGAACAAATGTTCTACTAATCAGCAGGAGGCGAGTCCTATGGCTACCGAGGGTGGCAGCCGGCGAAGTCGCCGCGGAGGTCAGAAGGCGGATACAACCGTAAGACAGCACGGCTTTTATGCCCATATCTTCACGCCTGCTGAGCAAGCCGACCTAGCCGCTGCCCTCGGTGATCCCAGCCTGGCCGACGAGATAGCCCTTTTGAAGGTACTGATTCGGCGCGCCCTCGCTGAGGAGCCTGACCTGAAGATGGTCAGGGCGGCCGTGGATACCCTTTGCCGGGCCCTCAAGGTGCAGTATGCCCTCAGAGGTAAGGCGGCCAGGAACCTGGAGGAGGCCCTGGCCAAGGCCCTCGATGAGATCGGTAACGAGCTGGGGATGAGCCTTTAACTGACTGAAATGAGATGAGCAGGATTACTATAAAGGGGAGGGGAGGGGATGATGTTGAATAAGGCTCTAGCCCGCTGGGGCCGTCATAGCCAGCGAAAGGTCTCCATTGACGAGCGACCAGGCTGCGCCTATGGCCTGGTGACGCGGCGTGGGTTGGACGATCTCAGTCAAGACTTCGAACGTCTGGAGCTGAAAATAAATGGCCTCATCGGAGGCGTGGTGCTCACTTTCTTCTTAGAGCTATGGAAGGCGTGGCATTGAGGAGCTACGAGCAAGCTTTGCCAGCAGCCCTCAGCGACCTGAGCCTCTTCAGTCGCTGGATCATCGGACGTCCCCTGCGCCCGTACCAGCTGGAGCCAGCCCGGGCTATCCTAAATTCCGTCTTCCAGCGGCGTGGCTCTTGCCTCTCCCTTATGATTAGCCGTCAGGGTGGCAAAAACGAGATGAGCGCTCAACTGGAGTGCTACCTGCTAAACCTGTTTCAACGGGTGGGAGGCAACATCATCAAGTGTGCCCCTACCTTTAAGCCCCAGGTGATCATCTCCAAGCAACGGCTGGAGAGGATGCTCCAGAACCCCTGGAATAGTGGGCGCTGGCGGGGCGAATGGGGCTACGTCGTGCGCCTGGGCGAGGCTAGGGCGATCTTCTTCTCGGCCGATGAGTCGGCCAATGTCGTCGGGGCGACGGCCGACATCCTCCTGGAGTTCGATGAGGCTCAGGATATCGCCCTGGAGAAGCACGATCGAGACTTCGCCCCGATGGGTGCGACTACCAACGTTACCAGGGTCTACTACGGGACGGCCTGGGATGAGAACACGCTTTTGGAGAAGGTGAAGCAGGATAACCTGGAGCTGGAGAGGAAGGATGGTATCAAACGGCACTTCGAGTATCCCTGGTGGGTGGTGGCTGAGCATAACCCACTCTATGGGCAGTATGTGGAGGGCGAGAAGGCCCGTCTGGGGGAGAGCCATCCGCTTTTTCGGACTCAGTACAAGCTGGAGACGATCGCTGGGACCAGTGGCTTGCTTTCCGCTTCCCAACGGGCCCAGATGCAGGGGGAACACTCCCGGCAACATCGCCGTGAGGATGAAGAGGTGTATGTTGCTGGCGTAGACATCGCTGGCTCGGATGAGGTGGCGGCCGATGCGGCGCTACGGGCGGCGAAGCCACGCAAGGACAGCACGGTGATCACTATCGCTAAGCTCGATTTCTCCCTTATCTCCGACGCTATCCTTGAGCCTCGGCTGCTCATCGTCGAACACTTGTGGTGGACGGGTCGTTCTCATCGCCAGCAGTACGAGCAGATGCTTGACCTGCTGCGCAACGTCTGGGGCTGTCAGCGGGTGGTTGTCGACGCGGGTGGGGTGGGGGGTGGGGTGGCGGACTTCCTTGAGGCTGCCCTGGGACCTAGTGTGGTGGAGAAGTTTGTCTTCGGCGCTGCCTCGAAAAGTCGACTGGGCTACGGTTTGCTAGCGGCGGTCAACAGTGGGCGGCTCAAGATGTATGCCCCTGATGGCTCCGCTGAATGTCAGGAGTTCTGGCTGGAGTGTGAGCGTGCGCGGTACACAGTTGGGTCTAATCAGACCTTGAACTTCTTTGTCCCTGAGAGTGAGGGGCACGATGACTTTTTGATGAGCCTGGCCTTAACCGTGGAGGCGGCAGGAAGTTATGGGGTGGCTCCGGCGGCAGCCATAGCAGAGGGGATGCTGGGGTATCAGGATGGACGATATTAAATTCCTGCGCAGGCAGGTCTGAGGAGGGAATATAGTGAACTGGGTAAACCTACGCGAGACCATCGCCAATCGTCTCTTCGGCGACATCATCCAGTCCCGTGTCCACGAGGCCATCACCCTGGCCGAGGAGGACAAGCGCTGGCGGCACCTCTACGGCACCAGCCGCGATGTCTCCTTGACCGAGCTGCTGGAGAACATCAACGACTCGGCCGAGGCCTACCGTGTCAACCCTTTAGCCTACCGCATCATCGAACTAACCACCGATTACGTCCTCGGTAAGGGCATGCGGGTAACGAGCCAGGACGAGGAGATCCAGCAGTTCATCAACGAGTTCTGGAGCCACCCCCTGAACCAGATGAATACCCGCCAGTTCGACCTCTGCACCGAGCTATCCCTGGCCGGTGAGCTCTTCGTCACCTTCCATACCAACCCCTACGACAAGATGACCTATGTCCGCTCCATCCCCGCCGCCTCCATCGACGAGATCGAGACCAACCCCGACGATATCGAGGACGAAACCCGCTACCACCGCAAGGCCGAGTCATCGGCAGGGGGCGCCACGGGCATGCTCCGATCGTCCGCAGGGCGCTGGTGGTCTAAAGACGACTGCCACCATTACGCCATCAATCGCCTGGTCGGGGCGGTGCGCGGCCAGGGTGACCTCGTCCCCCTCCTCCCCTGGCTCAGACGCTACAAGGACTGGCTCACCGACCGGGTCAGGATCAATAAGTTCAAGGGCGCTTTCCTCTGGGACGTCAAGCTGCTCGGCGCCGATCGAGCCGCCATCCTCAGAAGACAGGGGGAGCTCCTGGAGCCGCCTAACCCCGGCTCGGTCATCGTCCACAACGAGGGCGAGGAGTGGAAGGCGGTCCAGCCCCTGATCGATGCCCAGGCCGTTGAGCCAGATGGCAAGGCCATGCGCCTCATGATTGGCGCTGGCGCAGGCGTCCCCCTGCACTTCCTGGCCGAGGGCGAAAGCGCTACCAAGGCCACGGCCCAGGAGATGAGCGGACCCACCCTGAGACACTTCGAGCGCCGCCAGCTCTACTTCGGCCACGTCATCACCGATATCGTTGCCGAGGCCTCTAGACGCAGGTTCGGAGACACGCTCCGTCCCATCCTAAAAGCCCAGTTCGAAGACCTCACCACCGAGGATACCTTGTTATTAGCCCAGGCCTCTGGCCAGATCGCCCAGGCCCTGGTCACCTTCCGCGACCAGGGCTGGATCGATGACGCCACGGCCAGCACACTGGTCGCTAAATTCACCGGAGGAAGAGAATGAGCAAACTATCCCAGGAAGAGCGAGACGCCCTCCCCGCTAGCGCCTTCGCCGTCCCCGCAAAGCGCCTGCTGCCCGTCCACGACCTCGACCACGCCAAACTAGCCTGGACCCAGGTCGATAGAACCGAAGGGCTAACCGCAGAGGAACGAGAGCAGGCTAAGAAGCGCATCATCGCCGCCCTCAAGCGCTTCGGACTAGACGTCTCCAACTACCAGGAGGCCAAGGAGAGCACCCTTTCGGGGGCCCTCGAAGGGGTAGACGAGAAAGGAGGTTTATTAGAGGTCACCATCATCAAGCCCGGCCTGTCGGCTAACCGCCTGGAGTACTCAGACGAGGTACTCAGAGAGAGCCTGCCCCTCTGGGAAGGCGCCGCCGCCTTCTGCGACCACCCCGATGCCTTGGACCAGACTAGAGCCGGGGGCCGCTCCGTCCGCGACCTGGTGGGGGTCTACTCCGCTCCCCGCTACGAACAAGGCATCAAGGCCAGGCTCAGGCTCTACCCCACCGCCTCCTGGCTCTACCAGACCATTGCCACCGTCCTGGCCGATAAGGAGGCCGGCAAGCCCATGCCCAAGATCGGCATATCGGCCGATATGGTGGTGCTAAAGGAGAAGATAGGCGATCGTTTCAAAGTCCACAAGATCAAGCAGGTCAACTCGGCCGATGTCGTCTTCCAGCCCTCGGCCGGTGGCGCCTTCGAAAGGGTGTTGGAAGGACAAGACATAACAAAAAAGGAGGACACAATGGCAGACAATCAAACGGAAATGGAAGAGAAGAAGTTAGAGGCTACGGTGACGGTCAACACCGTCAGCGAAGCCCTGCAAGCCCAATCGAAGATTCTTCGAGAAGAGCTCGAAGCGCTCAAGCGCCAGCATTGCGCCACCGTCCTGGAGGCCAAGCTATCCGCCTCCGACCTGCCCGAGGAGGCCAGAAAGCAGCTCAAAGAGCGCTTCGAGTCTCAGGCCTTCGAGGCAGAAGCCCTGGACAAGGCCATCACCGACGTCAAAGCCCTACTAGCCTCCATCGCCAGCGGCCAGGTCATCAAGGATATGGGCCAGCCCCGTATCTCCCTCGGCGCCGATCCTTTGGCCAAGGTCCAGATGGCTATGGAAAAGCTCTTCGGTCTGGAGGTCAAGGATCCCTCAGTGCCAAGGCTCTCGGGCATCCGGGAAGCCTACATCCTCATCACCGGCGATAGGGGCTTCACCGGCCGCTACAACTGGGAGGAATCCATCGTCCGTGAGGCCAACGAGGTCACCACGTCCGTCATGGCCGACGCCCTGGCTAACGTGCTCAATAAGCGCCTGGTCAAGGACTACGCCGGACAGGATAAGTGGTGGGAGCCATTCGCGGTCAAGACGCCCGTCAAAGACATGAAGCTCCAGACCCGTATCTTGCTCAACGACTTCGCCGCTCTAGCCGACGTCGTCGAGAACGCCGCCTATGCCAACCTGGCCTGGGGCGATAGCAAGGAGACCTATACCCCCACCAAGCGCGGTAACCTCGTCTACGTCACCCTGGAGACCATCATCAACGACGACCTCCGCGCTGTCCAGCGCATCCCCTCTAAGCTCGCCTCAGCCGCCGCCATCACCATCAACGAGTTCGTTAGTGGCTTGTTCACGGCTAACGCCGGCCTGGGCTCCACCATGGCCGATACCTTCACCGTGTTCCACGCCAACCACGGGGGCAACACGGGCACAGCCGCCCTCTCCAGCGCCGCCCTCCAGGCCGCTATCACCGTCGTCATGAAGCAGACGAACTCGGCCAGTAAGAGATTAGGCCTCAAGCCCCGCTGGCTGCTCATCCCGCCTGATCTGCTCTGGACGGCCAGGACCATCCTGGAAAGCGTCGGACTACCAGGCACGGCTAACAACGACATCAACGTCACCCGTGGCGTCCTAGACATCATCACCATCCCCAACTGGACCGACGCCAATAACTGGTACCTCATCGCCGACCCTGTGGCCATCGAGTCCATCGAACTGGGCTTCCTGGAAGGACGTGAGGAGCCTGAATTGCTTGTCCAGGATAACCCGACCAGTGGCACCGTCTTCACCAACGACGCCATCTCGTTCAAGGTCAGGCACATCTACGGCGGTGGCTGGCTCGATTACCGTGGCGCCTACGGCAGCGTGGTAGCATAGGCCCCACCGGGGTAGGGGCGTAGGGGCGAGGTCACCTCGCCCGTACCCCTCGCCCTATATCTCCTTCTCCCATAGGGAGAAGGAGGATAAAGGAGGATGAGAGATACAATGGGTAAGACGAACTTCGACGAACTAGAGCTTGTAACCAACCTACCTAATACCGAGCTAGCCTCACCCAACGCCGAGGATACCATCACCTTCTACGTCGCCGGCGCCCAAACCGTCGGCACGAAGAAGGCCGCCGCCCTGATCGGCAAGGCCGCCACCATCACCGATGTCCGGGCCTACCTGGATACCGCACCCACCGGGGCCACCTTCATCGTCGACGTCAACATCAACGGCGTAACCGCCTTCACCACCCAGGCCAATCGCCCCACGATAGCTATCAGCGGTAACGCCAGCACGACGACACTGCCCGATGTGGTAGCACTGGCCGCCGGGGATCGCCTCACCATCGATGTCGACCAGATCGGCTCCACCGTCGCCGGTAGCGACCTCTACGTCACCATCACTATCAAGAGGGCGCACGTAGCATGAGCGGCATGATCGACGAGAGAGGCGAGACGATCCTATCAGCCAGGCTCACCTGGTCCATCACCACCACCGCCGGCGTGGATAACGCTCTGGCATCAGCGACCAGGGCCGCCGAGACGGGCAAGACCCACTACATCGTCGCCATCGCCGGCTCCTTCCGTGGCGCTGATCCCGCCCAGAAGGAGCTCCGCCTCAAGGACGGCAACCCCGTAGTCTTCGAGACCATGATCAATGGCCGGGCCGTGATCACCTTCCCCGTCCCCATTGCCCTCACCAAGGGCAACGCCGCCACCGTCGACCTGGAGGCCAGCGGCACGCCAGGCGTCACCGGCTGGGTCGCTATGGTCGGCTTCACAACTTAATTTAGGGCTTGCGTGGGGTGCTTGCACCTCCCCACCCCACGCAAGCCCCTACCACAGTAGGGGCTGGGGCAGGCCCAGCCCAAGAGGGGGAGGGTAAATATACACAGGCGAGGGCGTTTAAGAGGCTCTAGAGAGCCTCTTAGAGGGAGTAGGGGCGAGAGGTCCCCTCGCCCTATATTCCTCCTTCTCCCTTGAGGGAGAAGGAGGATAAAGGAGGATGAGGTAAAAATGGACCAGTACCAGGAGATCATCCAGCGGCAGCTCAATGAGGCATACCAGCGCCTTGCCTACCTCGAAGAGGAGATCAAGCGGCTGGACAAAATACTACGCCTGAAGGAGAGAGACAAGAGCAATGGCCACTCTAACAACCCTAAGAAGTGACCTCCGTATCGACCTAAAAGACCAGCTCTCTGAGCGCTGGAGCGATAGTGAGCTAGACCGCCACATCGCTAGGGCCGTCGCCGAGTACCAAGCCGCCTGTCCGCAAGTCAGCAGCGTCTCCAAGCCCGCTACCGCCAGCCGCTGGTACGACCTCTCCGCCGAGACGGGTTTCATCCATTGCGAATCAGTCGAGTATCCCATCGACGAGTACCCGCCAGAGTTCCGCAGCTTCCGTGAGTACAACAAGCAGGTCTATATCTGGGGCGATGCCCCCACCGTCGGCGAAAACATCAAGTTCCGCTACGCCAAGTCCCACGTCGTCGATGCCGCCGGCTCCACCATACCCACCATCCACGAACAGCTGCTCCTCTTGGGCGCCAGCGCTTACGCCACCCTGGAGTGGGCCAACTACGCCATCAACCGAGTGAACGCCTACGATGATACGCCAGGGCAATACCGAGAGTGGGGCAACGAACGCCTAGCCGAGTTCAAGGCCGAGCTCAAGCGCATCGCCGCCATCCGCGCTGGCGTCAGCCTCCCCATGCTCTCCTGGGAGCTGTCCGAATGACCAGAAAACAGCAGATCGCCCGCATGGTCGCCATGGGCGAGACCAATCACGCCATCGCCTATAAGCTAGGCATCAGCCGCCATACCGTCAAAAACCACCTCGACCAACTCCGCCTCGAGCTAGGCTCCTCAGGCCGTGCCATGATCGCCGCCTGGGCCGCCTTCCAGGGGCTGGTCAAAAGGGACGAGATATGCAAACGGTAAGCATCGGTGCCATCGTCGTCCACGACTGGCGCTTGCAGCTCCCTGGCAACGAGAACTACCAGTATCGTTCGCTCTCCGACATCACCCAGATCGTCATCCACCATTCCGCCGTGGATCACGACAACACCGCCTTAGAAATAGCCGACTACCATACCAGAGTCCTCGGCTGGCCCGGCATCGGCTACCACTTCCTGGTCCACCAGGACGGCGTCCAGGAATACGTCGGCGACGTCCTCACCATCCGTTATAACGTCGCCAGGCGCAATCAAAATATCATCGGCATCTGCCTGCCCGGTAACTTTATGGCGAAGCCCCCAGGAAGGGTGCAGCTGGAAGCCGCCAGAGACCTCATCGCCAACCTCCAGTACGCCCTGGGTTGGTTCGTCCCCGTCGCAGGCCACCGCGATACCACCGCACCAGGCTTCGAAACATCCTGCCCAGGCAATACCTATCCAAAGTGGCAGAGCTCACTGAAATGAGGACCCTTACTTCCACACTCCAAGACGCCCAGCAGAAGGGCAGCCGCAAGCCCTATATCCAATCTATCATCGCCGACCAGCCCATCGAGGTCCCCCGCTGGCCCTGGTCCAGCCTCTACACCGGCACTGAGGAGGATCGCTTCTTCGACGCCGTCCTCGATAGAGGAGCCACCGGCATCGTCCGCGCCCGTATGACTAGCCTCGGCGCCGTCTACTGGCAGCGCATAACCGACCCCACTCAGCCCACCCAGTGGTCCACCTGGTCCCAGATGTACCCCGATGCCACCATGAGCACCGTCAGCCAACTATCACTCTCCACCATCAGCGCCCATACCCGCATCTTCCTGGTCGACTACGACAAAATCCGTGTCTGGTGCCGCGATACGTCCGACTATGTCTCCTGGTCAACCCTGGAGGCCGTGAAGCCAGGCGTGGCCGGGAACGAAATCTGGGCCATAGGATCGCCCGATGGGGATTCTGACTATTGCGTCATGGCCATCTCGCCCACGGGCGCCGACCCCAACGACTACCTCGTCGTCTATAAGCGCAGCGCCGGCGTCTGGTCCGTGGACGCCACCGATACGACCTTGTGGTCCAACATCGACCAAATCCACGTCGTCAAGGACGGCACCACCCTGCTCATCGTCGTCTGCGGCACCGGCCCCTGCCATATGACCGCCTACTCCTATAATACCGTGGCCAAAACCTTCGGCACCGCCTATAGGCTCCTGGAGGCCGCCGCAGGCTCAGGCTTCGAGTACTATAACCCCACCATCGTCCCATCGATCAAGTTCGCCGCCCTGCCCCGCTTCGCCCACTTCTGGGCCGAGGTCTACGGCGGCACGCCAACCCATAGCCGCCTCAACTTCTCCATCTCCCCAGCCAGAACCGAACTGGCCGAGATCGTCCCCATCAACAACGCCAGCCAGTACGGCTTGCGCCTGCTCCAACTCGGCGGCTACTGGTACCTCATCGGCGCAAAGTCCGCCAAGCGTTGCCCCGTCTACTCAGGCGCCGCATCCGAAAAGGTGGACGTCTCCGCCGATCTCCTCGCCTACACCATGGTCGAGCGCGGAGACGCCAAGCCGCCTCGCCTGGGCCAGCCGCAAAGGCTAGTCCTGGAACTCAACAACGAGGACGGACGCTATGCCAACGTGGGGGTGAGCGGCACCTACCAGGCCGTCAAAGAGGGCAGCCAGATCGCCCTCAAACAGGGCTACGTCACCAGCGCAGGCAACGAGGCCGTCTGGGCCACGCCATTTTGGGTCGATCGGGTCTACTTCTGGCGCGATGAGAAGAAGGGCAGAAGGCTCATCGTCGAGGCCATCGACGCCCTCTCCTACCTCGATCGCCTGGCTGTCACCCACCAGATCACCTTCACCAATAGGGACCTGGAGTTTTTACTCAAATACATCCTCAACCGTGTCTGTGGCCGCCTGACCAACTCCACCCTCACCAACCTCGACCTAGTCATCCCCTCCTTCACCCTCCAGCCCGGCGAGAGCTACCTCACCGTCTTGCGCCGCATCCTGGACAAGGCCGGCATCGGCTTGCGCTTCCGTACCTACGAAAGCGCCACCTCCCCCACCGGCTTCGATAGCGTCGAGGCCGTATGCGTAGACCTGTCCTCAGCCACTAGCAGCTACACCTATGGCGGTAGCTCCCACCCCCTCGTCTCCTACCGCTTCGATAGCGTCGGCCAGAAACAAAACCACTACGAGGTCACCGGCCAGAATTGGGCCTTCGGTGAACGCTTCGATTGGACCCACCTGGAGCTGGTGCTCAAAGACCTCACCCTTAAGATCGAAGACCTCAGCCTGGATACCGAGGCCGAGTGCCTGGATAGAGCACTGTACGAGCAGCGAGAGGCGAAACGGGAGGGACAATCGGGCTGGCTAGGCGTCTATGCCAACGTCGGCCAGGAGGTGCTCGACGTCATCACCATCACCGAGTCCGCCGCCGGGTTAGCCTCGGCCACCAGGCGGGTCAGGCTCATCGAAACCATCTACGACACCAAGCGCAGCCTTTTCCAGCAGCGTATCGAGCTAATAGGAGTGGGTGTATGACCATAGAAGGACGACGCTCGTTCGATACCAGCGTCTTCGCCAGCTTCAGCCCAGGCGTTGAGGGCACGCCCCAACCCTCCATCGCCAGGGCCGAGCTGTATAGCTTCGATAGCACCAATTGGGTGGCCGAGGTGCGCCTGATGGGTAGTAGGCCCACCAGGATCGCCGGCGTGAAGGTGAACAAGGGGCTGGTCAGCGCCCAGGTAGCGGCGGCCACGATGTGCGCCGTGTTGTTTTTCGATCCCCAGAATCCCAACGATGCCTTAGTCATCGCTGTCTGGGGATAAGTCGTTATGGATGTCATGTCCGAACGCTTCGGGGCTAGAAAGGACTGTATAAAGGCCAGGATCCCCAGCCTTATACAAAATTTATACAGGGGCGTAGAGGCGAGGTCACCTCGCCCGTATCCCTCGCCCTTAAGGAGGTAAAAAGTGGAGATGCAAGAGTTCCTTGGTCTGGCCGGTGTGCCACTGATCATCGCCCTGGTCGAGCTGGTCAAGCGTGCCTTCCCCGGCTTGTCCAATCGCTATTATCCCTTGGTCAGCCTGGCATTAGGCGTAGCCCTGAATACAGCCATCGCCTACCACCTGGGCACCGATCGCCTAGAGGGAGCCTTCCTCGGCCTCATCACCGGGCTAGTCGCTAGTGGGCTCTACAGCGGCGGCAAAACAGTGGTGAACCGCTCGGACACCCCAGACGCAGAGAGACCCTAATAGTGCGGTGGAGACGATCTCCCCGATTGACTATCCATGATATAATGTCT
>SCLJ03000033.1_pt1 | contig 11725 bp, 8 predicted proteins | sample 7267891 | NCBI WGS metagenome assembly SCLJ03 (sample SAMN10721082, study PRJNA514188) | viral metagenome | isolation source: depth-stratified mine tailings core B | place: China: Fankou Pb/Zn Mine tailings
TTCAGTTCAAGCTGTGCGTTAGCCGTCTCGAACGATGTAAGACCAGTTCCCCTTCCAGGGCTCAAGCGCAGCATGCCGTCACCGGTGGTACCAATGCCCAACGTGTAGTCGTTGTCTGCATTCTGGCTCAGGAACAGGCGTCCGCCGGAAGTGGCGGCATCGGATGTAACCGAAAGACCCCAGGTGCTGAAATCCGGCTGGCGGATGTCCAGCACGGACTGCGACGGGGTAGCTGTGCGCACTCCGATCTTGTCCCCTGAAGCCGAAAGGACACCCACATTGTCCGCCGCACTCGCTTTCATGGCATACGGAACGCTGGCGATCTTCTGACGCGGAGACAGCTCGGGATCGGCGCCAACCTGAACCCCCAGATACCGGTCAGCCCCGCTGAAAATGCTTGCCCCGATTGGGTTCACGCTCCCCAGCAGCACATGGAACGCGCTGCCCGTTACCTGCAGAGCGTCGTAGGTTTCCGTCCACAGGGCCGTCCCGCCGGTGGGGACATCGTAGATTGAGAAGATAACCTTATACTTTGCGTCCGGCACTGAGGCGCCGGATGGCTGGAACAGCTTGCCCTGGTAATTGATGAGCGACGGCACGCCCTGGGCGGATGCAGCGCTGGTACAAACGAACAGCGCCAGAGTTACAAACAGCAAAACACGCTTACTCATGTTGAGAAACCCTCCTTCTTCGCTCGTTGGCGGACCAACAGGATTGCCACGGCCTGCGCTCGTTCCTCGCTCCAGCCTCGCAATGACGGGATCCGGATTCGGCGGCCTCATCTGCTCCCGCCGTCTGCTCACCGGACCCTCACAATGTAGACCAGGCCGACGTATGAGGGCACAGTGCTGAACGGCTGCCCGCCCCCCGTGTTCTGGAGGGTGATGCCAGTCGTCTTGGTATCGGTGTACAAGTTGGGGTACCCAGCATCAACTGACACAGGGTTGAATCCTGTTCCCGAGAAGTTGTGATTGTTCATTACATGTGCACCTGTAAAATGGCTGTGCCCAGGATCATTAACTCCGTGCGAATGCGCTGGCATCTGAGCTACCGAGAGCGTCTGGCTGTCCGCCCCGCCCGTTGGAGCTCCGGCGCGCACGTTGCCGGTAGCGCCGCGGATGAAACGGTTCACAAGGTTTGGCGTCGCCACGCCGTTCAGCGGGCTCGCGGAGTCATTCACCGCTGATCCATCACAGAGCGCCCAGCCGTCCGGGATCTGCGATGAGTCACCCCACCAGGAGATCACGGCGCCCACAGGAACCGTGCCCACGGCCACCGTTTCGGCCACCTGTGCGTAAGGCACGCTGGCGATTCGCTGGCGGGGGGCGAGCTCGGCGTCGGTGCCCACCTTCACCCCCAGATACCGCTCCCCGCCGGAGAACACAGAAGGATTGATGGGGTTTACACTACCAAGAAGAGCGTGGAACATGCTGCCCTTGACGGGAAGGGCGCTATAGCTCTCCGTCCAGAGCGCTGTGCCACCGATGGCTGCATCGTAGATGGAGAACGTCACGGCGTACGTGCCGTCCGGAATGGGCGCCCCGCTTGGCTGGAACAGCTTGCCCTGGTAGTTGATGAGTCCCGGAACATCCGCCCGGGCCTCGCCGGGGGCCAGTATGCTTTCCCCCAGCCCCACCGCGAGCGCAGCCGCGCCCGCCGTTAGAAAATCACGTCTGCTGAACATATAGGCCTCCACCTCTCCTTGAGTAAATGGGTACGCGTCACGCCTTGATGATGAAGTTGACAACCAGATAGGGCTGAAGATTGTTGTGCGGCTGACTGTCCCCAGCGGATTGAACCGTGATACCCGTTCCGGACGGCACGGTCCCGAATTGGGCTCTCGTGCCACCGCCAGGATCGTCTGCAACCAGAGGATTCATGCCGGTGCCACTGAAGTTCTTGTTCAGATTTGTCCACGGCCTATACTGATGGTTGTGTCCTGGGTCTGTTATCCCGTGGCCATGGGCAGGCATCTCGGCCGTACTCAGCCCGTGTGCTTTCTCCCCGCCGGTCAGCGCCAAACCCGCAAACTCGCCCTGCCCGGCATCCAACCCAACGGGCATGCGGCCCTTTAGGTTGGGTAGGTTGAACGACGTACTGCCGTCCCCTGCTCCGTAGGCGGCACCCAGTGCGGCGAAGAGGTTTGCGTAAGTGGAACGTGAGACCGCGGAACCGTCACAAAGCAGCCACCCGGGTGGTGGCGCGGCGCCTGCAAACGGCATAATCGCTCCGGTCGGCACCCCATTAACGGCCGATTCGGCCATTTGGGCGTAAGGCACGCTGGCGATCCTCTGTCGGGGGGTGAGCTCGGCGTCGGTTCCCACCTTCACCCCCAGATACCGCTCCCCGCCGGAGAACACAGAAGGATTGATGGGGTTCACACTGCCAAGAAGAGCGTGGAACATGCTGCCCTTCACGGGAAGGGCGCTGTAGCTCTCCGTCCAGAGGGCTGTGCCACCGACCGGAGCATCGTAGATGGCGAAGGTCACGGCGTACGTGCCGTCAGGAATGGGGGCGCCGCTCGGCTGGTAGAGCTTTCCCTGGTAGTTGATCAGCCCCGGAACATCTGCCCGGGCCTCGCTGGAGGCCAAAATGCTTTCCGCTAAACCGACCGCCAGCGCGGCGGCCCCTGCCGTCAGAACGTCACGACGTGTAACCACTTGAGCTTGCTTCCCTCCTTTGCCCCGCTTAGCTGCTTTTCACGCGGGACTCAAACAAAAAGACGCCCTGCCAGTGCGCGCATGGCTAGCGCGCCTTAGCAGGACGCCTGTGAATTCTATCTGAGCTGTTCTGAAAAACTCGATGAAAAACACTGTCTTTCGCTTCCCCAAAAGACCACGTGTGTTCAGCCGATGTTCTGGCCTACGTGGGATCCAACAATTCGCCTTTCAGGGTATCAGACCATGCAAGAATTGCGCAAGTACTTTTTTACAGGGTTTGACTGAGGCAGGGGAGAAACAAACAAGCAGCAGCGGCGGGCTGCTGGCCCGCCGCTGCAGTAGCCGGCTTGCTCATTTGGTCTTGGCTGAGGCTTCGGGACGAAGGACGATCACGGAAGTCAGTCCTGCGCCCACGTTCACGGGCTCAGTCGTCGATCCGGATTTCAAGGAGGCAAATGATCCGAGCCCACGGTTGATGTCCCACAAAGCAATCCGTGCTCCCCTGTCCGGCGGGAAGCCCAGAGCCGATAGCTCCAGCGGGACGGTCACGGTTTGCCGGGTGTCCGAGAAGTTCTGGATGGTTATGTACCCTGTGCCGTCTTTCCCCCGATAGTAGAGGAACGGCCCCGGTTTTCCATCCGTTGTCGTGCCCTTCACCAGCTGGGACATCCCTATGGCATAGGCCAGCTTGTAGTGCCGCTGGTAGATATCAATGAGCTCTTCGCGGACTTCTGGCGACAGCGACGTGTTGGTAGGCAGCAAAGAAGGAAATGATGAATACGGACCGGATATCACCCCGTAAGCGAGAGCTTCTGAGAGCGATTTCTCAAGCTTTGGAACCGTGTCCTGCAGATTGGTCCAGAATTGGACGGGTATGCCGGTCAGCGCGCCATAGGTGTGTCCCATCAGCCAGATGGGGGCGTCTGTGTCGAACGTCATCCAGTCCGCATACTTTCCCACGAGGCAAGACGGCTGAGGGGCGTTGATATTGAAGAACATCCCGCGCTTACGCGTTTGCTTTGCCACCGCGCTGAGATATTCGTAGTACGCCCGCTGCATAAGGTAGAACGCCATGGCGTCCACGGGATGAGCCCAGTCCGATCCCGCACTCGAGAGATACAGGTCTATATAGAAGGCGCCGTAGGGCTGCTTGAAGAGGTCTTTGAGCGCTGCAAACCGGTCGCGCCCAAACGGAAAATGAGGGCTCGGATTTGCGAACTTGCCCTGCCAGCACCACTCCGTGTTGCCATTCTTGTCCTTTATCAGGGAACTCTCGTATCGTTCCACGATCCACTGCGGCTCCCAGGGAGGAACGGGTGATTTTGACAAATCGCTGGCCATTCCGATCGTCCCGTCCTGAGCGAAGTAGTACACGCCGTGCTTCCGCGCCCACTTTACCTCGTCCAAGGTTACTCCGTCAGGGTCGGAATAGGTGATGGAATCACCGCTGGTGTACTTAATGCCAAGGCGTTTGAAGATCGGCAGGTAATCATCGGTTGCGCGTACAAGGGCAACGATCCCGGGGCCTGCTTTGGCGGGCCGTCCATCTCGCAAATCCGGTGCGGTCTGCATATATGCCGCGTAGAGCTTATCCCACGTGGGATGCGAGGAGTAGGCGATATAGAGATCATACGGCCACGGGCCGGTACCATCGCCCGGGTTGAATCCCTTGTCCTCAGTGCCCTTTCCCGCCGGCAGGAAGAAGGTATGCTGCAGCCGCAAATGCTCGTGATTGCCATCGAACCCGATCGGTGACCTTGGATCGCACCACGCCACGAGTCCGCCTGTCTTATCGTTATAGAGGGAGACGATGGGCAGATACAGGGTGGAGCACATCGAGTCTTTGGCACTCAGCGGATTGCATAGCTCCGCCGTCCCCCAGCAGTCGAAGACTGTCCCGCGGTTGGGGAAGCCGTAGAGGCCCTTTTGCGCGTTGAGGTCTTTCTCCGCTTTCCACGAGGCCCCCGATATTCCTTTGTCCCCGAACGCGAACTCCACGTACGGGGCTTTGGTGAAATCGAACTCTATCGCGCGGTCCACCGTGTACTTCGGGATGAGCTGGAGGGCAATACAGGCGTGGGCTTTGGCGCTGGACCTGTTCACGGCGATCAGATGGATCTTTGTGGCCCCCAAGGACGGAAGCGGAGTGTATTCCAACACGGTGTCGATGGCGGGGGTGTCCAGTGCCCAAACTTCGCGGACCTTACCAGCTTTGATTGTCCGCGACTGTAGCCTCGCAGGGACGGATGTGCCGTCGTCCATCACCCGGACTACGGCAAGCTCTGCCTGCTCTGCGCCTCCTGTTTTCAAGATCGCGCCCTGGTTGGCGGGAAAGGTCCAATCCAGCGATGCAGCACCCACGGGGCGGACAGTGATGAGAAGCAGAAATGTCAGTGCGGCTGCGGTGAGTTTCATCTGTCCCCCCGTTTGTCTATGGCGATCATCTTGATAAAGTGCGCCTCCAGCCACCGCGTTTGAAGCTCGGCGGTGCCGTGCGGATAGTGCTTGAGGATGAAGCGTGCCTGTTCAATCGCCTTTTTCATCTCGGCCGGGTCCATCCAGAAGGACGGGTTCTGGCAGTGTGCCGTAAGCGCCTGCATCATCACGCCCTGAGTGGCTGAACAGGTAGGAAAGTGGGCGAATGCGTAGTTGGCGGCCTCGTCGGCGCCCGGGACGTCTTTCAGAAAACCGCACGCCCGCACCCAGTAGAGCAGGGCAAGGTGCAGGTTTCCGGACTCGTCCGGGCCTTTCATTGACATAGCTGCTAGGCGGCAAAGGTCTCTGTTGAGCATCCAATCTTTCAGAGGAGATTCCGCATATCCTTGCGCGTTGATCAGCGCTTGAGTCGTGTAGGAATCCTGGGGATAGGCTATGGCCATAGCCTGGGCTTGGGCAATCGCTCCCTTGTAGTCCTTCGCGGCCGCCAACATCTGGTACTGAGCGAATGCCGCCGCTGCTGGGTCAGGGGTGTCGGGGAGGGCGGTCAGGCGGCGCTGGGTGCCGTCAGCAAGGCCATGGAACGCGGAAGCGGCTCGGAGCACCGGGATGAGCGCTTCCGCATTGGAGCGAAATCCCGGCTCGTTCGAGCACTCGGCGAACATCCGGTCCACCAGGTTGCTCGCAGCCGTCTGATCCCCTGCGGATACGGCGCATTGTACCAGGCCCAGATACCACGAGCTCCGATTGGGGCTGCCGGTCAGCACTTTGAGCATAACGCTATAAGCCTGACATTTCAGCTCCGGCCGCTTCAGCTTATCGCTTTGCGCAATCAGATCCATCGCAGCCTGATAGGTGACGGCCGGATCGGCCTCGGGAAGCTGGCTCAGCAGTTGCTGATCTGTCTTGCAGGCGGCTTCCGGGTCGTTCAGCTTGTTGATCTGGAGAACCGCGGTTGCCCGGAGCGCCCGGGCGGCGTACACTCCTCCCGGCAAGCGCTTGAGTATGGTCTGGTAGTACGTGAGCGCCTTCGGGATGTTGCCCGCAGCCTCGGCTGCCTGGGCTGCGGCCGTGAGCGCATCTCCGCTGGATAAGGGCGGCCCGGCAATCGAGGGCGCCGCCACAGAGCAATAGAGTATGGTTGCTATCAGGATGGGTGCGAGCCTCAAGTGTGATCCTCTTTTCAAAACCCCTTCAGCCAGGGAACTTTCCCCATTCCGCCGTATTAGGAGCGGCGTGCCTCGAGTGTAGCCGGAACGTTTCCGTGCGTCAACCAGCGTGGAAACTGCGAGCAGGTAGTTCCAGTAGCTGCCGATAGTGCGCTTCCGGACTGATCCCGTCTGCTGCGCTGCACAGGCCGATCCCTTTTCGCGGGCGGACGGGCACGCGGAGCAGGATGGGTCAGGCTTTGCGCTTGCGCGCGGCAGCCTTTTCAATGCGGGTGAGGATCGGCAGGGTGTCCTGGTTGTTTTTCAAGGATATCCCCACGCACAGCGCGTCGATCATTGCGAGCTGGGCAAGCCTGGCGGCGATGGCGTCGTGAATCCAGCGCGCGCTTACGGTAGACGCCACAAGGCGGATATTCGACACTCTGGCAAGTGACGACTTGGGAAAGTTGGTGATGCAGATCACGGTGGCGCCGGCATCTCTGGCGAGCGCCGCACAGTCCAGAACATCCCGCGTCTCTCCGGAGTATGAAACGGCTATCCCCACGTTTCCAGGCCCAAGCAGGCCTGCGTTGATGGCCTGCATGTGGCTGTCCACACTCATGCGGCTGCGGATGCCGGACCTGAGCAGGCGGTAATACACCTCCATCGCCACCGACAAAGACGCTCCGCTCCCAAACACGGCGACCTCCCCGGCCGCCAGCAGCGCATCGATAGCCCGTCCCAGCTCGGCGGTATCCATGGTGTGCATGGTATTCGCGATGGCCTGCATGTCGAAGGTGAGAACTTTGCGGGTCAGCACATCAAGAGAATCGTCCTCGGCAACGTCGCTATGCTCTTCGGGCAGGGCTTTGCGATTGGCGCCCATTTCCTCAACCAGCCCCAGCTTGAAGTCCTGGTATCCTTCGAATCCAAGGGAGCGGGAGAACCGCAGAACCGTTGTCTGACTAACGCCGCTCAACTCGGCCACGCGCGTTATGGATGCGCCCTTCGCGATATCCGGGTTGCTTCGGATCATATCCGCCACGCGGCGCTCCGCTTCGTTCAAGGACGGGTAGATGGCCGAAATGCGTTCAAGCGTGGGCGCCGCCGGGTTGTTCATCGTGACACTGTTATCTATAGCGCTCAAAGCGTATTCACCTCTTGTGCAGTCCCTCCAGCTCTCCGCACCCGCATTTGGGTCCAACCCAGGACAGCCGGCGGGGGGCGGGACAGCCTGTTGTTCAACCGGCGCGCTGCGGGACATAACAGACCGCGCGAACGGCCTCCTTGATCTTTTCCTTGCCCGGGACGTAGACCTCCTCAAGCCGAGGCGAAAACGGCGCCGGCGTGTCCGGCGCACAGACCCTCGTGACAGGAGCGTCCAGGTAATCGAAGATATCATCCGTGGTGCGCGCCGCGATCTCAGCACCCCAGCCGCCCGTGAACGTGTCCTCATGCACCACAACCAGGCGTCCGGTCTTCTTCACAGAGGCATATAACGTTTCATAGTCAAAGGGCGCAAGCCAGCGAGGATCGATCACCTCGGCTTCTATGCCCTCTTCCTGCTCAAGCTCTTTAGCGGCAGCTTCAGATTCATACACCATCTTCAGGTTGGCCAGTATAGTCACGTGCCGGCCTTCGCGCACGATGCGAGCGACCCCCTCGGGAATAGTGTAGTCCTCATCGGGTATCTCCGACGACGCATCGAGCGCACCACCCACCTGCCGAATGCCCTTGGCCCCGTAGAGCTTCTTATGCTCGAATACAAGCACAGGGTTATCGTCCCGGACGGCCGTCTTCAGAATGCCCTTTGCATCGTAGGCGTTGGATGGGCAAGCGATCTTCCACCCAGGGCAATGGAAGAAATACGATTCCACAGACTGCGCGTGCTGGGCTCCTCTCGCCGTGACCCCAACCGGAGCCCTCATAACCATCGGGACCTTGAAGCCGCCGCCAGACATGTAGCGTATCTTCGGAGCTTCATTGATCATCTGATCCATACAGCAGAACAGAAAGTCGCCGTACTGGACATCGGCGATGGGCCGCATTCCCATCATCGCGGCGCCAATGGCGACGCCCGCCAGTCCGGCCTCGGAGATCGGCGTGTCCAGTATCCGCTCGTGCCCGAATATGTCGGACAGTCCGAGGGTTACGGTAAACGCGCCCCCGAATCCCATACTGACGCCGATGTCCTCTCCGATGCAGAATACGGACTCGTCGCGCTCCATCTCCTCCTTGATTGCTTCCCTCAAGGCTTCGGCATAGGTTAGTTTTCGTGGCATACTACTCGGCCTTTCCCATCTCAAGCCCACAAATCCGTGAAGCACTCGCGAGGATCCGGAAGCTCACTCGCCATGGCGAAGGCGGTCGCATCTTCTATCTCCGCCTCCACTTCCAGTCGAATCCGGTCAATATCCGCGGGGCTGAGGAGACCCCTCTTCTGTAAATCCTTCTCGGCAATCTTGATTGGGTCGCGCGCAAACCACTCCTGTTCTTCCGCCTTGTCCCGGTAGGCGTTGGGGTCGGAGCGTGAGTGTCCGCGTATCCGGTACGTCTTACACTCGATCAAAGTGGGACCACCCCCGGCCCGCGCCCGCGCTACTGCCTGCTGGGTGCAGTTGTAGACGGCGGCCACGTCGTTCCCATCGACGATTGCAGATGGCATCCCGTAGCTTGAGGCGCGATCGGCGATATCCTCCAGCTTGCAAACCATTGAGACGCGGGTGGAAGCGCCATACAGGTTGTTTTCGCACACGAACAGCACGGGAAGATCCCAAATAGCGGCCATGTTCAGGGCTTCGTGGAAATCCCCCTTGTTCGTCGCGCCATCTCCGAAAAACGATGCCGCTACCCGGCCGCTCTTCTGGAACTTGAAGGCCAGGGCGCATCCTGTGGCGATCGGAATGCCACCGGCGACGATGGCAATAGCCGGCAGCATGCCCACCGACGCATCCCCGACGTGCATGGAGCCACCCTTGCCGTGGCAGCAGCCGGCTGCCTTGCCATAGAGCTCGGCCATTATAGCCCTTACGGGTACCCCCTTGGCTATCGCATGGCCATGTGGCCGGTGGGTGGACGCTATGACATCATCGTCCCTCAGTCCGGAGCATACTCCAACAGCCACAGCCTCCTGCCCCTGGTAGAGGTGCACCGTTCCCGGAAGCGTTCCTTCAAGGAAGCGCATGTGAATGGTGTCCTCAAAGCGGCGGATCAGGACCATCTTCCTGTACATGTCCAGCAGCAATTCGCCGGACGGGCCTGCCAGACTGGGCGCAGCCTCCGGTCTCTTCACATCCAACTAGCTCTGACCTCCTGTAAGCATCCGGCGCACAAGCGCCACCGCCTCGTTGGCATCTCCCCGCGACACAACGTCATCGATAGTCGCGAGTCCGGCGTTATCTACGGCCTGGGACAGCGCTCTCATCCAGGCAAAGCAGTTTTGGGCAACGGGGATCTTCTCTTCACGATAAGGGAAAATGTCCAGGGTCAGCCATCCTTGATACTGAAGCTTCTTAAGCCAGTAGAAGAACTCCAGCGTCTCCGGGATGTGGACGGCGGCGACCATCATGTCGTCGTCCCACAGGCGGTAATTGTCGTTCATGTGGATGTAGTCCAGTATCCCAAACCCGGACAGAAGGGCCGCGGCCTCGGCGATGTTCTCCCCGGCCGCCATAGCGTGCCCGATATCCATCAGGGCGCCCGTGCTGGCGACCCCCTGAAGGAGCAACACGGTCTTCGCCGCGCTTGAAACGTAACAGTGAGTGCGGGGTTCTTTCAGTTTGTACTCCACCAGAAGCTTTACGTCGCTCCGGTGGGCCGCGCACTCCGCGACTCCCTCCCGCAGCCAATCCCAGGCCTTTGTGTAATCAGCCTGCAACGGGTAGTCAAAGCCGTCTTGGCCTGGCCATACATCAACGTAGCCGCACCCCACAGCGGCAGCCCAATCCATGGACTTCTTGATCTCGGCGACGGCTTGTACGCGTATCTGAGGGTCAACGGAAGCCAGACTTCCCTTGCCCCACTTGGCCTGGGTCCACAGGTCCGGAACCACCATACAGATCTGCAGCTTGCGGTCCTGGAACGTCTGACGCAGTTGATCGATGTTATCATCGTTCACGTGCCAGTTCCCGACCAGCTCCAAGCCATCAAGCCCCTCGACTTGTGCCGCCATATCCAGCATCTCTTCGATGCTGCTTCCTCCATGTCCGTAGCCGGACAGGCAGTACCGGTCGGCGCACGAACCAAATGTCGGGAGACACGCTCCCAGCTTCCAACTATCCAGCATTTCCTATCCTCCTTTTTGCTCGACATATCCATTCAGGTCGCATGATTCCTGCGCTCTACCGATCATCGCAGCGTCTCATGAACAGAGCGGGTTAGCTCGATATATCCATTCAGGGCGCATGATTCGTGCGCTCCACCGGTCATCGCAGCGTCTCATGAACAGAGCGGGTTAACTCGATACATCCGCTACCAACGCACGATTCGTACGCTCTACCGGTCACTGTTGGTGGTGCAGGCCGCAGTACCGGCCGTATGCATCGTCCCACCCGCCGGCGCCGGTCGGCGGGTACTCAACCAGATCGCTCGACGCCCTCAAGAGGTCCCGCCCCTCTGATACAGAGCCAACAACCCCGGCGCCGATCATCTGAAGCACGATGTTGCCGAGTGCCGTGGCCTCTACCGGGCCGGCTACGACGGGCAGCCGGGTGGCCGAGGCGGTCAGACGGCACAAAAGAGCGTTGCGGGCGCCGCCGCCCACCAAGTGCAGAATATCAGGCTTCCTGCCGGTTACTCTTTCCAGGCGGTCGAGGACATTCCTGTATTTCATCGCGAGGCTCTCGAGTACGATCCGAATCATTCCCCCCGTGTCCGCCGGTGCGGGCTGACCGGTGCTTTCCAGGTAACTCAGCAGCGCCTGCAGCATATCGGGCGGATTGGCGAACACCGCCGAATCCGGATCAATGAACGCCGCGAACGGCACAGCCGCCTCGGCAGCGCGAACCATATCATCCCAAGACAAGCAGTTTCCGCTGCGTTCCCACTCATCCCGGCACTGCTGCAGTATCCAGAGGCCGGTAATATTGCAGCGCGTCATATACTTCCCTCCGGCTGTCGCCGCGCTTGTGATCCCGGCCTCGTAGGCCTCGAGGGGAGTCGCGGGCTGCCCGCCTTCCAGCCCCAGAACCGACCACGTTCCGCAGCTCAGGTATGCCCAGTTTGTCTCATGGCTGGCCGGGACCCCGATGACCGCACTCGCGGAATCGTGCGTTGCGCAGGCAAACACCGGGACTTCACCCAGCCCGGTTTCCTCCCGGACACATGGGAGTAATGGGCCAATGGTGGAGCCCGGCTGCACGACCGGAGGGATAAGGCCCACCGGAATGCCCAGGGTGGACAAAAACCCGGCGGCCGGCGCATCGTCCCGGAAATCCCAAATCCCGCTCGCGCTCACATTAGAATGCTCGTCACAGTTCTCGC
>SCLJ03000036.1_pt1 | contig 11632 bp, 11 predicted proteins | sample 7267891 | NCBI WGS metagenome assembly SCLJ03 (sample SAMN10721082, study PRJNA514188) | viral metagenome | isolation source: depth-stratified mine tailings core B | place: China: Fankou Pb/Zn Mine tailings
CTTCGGGTGGACCCCCGGCGACGTCCGCCGGCTGACCCCCGGGGAGCTCGCCGGCGTCCTCGAGGAGCTTGCCTGGCAGGAGCGGATCGAGGAGTACCGGGAGACCTACCGGTTCGCGTTCCTGGCCTCCGTCATGGCGAACCTGCAGCGCGGGCGCCGGGGTAAGAAGATCACTCCCGAGGACTTCATCGGAAAGCCACCGCGGAGGCCCCCGCCGGCGCCCGGGGGCGACCTCGCGGGGCTGGTCGAGGAGGCGAAGGCGAAGGGCCTCAAGGGGCCATGGAAGTAGAGGAGGCCAGGTCGAGGACCTGGCCTCCTGTTGCAAGGTGTCAGGGCGATGTCTTTTCCTTCGGCTTGGTCCAGAAAAACCGCCAGGTGCCGTCTTCTGCTTTTGCGAGGTGGTCAATATCCTTGATCACCTGGTCGCCGACGATGGGCGCGCGAATGGTTATGGTTACCGGAATCGCGGCGACCTTCTTGTAGGTTCTTACGAACACGCCACTACTAAAGGTCCATGATTCAAGGATCTCCGGCTTGCCGACCTCGAAGCTGACGATAGTTGCTGTTTCAAGGAGTTTCTTCTTAGAGTTCATGAAGTCTTCCCTATTTACGCGCTCCTGGAGATCCGGGTGTAGGTATTCGTACATCTTGTCGAGCTGACCGAAAGATTCAAGCTCCAGAATCCTTTTCATGGTGTTCTCCGGTGACGTTCGCTTCGGGTCAGAGGTTGATTTTTGGCTGCAGGAGCTCAGGAGAACAGCAATTAAGGCCAAAGCTGCAGGGATAGCCAATGCCTTATTTCTGATAATCTCTCTGCTTCTCACGGTTACCCCCCTCAACTTGGAAGTTATGCCCACATCAGTATATCACGGCTGTAATAAGGAGGGGACCCCATGCAGGTCGGTGAGCTTTGGGTCAAGCTGGGCCTGGACCGGGCCCAGTACGACAAGGGCCTCGCCGGGGCGCGCCAGGACGCTCAGGGGTTCGGTGCCACCCTGAAGGACATCCTCAAGCAGGGCGCGAGCTTCGCCCTCGGCGTTGGGCTGTTCGAGGGCATCAGGGCCGGTCTCAGGGGAGCGATTCAGGCTGGGATTGGCTTCAACGCACAGCTCGAGCAGTCCCGGATCGCGTTCGAGACGATGCTCGGGTCGGGCACGAAGGCCCAGACGTTTCTCGGGGAGCTCGCGCGGTTCGCGGCCCGGACGCCGTTCCAGTTTCCCGAGCTGGTCGACGCCACCAAGCGCCTGCTGGCCTTCGGGTTTACCGCTGATAGCGTGATCCCGACCCTTACCGCGGTCGGGGACGCCGCGGCGGGGCTCGGGATGTCCGGCGAGGGCGTCAACCGGATCATCCTTGCGCTCGGCCAGATGAAGGCGAAAGCCAAGGTCTCCGGGGAGGAAATGCGGCAGCTCACCGAGGCCGGCATCCCAGCCTGGGACATGCTCGCCAAGGCCATGGGGAAGAGCACCGCCGAGGTCATGAAGCTCTCCGAGAACGGGCTCATCCCCGCCGACCAGGCGCTGAAGGTCCTCATCTCTGGCATGGAGGAACGCTTCCCGGCCATGATGGACAAGCAATCCCGGTCGATGCTGGGGTTGCTTTCGACCCTCAAGGACACGGTGCAGATGGTGCTCGGGGACGTCCTGGAGGGAGGGTTCAACAGGATCAAGGCGGGGATCGAGAGCGTGCTGCCCGCCCTCGGCCAGTTCCAGCGCATCCTCCAGGTCGCCGGCCTGGGGGCGGCGTTGAAGAGCCTGATCCCTGCCGGGGTGAGGGAGGAGGTGCTGGGATTCTTTAAGGCGCTCCGTCCAACGCTCGAAAACCTCAAGGCCACGTGGGCAGGACTCAAGCCGATAGCGGCAGACCTATGGGGAGCGATCAAGTCAGGCTTCGCGGCCCTCAGGCCGATATTGCCTCCCATCCTGAACAGCCTTACTGCTCTGACGCGAAACATCGTCGAACATTGGCCAGAGCTCCGGCCGATCATGGTGGGCTTGACTGCCGCCTTCCTCAGCTTCAAGACAGCAAGCGCGAGCATCGGGATGGTCAACTTTGCGCTCAAGGATTTTCACAAGGGAATGCAGCTCGTCCCTACCGCGACGGGTTTGGTCTCGAGGTTTGGGACGGCATTCATGGAGCTCCGCACGGCCCCCAGTCTTCTGACGGGGCTCAAAGGGGCTTTTATGGCCGTAGTCGGGGTCAACCCCTTGCTCCTGGCGATCACCGTAGCAATCGGACTCATAGCAGCCGGGGCCTACCTGGTATACAAGAACTGGGACAAGATCTCGGCGTGGATCGGGGGTGTCTGGGAAAACGTCAAGACCATAACGGTCAGCGCCTGGGATACCCTCAAGGGGTTTCTTTCCGCTAACTGGCCGTATATCGCGAGCCTCATCATGGGTCCCCTGGGTCCAGTCGTAGTATATGTCGCGAAGCACTGGGACGCCATCAAGTCCAAGACCGTGGAGCTCTTCAACGGCGTGAAGGGTTTCCTGACAGCCAACTGGCCCTATATTGTCTCGCTGATTGCCGGCCCTCTGGGGCCCGTAGTCGTCTACGTGGTGAAGCATTGGGAATCGATTAAGGGTGTTTTCCTTGACAGCGCCGGGAGGATCAAGGAATTCCTCACTGCCAAGTGGTCCCAGATTGTCTCCGTCACGCGGAGGGCTGTCGACGATGTTGCGGCCTTCTTTGCGGAGCTTCCGAATCGCATCCTCGCGGCCATCGTCAGCCTCCCCGGGAGGCTGTACAACACCGCCCTCGACCTGGGCCGCAGCCTGGTCGCCGGGTGGCGCCGGGGAACCGAGGAGGGCTCCCCCAACGCCATCGAGCGGGCCCTGACGCGAATGGCCAACACGACCGGGTTGGAGCTCGACCGCATGGAGTCCCGGATGATCAGCGCGGCCGGCGGGGTGGGCGCCGCGGCCCGGCAGCTCGCCGGGAACATCGGCCAGGCCGTCGCCGAGATCCCGCGCTACATGAAGGCCGCCGTGGACCAGGCGCTCTCGACCGTCGAGTTCGGGACCTCCCAGCTCGACAAGCTGTTCGCCCTGTGGCAGCTCTCGACGAAGGCCACCGCCGAGAGCACCGCCTACCTCACCAAGGAGCTCGAGAACAACAAGGCGAAGCTGGAGCTCCTCAACGCCGAGATCCCAAAGCTCGAGGGGCAGCTCGCGCTGCTCAAGAAGGCCAAGGGAGAGAACGCCGAAGAAACGCGCAACCTCACCCTGAAGCTGATGGACCTCAGGATTGAGCAGCAGGGGCTCGTCAACGACATCGACAAGACCACGGAGGCTTTGAAGAAGCAGCACTACTACTTCGCCGAGAACGGCAAGGTGCTCTACAAGTGGACGAACGAAAAGGGCGAGCGCATCGTCGAGCCCGTGCCGAAACCGCCGAAGCTGAGCGCGGCGGATGAAGAGGCCATCAAGGCCCTCGCGAAAAAACACGACGTCGATCTGACCGTCGCCAAGGCGATGTGGCAGGTAAACCAGGATTACCTCAAGGATTTCTACACCGAGAACCCCGACATCCCGCACGACATCCCGCCGATCTACCACTCCGGCGGTGTTTTCCGAGCCCCCGCCGGCCGGCGCGAGGGCCTGGCCCTGCTCCGGGACCGCGAGCTCGTCATCCCCCCTGAGCTCTACGATCACGCCGGCGGCCGCCAGGTGCCCTCAATCACGATCAACGTGACCGGCAACTACATCCTGAGCGAGAACGACCTCCTCAAGCTCGTGAACCAGAAGCTCGGGCCGGCCCTGGTGCGGGCCCTCAGGCTGAAGGGGGTGCCGGTGTAGGATGCAGCTCCTGATCGGCGGCACGGACCGGACCGGCCTGCTTCAGCGTGGCACCCTCTCCGTGGACGACTCGATCGGGGAGCGTAGCACCTGCAGCTTCCGGCTGGTCGATCCCGCGGGCGCCCTGCACTTCTCCCCCGGCCAGGCCGTCGAGGTGAACCATGGCGGGATGAAGGCCTTCGCCGGAACCATCGACAAGGTGACGGAGGTCCGGCCCCTGGGCACCTCGGCGCTGGGGCACGACGTCCAGTGCGTCGATTGGCACGGGATCCCCGACCGGCGGATCGTGGCGGAGACGTACCAGAACGTCCTGGCCGGGAACGTGGTGCGGGATCTGATCACGAAGTACCTCGGGGTGGAGGGGATCGCCGAGGGGACGCCCGCTACCATCCAGGACGGCCCGAACGTGGTCGAGGCCGTCTTCAACTACGTTCCGGCGACCCAGTGCCTGGACGGCCTGGCCGAGCGAGCCGGGTTCGCCTGGTGGATCGACGCCGACAGAAAGCTGCACTTCGTGGCCCGGGAGACCTACGCCGCTCCGTGGCAGGTGACCGACACCTCCCCCATCCGCGGGGCGCAGCTCTCCACCGACCGCGAGCGGTACCGGAACCGCCAGTTCATCCGCGCCGGCAAGGACCTCACCGACCCGCAGGTGGAGTCGTTCAAGGGGGACGGCTCTACCAGGACTTTCACGGTGGGCTTCCCGATCGGCAAGGTCCCCACGGTCAAGGTCAACAGCATCACGAAAACCGTCGGGATCAAGGGCATCGACACGGGCAAGGACTGGTACTGGAACAAGGGGGACGCCGTCATCACCCAGGACGACGCGGCGGCACCCCTGGGCGCCACGGACGTCCTCGAGGTGACGTATCAGGGCTTCTTCGACATCGTGGTGCTCGCCGACGATTACGCCGCGGTGGTGGAGCGCCAGAACGTCGAAGGCGGTACGGGTTACTACGAGGCCGCCGAGGACGAGGCTGAGCTCTCGAGCCTCGACGCGACAATCCAGTCGGCCAACGCGAAACTGCGGCGCCACGCCAAACTGAAGGAGACCCTCACCTTCGAGACGGATCAGGGGGGCCTTCAGCCCGGGCAGATCCTCACCGTGACCCTCGCGGCCCACGGCTTGGCCGGGGTCGAGTTCCTCATCGAGCAGGTGGGGGTCGAGGACGCGGGGGCCGACGCGGCCTCCCCGTTCCGGTACCGGGTCGCGGCGCTGTCCGGGGAGTCGGTGGGAGGCTGGACCCGGACGTTCCACGACATGGCCACGCGGGGGCGAGCGTTCGTCATCAGGGAGAACATCCGGGAGGAGCAGGTGCTGGTCCGGCTGGTCCAGAGCTCGGAGGGCTGGCAGTGGGGGGAAGCGCAGACCCCGACGGTCTTCGCCTGCCCCGTGCCGAGCTCGACGCTGTATCCCGGCGCGTCAACGTACCCGTGCTGATTGGTGGCTGAGGCCTGAAAGAGGTTGGGGAAAGAGCGGGAGGGAGAGCATGGACGTGGGAGTGTTGTGGACGGGCACGTTCCAGATCGTTATCGAGGGGCAAACCCGGAGGCAGACCATCAACCTCTCGAACCTCATCACCGACGCGGGCCTCAACTACATGCGGGACCTCCTGGACGGGGTGGTCAACCCTCCAACGGAAATCGGGTACATCGCCCTGGGGTCGTCGAGCACCGCGCCGGCGAACGGTGACATCAAGCTCGGGGCGGAGTTCTTCAGGAAGGCGGTCACGAAGCAGGAGATCCCGGCGACCGGCCAGGTACAGACCACGTGCTACGTCGCCCCTTACGAGGCGAACCAGCAGATCCAGGAGATCGGGGTGTTCGCCGGGCCGGCCGCGTCGGCAACCCCGGACAGTGGGGTCCTGATCGCCCGGGTGCTGTGGTCCCACCTGAAAACAGAGCTCGAGAGCCTGCAGATCGTGCGGACCGACACGATCTCGCGGGCGCCGTGAGGAGGGTGTGACGTGGCCAATACGACCGAATGGGTCAACGGTGGCGCCCCTGGGATCTCCGCGGAGAGGTTGAACGAGCCGTTCCATGTGGCCGCCGCCACCTACGACGGGGTCGGGGTCAAGATCGACGTGACCTTCGGCCCGGGCCGGGCCGTGTTCCTGACCACCATCGTCGAGAAGCTCAACAACTCGACGTACAGCATTGCCTCGCCTGCGACGAACACGACGTACTACGTCTACCTCAAGAGCGACGGCACCTTCACCCACAACACCACGGGCACCACCCCGGCAGGCGCCGTCCGCCTCGGCCGGGTGATCACCGGCGCCACCGTCGACGCCATCACCCGGGCCGATGACCGGGGGCTGCTGCCGGGTGCGGCGGCCCGGGTCGTGCAGGACAACCTCGACGCCCACGCCGCCGCGGCGGACCCCCACAGCCAGTACGCGACCGACACCGACCTCTCCGCCCACGCCGCGAACGCTGACGCGCACCACGCCAAGGCACATGCCCACGACGGCACGGACGGCTCGGGGACGGTGGCCCACGGGTCGCTCACCGGCGTCACGGCGGACCAGCACCACGCGAAGCTCCACGCCGCCGATCATGTCAGCGGCGGCGCAGACGCGCTGTCGGGGACGCTGGCCGTGAGCGTGACCGGGGACGCCGATACGGTGGACGGCAAGCACGCCGCGGACCTCAACGGGTGGGAGCTGATCGCGGAGACCACTCTCGGCGCCGACGCTGCCTCCGTTGTGTTCGACCTCATTCCATCCTGGGCTGAAAGCCTCCTGTTGGAAATCGAGGCCAGGGTCCCGAGTAGCACATACGCTCTGGCGATGCGGTTCAACGACGATGCCGGGACGAACTATGGATACCGTGAGTATTCGAGCACTTCGACTTCCTACGGCCAAGCACAATTATACATCGGTACCATCACAAGCGCCGCAACCCCGGGGCGCATAACCGCCGAGATCGCCAACCGTACGGGGCACGAGAAAGCTGGGCATGCGGTTTCCTGGTACTCGTATGGTACATCCAGTATTACGACCGGTTATACCTTTGGTTGGAAAAACTCAGCGAAGATAACGAAGGTTCTGCTCTACCCCAATAGCGGGAACATGGCCGCAGGTTCCAAGTTTCGCCTGTACGGGAGGAGAGCCTAGATGCCTGATACAGTTGTGAACGAGCTCGGTCGGTGGGAAAAGACGCAAGTGGGGGAGGTGGGGGTTTCCGTGCTGGTCGAGCCCACTGACCTCTTCAGGCTGGCGTATCAAGGGGCGTGGCTATCAGTGTCTCGCAATGGCGGGATCCTCACGGCCCTCGCCACGAACCTCGGCCCAGGAGTAGCTGAATTCACGTTCCTGGTGGATGGGGTTCAGTCGCCTCCTCAGCCCGTGCTAAACGGGCAGGCAGGCTTGGAGATAGACGTCTCTGCCGCCGAGCCCGGCAGTAAGCTGATCGTCGCGGGGAATCACCCTGACCATGGCCCTTACGCCCGGGAGGTGGAATTGTGAACGAGGTGAGTATCGAGAACGGCAAGGTCGTTGTCCGGGATAGCGAGCGCCAGGCGCGCCTCCGGGCCCAGCACCTCGAAGCCCGCCTAGCCGCCCTCGAGGCGCAGGAGCGGAAGCGGGATCCCGGGTTCAAGCCGCCGGACCCGCCGGCGGGGATGAAGGCGACGACGTGAGCGAGCCGCCCCCGTGGGCGGCTTCAGCATGTGCGGAGAGGGGGCGGTGGGAATGGTGGAAGCGGCCGTCGACGAGGTTGCCCGGACGGAGATCCGAGGCCTCCAGGAAGACCTCCGGGAGCACAAGCAGAGCACGGAGAAGGCACTCGACCGGCTGAGCCGCGAGCTGGCAGAGTTCCGGCGGATGTACGCCGGTCGCCCCACGTGGGGCGTGACCGTCGCACTTGGGGCGCTCCTCAGCCTATCCACCGGGCTCCTGACCATTCTCCTCCGGAGGTGACGGCCATGATAGTCGGCATCGACCCGGGTCACGGGGGGCGTGACAGGTCGAACCGCGGCCCCACCGGTTACGTCGAGGCGGACGGGACCCTGGCGATGGCGCTCGCGTGCCGTGACGAACTCCGAAGAGTCGGCGTGGAGGTCGTCATGACCCGGGAGGCCGACGTGGACTTGGCGCCCGCCGGCCGCCCGTACAGCCAGGGCGCGGACCTGCACGCACGGTCGAAGCTCCTCAACGACGCGGGGGCCGAGGTGGTGCTCGACATCCACACCAATGCCGCCGGGGCGCCGGAGGCCCGTGGCGTCGAGCTCTACCGCTCGGTGGCGAGCCCCCCGGAGAAGGGCACGCGCCTGGCGGGGCTCATCCTGGAGGAGCTGCGGGCGGCCACGGGTTTTCCATCCAGGGATCCGTCGGTGAGGACCCGGGAGAACGACGCCGGCCACGATTACTACCACATGATACGGGAGACCAGGGGTACCGCGGTCATCGTCGAGGTGGGGTTCCACACAAACCCGCAAGAGGAGCGGCGGCTGAAAGACCCGATGCTCCTCGCCCAGGCCGGCCTGGCGATCGCGAGGGGCACGCTCGCCTACCTGGGGATGTCCCCGGCGCCGGCCGCGGGGACGTTCCCCGACGTGCCGCGCGATCACTGGGCCGCCGAAGCGATCCGGCGGGTGGCGGGGGCCGGGCTGCTCGAGGGACGGTCGGACGGCAGGTTCGGGCTGGGCGAGGGGGTGACGCGGGAGGAGCTGGCGGTGGTGCTCGACAGGCTGATACGGAGGGGGTAGGCTCACGGAATGTCTTTGGGGTTGAAAGCCGGGCCCGCCGATCGTGGCGGGCCTGAGTATTTGAGAAGGGAGGAATAGTTCGGTGAGTGCGGAGCTCTGGATGAAGGTCCTGGGTGTCCTGATCGAGGTCCTAATCGTGGTGGGCGGCGGCGCCCTGCTCCGGCTGCTGACCGCCAGGCTGGGCCGCGAGAAGCTCTGGGCGGCCGTCGAGGTAGCCCGCCTGGCCGTGGAGTTCGTGGAGCAGGTCTCGGAGCGGCTGGGGTACCAGGGCAGCGCGAAGCTCCGGGATGCTCTGGAGCAGGCGAAAAGCCTCGCCAGGGCGCACGGGGTAGCATTGACTGACGAGCAGTGGAAGGTGCTGCTCGAGCAGGCCGTGCGGCACATGAACCAGGTGGCGGCGAGTTATGGTAGGCAGACGGTGCCCGGGGGCTGAGCCCGGCCGGCGTAATTTCCGGCATAATTGACGCCGTTCCCGACCCCCCTCTATGCCCCGCCGCGAGGTGGGGCTTTTTAATTTCTACCTAGGTGCTAGGGTTTTTGACAGTTGCTGCCAGCACGTGTTATAATTAGGGCGGAGCCCTCAAGCCCCTGAGTCGAGCAGTCGCCCCAAGTCAGGGCGTGTCGAACGATTTACCTGGATATTCCCTTCGGTAATACATATAAATAATAAGCAGAGGTTAATAGGAGAGGAGGCTGTCGAACATACTTTCGGCCATTGAAACCAACGCACTAGGAGAGGTGCGCCCAAATAAAGGAAAATGATAAGCCCCGTCGAACGCCCTCTCAAGGGACTCAAACGGGAGGGGGTCGGCGGGATGCCTAGGCCAGCCAAGAAACCAATTAAAGGGAAACAGAAGGCACAACCTAGAGAGCCTGCATATGTAAATGAAATGGGGCTAGAGTTGTCTGCTTTTGACTGTATTCTATCTTTTTCAAGAGTAGACCCACAGAGTGCTTCAGGCCCTCAAGAACAAACCCCAATAGCTCTTATCCGTATGAGCATAGTTCAAATGAAAATGCTCGCAGAGCTTTTGGTATTTACCTTGAGAAAATATGAATCTCAGATTGGGCCGCTGCCGGATTTCTTAGGAGATCAGGGTGAGGGAACAGGGGAACAGAGGCCTCGTTTTAAAATTTAATTTCGGGAGAAGGAGGCTTTGTGGGGTGAAAAAGAAGTTACTCTACCAATTCTCTTCCTCCAAAAATCTACCAATTCGCGGCTACCAAAAACTACCCCTAACGAAGAATCGGCTGATAACTAAGGGCAAGGTCGATCCAGTTCCCGATGATGAGCTGCCAAGGCAAAAGTAGGGGGCATGCGTGCGCTTAAGGCGGCATCGCTATAACGGGCCACGTAGGGCCCTGAGCGGTTAGTCATGGAGGCTCCGGATTTCCCGGGGCCCCCCTTTATTTCACGTGAAATATTCCCCTCGCCACGGCCGCGCTCAGCCTCACCGACAGCCTGAGCTCGATCCCGCGCTCGAGGAGATCCCTGATCGCCCGCAGCAGCAATCCCACCGACCCCGCCCCCTTCCGTGTCCTCGCCCCAGGTTATCGGTAATAACTGGCTACAGCTTTACCCCAACAGCAGGGTTTACCCCCGGCCCCCCCGAAAAGCTTTCTCTGTGACATATCCTTCTCGAGGGGGTCCTTCCGTGCGGCGGAGCCGGCTGCTCGTCGGGCTGCTCGTGGCGTTGCTGGTCGTGGGCTTGGTCTCGTCCTGCGGGCCCGGGACCTCGAAGCCCGGCCCGGGTGGCCCGGGTGATAGCAGTCCTTCCCAGGCCACGACCCTACCGCCGGCCGCATCACCTCCACAGCCGGAACCAGCGCCCCCGGGAACACCCGCCCCGACCACAGCACCCTCCGGCCAGCTCGAGGTCCACGTCATTGACGTCGGCCAGGCCGATGCCATCCTGCTGAAGACGCCCGGATGGTACGCGCTGATCGACGGCGGGAACGTTGCGGACGGCCCGGCCGTGGTCGGCTACCTGAAGGGGCAGGGGGTCAAGTCCCTCGACCTCCTCGTCAACACCCACCCGCACGAGGACCACGTGGGCGGGTTGCCAGCCGTCCTGAAGGCCTTCCCCGTGAAGCGGGTCATCTTCAGCGGGTACGTCCACACCACCAGGATCTACGAGGAGTTCCTGGAGCTGCTCACGCGGGCGAAGGAGACTTCCGTCGAGGGCCCGAAGGGCCAGGTCGTCACCCTGCCGGCGGGGGGCGAGCTCCGGATCCTCGGCCCACTCCGGAAGGACTACGAGGACCTCAACGACGGCTCGGTGGTGGCCAGGCTCACCTTCGGCCAAGTTTCCTTCCTATTTATGGGAGACGCCGAGGCCCGGGCCGAGGAGGACCTGGTCGCCTCGGGGGCGGAGCTCCGCGCCACGATCCTGAAGGTGGGCCACCACGGGAGCGACAGCGGGACCACGGAGGCCTTTCTGAAGAAGGTCCAGCCCAAGGCGGCGGTGATCTCCGTGGGGAAGGGGAACGACTACGGCCACCCCGCCCCGGAGACGCTCGAGCGGCTACGGGCCGCCGGCGCAGACGTGTACCGGACGGACGAACAGGGGACCATCGTCATAACCACGGACGGCAAGGGCTTCAAGGTCAACAACTCGCCCTGGGCGATCACCCCGCCGGCCAACGCCCCGCCCGCGGTACCGACCGCTCCCGCCACCTCGCCGGCACCTGCTCCTCAGGCCCCGACCGCCCTCAGGGTTGAGGCTTCCGTCTCGAACCCCACGCCGGCGCAGTACAGCACGGTGACCGTCTACGTCGTGGTCACGGATCAGGCTGGCAAGCCCATCGAGGGCGCCACCGTGACGACCACGGCGCACTACAAGTCGAGCGACACCGCGCATTCGGGCGTCACGGGAGCGGACGGGAAGGTCGCGATCGACTACCGGATCAGCCGGGCGACGAAGGGCTTCACGGTGAGGGTGAATGTGGTGGCAGAGAAGAGCGGGGTGGTGGGGAGGGGGGAGACGGCGTTTACGCCGAGGTGATAGACTCAATGAGAAAGGAGTGAGGGTTCGCTTGAGTATCTTGCTTTTTGCCAAACTCAGGGGGCTCAGATTGACATTGAACCGCTGCTTATTTGACCCGAGGGCTCGTTTTAAAA
>SCLJ03000039.1_pt1 | contig 11539 bp, 10 predicted proteins | sample 7267891 | NCBI WGS metagenome assembly SCLJ03 (sample SAMN10721082, study PRJNA514188) | viral metagenome | isolation source: depth-stratified mine tailings core B | place: China: Fankou Pb/Zn Mine tailings
ACAGGGCACGAGTGGAAGCGTGGTCGACGGGCGGGTGCTCTCCTGCGTGAGAGAGCAGGGGATCAGCTACGTCGAGCAAGATGCGGTTGACGTTTACAGTCATCTAGGCGGTTTGTATCGACTACAGGTGACACCACTATAGGAGGTGAATCGTGGCAGAGAGAACGACAATTACGCAGGTGAGTCAGCTGGGTGTGGAGACTACGCCGGGCACAGGGGTAGCGGCCAACAAGCTGCTTCAGGTGCTGAGCATCGAGCCGGCCATCAAGGCGGATGTCAAAACGTTCCGACCGCTCGGAGCGAAGTACGCTACCATCGCGGCGCTCGGCAAGGAGTGGGTAGAGGCCAAGATCAAGGGTGACGTAGCCTGCTACAACCACCTGGCCTATCTGCTGTCGAGCGTGCTGGCCTACGCAGCGCCGGCGCAGCAGGGCGCTACGGCGGCTTACCTGTGGACCTTCACGCCGGCGCAGTCTGCCGAGGACACAATCAAGACGTTTACGGTCGAGCAGGGCTCCGCTGTGCAGGCGGGCAAGTTCACATACGGCATTGTGAAAGATTTCGGGCTGAAGTTCGACCGTGAGAAGATCGAGTGCAGCGGTGCGATGTTGGGCCAGGCGTACCAGGATGGTATCAGTCTAACTGGATCGCCGACGGCAATCGCGGTGCAGCCGATCCTGCCGACAACTCTGGACGTCTATCTCGACACAACTTCGGCTGGCATCGGCAGTACGAAGCTGACCAGGAATTTCAGCGGCGAGTTCAGCATCGGCGACCGCTTTGCGCCGATCTGGCCGATCAACAGCGCCGTGAGCGGCTTTGCGGCCACGGTGGAGACGGCTCCTAAAGCTCAGCTCAAGCTGCTGGTAGAAGCGGATAGTACCGGAATGGGGCCGCTGACGGCGATGCGCAACGGCGACAAGCGGTACATCCGTTTGAAGGCGATCGGGCCACTGATTGCCAGCACATACTACTACACCTTGCAACTCGACCTGTGTGGTGTGGTATCCGATGTCGGTGAGTTCGGTGACACGGACGGTGTGTATGCCATCGAATGGACATTCGACATCACCTATGACAGCGCCTGGTCGGGTGGCCGCGCGATGCAGGTGCTGCTGACGAACATTTTGACCGCTTTGTAGGAGGCGTTATGGGAGTACGCATAAGCAGTCTGGTGGCAAACAAGAGGACCATCACGATCTCAGTTGGAGACAATGCGCTGAACATAACTTACCGACCGGGGGGCATCACGCCGGAGACGGAGGATCGGTTGCGCGGATATGCCGACGAACAGCGGGGAGGCGCGGCGCTGGTCGCGCTGCTGGCGGATTGCCTGGTCGAGTGGGACTTGCTCGACGATAAGGGCAAGCCGTTGCCTGTCAACGTAGAGACGCTGCGGCGATTACCGGTGGTCTTTCTCGGGCGAATCGCCACGGCGATGACGGAGGACATGCGCCCAAACTCGACGAGCGGCGGCAACTCCGCCGCTGGCTGAGCACGGGCGGGCGCTTGGGTGAGCCACCGGACTGGTATCTGCTGATTCGGGCAGCGCGGTATTTGGGAGTAGTGCCGTGGGAGCTGGCGAAACAGCCGACGACGTGGCAGGAGTTGGCGCTGGTGGCCGAGGGTGCGGAGAACCAGGCGGAAGCAGAGAGAGCGAAGCGGAGTAGATAGGTGGCGATTACAGCCGCGCAACTAATGGTGAAGATCGGGGCCGACACAGGGGGTGCCGACAAGGCGATGCAGTCGGTCTCGCAACGGCTGGGCGAGTTTGGCAAGCAGGCGGCAATGACCGGTACTCTGCTCACGGCGGGTGTCACCCTGCCGCTGGTCGGCGTAGCGAAACGCGCGCTGGACACGGCGATGGATTACCAGTCGTCGCTCAATATGATGCAGGCTGTGTCGGGCGCCACAGGCGAGCAGATGGCGGCTGTCGCGAAGCGCGCCAAGGAGCTGGGGGCAGATATGAGTCTGCCGGCAACCTCGGCGGGCGATGCGGCCAAGGCGATGACGGAGCTGGCCAAGGCCGGTCTCAGCGTGGAAAACAGTCTGGCCGCTGCCAAGGGGGTTCTCCAACTTGCGGCAGCAGGGCACATCAAAGAAGCGCAGGCGGCGGAGATCGCGGCGAACGCGCTGAATGCGTTCCACCTAAGTGGTGACCAGGCCACAAGGGTGGCCGATTTGCTGGCGGCAGCGGCGAACGCTTCCAGTGGCGAGGTCACCGATATGGCCGACTCGCTCAAGATGTCGGCGGCGGTGTTTGCCAGTGCAGGGATCCCCATCGAGGAATTAGTGGCATCCATCGGGCAGATGGCCAATGCGGGGATCAAGGGGAGCGATGCGGGCACGAGCCTGAAGCAGATGCTGCTGAGCTTACAGGCACCGACTAACAAGGCACAGAAGCTCATGGGTACACTTGGCATCAACATCTACGACGCTCAAGGGCAGATGCTGCCGTTTGGCGAGATCATTGGGCAGTTTAGCACGAAGCTGGGCGGCCTGTCGCAGGAGCAGCGGAACGCAGCACTTGCCACGATTTTTGGCTCGGATGCCGTGCGCGCCGCCAACATCGTAATGATGGGTGGAGTAGATGTGCACAAGCAGATGCTGGATGCGGTGACACGCCAGGGGGCAGCGTCAGAGCTAGCTGGGGCGCGGATGAAGGGTCTCGGTGGCGCGCTCGAAGGGCTCAAGAGCCAAATTGAGACCGTGCTGTTGGAGGTAGCCGAGCCGTTCCTGGGCGTTTTGGAAGGGCTGGCACGTAGCCTGGCTGATCTAGTGCCCAAGCTTTCCGAAATAGATCCCAACATCCGCAATGCAGCGCTGGCATTTGCCGCAGTGTTAGCGGCGGCGGGGCCGGTGTTGCTCGTGATAGGCGGTTTGGCGACGGCCATCGCGTTTCTGCTGTCGCCGATCGGGTTGGTAGTGTTGGCTGTAGCTGCCTTTGCGGCTGCGTATGCCAGCAACTTTGGTGGTATACGGGACATTACCAATGCCATCGTTGGGCAAGTGGTTGCTTGGCTCGGCCGGGTTGTTGCCTGGGTGCAGCAAAACTGGCCGTTGATACAAGCAACGATCACAGATGTGTTTACGCAAGTCCAGAATGTAGTCCAGACTGTGCTCACGACAATCCAGAACGTAATTCAAACGGTAATGGACATCATATCCAGAGTATGGACTGAGCATGGGGATGGCATTCTGACCAAGGCGACCGAGATCTGGAATGGCGTGCAGGTCGCAATACAGGCTGTCATCAACGAGGTAGTGCCATTCATCACAAGAATGCTCGGTGTCGTTGTTGCTTGGGTCCAGGAGAACTGGCCATTGATCCAAAAGACTATCGAGACTGTGATGAACTTCATAGCCAACGTAATCGACTTCGTGCTAGGCCAGATACTGAGCTTCTGGCGAGGACACGGGGATCAGATAATGGGCATTGTCAGTGCGGTCTGGAATATTGTCCAGACCGTAGTTGAAACCGCAATTCGCACGGTGCTGGACACTATCAAGCTCGTAATGCAGATCATTACTGGAGATTGGGAAGGTGCCTGGGAGACCCTGAAAGGTATCGTCGATCGCATCTGGCAGGCCATTCTTAAGATTTCCAGGGAGTGGATCGACATCCTTAAGAATGCGCTCTCGCTAGCCTGGGATGGTATCAAAGCGGTGGCAGAACTGGCGTGGAATGGCATAGTCAGCGTGGTCAAGGGAGCTGTCAACCTGATTATCTCGGCCATCAATGGCATTATCCAGGCCTGGAACCGGCTCGATTTTCGTATCCCTGGCTTTGGGGCAGACATACCCAGCGTGGAGGTGCCAGGGATCGGGCGCATCGGTGGTGGGCACCTTGGATGGCCTGGCATCGAGGTTGGTACGCCCGACATAGCGGAGATACCAATGCTAGCCAGCGGTGGTATCATCAGCCGTCCTACGCTTGCTCTGCTGGGCGAGGCGGGCCCGGAGGCGGTGGTACCGTTGAATCGAGCTGCGGCGGGTGGAGGAACAAGCATCACGATCAACGTTCACGGCTCGGTCATCACGGAGACCGAGCTGGTCGAGCGTTTTCGCCGCGAGCTGCTATTGCTCAAGGCGCGTAACGTTACCACGGGGTTCTAGCGATGGCACTCCCAACCGTTCAAGTGCAACTGGAAATGACAGGCAATCCCCTAGACGCATCTCCAACGTGGGGTGACATCTCCGATCGCGTCCTGGAGATGCAGATAAAGCGTGGTCGCCAGCACGAGATGGATCGCGTCGAGGCGGGGACGACCACTCTGCTGCTCGACAACAGGGACGGCGCTCTGTGGCCCAACAACACGAGCAGCCCGTACTACAATGAGATTAAACCGGGCAAGCGGCTGTGGATTAGGACGATAAAGGGATATGACAACAGCGTGCTCAATCCGAACATGGAGGTTGGCGGGCCAACCACTATTGATAACTGGGAATTACTACCTGCATCAGGCGGATATGCCGGGCCTAACACGAGTATCTACCGTGGCGGCACACGCTCCATGCAACTCACCGACGGCAGTGCTGGTGCTCTTTCCTTCTCGAAACAACATTTCAGTGCAGTACCGGGAGAGCACTATCAATTCAGTTTTTGGACGAGGGGCAACGGAACGCACGCCGGTAAATATGACATCTACGATCTGACCAATGCCAGTTACATTCAGGCGATCACGAGCACTGGCGTGACGGGCACGACATGGACATTAGTTGTCGTCAATTTCGCCGTGCCGGCCGGCTGCATACAAGTTGAAATCCAATTGATATCTCCAAACGTTAGCGTCGGGGCTGAGGCGTATTTCGATGATGTAAGCGTCGTGCCGAATTGGAATGACCTGTTCGTCGGCTTCGTGGAGTCACATACCTACGACTACGCGCTGCCCACTGGCAAGAAGCCCGTCGTGACGGTCACGGTGGTGGATGGGTTGAAGTTGATGGCATTGGGGAGCCTGAACGATGTGAGCGCGCAATTTACCGCCGCCAACGGGGAGAGCTTCTACTGCGCCGACAACGCCGACATCTCCGGGGGCAATACGGATTTCAGCGTTGCCTGCTGGGTGAGGTTGGATTCCCGCTCGGCGACCAGGTATATCTTCGCCAAGTGGACGGGCGTCCCGGCCACGTCGGAATACTGCATCTATTTCAACCCAACTTCACCTGACGTGTTCACATGGCAGGTGAGCGACGGGAGCAGCACACAATCTGTCAGCGCCTCGCTGGGCGGCCAAGCGGTCATTGGTGATTGGTATTTCCTGCGCGCCTACCATGATGCCGCCAACAACCTGATTGGTCTCAGCGTCAACGCCGGGAGCGATAACCAGGCGGTCTGGAGCACTGGCGTCGGTGACACGACGACGAGTCTCTTTGTCGGGCAGAGCGGTTTGGCGACATCCTACTGGGATGGTGCCATTGGCTCACTCGGCATCTGGCGGCGCAAGCTCTCCACCAGCGAAACAACAGCACTTTATAACCAGGGACGACGCCTGATCTACGGCGACCTGACCAGTGGCCTGAAGTCCAATCTTGGGGCGTGGTGGGACCTCGACGAGGCTAGTGGCAATCGCATCGACAAGGTGCACGGCTACGTGCTCAACGATACCAATACTGTCACTCAGGTCGCCAATTTCCCCCAGGAGCGCTCTGACCTGCGCGTCGGACGTGTCCTCGACGCCATCGGCTGGCCAGCCCCCTGGCGCAATCTTGGCACGGGCGCAGCAACCATACAGGCGGGGCCGTCGGGTGGAGCTAATGCACTGAGCCACTTGGACGACGTGCGCGTAGCGGAAAATGGCCTGATTTTCATAGATGGAGGGTGCCGGCTCAATTTCCAGAACCGCACGTACCGCAGTGGGCTGACCAGTCAAGCCACCTTTGGGGTGAGCGGTAACGATCTGCGCTACGAGGGCCTTCAGTCCCAGCTCGACGACACGTTCTTGTACAACGATGTGCGCCTGACGCGGGAGGGCGGCGTCGAGCAAGCCACCGGCGACATGAGTAGTCAGGCTGCCTACGGGAAACGCACGCTCAGCAAAACGGGGATGCTGAACACCACTGATGCCGATGTGCTCACTGTGGCGCAAGCGTTGCGCGACAAGTACAAGACGCCGGTGCTCAGGGTACCGGCCATCACGATACGGCCCGAGCAGGACCCTGACAACCTGTGGCCGAAGGTGCTGGGATATGAGCTCTCAACGCGGATCACCCTCAAGAACAGCATCGCCGGAGCGAGCATCAACACCGACTACTATATCGAGGGGATCGTCCATCGGGTATCCAATGACCGCGATTGGGAGACTACCTGGCAGCTTAGCCCGGTGTGATGACAGAAGGGAACACAAGATACAAGATGAAGCTCGGACCACACATCATATTGTCAACCCAAGCCGCACTTGATTGGTCACAGCGGGCTCCCATCGTGAAAGCCCTCAACGATCCAGGGTCGTTGAAACAAGCGCAGCCTGGGGCGGTGACCATCTTTCGGCAGTATTTCACCGTTAACGAGCAGGATCGCCTCGACGTAGATTTCACCATCAACAAGATCAAGATTTTGACGGCGCTGGGCGGCTTCAAGCCGACGTTTGTCGAGCTACTGAACGAGACTCACCAGCGCGTTGTTTGGGGCTTGGCCGACTACGCGGCGTTCACCTGGGCGTGCGTGAAACGCCTCCATGCCGTCGGCCAAATGGTCGCGGGCTTCTCGTTCTCCACGGGCCAGCCGGAAATGGGGGACTGGCAGTTCTTGGCACAGTACGATCCGCCATTCGCTGGCGTGGATGCGCTGGCGATCCACGAGTACTGGAACGGCAGAACTGGTCAGTTCTCAACGTGGAATGCGCTCCGCTATCGACGTGTGCACGAGCTCCTGGGCGGCGAGCATCCTCCTTTCGTCATCACTGAATGCGGCGCCGATGCTGTGGAGGGGCGAGAAGCGGGCTGGCGCAAATGCGGCATCAGCGGTGAGCAGTACGTGAACCAGTTACTCGCCTACAATGCTGAGCTAGAAAAAGACGATTATGTCATCGGCGCGACTCCATTCACGAGTGGACCGACACCCAACTGGCAAGCATTTGGTCTGGACGGCGATTCGTGGCGCATCCCCGGCGGGACGCCACAACCAATACGATTTTGGAGGCCAAGTATGGCGTGGGACAGACATCAGATATTCGACGCCTGGGAGAAATCGATCGGCGGGCAGGGGTTCAATCCGACCGATGCATTCGGGCAGTTTATGGCGGGTAACCCCAGTATCAACGTCGGCGTCTTTGTCGGCCCGCAATTGGGCTACGATCGGCCCGACTGGGGCGGCAAGGTAGTGCAGTACACGACAACCGGCATTCTGGTCTATGTGCCAGGGCAGGGCGCCACGTTCGCAACGCGAGAGGACCAACTCCCTTTAGCATAGAACCGCGGGCCCGGCTCATGCGGGGCATCGATGTCTCGAACTACCAGCCCGCGGATTTGACGGAGCTGATCGCGCGCTACCAAGCCGAGCACGTGGCGGTGCGTCTCTCCACCGAGAGCGACAAGCACCGCGAGATAGCGATAGCGCAGTTGCGGTCGGTGGCTGCCAATGGTTGCACGGTTAGCGGCTATATCTGGTGCTACTGGAACCAGAAGCCATGGTCCCATATCGCCGACGCTCTCTCGATCATCCAGGAAGCTCAGGCTCCAGTGCAGATGATCTGGCTCGACGTGGAAGACGAGGCGGGGGCAGAGCGGGGGCTGATACGGGACTGGCTGAATGCGGCCCTCGACGAGGTGGCCAAGCGCGGCTACTCTGCGGGCATCTACACTGGTCAATGGTTTTGGGCCGTCTACGGCGCCGGCGATTCCTATTCCCACGTCCCTCTGTGGACGGCACAATATGACGGCGTGCCTGATCTCGATAGCGTCAAGCTGTTCGGGGGCTGGGCACGAGAGCTGGTATGGGGCAAGCAGTATGGCGCTGACGAGATCGATTTAGACGTGTTCCTGGTGGTGCCCAAATAGCCTGATAGCCTTCCGCACTGTCTGGCGCGACGTATGGTAATCGCGCGCCAGTTGGCTGATGGAATTGCTTCTTGACTTCTCGGCGAGCTCACGATATAGTGAGTCAGGTAGCCAATTGCGCGATACTAGGTAGCGCGGATGCCCTGATGGTACATCGAATCCCGTCGCTTCCGCCTCAGGGTACTCAAAGTTGACACTTTCGGGTACCAGCATGCTGAGGTCAGGTTTGGGAACGATTGCCACAATTAGCCCATCCCTGACCGTTATTTTTTCCACTAATTTCGTCAGCAGGCTATTCCGCTGCGCCTGTGTCGCCACTTGCCAGACGTTTTTGACATCGCTCACGAAGTCGGCCAGTTTGCGCAGATCGCGCTCTTGTTTGGCCGGTGGCGCCAGCACACGGAGCCGCCGCGCAATCCGATCTCGCTGCGCAGTATACTCGGTTCTCTCGATGTCTCCCCAGGCATAGAGTTCCTTGAGACGTTCGAGCCTTCTCTCAAGTTGGCCACGCTCTTTGTCAGGCTCGCTCACCGTCTTGGCTTCTGCCGCGTATCGCGAGAGTGCTTGCTCTATCAGGTTCTCAGGCAGTTCCAGATTTTCCAGCCATTTCTCAACTTGGGACTCGTACATCGTCAGTGGCACCGATCGTTGGGGGCAATCAAAACCCTGATCTCGACTGTAGCAAACCACCCTGGGCGCAAATGGTTCTTTGGCGCGAATGCGCATTGTCGTGGGACGGGAATCATTGCTTTGCTCACAATAGAAACAACGTAGCAAGCCTGTCAGAGAAAAGGTGCGCCCTTTGCCATTAACCTTTTTGGCCGTTACCTTTCGGTTCTGTTCTCTTGCTCGTTGAGCCTGTTCAAACAGTTCAGCGGGTAGTATTGCTTCGTGCTTGCCAGGTATCCTGCCGCCTTTGCCGTCGGGCAGTTCGCCGAGATAGAAGCGATTCATGAGAATGCGCCGCACACTGTCTTTCCGGAAGGGATTGAAGCCGCGGTTGCCGGTGCTGCGATAGCCCTTCGAGTTCAGGATCACGGCAATCTCTTTATCAGTCTTGCCCTCTGCCGCTTCGTGAAAAGCCAATAGCAGGCCGTCGTAGTTGGTGCTATCGTTGGCCTGGCGCCGAGTATCACGCTGGGGCAGCCCGTCGTCACCTTTCATGACGCCGAACGGCAGTAGGCCGTTGTATAGCCCCTGGGCCTTGCGCTCTGCTTTACCTTTCTTTGTTTCAAGGGACAGATTTTGCGAATAGAAATCGGCCAACGCGGCTAGCATATGGAGAAAGAGACGACCCTGGGGTGTTGTATAATCGAATTGTTCCGTGATGCTAACAAAGCCGCAATTGGCTTGCGAGAGTAGCCTGAAGACCTCAACGGTCACAGACATGGAGCGGCTGAACCTATCGAATTTATGGACAACTATCGCCTCTACTTTGTTAGCACTTACGGCATCAAGCAGAGCGCGAAAGGCGGGGCGCCTGACTATCGCGTCGGTATGAGCTGACTTCCCCTCATCGACATACTTGCCAACGATCTCCCAATCATGCTGTTGGCAGTAATCTAAGCAGGCCCTTTCTTGGGCCGGTATGCTATAACCATTCAGTTGCTCGTCAGAAGAAACTCGACAATATATAGCACTTTTGAGACCCACTGCTTGACATCCTCCTAGTTTCCACATTAAGATTAGCTATAAAACATCATTTGGGAAGTGATGAATTGAACAAGGAACTGCGTTTCTGGTCTAAGGTGAGAAAAACCGAGAACGGTTGCTGGGAATGGTCCGCCTGCACAGGGCCCACTGGTTACGGTAGGTTCTCGATTGCCCATAGCAAATGGATATACGCTCATAGGTATTCTTATGAGTTGGCAAATGGACCAATTCCCAAGGATTTGATACTCGATCATCTCTGCCGCAATCGTGCCTGCGTGAATCCAGCACATCTTGAAGCAGTCACCCCCACCGAGAACAAATTGCGAGGCGAGTCTCTCAATGCCAAAAATGCGCGCAAGACCATGTGCAAGCATGGTCATCCACTTGACGAAGAAAACACGTATGTTTATCACCGTAAGAATGGGAAGGTGCTGCGAATGTGCAAGATTTGTAGAGCGCACTTGACCAATCAATGGAACAGATATGTTAAGTTGCAGAGGCCAAAGAGCGCCCCAAAGATGGCCTGCAAGCACGGTCACCCCTTCACGGAAGAAAATACCTATTTGTATCGTGACACTAAGGGACAAGCCAAACGCATGTGTAAGGCTTGTAAGACACTCCGCGCGAGGGAGGCATATCGACTCCGAAGATAATTGATGGCCAGCTCTCATAACTTCAACTCCTTCAGCCGCCTCCGCATTGCCGCCTGACTCACCTTGAAGATCGCACACAGTCGTTGTAAATCGGCCTTGGGCGCAAGTTCTGTCACCCACTGCCGCGGCATCAGGATGCGCGCGGCGAACTGGTCCGCCAGCCACTCACCATACTCGGCAGGGCCAGCCAGCGAGACGGCGCCAATCCTCTGCAAAATGTGGAAGCCTTCGTGAAAGAGGCTAAAACGTTGAGCACCGCGCGGGAGCTGGCTATTGAGCACGATCACCCAGCCGCGCGGGTCGGGTTGGATGGCGCCACGGAGCGGGCTAATGTGCCTAGTCACGATGATTACCCGGCTGCCAGGATCAAACAGGCTAATCAGATTGCTGGGCGTTGGCGGCTTGAATACCCCGCTGAGGCTGAGTAGCTGGGCTGCCTCTTGTTCCACGTTGGCAAGGTCTACCATGGCGTGTTTTGCGTAGTCCACTTCCTCCCTCCGTTTGTTTCAATCCCCGCCTGACTCAAGAGCCAGACGCAATACAGCTAGGTCGGCATGATAGCACATTGGGAGGATTAGAACAAGTGTTCTATGTTGCATTGTGTGCTCGCTGCCGTGTATAATAGGGTGAGCAGGGAAAGGGAGGAATACCAGTGACTCCAATAGCACAAACAAACGGTCGGGTGCGCGTCCTTACCCACGAAGAAGGCTGTGCCTTGTTTGATCGCGCTGCTCGCCGATATATGAATATGAGCGGCGATGAGTTCATCCGCAAGTACGAGGCGGAGGAGTTTGGCGATCCGGACAAGGATCCCAACGTGATCCGAGTCGCGATGCTAATCCCTTTCACGACGTAGCTCGTCTTCATGGCAGGTAGGACTGAGGCCGAAGCTGTCAACAATTTCCTGATGCCCCTCCACAAAGCTGTCGATTGTGTGACCAACGCGGTTCTCGACGTTGGCGGCGGTTATCATTCCTCTGACAAGCCCCATATGCTAACTTTCGGCGATGGTGGCTCGGTCAAGCTTTCGGGTAACCCACATCTGCGCCTATCTATTATGCAATGGTACTATGTCGTCGAAGCAGCGGGAGCACGTGGGCCATGGCGGGTGAGCACAACCTCCTACTACTACACGCTCCACGATTCTGATGATGCCGAGATGATTTCGTACCATTGGCATCCGGAAAGCCGTGGTGGCGTTGCTTATCCACATTTGCACTTGGGGAAGGCTGCTA
>SCLJ03000042.1_pt1 | contig 11415 bp, 12 predicted proteins | sample 7267891 | NCBI WGS metagenome assembly SCLJ03 (sample SAMN10721082, study PRJNA514188) | viral metagenome | isolation source: depth-stratified mine tailings core B | place: China: Fankou Pb/Zn Mine tailings
CATTTTTTTTCATGATAATTACCTTAAAATCACCATATTTACCAAAACTATAATCTTCATTAATATCTTTAAAAATTATGTTATTAATATTATTTGTCTTACTTCCTGTATATGTCATGTCTGTTATTTTATAATTGTTTTATGTTTATATATTTTTTAATTCAATTTTTTAATGTTTCTTTATTCGTATATATAATTTATATAATGAGTATATCAAATAATTTTTCATAAAAAAGTTGACTTTTTATTATTTTAATTATTGAATATGATATTTATCAATCATAAATAAATATAAATGTCTATTTTTATGACTCAAACGTCAGTAAAAAAATTAATTAATACGATACAAAATATAATTTTGAATTTAGATTTACAACTTAAAAATAATAATGATATAATATTATATTATGTTGCTAATGGAAATTTGGAATCTATAAAATCATCAATTAAATGTGATAATAATAATAAATTATTTATTGATCATGATTGGAATATATTATTGCGTTATGCATCTTATGTAGGACATTTAAATATTGTTAAATATATAATAGAGGAAATAAATTCGGAAATCAGAAATAATAATTACATTATGCCATTATATTACGCAATTTATGGAGGACATTTAAATATTGTTAAATATATAATAGAGGAAATAAAAATAAATTCGGAAATCAAAAATAATAATTACATTATGCCATTACTACATTATGCATCGGAATGTGGAAAATTAGATATTATTAAATATTTAATAGAAGAGGTAAAAATAAATCCAGAAATTAAAGATATTTGTGATGATACAGCAATACATTATGCATCAAAAAATGGAAATTTAGGTATCATTAAATACTTGATAGAAGTGAATATAAATCCAGAAATCAAAAATCATAATGGTGATACAGCAATACATTATGCATCAAAAAATGGAAATTTAGGTATCATTAAATACTTGATAGAAGAAGTGAAAATAAATCCAGAAATAAAAAATTATGAATATAATACAATATTACATTATGCATCAGAAAATGGATATTTAAATATTGTTAAATATTTGATAGAAGAAGTGAAGATAAACCCAGAAATCAAAAATAGTGATGGTAATACAGCATTACATTATGCATCAGAAAGTGGATATTTAGATATTGTTAAATATTTGATAGAAGAAGTGAAGATAAATCCAAAAATCAAAAATAATAATGGTGATACAATATTACATTATGCATTATATTATGCATTAAACAATGAAAATTTAGAAGATAATGACTTATTATCACAAAAAAGTGAATTATCAGATTTAGAATTATTTGATGAAAATGTAGAAAATAATGATTTACTATCACAAAAAAGTGAATTATCAGATTTAGAATTATTTGATGAAAAATTAAATGTAATTGAATATTTAATAAAAAAAATTAAAATAAATCCAGAAATAAAAAATAATAATGGTGATACGATACTACATGATACATGTGCATCAGAAAATGTAAATATAAATATTATTAAATATTTGATAGAAAAAGTGAAAATAAATCCGGAAATAAAAAATAATAATGGTAATACATCATTACATTGTGCATCAAAAATTGGAAATTTAGATGTTGTTAAATATTTGATAGAAGAAGTGAAAATAAATCCGGAAATAAAAAATAATAATGGTAATACATCATTACATTGTGCATCAAAAACTGGAAATTTAAATGTTGTTAAATATTTGATAGAAGAAGTGAACATAAATCCGGAAATCAAAAATAATAATGGTGATACAATATTACATTATGTATCAAAAAATAAAAACTTGGATATTGTTAAATATTTGATAGAAGAAGTGAAGATAAATCCAGAAATAAAAAATAATAATGGTAATACTCCATTACATCAAGCAGTTTTGAAATACAATAGTATAAAAATTGTCAAGTATTTAGTGAAAAATATAAAAGTAAATATTGAAACAAAGAATAATGAAAATAAGACAGCACTATGTATTGCCATAATAAATAATGATATTGAAATTATTAAATATTTGATAAATCAAAATGCAAATATAAATATGCTAACACTTAAAGAAGCAAATATAAATTTATTAACATTTTATAATGGAAAAAATAAATTAGATATCAATTTATCAAAATACGATATAGTTTATTATGAAAATAAAATTATAATTCCGTCTAAAACTATTTTTAATCATAATAAAATATCTTTCGAGTTGATTGATGATTATGAAACTACAATAGATGAATTAATTAATTTTATTATAGCTCCTAATGTTTTTAGAAATAACAATCATAATATAAAAAGAAAAATAAATTATTCATTTATATTATATGGTGGAAATGAAATAAAAATAAATAATATTTGTATGACATTAGATGATGATCTTGAATTAACATTAGATGATAAAATAGAGATAATTTTACCAAAAAGTAAAAAATTATATTTGGATAATGTGGAATATATTTTAAACATGAATACAAGAGCAAAAATTTATTTTGAATAATATAATAATTAATGATTATTAATTATTATATTCAGATCAAAAAATTTGAAAAATAAAATATTAAAGTATATTCAATAATAAAATATTATACATTAAATAAACATTAAACATGAAGTTAATAATTTTTTTTATAATTATTTTATATTCATATATTAATTGTGATTGTGATACAACATCTATATTAAAACATCCATCTACATTGAATTGTGATTATACTGCATCAGGTTATTTTTATTCATTAAATGATACGAATCATAACCAAGTATTGATAACTCCAGTTAGTCAAACATGGAATTGTCAACTTGGATTATATTTGAATAATCCACCATATGCACAAGGATGGGTATTAATGAATGGAACGTATTTATTATATTATGAAAATAATGTTCCAGCTGCATGTGTTTATATGAAATATAATTATTCTACTTTATTAAACGAATTTATTAATGGTACATATAATATGGGGAAGTTTAATATTAATTATCATGGTACAGTTGATCTATATGCAGGTAGAATTGAATTTCCTACAGATTGTGGTTCAGAAACATATTTTTTAATGGCTTTAAAAAATAATTATATTGTTATTTATGATTCTATTCTCTGGTTTGCACCTCCATTACAAACACCATCTGGAGAAGATCCACAAATTAATATATTTCAATATATTTATCCTGGATTGAATTCACCTGAATCATATATACTTCCATCAGAATGTTATAATCCAATCGATTATTGTAAAGATATATTTTATCCAACACAATATACATTAGGTTGTGGACCAATTGCTACTATTTTAAATAGTACATTTTGTAGTTAATTTCATAAAAATTTAATTTTTTAAATTTTTATGATTTAATCCAAATAATAATCATTTATTTTATTATCTATTTCATCTATAATAATTATTGCATCATTTTTTTGTGGGTTTGGTTTACATAAATGAATTTCATTTAATGCTTTTTTAATTAAATATTTGTTAACTATTTCTGATACCTTCATAGCAAATTGTGGTGATGCCCATGATACTATATGTGGAATTAAATCTGGATGTACTAGCGTAGCCTACGAGATATTGTAATGGATGCATAGCATCCATTACAATATCGTAGGTACGTATGTTCCTTTTATTCCATCCGAGGCATTCCTTAATGTTTTTACTAATTTATTAGATGGAATGTTAATTGATAAAGAAATTTCTTTTATTAACATTTTTGAATTATCATTTTTTAACCATTCTTTAAATTCTTTTTTAATATTATTATTTATCATTGCATCAGCACATAATTTGGTAGCATTTATATATCCATTTTCTCTCATAATAATAACTCTAAAATCTCCGTATTTCCCTACACTATAATTTTCATTTATGTTTCTAAAAATTATATTTTTAATATTATTATTTTTATTCATGGAATACATTATTTTTATTATTATTTATACATATATTAATTTATATATTTTTAAATTCAATTTTTCAGATATAATACCCGACTAACTAGATTTTTCAGATAAATTTTTTTTATCCGAATTTTCTTTATCATCACTCGAAGATGAAAATAAACCATCTAATTCAATTGAATTAATATCATGACTTATTTTATAATCATTGGATTCGGATGATAATGATATATCAGATAAACTTTTTTCACTAAAATTTTCGAAGCTTCCTGATTTAAGATCTATTGTTTCTGATTGTTCTGATGATAATGTTATTTTATCTTTATTACTGGGAACATATTTATTAGACATTAGTTTTTTTATTTTATAAATAATAAATGAAATATCAAATATAACTAATATATATATATAATATCTATATGATTGATATGTACAAACACTTAATATATCTCTAGCAATAATAAAAATAAGTAAATAACAAATAAATGCAATAATTAATTGTGTATAAATGTTTTGATAATATTTTCCAATAAATAAATTTGTAAATAAAAAAATCATTTTATAATATTGATCAGTTAGAAATAATTAATTATTATTTTATCACACTTATGGTGCATTGAAACGTTTAATAATAATACCATCTTCTGGTAATTGTTGATATGATTCAAAAATTGTTTTTGATAAATATTGATCAGGAGTTTGTATAGATTTTTCTAAAATTTTTATTTGATCAATATTCCATGTTTCATTTAATAATTCTCTATTTTTAATGTTTATTTTATCTATTATATTTGTTTGTATAAATTTGTTCATGAAATTTGTTATGGGAACCATTCTAGAATGTTTAAGTTTATATATTCTTTCATATTCTTTGATACTTATCGAACCTAAATTTTGTCCATCATAAATATCATGTAATAGATTGAAAATATCAGATTTTAAATGAAATGGATTTTTATGTTCTATTTTTTCCATCAATTTATCAATTTTATAAACATTTGGTTCAAGTACATTAACAATTATTGTGGTACCGAAATCATTTATTTTTGCATATAATCCATTAGCTGATAAATAAAATATTTTTTGTTTATAATGATATGCAACATATTCATTATCATGATATGTTGTTTCATATGAAACCAATATATTTCTAATAAATAAATCTCCATGCATAAAACCAGGATAATCATTTTTAATTATAGCCAATGTAAATATTATTTGAAATAATAATCTATTTAATATATTAATAAATCTATTGATTGATATTTTAATGTTATCTTTATTAGCAGTATTAATATCTTGCATACAATTATGGATAATATTTTTTAATTCAATAGGACAATATTCTAAAAATAAAACATTAAATTTAGGATTAATTAATCCCATATTAAATTTTGATAATAAATCACATAATTTTTGTTTTTCAAATGTTATTTGATGTTCATTTAATAAATTATTTTCATATGTAGGGCATGTAATTTTTTTTGGATATATTCCTTCAATTAATTTATTTATATTTTTACATAAATGATAATTATATATTCCAACAATATGTGGTGTTTTATTTGTTAATACATATTTTTTAGTAAAAAAAATATAAAATTTAATTTCTAATTCTGCATAATCAGGTTTTTTTTTGACATTAAGATAAATAAGATCAGGAATAATTTTAATTATTACTTTATTTTTTTTATAATATGCATCAAATATTATATTATCAGAACCACCTGATCCAAATATTATTTTATTAATTTTAAATAATTCGGTAATCTTACAGGTTTTGATTTTTAATGGATGAAAAATTTTATAAAGTATCGAAAAATTCATATTTTATATATATTTATATATATAAAATGTACTACGATAATATATTGCCACACAATACATTATCACAGAATAATAAACGTAATAATTGGATATGTTATTTATTACAAAGTTTAGATAATGGACATACATATATTGGTTCCACAAATAATTTAGAAAAAAGATTATTAAAACATAATAAAGGTAAAGGTGCAAAACGAACAAGAGGTAATAAATGGATTCCTATTATATTTATATCAGGTTTTAATAATAAAAATGCTTGTTTATCTTTTGAAAAAGGTTGGCAAAAAATATATAAAAATAGAAGAAAAAATAATTTTTATATGATATATAATAATTTAAAATATACAAAAGATATATTATTTAATAGAATCTTAGATTTGCTTTATTTTGTTTATAATTTATCATTTATTAGTGGAAAATTTAAATTAAATCGTGACAATAAATATCCATTCATTGAACCTAATGATTTGATATTACATATTTTTTTTGAAGATTGGATTGATAATTTACCTTGGCCATATTTTATTAATACTGATTCTAATCCTATTTAGATTTTATTAATTCAACAACAAAATTTCCAGAATATAATGATTGATCATTATTTTGTTTCATTTTATTATTTTTTAATGCTTTTTTTGTTGCATCAGTTGCCAATTTATCTGCCGTTTCATTACCTTTAGAATCAGAATCTGCTAAACCAGTATGACTTTCTACATGCATAAATATAATATCGTATTTTTCATAATATTTATTTATCAATTCAATAAATTCTTTATTGGCAACTGGTGTATTATTTTTTGTTTTCCATCCATTTTTTATCCAGCCATAAATCCATTTTGTTATACAATCTATACTATATTTAGAATCTGTTTTTATAATTATTTTGTAATTTTTAAATCCTAAATTGTGTTTTATATATCTTAATGCTAATAAAATAGCATAAAGTTCAGTACGTTGATTAGTACAAATTCCAATATCATATATTTTACTTATATCTTCTAATTCTTTATTTGGAAAATGAATTCCTATTCCACCAATAGCATTATTCCTTCCATTTTTTATACATGAACCATCTGTAAAAACAACTAAATCTTTTTTGTTCTTTGACATTATTATGTTATTAAGATTAATAATTTATATTAAATAATAATATAGTCTACTAAATTATTATTTAATCTGTTCATTTTTCATATGTATTATGATTTCTTCTTTGAAATGTATCTTGTTCTGTAAATGGTCTTTTTAATAATCTTCTAGTTTGATTATTTCCTTGTTCTAATTGTGATCTTTGTGTACGTCGATCTCTGAATGTATCAATTCTTCGCGAATTTCGATCATTTACACCGGGCATGACATCAGTTTTATAATATTTTTTATTTTGATTATTTTCTTGTTCCATAAATGGCTTTTTATAAAATCTCCTATTTTGATTATTTTCTTGTTCTGTAAATGGTCTTCTATTTTGTCTTTGCAGTTGATCATTTGGATCAAGTTGATTTAAATGTCTAGTATCAACTCTAGGTCTATAATCCATATTATACATATTTTGTCCTCTATAATTATTTCTAAATCTACCTCTATTTGAATTAGCAACAGTTATATGAAATTTATTTTCTGGTGTCATGTCACGAATAATTTGACTTATTGTCGTTCTCGTCCTACGATGTTCAACAGAAGTATTCAATGATGACATAAATACAAACATAAAATTTCTATTTTGTGGATAATTAATATGATGAACAACTCCATAATTATTAAAAAATGTTTCTGCATCTTCTTTTGATGGTCTTGGAATATTGGGTATATGATATTTTATAAAAAATACTACCTCATATGTATTTCTATCATTGTTATTAGAATTTTCTTGTATATCAGTTACACGTTCAGAATATAACGATTTTTCATGAGTGTTTACCACTCGTTCAGGAGATGATGTAGAAACAAAATTATCTGAAGTTTGTTCAACGGTTCTGTCGGTGAAATTGTTTTTTTCCATATAATAATTAAATATAATATTTATTCTTTAAATTACTTTATCCATACATTAATCTTATTCAATTCTTCTTCGAATGTAATATCTCTATTTGTTTTCATATTAACACTATCTAATGGTGTTTCCATAAGCAATGGAATTTTATTTTTTTTAGCGAAAAAAGCAACTTCCTTTAATCCTTTTTCGCCTATATAACCATACCCTAAATCCTCATGTCTATCGACACATGAGTTCAAATTTGTTTTACTATCATTAAAATGTATACATGCAATTTTATCGATTCCTATTTTTTCATTAAATTCATCAAAATATTTTTTTACACCTTCGGCAGTAGATATATCATAACCTGTTGCCCATATATGACATGTATCAATGCAAAATTTAATTCTGTCTCTTTCTTTTTCATTTAAAGACCAATAAATTTCATCAAGACCATCTATTTTACTCGCAACTTCTGTTCCTTGAGAAGCACCCGTTTCTAATATAATATAAGTATTATTTGGTGTCTTAGATAATGTTATTTTTAAACTCTGTATATAATTGTCCATTGCTTGTTGATCAGATATATTATTTGATTTAATATTTTTTCCCATATGTATTATTACTCCAACACATCTTTTTCCAATTAAATGTGAAGTATTAAGTTCAATTACTAATCGTTTAATTGCTGAATTATGTAATTTACTTTTTAATGGTTGACAAAAATTAATAACATAACCTCCATGTATTATCATTTCTAAATCATATTTTTCTAACTCATCTGCAAATTCTATTAACTCTTTATCAGATATTTGTTTTATTATTATTTGTTGAGGTGGCCCTAAAAAAATTTGAAAAAAGGTACATCCTATTTTGTAAGCATATTCTGGAGCAGTTACAAATCCATTCATAGTATTTATGTGTCTTCCTAATCTAAATTTTTTCATAATATTATAATATAATAAATCATATTTAAATTAATATAATCGTTAAAATAATAATTTAAATTTCATTATAATTGTTATAATGTGTTATAATCTATTTTTACGAATATCTCAATCTAATAATTATCAAAATATTGCTAAAGACTTTATTTATAATTATTGTACAGCTGCCGGATTAAATATTTTTTTTACTTCCATATTTTATACTAAAGATACTTTATGTAGTATACATATAATCGGATCCACTAACCAACTTTATGAGGTAATCGGGACCGATGATATATTAAAAAAATTAAATGAATTAGGAATAACAACAATTAAATTTACAACACAAAATTATACAGTACAACCAATAAATCAAAATATTATTTTAATAACTTTTCATGGTAATGTGGAAATTAATGGACGTAATTGTACTATTATATCAACCATTTTAATACATGTGGAAACTATTCTTAAAATACATAATCATATGATTGATATAATCATGTAATTAGAATATTATTATATCAACCAATCATTTAAAAAGTATGTAAATGCATAATAAAAATATCATTTTTATTATGATATCATACATTTACATACTTTTTAAGTGATCTGTTTAAATATGAATAGAAAAAGAATTAATAGAATTGGCAATAGAATGAAAAATTAATGAAATAATAATAACGTACAAAGATAGATTAATGAGGTTTGATTATGATTTAGTGGAATGTTAATAAAAAAAAGAAGAAGAAACACCGGAAGAAGAAATAGTAAAAAGATATATTTCAAATAATGAATGTATATGTGGCTAAAATAAATGGAATGAGAAGTAATAAAAATAAATAAAATATATGTAAATCATACATTTACATATATTTTATAATGCCATTTTATTTTAATAGGAGAATATGAATTAAATGAAAATAATCGATTAATCATTTATTATGTTTTAATTTGTATTGTGTAATTTCCAGATCCTTGTGTAATAATTCATTGTCTTTGCGCAATAAGTCATTTTCTTTTTTTTGTATTTCCTTTTCATGTTTTTCTTTCAAAAATAAAATTTCGCTTTCTTTTTCCCTGATTTTATTAATTAATTCCGCAGTATGTCCCATATATATTTTTGAAATCATTTCATATTGTTCTTTAATTATTTTCATTTTATTTTTAGGAATGATTGCTATTTCATTATATTTATTATGGTCTAATTTAAAATCCATGTTCTCAAATAAATGTTTAATTTTTGTTTCGGCTTCAGAAATATATTGGGGATCAATATAACCAAATAATAGTAGTTTTAAATTAGCATTTTTTAATTTACCATATGTTTTTTCGTGTTCTTTAGTTCTTCTTTCGAGATCAAGACTCATACCCCATTTGCAAACATAATAATCGTCGTCATAAATATTGCTGATATTTAAAAATTCACGTAAAAATTTAACTTTACTAATATAAAATAAGTAAATAGAAGGAATTTTGCAAACAGTTTTATTAAAAACTGATTTAACAGCATCAGTAGAAACGCCAATAAGATTAGCTACTAATTGATGTTTTTGAGTTTCATTACCCATTTGAGCAACAAATAATGTTTCTGATGCCCATTTAACAAATTTTTCTGCTGTTTTATTTCTAGATCCAAATAAAACTTTTAATAATCCAGTATATGTTAAAAATATTTTTTTTATTTTACCTTTTTTACTGTTAGTTAAAAATTCTGAATAAAAATATTTATAGTGCCTATTTTCAATGAAGCCTGATTCTTCTTTTATTATAATAACATGTAAATTTTTTAATCCAAAACCATTCATAATATCTCTAACTTTGAAATAACATTTATCAAATTCTCGCTTACCTCGAACTTCGATGTCAATTAAATTTCCATCATTATCAGTGAACATTTCATTGTCTTCTAAATGTATTAAATTGGGTGCTTTTTCTATATTATCTTCTTTATCATTACCATGATATACATCATACCATTTTTTATAAATAAATAATTTATCGAATTTTTTACTATTACCTTCTGATTCTATCCATTCATCATTTATTTTTCTTGCAAAAATATATTTATTATTAGGTAATCTATCTTTTTTTGTTATAATAGATTTACTGTTTTTACATCCTTTGAAAAATAATGGATATATTGACATTAAATCATCTGCCAAATAATAATTTTTTTTGCTTATATTATATGATTTCATTGTTTTATTAATTTATTTAAAATACTTTCTTTTTAAATAAAAAATATAAAAGATAAAGAAAATAATGATAAAAATAATAAAAAAATAATTTGATTAAAAAATGTTTTGGAAAGATTCAAAATAGAATTTCATCGATTTATACATTTTATGATATTGTGTCGATAACTGATAATTAAGCAATTTAATAAATTATAAAAATTGACTAAATAAATTAATTAAATATTGAAAATAAAAACTGATTAAATATTTACATTAAATTATTAGAAAAATCTGGTTCTGATATGAATAATATAAATTCATTTTTAAATAATTTATAAAATAGTTGGATGGATAAACTTAAATTTTTTATTGAAGATATCAGAATTGTAAGTATCTCTTTTTTTACAAATTGTACAAAATGAAATATTAATGATATTTTATTCTAATATAAATAAGAGAACAATATAGCTTATTATTTTTAATTGTTATAAAATTCGAAGTTATTCATTTATTTAAATAATATTATAAAAAAGTGATATAGTAGGAATTGGGTGCGAAGTTTCCATACCAACCTGCTCCTTCGGAGACAAGGTATTCCCATAGGCAGTAATATTA
>SCLJ03000044.1_pt1 | contig 11370 bp, 8 predicted proteins | sample 7267891 | NCBI WGS metagenome assembly SCLJ03 (sample SAMN10721082, study PRJNA514188) | viral metagenome | isolation source: depth-stratified mine tailings core B | place: China: Fankou Pb/Zn Mine tailings
TGTGGCCGTCCTCTACCTGAAGTTTGCCCGCGCCGTCGAGGCCGGAGACGCGGACGCGGCGGAGAAGTTCGACCGAATGCTGCGCGCGCATCTCAGGGACTTGAAAGCCACCAAGATCACCCGCGAGGGAACGGAGGCGAGGGGCGACGAAACCACTCCCGCAGAGTGGGCGACGTCGCTACTCGAACAACTGGCCGAGGCGGAAAAGGCGGAGGCGGAGAGGCTGAAGGCTGAGGCGAACAACGCCGAACGGCAGCCGAAACCGGAGAAAACGCGAGAATGAGTTCGAATAACACCGGTGCGGTGTTGGTAGATCGGCAGAATTCACGCGTGGAATCCTGCGAGCGTCAGAGGGCGATTTCAGATAATACCTACCTATCGGCACTTGCATTCTGCTTGCGACGGGCTGCGGGGACAATGGCTGCGAAGAATGGAGGTCGAGGTGAATACACAGACGGAAAATGGTGAAAGCAGGCATGGGCGGAAGATTGACTTCTCAAGCCCATGCCTGTTCAAAGATCACGAGCAGCATCGGACTGACAGGCAGGTCTACCATACCCACTTGTCGCCCTCGTCGCGGCCTTGTCTGAACAACTCGGCTGCCTTCTTTGTGGCTTCGCTTGGCTCTCGCGCAGGCCGGTCAAGAGACGCAGTGAACCGATCCCACTCGTCCTTCGTGAGTCGGATAGTTGCAGGTCTGGTTTGCACTTGCTCCTTGCAACAGTGTTTCATCTCTACGCAGTCAAAGGTCCTGTCCATTGCCATCCCTCCCGGATTGGCTGTGGCTTTTCATGAGGACCGCAATGGCCTCTTTGTCGACCTGGCCCGTCGCCACTCTTCGGACCAGGTGCTCCAGGTCGTTTCCGGGCGCATCGACCACGATGCCATTGATCTCCAGGAAGACCAGTGCCGCGACCGCTCCGGTGCGTTTATTGCCGTCCACAAATGGATGGTTCTGGGTTATGTGAAACAGATAGGCGGCAGCCATCAGAAAAATGCCCTGATGCAGATAGTCGCCCTGAAAAGTCGCCGAAGGCACAGCCGCTGCGGACTGAAGCAGTCCAATATCTCGAATACCCAGCGAACCGCCGTAACGCTCTATCTGGTCCTTGTGAATCTCGATAATGTCGTCAAGGCTGAGGAAGTCGACCATCTATCCGGCCAGTTCCTTCAGGGCATGTGCGTATCTGCGATTCGTGTTCGCAAGAGCCTCTCTAAACCTTGCCGCCCGTTCCTCGTCTCTGACGGGAGACACGATCAGGACATTGCCGTCGGTGGATACCTCGAGCGGAGTGTCGTTGTCTATCTTGAGCAACTCGAGAACGCTGCGGTCGATGACCAACGCCATGCTGTTGCCGTGTTTGGTGAGCTTTTTGATCATGTGAACGCTCCGTTGAACCGATTTGTTGTACATACACTGTATCACCAAGAATCGATTCTGTCAAACTTGATTTCACAGCCGTTCTATCGCATCCTCGAGATGCTCGTCCACGAGGTGAGTGTAAATTTCCGCGACGGAGATGTCGCTGACGCCCAGGGCGCGTTTGACGAGCAGCAGATCGGACGTGGCGGCGTAGAGGTGGGTTGCGAACGTGTGCCGCAGCCCGTGCGGTGTGATGTTCTTTTCGATGCCTGCCTTCCCGAGCCAGTAGACCAACCGCTGGGCGACCTGTCTGCAGCAGAGCCTGGTCCCGCGAGACGAGACGAACAGCGCGGTGCAATCGGGGTCTGCCAGCCGGCGGCGCTCCTTGAGGTAGCCGCGCAGCAGTGTTCGCAGGGAGGTCTTCAGGAACTTGACCTGTGGGATGCCGCCCTTGCCCATGATGCGGATGTGTTTGCCGTCGAGGTCTACGTCATCGATATCGAGGTTTACCAACTCGGCTATGCGGATTCCTGTCCCGAGGAAGAGTTCGAAGATGACCCGGTCGCGCCGGGCAAGTGGACTCGCGCGGTCGTGGAGTTCTCTTATGAGCCTGCGCTTCTCGGCCTCGGTCAGAAACTTCGGAGGCTTGCGTTTGAGGCGCTTCGTGGTCACGGACATTGCCGGGCTCGACTGGATCAGGCCGGTCTTTGCCGCCCACCCAAGGAACGAGCGCAGCGCGGCCTTCTGGCGATACATTGTCGCAATGGATTTCGGCGAGCCGCTCTCGGAATATGTCACAGCGGGGTCGGTCAGCGCCATGTCGACCATCGCTGGCGTGATACCGGTCAGGTCGGTATTCGGCAACGCCCGGGCAAAGCAGCGCAGGTCGCGCAGGTATGCGGAGATGGTGTGCTCCGAGCGCCCCTGCGCCCGGAGCCGGATTGCGAACCGGTCTATTGCCTGTTCGAGGCTGTCAGTCGGCTGCGGGAGCCGGATCGGGTTCGGCATTTGTCACCTCGCTTGCGGTCTTCTGGGCGTGGCCCATGGGAACATCCTTGGGCAGCGGGAGCTTGGTGATATAGCCCCGCTCTTTCGCCCAGATGAGAAATGTGCGAAACACGCGGACGGTCTTTTTGACCGTGATCTCCGAGCGGTCCCTGTCTCCGCGCATCTTGAGGAGCGCATCGGACTTGAGGAAGCCCGAAACGTGGGGAATGAGGATCGAGCCGAGCTTCTTCTCCGCGCCGAAGTAGGATTCGATCTGCTCGAAATCCTTGGAGTAAGTGTAGATTGTGCGCTCGCTCTTGCCCTGGTTCTTGAGGTGTTCGAGGTGCTCCTCGATAGCCTCGTGCAATGTTTTCTGTGTCATTTCACTGCCTCCTGAGGTTGGTATGGTTCACATTAATGCTTCATTCGAGGCAGATTGTCAAGGCCGGTGTGGTCAGAAAGAAGGAAAAGCAATTGGATTTGCATGGTGAAGATGCGAAGCTGGCAAAATCGCTTAGGGACCCGGTGTTGTGGGGCCAGAAATACCTCGTAAACCGCGACGGCTCGCCGCGCGGCTACTGGCCGCACCAGATCGAAGACCTGAAATGCGAGGATAGAAACATCATCCACCTCGATGGCCGAGATAGCGGGAAGTGCGAGGTGGGCTCGACACTTGTGGCGGATTGTGATACAGGAGAGTTGGTGCGACTCGATCAGTTGACGCCGGGCCGCCGCATCTGTGTGATGACGCCGGATATGAAGATTGGCACGACCACCAATTACAAGGTGCTCTTTAACGGCCCCAAACCGTGCTTCCGTTTGCGAACCGCGACGGGGCGGACGGTGGAAGCTACTGGCAATCATCCTCTGTTTACCGATTCCGGCTGGCGGCGACTCGACAGTCTCAAGGTCGGCGACTTCATCGCGGTGCCGAGGAGTTTGCCGATCCATCTACCCGAGAACCCGGATATCACCGATGAGGAGATATGCCTGCTCGCATATTTCATTGCGGATGGCGGCCTTTCCACCAGCGCTGTCTACTTTACAAAATCCGACCCTATCATCGTTGATGAGTTCTCCGCCCTTGCAACGCGGCGGTTTCCTGCGATCAAAATCCGACGCACGGGCAAGTATGGATACGCAGTGGCGTTGGATCACTCCAAGGTCAGAGCGGTTCGGAATCCCTGCAAGAAGTGGCTTCGCAGTCACGGGCTTATGGGCTGCAGGAGCGATGCAAAGTTCATCCCTTCGGTGATGACACAGTGTTCGGACCGGCAGGTCGCGCTCTTTCTATCCAGGCTCTTCGGATGTGATGGATGGTTCTCCGTCAGTTCCACCGGTCCGTGTCCCCGTCTCGAAGTGGGCTACTGCTCGGCGTCCGAGGAGATCGTGAACCTGGTCAGTCATCTGCTTTTGAGAATGGGCATCATGTCCAGCACTCGGGTCAAGATGGTGAATGGCAAGCCGTATTGGACATTCGCCGTCAACTGCATCGATGACATCAGGCGCTTCGACAGGCTGATCGGGTTCTATGGGGTAAAGGACATTGTGGCGCAGGACGCCCTCGAGGAAGCGCCGGCATATCCCGTCAACGCCCACGACCGCGTGCCGAGTTGCCTGGTGCGCCCCGAGATAGCCGCGATGAAGGCGGCGGGGATCAGTAATGAGGCCATTACAAGAAATCCGAATCGGCGCATCAAGCTGCACCTCTACCACCCGACTCGCTGGCTGGTCGAACAGTATGCCGAGAACACTGGAAATGAGCGACTCCATGATCTGGCATCATCCGATATCTACTGGGACAGAGTTGCGTCCGTCGAACCCATCGGCGTGCATGACACCTATGATCTGTCCGTTCCGGGTTACCACAACTATGTGGCAAACGATGTGATAGTCCACAACAGCATTTCGCTCACCACCGACGTCCTCCACTTCGCGTTCACCACACGCGGAGGTCAGGGACTCATCGTCGCTCCGCACCAGGGACATCTGGACACCTTGATCGATGAGATAGAGTTTCAACTCGAATCCAATCCCGAGCTGATGAGGAGCATTGCCGTCACAAAGGCCGGTAAGCCCAAGATATCCCGCAGGACCTACTTCAAGCTGGAGTTTTCTAACGGCGCGGTCCTCAGCTTCAGACCCGCCGGCGCATACGGCGATTCGTTTCGGTCACTGCACGTCCACAGAGTGTGGGTTGATGAGGGCGCGTGGCTGCCGGAGAAGGCGTGGACAGCTCTCAGGCAGTGTCTGAAGGCCGGGGGCCGCCTGCGTATCTATTCCACCCCGAGCGGCGTTCGCAAATCCACATACTACCGGCTCACCACCACGGAATCGAGCTTCAAAGTCTTTCACTGGCCATCATGGATTAACCCGTCGTGGGACGAGGAGCGGGAGCGGGAACTGGTCGAGTTCTACGGCGGGAAAGATACGGCGGGCTGGCAGCATGAGGTCGCCGGCGAACATGGCAAACCGCTCTACGGCGCGTTCGATCTGGACGCGCTTATCGATGCCACAAAGGAGATCGAAGGATATAGGCGGGTGTCCATCTTCGGCGAGGACTTGAGGGGATGCGAGAGCGAGGGGAAATCGTTCGATTGCATTGAGACGCTGCTCGGTCTCTCGCCGGAGCAGGGGGTATACTGGATAGGCGGTGACCTGGGCTACACCAATGACCCTACGGAAATAGTCGTGTTCAAGGAGGAAGAAGTCGAGGGCCGTCAGGCAATGAAGCTCATGTTGCGTGTTCACATGGAGCACGTGTCGTATCCGCACATAGCGCAGTTGATCGGCCTGCTCGACATATACTACTCCCCGACTGGGATCGGGATAGATAACGGCGGCAACGGCCTCGCGGTTGTTCAGGAACTCATGACCCTCGATAAGTACAAGAGGCTGGAACTCGACGGGAGACTTCGTGGCTACGACTTCGGTGGAATGACCACGCTCGCCCTGCGCGACGGCAAGGAAGTGCGCAAACGCACCAAGGAACTCATGACCTGGCTGATCAGCGGCGCGCTGCAAAGAAAGCAGATCCTCTTCCCCGAGGCGGACTGTGAGATCGCTGACCAGTTCACCACGCACACCTACATGCTCTCCAACGGCAATATCGTGTATTCCAAGGGCAATGACCACATCGTGGATGCAGTACGATGCGCCATGCTTGCCCACGAGCAGTTCGCGCTGGACCATGTCACGGAGGAGACGGTCTGTGTGCTGCCCATCTTGACCGATCCCATCTTCATCTGATGGGCAACATTTTCGGTCTCAAGCCGACACTCACTCCCAATGGTCCGGTAAGTAACCAGTGGGAGGACGATGGGTAACTCAGTGGCTTTCGGAATCGGTGTAACTTGGGGGAACGCATATTGACGGGCGCACGCACCAGAATTGCCGATAACGGCGCAAATAATTGCCGTTTTATTGCCGATAAAAGTCTACCACATTGGGCGCGGGATTTCAACGCGAAGATGCCCGGTCGGCTCATTTATCGACCACATCGCCACTCGCGCCAGGTCGCGCAACGTGGCGCGAAGAAACGCTAATCACGCATTACCCGGGAGGAGACCATGAACAACGACAGCACTCTGAACCAGGCCGCAGATACGGGGGCCGATAACAACGCGGCGAGCGGCTGGGTCATAGCTCCCCTCGCGACAGTCGCCGCGCTCGACTCGTCCACATTCAGCGCCGTCAACGCGACCGATGCCATTCCGCCGAGTTGGGAAGAGCGAGCGAGGAAAGCCTGGGAGTATTACACCGAAGAGCCGTTAGTAAAGAATTGCGTGAACTCCTGGCGGACATTCGCCGTGGGAGACGAGATACGGGTCACCAGCGACGATGACACCGTGAAGAGCGAGGCAGGCGATCTGGCCGCCAAGCTGCGCGTTTCGAGGTTCGTCAAGGACATGGTCCTCCAGCTTCTTGTAAAGGGCGACGCGGTCGGGTTCAAGCGATACTCCAAGGACGGCAAGGATATCGAGCAGGTCACCTGTGTGAACCCCGTCTCCATCAAGGTCAAGTATTCCCAGGGCGAGCTTATCGAGGTAAAGCAGTTCGCGGAGGACTCCCCTACCGCCGGCGACGGGCTGGCCCTGCCGGTCGATCAGACGCTGCATTTGAAGTGGGACGCCCCTGAGTTCTCCCCGCGCGGCAACTCGCTTGTGCTTCCGGCATTCCGGTCGATCCAGCTCCTGCGCAACTACCGCAGCGCCGAGGAAGCCATAGCCAAACGCTGGACCACCCCGCTTCGGCTCATCAAGGTCGGCGGCGAGTTCGGCCAGCGGCTGATCATGCCCGATCAGAAGATGCTCCAAGAGACCCGCGACCTGATGAACAAGATGGACATGAAAGCCGGCCTGGTCACACCGTTTTATGTGAGTGTCGAAACCCACGGTGCGGAAGGGGAGGTCCTCAATGTCGAGGAGAAAGTCAGGGAGGTCAAGGAAGATATAGTAGTCGCGCTGGGCCTGTCTCGCTCGCTGGTTTCAGGCGACGGTCCCAATTTCGCCACGGCGTCGGTCTCCATGCAGAAAATGCTCATCATGATCCGGGAGATTAAGCACGCCGCCCGAACAATCCTCGACTGGATATACGACGACTGGATGGAGATCGCGGGGCATGCCGGTAAGAACGTCCAGTTCGTCTTCAACGACCTCGATCCAACCGACGCCGTGGATTTCAAGAAGCTCCTTATCGAGCTTTACGACCGCAAACTCATCAGCCGGTCATCCCTGCAAATGAAGATGGAACTGGACCCCGAGACCGAACAGGCCAACCGCCAGAACGAGGGCAAATCGGTCGACCTCCTTGATGAGAAGCAGGTCAAGCCCATAGTCGATATGGTCGTGGCCGGAATAATGAGTGTCGAGACCGCCCAGGAAATGCTCGGACTCGACCCGGCGAAGAACCCGACCGGCTCCCGCGCCGAGGCGGCATGGGGCGGCCTTTTCACCAAAGCAGGTCACAGCGGTGAGGTGTGCGACTCCTGCGGCTACTTCGACGCCGAACACAACCAATGTGGGATCACATCGGCGGAAGTCACGTTCGACTCCCCGGCATGTCGGTTCCTTCAGCACGGGAGGGCCGGAAGCAGGTGAGTTCGTCACCCACGATGATGTGCGCCGTCGCGGATCTCACGGAACAGACGAAAGCGATTCGCGAGGCTACAAGCAAGAGCCTTATGGCGCGCGACATGTATACTGAGCAGGTGGTCTTCGAGCTTACGGGGGTCTTGAAGTCCGCTCAGGAGCAGGTGCATAAGGCGCTGCTGGGTTATCGAGATGTCGGCTCACTGCCTGACAACAAGCTGGCGGCAGTCAACGGGCTGGACAAGCTGGATGCCCAGGTCCAGGACGCGATGCGCACCCTCCGAAAAGACCAGAGCTTCATGTTCAGAAACTCCAGCCGGGCCGCGTTTCGCTCGGGCGTCTATCGGGGAATCGAGGAGTTCGCCTCGGCCCAGATGCCTTTCTACAAAGACCTGACGCCTGATGGGATCGACAAGCTCACCACATCCGTTTTCACACTCATCGATACCGACGCGCTCGACTTCATGACAAACTACAACTTGGTGCTAGTCGACGACGTGAGTCGGGAACTCGAAAGCGGTATCAAGCGCACGATCCTCTCCGGCATCACCAGCGGCAAGGGCGTCCGCGAGATTGTGCGCGATATGGGCACGGTCATCGAGAACAAGGAATCCTTCCGCAATGCCGGGGCCAAGGTGTTCAGTAAAGCGCAGTACCGGATGGAGATGATCGCCCGCACGGAAGTCCTGCGCGCGCACAATCAGGGGCGTATCAAGTTCCACAGAGAGGTCGGGGTCCAGCGGCTCGAATGGATGACCATGGAAGATGAGCGCATGTGCCCCGTCTGCGGCGAACTCGATGGGAAGGTCTTCGATATCGACCGATTTCCCAATCAGCCGTACCATCCGTACTGTCGTTGTTTTGGGTTGCCAGCATGGCCGCTGGTGATCTGCGGCAGTGAACTGGGCGCTACGGCCGCCGGTGATAAACCCGCGTGCATCCTGCCCCCGCAGGCGATCCACGAACAGGCCAAGCAGAAGACCGAGGAAGAACAGAAGCTCAAAGTCGCGTTTGAGGGTGGGCAGATCGATGACTTGAATACCTTGACCGTGAAGCAGCTTCAGACCCTTGCGAAACAGAACGGCATAGCGGTCGCGCGCACAAAATCCGACTTCATCAAGCTCCTCGATGCGGCGGAGCCAGATGTGGCCCACTCGGATCTCTCCGGCGCGGCTCTTCAGGCGAAGATAAAACAGTACAACATCGCCGCGCTTCGAAGTAAAGACGAACTGGCGACTCTGCTTGCCCAGAAGCAGGCCGCAATCCAGCAGGCGAAGGCCTTGGAGGAAGCGGCGAAAAACGCCGCTCCCAAGACCGACCTCTCCGGCCTTACGATGGTCCAACTGAAGGACATGGCCAAGCAACACGGCGTGTCGCTGAACCTCACAAAGAGTGAGGTGATCGACATGCTCGATACGCTGGAGCCGGGTGTGGACCACTCCGGCCTTGCCGGCAAGGCCCTTATCGCCGCGAAAGCGAAGCACGGCATACAGCCCCTGAAGAACAAGGAGCAGCTCGCGAAAGCGCTGGAGAAGGCCGCCGGCAAGCAGATGGCGGAGCAGGCCAAGCAACAGGCTCTCGACGCGGCCAAGCAGGAAGCACTGAAGAAAGCTGAACTCTCCCTCAAGGATGCCGCCGCGAAGATAGTAATGCCCTCGTCGCCATCGCAGTATCAGTCGTTCCTCGACTCGGTGAAAGGCGCCGAAGTGGGACTGACGAAGGATTCCGGTCTGCCCGCGTCAGTGCTCGAGCAGCATGCGAAGGAAGTCGCCGTCAAAAAGCTTGCGTTTGCCCAGCAGGTTTCGGCGATGAAGTCCGGAGAGCTGAAGGACCTTGCGAAGCAGACCAAAATCAAGCACTGGCAGTGGGCCTCAAAAGATGAACTGATCACTCTGTTTACCGAAACGGACCCGGCGAAGACATCCGCCGCCCAGACTGGCATCGAAACAAAGCATGCGGTGTGGGCACAAAAGCATGGCGGCAAGTCGGACAAGGTCGTGCAGTCGAAGCCCACACCCGTGACTGTGACTCAGCCGGAACCACAGTCTGTTACGTCGGCGTCCCCGAACACATTCACAAAGAAAGGCTCGGAATTCGATGACATTGATGCCGCCTGGGTCGAGCATGGCAGGCCTGAGAAGTTCAAGTATGTCGGCAAGGCAAAGGTCGGCGGCGCGCATGAAAAGGAGTTCTGGACCGACGAGCATGGCGACAAGTGGCTCTTCAAGCCGCTGGGGAAGGCATCGGATGATTTCATCGCGGCGGGCGAAGAGGCCGCGTACAAGATTGGCCGCCTGATTGACCCTGGTGCAATCGAGGTCAGGACTATTCGCCTCAATGGCCGCGCCGGTTCCATCCAGAAGTGGAGGACTGGTCTCACCAAAGAACATGACTTCTCCAGTTTCGAGATAACCGATCTTTCGGCGGATGAAATCGCACAGGTCCAGCGTGAGCACGTTCTCGATTGGCTGCTGAGCAATCATGATGGCCACGCCAAGCAGTTCTTGCGGGCAAAGTCCGGCAAGGTCTACGGGATCGATAAGGGTCAACTTTTCAAGTTCCTGGGTTCGGACAACCTATCTATAGACTACCATCCCAATGCGGCCTGCGGGGAAAGTGAGCCATTCTACAACACCCTATTCCGCGCGGTTAAGCAGGGCAAGGTATCGGTCGATCCGTCCGTGACCCTGCGCTACATTCGCGAGGTAGAGCGGATTTCCGACGATGATTACCTGGCCCTGATCGGCCCGTATGTCGATGGCAGGTTCGGAACCGATGCTGCGGGAAAACGCGCGTTCTATGATCTGGCGCTGGCCCGTAAGCATGATCTGCGTCGGGATTTCGAGGGGTTCTATGCCGATGTACTCGGTAAGAAGAGGTTCACATTCGAGGGTGCCGTCGACGTGCCGGTCAAGGGGCGCATCAGCAAAGCGGAGGAGGAACTGTTGGAAGATGTCCAGCGTCTGGGTTGGCAGGGTAAGGCGCTCCCGATTGATGAGGATGATATCGAGGACCAGAATGCGCTTATCTTTACCGAAACGGCGAAAGGTCAGCAGCGTACCGTTATCAAGCTAAAAGTCAGGCCGGAGGCGGAAGCGAAGGTCTTGGCTAAGCTCGGCAAGGCCACAAAGCAGGTTACTAAAGTCGGGGAGCGCCTGCCGGAAGATGACTTCGCCGATGATGTCCTCGATGCCGTCAAAAGCGTGAACCACCACGCTGGCGACGGAGCGTACAACCAGTCCAAGATAGACAAGGCCGCCGGACATATCAAGGCGCTCGAGAAACTTGCAAAATCTGATGATCCCGACGTTCGCCAGATGGCCGAGACCTATATGGGCTGGGTTGACCGGGTGCAGCAGGCTGTTCGCGATAGGAAGCCGATTTCTGAGCACTTCGACACCTATCTGAAGAAAGTCGCCACCAGGCCCAAGAAAACCGACTTCGACTTTACCTGCCGCAAGACCAAAGTGCTCCTTGAAAAGCGTAATGTCACCAAGGGTGATCTATCTGTCGAAAGTGATGCCGCCGATCTGGGAACTTTCTTCGGCGGACGTCACATGCCCGATGGGGAGCAGTACGAGATAGATTTCGGTGACGGCGTCCGCGCGGTCTACCGCCCGTGGTCAAAAAAGAACCTGTATGCGCATTCTGGGGAGTTCGAGCTGGTTGTCCCCGACCGACCCGATGCGAAGAGCCTCGACAGAGCGCTTGAGCGCATGGAGAAGATAGGGCTGAAAGCAAATATCGCGGCCCCCGATGACGCGGAAATCCTCTATCTCTTATGTGCTGCTCCACATAAGTAGTATTATGTACTGCCCGTGATTATGTGTAGTTGGGATCTTGATGTGGTAAGTCCTGAGCGTGACCCCCCGAATGCCGCTGCACATAACATGGTGGGTTCGGCTTAATGATTTTTCTCCTGGGGACGTA
>SCLJ03000049.1_pt1 | contig 11019 bp, 23 predicted proteins | sample 7267891 | NCBI WGS metagenome assembly SCLJ03 (sample SAMN10721082, study PRJNA514188) | viral metagenome | isolation source: depth-stratified mine tailings core B | place: China: Fankou Pb/Zn Mine tailings
GAGGAAATCAGTGCAATTTCTAATGTGGTGAGTGTGTCGCTCATCGGGGGGTCAATTATTAAAAATAATCATGGCCAACAGAAACCCTATTCCCACTCCCGCCAAATAAAAATTTAAACAACTTCTTATTTTCATCATACCATTTCATTGCAAGAAAATCCAGAAATATCCCCAAGTGAATTTTTCTTGAATTCCTGCTCTTTAATTAGGTCCTGAAGCATAACCCAAAGCTTCTGAATCGCCATTGAAATTGCACTGATTTCCTCCCTGATTTTCGGCTCGACCAAACCGCGCGCCCAATTATCGGGTATCCCATTCCCGTAACATTCCGTTTGTCCGAAAAATCTGTGCGGGTAAATTCTCTGCCATGAAAGTGCCACCTCCGTCCCCGGCTTTATTTTGATGCCAAACTGCTCCGCCCTGCCTGTGGCCAAGGCATAAAGCATTTCTTTAAGAGTGTTTGTTTGTTTTTCGGTTACGTCATCCACAAATTTCGTAAAGTTGCCGATCAAACAAATCGAAAAAGTGTCTTGATTATGCCCCAATTGAGCCGCCGTCTCTTCCCCTAAAAGCCTTGTTTGAATCCATTTTCCATCCGGAAAGATCATTACGTTATATCCAACCCAATATCCCATTTCTGATTTAAAATCCGGCCAACGCCATTTATGGGCGTTATTTATATCGGCAAGAGTAAGGTGCGCCGTTGAAACGAATTTATCATTTCCCAACCCCCCTGAATGGTGTACTGCGATATTACTGATTTTCATAAGCCAATTTTATAAATTTTCTTGCGTATGGAATTGTTGATATTTTTTTATGCCCCATGGGTCCGCCCTGCCAAATTCTCGCCAGGTCAACACCCGTCGGTGTCCGGCCAAGTCGCCTATCTGTGGCATACAGCTTCATATACTCCATAAAAACCCATTCGGATAATCCACGCTCTCCAAGCAGGTCGGCCGTTGTGTAAGACGTGCCGTTGGCCTTATTCACATCATCAAGGCATTCTTGCCTTATCTGCATGACCCCGAAGGACTTGCCGTCGTCCCCAATGGCGTATAAATCGCCGTTTGATTCTATCTCCACGATCGCCTGAATGACTTGTTGGTGCGGAATATCTATTGCAATCATACGTTTTTTTCGGATATTTTTATAACATCCCCCTCTTCCTTTGCCGGCGCCTTCATGAATCTTTCAACAACTTCTTTCAAAACAGTCTGCGGAATAACGACCCGCTTCTCGACTTCCCCGGCTACCAAAAACACTTTGCAATTTTTATCCGGCGTGAATTTAAATCCGTCAGTCGGCCGATCGGAAACAGCCAGGGCAAAATAAAGTTTCGGCGGTCTTTTTCGTTTAAATATTTTCTCGAACATAATTTCCTGTTAGCTTTGATACTCCATGCTTCTTGAAAACTGACACAATTTCCATCAAAAACGCCTCACATTTTTTCTGCCTTTCCTCAAACGACAATCCCTCGTTTCCCAAAAACCGCACATCCATTATTAAGTTGCCTGAATTATTTGAGTATTCCACCTTTTGCTCAATCTGCTTCGGCGGTTGAACATTTAAAACTTTTTGACTTTCGTACAACTCAATGATTCTCTTTTGAAGAGAGGTGACCTCTTGTCCTATTTTTATCATTAAGTTTCGTTCTTCGGGGGTCAAAATGTTTTATTTGATACTGACACCAATTCCTGAAAGGTAGGAATTAATCGTTTCTCTTCCGCCCTCTTTTTTGGATGATGGGCGTGGCATAAAGTGATGCCATTGTTTATTTTATATCGCAATTCCGGATATTCGGTATATCCGAGAATGTGGTGTGCCTCTAATCGACCCGCACAATCTGGATTGGCTATCTTACACGCAAAATTGTCGCGTAGCCAGACTTGTTTCCTCCAATTATTATATGCCGAACTTCTTCTGTCTTTATTGTCATCGCCGTATCTTTGTAGTAGTCCCCTGTCTTTAATCCATTGTGGATTATTTTCCCCTCGCACACTCAATCCCCAACATTTTTTGCACATTTTTCTATTATATGTCGACATACGATGCCCACAACCACCGAGACAAAAGGGCTTTCCCTTTGCTTTCGCTTTTATGCCAGCCATCATTTTTGCGAGATGTTCTGGTGACCTCTTTTTATTGAGCCAATATCGATGATGTTTCTCTCCTTTTTGTGCCATGCGCATTTTTGCCTTTGTTGTCTCACTCATTTTTGCGCCAATTTTTGATTCGCCGTAGCATTTGTATGAACAAAAAACTCTCTTCCCGTTCGCAAGTCTGTAGGGGTCTGCTGAAATTACTTTTTTACATCTTTTGCAGGCGGTCATCATATTTTTTGTGCTTGCTTACCAGTAAACTTTTCCCATCTTTTAATTATGGCATCTACATATCGGGGGTCAAGTTCCACCGCATAGCACTTCCGCCCAAGTTGTTCGCACGCCAAAATAGTGCTGCCAGACCCCCCAAACGGCTCCAAAACAACGCCGCCAATCGGGCATGATTTCTTGATTGCCCGTTCCGGCAACCTGACCGGCTTTTGCGTTGGATGAATATAATCCTTGCTTTTGTCCCTATGCAAATACCAAACATCGAGCCGTTCTTCGAATGTCATTTTGTCGAGATCCCAAACCTCTTTTTCGGTTTGCATACCCTTATTACTCCAACGCTTTTTACCTTCTTTCCATCCGTACCAAATTGGCTCGTAAATGCGGTGAAAATCTTGCCCAAGCGCGAGAATAATACGCTCCTTTAACCAAATAATTGTCTGCGAGAAATGGAATTTATTAATTTTCAGCGCATCGAAAAATTGTTCCTGCGACTTTGTGGCATGGCATACGTATACCCCCGAGCTGTCTTTTGTGAAATCGTAAACATTTTTGAAAACTTTTGTGAGAAATTCCCCAAACTCTTCCGGCTTTAATTTGTCATTAAACATTTTTGCTTTCGACATTTTGGATCGATTTTTGCCGGGCTTGCGGATAGCTTCATATTTGCTTGTGTAGTCGTAATTCACGTTATATGGTGGGTCCGTCCATACCATGTCCGCCCTTACCCCCCCCATAAGCGCCAAAAACACGCCAGGATCGGTTGAATCGCCACAAATGAGCCGATGATCGCCCAATGCGTAAATATCCCCAGCCTTTGCCCTTGGTTCGACTATGGAAGCGACCTCCGCTTCCGCATCGAAATCATCCTCCCCTGTTTCAGATAATTTATCAAAAAACCGAGAAAGTTCGTCTTGTTCAAATCCGACATCCAACAATTCCCCAACGTCAAATAAATCTTTCAGTTTTCTCCAGTCCCATTCACCGGTATTTTTGTTTAAGCGCAAATTGAGTTCTCTTTCCTCCGCTTTTGTGAGCTTCCGGCTCGGGACCATAACATCGCACTCTTCGATGCCCAGGTCGGCAAAGACAGTAACGCGCTGGTGTCCGCCGATTAAAGTTGAATCGCTATTGATGACAATCGGTTCCGCCTGTCCGAATCGCACCACGCTTTCCATTAAGTCCGCTTTTGCCTTTTCCGAAAGAGTTCGTGGGTTATATTCGGCCGGAACCAATCCAGCCGTCTTGCGTTTTTCCAACTTCCAAGTGATTTTATCTTTTGCCATGATTATTAATTATACCACCTGTAATTGCTTTTGTCGCCTCTTTTCTACTTGCCAATTCGTCTATTTTACTAAAAATATCTTTCACCCGAGCATCCTCAATTCTAACCCTTTTTTCTTCATATTTTTGATCCTCAAGGTGGTTCTTCCGTCTTTCCGAATCCTCCACTACGGCCACCAGATACGCCGGGTTAAATATCCCCTGCCTGACCCGCACCAAATTGCGAGTGCCGATTGCGGCATATACGCCGGGAAGCTCGTCGGCATCGATTGAAATCTTTGTGTTGTTGCTCAATATAATTAAATACATAAATTTTATGGCGTTGCTGTTACTATTTGCTTGCCATCTTTTGCGTATGGGCTTTTATTAAAATCTTTCGACCTTGAAAGCCAGGTAAACAAGCGGCGCTTCACATCAAATGTTTTCTCGGTTTCCCATCGTTGTTTTTTACCGGACTTCGTCGGCTCTGTCCAATACAATAAAAACTTTCTGATTTCCGTATTTAGCGTTTGTTCCGGCATTCCCCGGCCGACAAAGTCTGATTTTATAATTCCAAAACGATCTTCGCCATCAAAGAAACTGCGAGCTACCTCACCCGGGGTTGGTTCGTTGGCCAGCGCATTGTCAAATAAACTGACCTCATTTTTTCGCGGTTGCGGATCCGAATATTCTATTAAGTAATCCATGCGACCGTCCCCTTGTTTTTGTCTTTTAAGTAGTCCGGCTTTTTCAAGTTCCCTGAGCCCGGCCAAAATTGCCTTGTATTCTTCCACACATTCATTGGCGATCCGTCTTGCCGCGAAGTCCCACCCGTCCGGCTTTGAAAAAAGGTATGCGAATAATCCTTTGGCTTTTAAGGAAATGTCATCACGGTAAAGAACGTCATTTGCGACCATTGTAAAGGGTATATTTTTCTTCGATAATTTCATTGTTTTATTTTAACATGGGTAAGGCAAACTCCAAGCAAGCCCTATCCGTGGGGAAGTCCTTACGCAAATGTTTTAGTCCGTACTTCATACATTTGCCTGTTGAAATGCTTTCGCAAATCCTTGTGGAGTAATGGAGCGCACGATAGTACGCATAGACAATCCTGTTTTTGCTTTGTATCCAGCTGGGATAAGGTGCGTCTTGGCCGCAAAGTATCGCTCTACATCCTTCACGAAGTTCTGCCCTTTGCCTTTCGTCCCGATAGATTTGTGCGTCTTTTTCGGAATGTTGAACATACCCCAGAGAGCCGTGAGTTTCGTGTGGTCGTCCCCGTATTCTGACGGGTCAAAAACAGCAACAGGGCTACCGAGAAACCTGTCCAAGTATCCACTCGCAGGATTTTCCAATGCCCAGAACTTCAAGGAGTTTTCCGAAATGCGGTACGGGTCGTACAAGCACTCGTGGATAATCTCCAAACAGGCATTGACGGTACGCATACCCTTTCGCAAGTCGCGCTTCTCCAACGCCGTCTTATCATTGCGAGCGATTGAGAACATCGTGCAAGGGGGGGCTGCAAGTATTCCGTGAACGGTATTTGAGCGCACCAACTCCACCAAATCGGGATACTCACGCCAACGCTCTACATCGTAATCGGGAAGCGTAATAGTACGCACATCGTACCCCGCGTCCTTGTAGGGCTTTGCCCAACTTCCCGTACCTCCACACAAATCCAGTATTATTCCTTTCATAAATGGCTAAGTTATTGACTAATAGGGATACCTGTTGACATCATGCCTCTTTGTAAGTAACCATTATTTGATAATCAGGCAACTCCATTTCAATCCCCCTTAGAAGCGACTTGGGCAATTCGTCCCACAAAAGGTAGTCTGCCGACCAAGAATAATACTTGCCGTTTCTGTGAGTTGCTTCAATTTTTTGAATAGCTTTTCCTTGGGTCATGTCTATTTATTATTTAACAACTCCTCTTTTGTGTTTTTATTTGGCTTCATAGTTATTTCTTGTTGAGGGTTAATAAAGAAATCGTAACTGGAACAAGATTGTTATTTTCTTGCAGTAGTGGTCGCTTGTGATTAGTCCCATTATTAAGAAAATATAATAGCACCTGCAATTTTCTTTCCGCACTCATTTCTAAAACTGGCGCGCGTTTCTTGTTTATAATACGTTCTTTTTTAATGTCATACCAAAGCAATCCCCATTTTTCAGCGACTTCACTTGGTTGTATAAGTCCTGCTTGGCAAAGAATATATTGCTCATTTGCTAACAAATTGCCGTTATTGACAGCGTATTCCTTATCTTTTTGCGATTGTGAACGGTGGTCTTGCCTTGACACCTTTACCTCAATAGCGATTGTTTGAAAATTAAGCGCGCGACTCATCCCCCACACATCGCAAATACCGCCATGCATTGGCACTTCTTCGCCGCAAATCCAGTAAGATTTACCAATAGCATAGTTTTTGCCGATATGTTGTAGTTGTGTGTGTAAGTCACTTTTCATATTATTTCAATTCCTTAAGCTGTTTCTTAGAGATTTCCCACCCGCATCTTTTAGAACAAATCCTGCGCAAGATTTCCATTGTGTTTGGGTTTCTTACATCTAAGGTTTCTGGGAAGCCACACTTCGGACAATCTTCATCGTGGCAAGTTATTATTGGTTTTCCTTGTTTTATCTTTTTCATATATTTATTTTAACTCTTCTAATGCTTTCTCGTCCTCGGCGAGGATGTCGTCAATCGCTTGATTGTATGCCACATCAACTCTATCGGGATAATCTGACCCTCCAGGCCCTTGTTCATATCCTACTTTCCTTTTCATCCCCCTCACCCTCTCAATCCGTTCTTCAAGGAAAGTGCGAAGGATTTTCTTTGCATGGTCTATGGTTGCACAATGCGGACAATATCCACCACCTTCCCCCAAATGCGGTTTATGATATTTATTGAAATCCCAATCTTGTGTGTTCTCTGTGTTGGTCATAGTGGTTAGTTAGGATGGATAATCAAAAAACTTTAATCCATTTATTTTTTGTTTTGGAACAACGACTTTTTTCACAATCAAAACAATATTCTTCTCCGTGACCACAAGCGTTGCATTGATTTACGTCAGTATTTTTATGTCTGCATTTCTTTTTCTTTTGTTTTTTCATATCTTTAATTGTAGTTTTTTTCTTTATCTGACTTCATTTCGGTAAAAGTTTTTTAATTCCATAAGCAACCTCTCCCTCAATTTCTTGGGCTTCAACTTCTTGTGCTCCGTCAATACTAAATACCCCAGCCACGATTCTACATCGTGCATCAATTTTTATTTTTAATTTAGCCTTAATCCAAGAATAAAAAGAAACGATGCCCGAACCTGCCTCTATGCCCTCACCTGCCTTTATGCCCCAACCTGCCTCTATGCCCTCACCTGCCTTTATGCCCGAACCTGCCTCTATGCCCTCACCTGCCTCTATGCCCTCACCTGCCTCTATGCCCCAACCTGCCTTTATGCCCCAACCTGCCTTTATGCCCTCACCTGCCTTTATGCCCCAACCTGCCTCTATGCCCGAACCTGCCTTACAAACAATAGAACCTTTAATATAAATACCTTTTTCAAAAACTATATAACCAAGATTTTCTTCAATTTCAACTGAAACATCTTGATACTCGTTCCACTTGCCAATTTCAGGTTTTTTATATTTATTATTCTTATCTAAATCATTTCTTGTTATTTTTATTGTTTTCATATCTTCCACAGTAAGATGTGAGCTGTTTATTTGATAATTGCTTTATACTTCAACGATTTTCCCGTCCCTCATCATATACCAAGTATCTTCTTTTATTTTTTTGCCATCTATGTTTTCTTTTGCGTGCTCATACGACATTCCTTTTATATCCCAGGAAGATTTTCAAACAAAGCATCATATTCTCTCCATTTCAATCCAAGTAGAGCAACTAACATTCTTTCAACCGCAGTAGCCAAACAATGCTCTCGGTGATAGGGAGCTTTAGGGTGGTCTCCAGGGTCATTGTCTTCTGTGTTTTCTATGTCAAAACCACTTATAGATTCTTCAGAAATTCCCTCATGATGTGTTAAAAGTGCCTCAACAATTTCGTGAACAGCAACACACATATTCGCTCTCCAATCTCCTAAATCAGAAACCCTCACTTCTAAAATATCGCCGTTCCACCAATAATCTCCTGCGGTGTCATAGCGTTGTTCTATATGCGGAATTGTTTTTATTTTTATTTCTTTCATGTGTTTATTGTTTAGGGGGGTTAGGTTCTGTTAATCTTGTGCTTATTTTCTTGATACATTTTTCCCAATTCTTCCGCAAAATAAACACCAAAATCATATCCACTCCTTTTAAGGAGTATATTCATAAATTTCATTTCTTGCCACCTTGCCCATCTCTTTAGTTTACCGACCATCGTTTGTTTTCCCATATTATTTATTTAATCTGGTAATTCTATGTCTCCAAACAAGTAACAACAACTGCATAGATATAATTCTTTATCGTCACGTTTATATTTTTTTATTTCATTTGTTCCGTTACATTTATTCGGCTCATGATTCATTCCTGATTTTTCTTCTTCTGTATACATAAATTCTCTTTCCCTTGGAACAACTCCTTTTTGGGGACACTCGCAGATTTTTTTCATCTTATTGTTGTTTAAATGTTTGACTTACAAAATGAGCACTTTTTATTTTTAATTTCCTCCAACCAATCATATTTACCCTGATTTATCGGCCACATTGGCGTAATACACTGACTATAATAAATAATTCCCCAAAAATGTCCTCCTATTTTTTTACACAACCATTTTTTCATAATTAACCTTCTGAACGAGGTGGTAATTTTTCCTTATAATGCTCTATTATTTGCTCAATCATCGACCTGTAAAACGCATTGAAATCGCCCTTGCCGCCCTTAACATCTTTCCAATACACAAACAGGACCGCGCGGAGCCTTTCTGACGGCGACTTCTTTTCCCCCTCTTCCAAACTGAACGCCGGCAAGTCCTCGTCCTTGATATCCCCGGCGACAATTTCCGCCCCCTTGAAAAGAAAATATCCGAGCGCGCCCTTTTTGAGCCTGAACAGCTTTGCCAACTCGCCCGGGTCCGTGATTTCTTGCGTATCCACCACAACCCGGACACCCCCATCCGACATCGTTTCTATTTTTGAAACCTGCGCTTGCGCCTGAAATAAATCGTCTTTTTGATCCTTCGACATAAATTTTATTTAATAAATTTGTAATCTAATAATTTAATGACATCTTTGGCGTCTTGTTTTATTCTTTTAAGCTTCCACATCTCTTCGGTTTCATTTCGTGCTTCAACAATTTTTAGCCACGCTGAAGCGGAATATCCGAGCCGTTCAATTTTCCTCTTTAATTCCCGATCCGGTTCTTTGCTTTTTGGTTCTTTGCCGGCGAGTTCCAATTCTAAATATTGTCGCATATCCAGTATAGCGAACCCCTCCATGGCCGATTCTGGTTTGCGCGGGTCCCGGAGTATAAGGACCCAACCATAATGTCCGATGTCTTGTCTTTCGGCCTGTTCGATCCATTCGAGAAGTTTCTTTGGAAAGGCCGATGGTTGATTTTTAAGTTCGGCGGTTTTGTGAATCGCCCAAGCAATATCCCCCTTGCGAAGTCCGTTTCCGGAACCGCTTTCGCGCCGCGCCATGCCTAATCCCATATTTTCAACAAGCTTGGAAAAATCTTTTTCAAAACGCTTGCCTTTTTGTTGTATGCTTTTTGCTTTCATGAGATTTTTCTTGCGTGAGGATATTTTACCATGAACGCCTCGATATGCTCCAAATCCACGATGTGGGCAACTCCATCGACCTCGAAAGTCGATTTTACCCCCACATTTACCGGCTGGCTTGCCTCTGGCGAGGCGATCTTGTCAAAACCGAGCCTCATGCCATCAACGGCCACCTGCTGCTCATTTACGCGATTCTGGAACGTTTGGATATAGGCGTTTAGCTCGTCTTTGTTCTGCGGCCACCAGTAACCATCGCTGGAAGCGCAAATCGGGTATCCTTTCGCCCGGAGCGCATGAATGATCGACCGCATATCAGCCCCGCCTTTTCCGCTATCGCGCGGCTTGAGTCCAATTATTCTGGCAACCTCTTTGCCGGTAATAGGATACTCGCAAGTCCGCCCGAGAATGGCGCCAAGAGTTTTTTGTTGATATTCGGTTAATTCTTTCATATTTATTTTGGTTTATAAATCATAGTTGCCATTCCACCAACACCGCCAACGTTAACAATTTCAACAAACTCTTTTATTACTGCCTTATAAATAAAAGATGGCATCCAAAACGGCTTTGGTTTGATTACTATTCCAACATCCGCATCAATCTTTACTGCCAATGTATACATTCGGTCTTGACAGAATTTTTCAATCGGGGATAGGTTGCTATTGAATGTGTTTGACATTATAGTGTCCCCCCATTAAGAAACGGATCGGTTTCGCGATCCCACCTGGTAAGTTCGACCGCATTCAAAAATGCCTTCATGTCCTTTTTCATGGAATCCGGGTCGTCGTCAAGAAACTGCGCCTCAAAGACCTGATACGGCTTAATTGGATAGTCTTTGTATTCTCGCCCCTGAATCCGAGCAATGGCTTTTTTGATCACTTTTTTGCGCTCCTCCCGGCGGTAGTATTCCGACTCGGTGTATTTGGCCAGTCGGATGACCCAGCGCCCCTCATAAAATCTTTTGCCGCGCTCTTCCATGTCGGCTTCGGCGTAAGCGGCCGTTTGCATTCGTACCGCATTATAAATTCCGTTTGAGCTTTTGAAGTCCCCGAGGCAATGCTTCCCATCAATGATCGCCTCCAGGTCCAAGGTGCCGACATAATCGTGTTTTTTAGAATAAACCAGTCTTTCGGTTGAAACCCACTTGACCTTGTGTTCCTTTTCCCAGGCAAAGAATGAATTGACTCCGGTAACCGCTTCCGGGAAATTGGGCATGGCCGGAAGTTTTTCAAATCCTTTCTGTTTCAACTTGTGCCGGATGTACGCCTCGCACCAAGCGTGAATTTCTTTGCCGATATCGGCCGCCTCTTCTCGCAAGACATCGTTTTGAACCACCGCCTCGAGCGCCAGGTCGATATCTATTTTCTTGCCGGCCTCGAGCGCCTTTAACAGGAAATCGGCCGTGATTTGCTGTTGCCAGATGCCCAACGCGCGACTTTTGTCTTTAATGCCGATGAACGACGTAACGCCGGTCTTTCTTACCGCATTGACATAATACATATGCCGGTTGGGTTTTTCCTCCGTGGGTCCGTAAAATTTAACCTCAATCTTGCCGCCGTACAGCTTGAAAATGATGATACCATCATCTGGCGCCTTTTTTTCTTTTACCTCTTTGGTTGATGTTCTCGACATAGTGGTTTTTTGAATAATTTTATTGAATAACCATATTCCTGCTCTGAGATTATCTCATCGCCGACCGAGCACCAGCTCACGTTCAT
>SCLJ03000051.1_pt1 | contig 11004 bp, 10 predicted proteins | sample 7267891 | NCBI WGS metagenome assembly SCLJ03 (sample SAMN10721082, study PRJNA514188) | viral metagenome | isolation source: depth-stratified mine tailings core B | place: China: Fankou Pb/Zn Mine tailings
GAGTTACGACCAGATGACCGAAAACGGGCGGGCATACAGCTTACCTCCACAATCCAGATGCTGCTATTCTGCCCCCATCAGCAGCGCCTGTCCATGCCCAGTTTTGGACCTGTTGTTCAACGGTCTCCGTGGGCTGTTTGACCGGCGGGCTGGCCCCCTGCTATACTTATTGCTGTGAGCCAGGAGAGGTGGCCGAGCGGTTGATGGCGGCTGTCTTGAAAACAGTTGTGCGCTTTGCGTACCGGGGGTTCGAATCCCTCCCTCTCCGCTACGAAGCCCCTTTTTAGGGCCTTTTGGCCTGTTTTCTGCGCCATCCCCCATCAACCGCTCGGCCATCTCTGGCTTTGCTGTGTGGTACGAGTGTGGTACGCGTGGTACACCGCCGGGCCATTTTGGGGCAGATGATAACAGAACCCGCCGCCCCGGTCTAGGGTTGCCTTCGGAGACACGTCTATACCCTTCAAGAGGAGCGCCCAGGCCCTCCATACCCGGACGCTCTCTCCCTCACTCGTCCGACCTTACGTGAAGTTGTCCCACTCGAACCGCGGCGGCTCGTAATTCTCCAACTTGGCCCATTTGATGGCCGCCTGCAACCACTCCTCGAAGTCGTCATGCTGGCCTGGCGTCTGGGCCAAGGCCCAACCCAGTTGCAGACCTAATTCGCTCGCGTCGGCAATCAGCGAACTGCAGTAGTCCCCGACTCCGTCGGCTCTCCGTCCACTGAATACTCTGTTTAACCGCTCAATGTCTTCGCGCATCCGGTCGTAGAATAGGCGCTGTACTCCTTCCCTGCCCACCGCCGTAACCACATCGGCCATGCTGCAAATCTCGTTCTCGGTCCATGCTGGCCCGCACCTTGGCCTCACGGCCTCATCCTTGTGCCCACCGACTTGAGGACTTACCATCACACTAAACCTCCTCTTTTTCTTCTTAGTCGCCTTTCAGCAACTAGAGGCCCCGCCGCGGGCTGCCACTCCGCGCACTCACCGGCTGGCGCGGGGCCGGACATCCTTACCTCCCCTTGCACCAGTTCCCATCTGGTAGCTTGTGGCTGTACCACGATTGCCCGCCGTGGGTGTGCTTGGGCATTTGCAGGTTATGAATAGGGCACCAACCTTCCGGCATCTCTACTCGCCCCGGCGAGTCTGTGGCCAATGCGGTCGGTTGTAATGTGGGTGTAGTGGATTGCTGAGTGGGTTGTTGATGGCCGTTCCCCAGCAGGGCCATCGCTTGTTGCCCGTGGCAACTCGCCTGGGCGAGAGCGTTCAAGTCGGCGTATAGGCCCCGCTGTAACTCTTGCCAGTCTTCGCCAGGGTAAACTTGGGCCTCCGCCCCTAATTCGACAGTATGCCACCTGTCCGCCTGGGCGGAGCCGTGCTCACTATCGCCCCGGCTCAATCGGACCGCCGCCCGAATAGTGGTTACTAGCATGATACACCTCCTAAGTAAGTCGTAGACTCGCTGTGGCGAGTGGCTGGGGCGGCGCTCAGGCCGCCCTTAGCTCTTTCTCTAACAATTGCTGTGTGGCCGTCCAGTAAGCTTGCCAGGCCGTCTCATGTTCCGTGGGTACACCGGCGCACCCGATGCCCACCAGCCAATCCTCAATCTGTCGCAGGTCTTGGCCCCTCGCGATGCGCTCCCTCACCAGCTTGGAAGCGTGCTCCAGACTGGCGGCGACAATGTGCTTGCAGACGGTGTGTCGATAGTCGTGGTCAGGGCAAGTACAGGACGGGCCGCCCTTGGCCCACGGGGTAGATACGTCGTAGCCGATGCCCCGGCTGCTTGAGAATACCCAGTAAGAGCCCGTCTGAGATGTAGGTAATACGTGTCCCGATTGCCAGAGCACCACACCGCGCTCGGTGCGGTCATTGCTGTATGTACTGCCTTCGGTTGTGCTATGCTCTTTCATGACAAGCTCCTCTCTTGGTGTTTGTCGGGCCGGCGCTCTGAGTTTGCAGCTTGCGGGCGTCGGCTTCTTCTTGTCTCTTTCTAGTAACATACTAACACTGTTGAAACATCTTGTCAATACTCTTTTGAAACGAGTTTTCTAAATTGACACGAATATTCCGAGATGTTACACTAACTACAGGCAAATGAAGATTAACTACAGTTAATAAAGGATAGCCATAGTGAGCGAAGACTACATAGGCACACTGGAAGCAGCTAAATTGATAGGGATAAGCCGGGTGACTTTATGGCGTTTGGTCAAGGCAAGCAAGATACCTGTGTACGAGACTGTTACCGGGCGCAAGGTATTCAAAAGGTCTGAACTGGAAGCCATCAAAGAGCCACGGAGATTAACCCCCACGGCATAGCATCACCGCCGCCTGCTTGCGGAGGGTCTCCCGCGATACCCCCGTGGCACGGGCCACCGTCTCAAGGGTCTCCCCCTTGTGCTTGTCAATCGCTTCCCCAAAGTTTAGGGAAGCGGTCTCAATATTGTTCAGCGTAGACTGCCGTTCCTTGGCCGCCGCCCGCTCCAGGGGCTCCATCGCATCCGCAAGGTTAGAGTTTGGGCAAGAGCATTACCCTGGCGCGGCTATCGGTACCCTCCGTCGTATAATTGAAGTAGTGGCACCCAGCCACCAGCGTGAGGCCGTTCGCCGTCTTGCCTTGGACGGGCAAGGGAAAGGGGTGAACGTCATGGGGCGCAGCAAATGGTACTACTTCGAGCCCCATAATCCACCCGTGCATTTCTGTAGTCGGGCGGCAAAAAAATATGGCCCGCGCAAGGGCATGGTGGGTGAATTGCATGCAAGTCATAGAGGCGGCATACTGTTCATAGGTTATCGCTGTCCCCTATGTCATGGCACGCTGGATATAGTGCGCACTCCGGTCGGTACGGTAAAGATGAAATGAGCACAAAAAGCAAGTGAGCACTCCTCTTCTTGTCCATCCTCTGACTCTGTCGGCACAAACCCCTTCCGCTGGGTGTTCTCATCCCTCTAACCAAGCGGCCTGCCCGTAATCCCTCGCATCTTCCGGTTCAGGGCCGGCCACACCATCTCATTGACGAACCGCTCAGCCGCCACCTGGTCCGTCCCGTAGAAGGTCGGCTGTTGCACATACACGTTGACGGTAATGGGCGCGCCCCGGTGAGACGCACTCGCGCCGCGCCCGCCGACACCGGACATCTCCGGCCCCTCGCCAAGGCGAGTCGGGCGACTAGCGTCGCCTCTGGCGACCTCTGGCGACCTAGCACCAATGCCCGCCAGTGGGTCCGTCATCGTCGCTACCAAGCGGGGCAACCCACCCAGCACTTCCGATACCGCCGGTCCCGGCAGTGCCCCCGCCTGCCGGCCTATGACGGCCAGTTGCCTTTGGCCCCCCATCTGCTTTACCACCTCGGCGAAGCTGCCGAATGCCTTGCTCAAAGGCACCACCGCCTCCGGCCCTTGTTCGCCAATCAGGGCTAAGGTAGGTGAATTGAACAGCCCACCTGCCGCCGCTGGTAACACCCCCTCGAAGGGGTTTCCGCCCCCTTCCCCAGCGCGGTGTACCAGGGTTCGCCAGTCCACCCCTCCACTGCTGCCGCCGCCCCCACCGGTAGGCTTGTCCCTGATGGCCTCCAGTATCGCCGTCATCTCGGCCAATCGCTCAGTCACACCGCCTAACAGTTCAATCTCCCTCTCCATATCCGGCGCAAGCTTGCCCGAAGCGATACCCAGCAATTCGGCCAGGGGCACCCCCAGCTCACCCAGCCCGACATTGACGGTTTCCTTCATCTGGATTATTGACTCCGCCACGTTGGGCATGCCCCCCTGCGTTGCTTCTGTTCGCTCCGCGGTCGGGCGTGTACCGACATTCCCTCTGCCCAGGGCGTCAGTCAGCCGTCCCAGCACGCCCACCAACTCGCGAAAGATGATGGGTAACTGCTTCCAGCCGTCTGCCACTCTGCCTACCCCGGCTACTACTGCTTGCTCAGCCCCTACCAGAGCCATCAGCGCGTCGGCCAATGGATTGCTTGCCAGCTTACCGGGTGTCCGTAGCGCACCCGCCTGAGGCGGGAGCGCAGGATACCCTTCGGGTACACGTCCTTCCAGCTCACCCAGCTTCCCTAACGGTATCACCGCCTCCGGCTCGCGCTCGCCCACTAAGGCCACTGTCGGCTTGGTGACAATGCCCCCCGCGGCCAGTGCTACCAGCGAGTGAGCTGCCTGCCCAGCCGCCTGGAGCACTTCTGGCGGTTGCCCCTTCAAGCCCTTCGCCATGCCGGGCTTGCCCTGTAGGAGTTCCCTCACCGCCTTGAGTGGAACTATCACCTCAGCCCCCGCTTCACCAATCAGGGCCAGAGTGGGCCTGTCGATAAGCCCACCGTATTGCTCTGGCGTGGGCTGTGGCGCTGGCGGCGCACCCGGTATGCCAGCGATGATGCTCTTCAGGTTGTTGTAAGCGTCCTGGATGGCCTTGAAGGCGCTCAGCACGAGCCCCTTGGCCGCCTCAATTGGTGTAGATAAGGCCGTCCCGATGCCGTCCCAAAAGCTCTTCCAGCCCCCCTCGAAGTTGGCCTTCCAGCTATCGAAACCGGACTGAATCTCAGCTAACACTTCGCCGGGTTTGGTCTTGAAGCCGTTCCACTGGTCACTAAAGAATGTGCTGACCGCGCTCCAGAGTGTTTCCCATCCAGTTTGAAATCCGGCCTTCCAGCCGTCGAAGGTGCTTTGGATGGCCGCCGTCTTCTCGGACACAACGCCGGTGAAACCTGACCAGATGTCGCCCAAGACAGCACCCACGCCGCCCCAGAAGGCACTCCATCCGCCCGCAAACGTTCCATACCAGCCGCCGACTGTCTCACCAACGCCACCCAACGCACCGCCAATTAGCTCACCAAGGCCCCCTAGCGCACCCCCCAGGCCAGCGCCAATGGTCCCGGCCAGGTTGCCGACGGCCTCACCGATACTACCCAGCACACTTCCGACTCGCCTAGTCGAGTCTTCGACCGTCTCCCCGACCGAGCCCATTGCGCCGCCGATAAGCTCACCGATGCCACCGAAGACACTGCCAATCGTGCCCCCCAGACTGCCCAGGGCAGCCCCTACGATGCCGGGCAATCCCTGTATCATCTGGATAAAGTTGCCGATGGCCTCACCGGCACCGCCCAGTGCCCCACCGATAGCCTCACCCAGGTTGCCTAGCTGTCGTAGACTCGTCGTGGTGGGTGGGCCGACTTGCCCCAGCATGGGCGCCAGGTTGACACCAAGGCCACCCTGGTACATTGGCCCCCCATACTCGGCGGAGGGCCAGGTGCCGCGCTCACCGATGCGGCCCTGCCAGGACGTGCCCGGCGCTCCGATGGCCGGCCCCAACGGGTATTTGGGCGAACTGGTGGCCCAGGGCTGAGGCTTGCCAAGCAACTCCCATAGCTTCCAGCCGCTCTCTTTCTGGAAAGCCCCCAAGATGCCAGAGGGGATATCCTGTACCTGATTGATAATGTCCTTGTTCTTCTCTGGCCCGCCGAACCCCTTTTCAGGGGACCAGCCCAGGACGTCCCAGAAATCAATCTTCTCGCCCGGCTTCTTGCCAAATAGCAGTTGCCCCCAGTCGATGGTGAGCGCCGCCTTGATGCCAGCAACAACGCCCTCACCAATGGTGAAGCCCAGCTTGTAGCCGGTGCTCTTGCCGGTGTCCTCAGCGAAGATGTCCTTGATTGCCTGGCTTATCCGCGGCAGTTCTTCCCGCAAGGTCTTGAGGGAGCCGCCTAATGGGGTTGTTTCGTCACTCATCGACTTCTTGAGGTTGTCCCAGGCGTCGGATACCGGCTTCATCGTTTGCTCCAGCCGGTACAGGGCACGCTCCATCTGGTTCACGTGCTCAACGGGCTCAAAACCGCCCCCATATTGGTTTTGCCAGGCGATGGCCTCCTGTGCCCGCCGCTGGTTCTCTCTGACTTCCTCAATCTTCTTTTGCACATCCGAAACGACGGCGCCAGCCCCACCAACCGCGCCGCCGCCCCCACCGCCAGCCGCCGGCTTATTCATCTCAGCGACAATCTTGGCCGTCTCTTGCAGGGCACTCAGGAATTGCTCCTGCCATTGGGCATTCCTTTGCAGGATGCCCTCTTGCTCCTTCAGGGCATCTACCTGGCCCCTTTCGGCCTCAAGCTGGTCCTCAATTGCCGTCCGGGCCTTGTCCCTTGCTAAGTCTTCTTGAGCCCACTGGAAGCGCGTTTGCTCTTCCTCACGACGTAGGGCGTCCTGTGCCGCCCTCTTGGCCTCGGACTGGCCCTTGTCTTCCTCATAACGGGTACCGGTCTTGGTCTTGATTTCGTTGCGCTCAACCGGCATTCCCTCGATTTCAAGCCGTCTTCCTTGCCAGCCCAGCTCTGTCTCCCGCCGCGCGAGGGAGACATTGCGGCCTTCCTTTTGCAGGCGGTTCAATTCCTCTTGAGTAGCCTTCACTCGCTCGTTGGCTTGTGCCAGTTGGTCTTGTACGGGTATCAGGGCCAGCTCAGCATCCAGATAATCTCTTACATAGCCGCTGGCGCTGCCGAAGGCGCCGGAGATGCTGCTTAACAAATCGTCAGACGCCCCGCCCATCTCGCGCATCTGGGAGATGGCCTCAGCGATTTGCTCACGGCTGCCCAGCAGGGTGGCCAGCACATCCCCCTTGCCCATCTCGCCGTAAGTGACCAGGGAATCGAGCACGCCCCTGAGCGCAGACGTCGCCGTACGCAGGATGCCGAAGTCGGCCCCCTCAAAGCCCCTCAAGAAGTCCTCGAAGGTCCGCGCCCCCAGGTCAGCCAGGTCCCCCGCCGCACTCAGGGCGCCGTGTAAGGCCCCCTCGACAACGCCAGCGATGCCGCCCATCAGTCCAGGAATGGCCCTCGCCATCCCACTGACCCACTCACGGGCCAGACCAGCGCCCCATTCCGGCGCATCGGGGGCCACTTTCGGCGGACTGCCAGGGGCCAGCCAGAAGCTAAGAATGCTGGCAATGACGCTCATCGCCGCCGACAGAATCGTGTTTGCCGCATTGATGATGCCCGCCGCCAAATTGACGACGATATTGACGCCCCAGGCCCCCGCCTCAGAAGCAATTGCCCCAAAGGTCTGCTGGAAGCCACTGACTAAGCCGCCAATCGTGTCCAGGATGCCCCCAAAGGCCCGTCCAGTCACACCTAATGCCGTATCGATACCCGCCGCCCAGGAAGCGAGCCCATCTTGAAAGGTTGGTGTCTGCATCAGGTTCAGCAGCGATTGCAGGCCCTCTTTCACCCGCTCGAATATCGGCTGGCCCAGTGTCCGCATGGCCTCACCGGCGAAGTCGTGCAAATTGCTTATCATTCCATCGAAGGTGCGTGATTGCTCATCCATCATCCCGCCGAAGGTCTGCTGAGCGTAGGCCAGTAACTTGGGGAATGCCTCGGCCACCGGCGTTATCATCTGGCCGGCCTTGTTGAACTCGATGCCCATACTCTGCAATTGCTCTTTGCTGACGATGCCCAGCTCGCGCATCCGCTCCAGGGCTTCGCCCACATCCCCCTGTGCGAAGCGCCCAAACCACATGGCAATCTCAGAGAAGCTGGCCCCCACGCCGCTGGCCACGTCGCCGATGATGGTGCGCATCTGCTGGCCGGACATACCCCAACGGGCCATCGCCTTCTCGCCTTCCAGTCCGAAGACTTCCATCATTCGGGATGCCTTCACCACATCGGGCAACTCAAAGGGGGTCTGAGCGGCGAACTGCTTCAGCTCTTGCATGCGCGCCGCCGCCCTGGCGTAGCCCGCGGCCATGTCATCAGAGCCTTTCAGCAGCACGGCAAGCTGGGTGCGGTAGCTCTCAAACTGAGCGTTGCCGCCCACCATCGCAGAGCCAAGTTGGCGGACGCCGTCTGCCGCCGTGTTCACCGCCTGCGCCAGCAGGAAGCCGCCTGTCGTGCTGAGCATGTTCTGGAAGAAACCGCCCATGCGACCGGTGGCCCCCGCCACTTGCCCTTCCAGGCTGTCCACCTGCTGGCCCACCTGGCGCAGGGCCGCGCTGGCCTCATTGCGGGCCGTGATGACTAAAAGTAGCTCTGCCGAAGTCATGTGCATCCCCCTTGTACCCATCGATGGGCATAAAAAACGGGTGTCTCACGCCCCCTCGTTCAGAGGGCGGAACACCCACACACACGACTATTCAGTTGCGCCAGGGCTCACCCGGCCCGGATGTGCCCCGAAAGGCCGGCTAGCCCGGCCTCACTGCATTATAGGAGATTGCCCAACTCAAATGCCTCACACAATCGACAGCGGTTCTCTTCAGCCATCTAGTCCCCCTTTCGCCGGTGTCCTTTTCGCAGATGGTCCCACCGTCCGGGCTGGAAGAGGCCCAGGGGGCTGTCCCGTAGGCCATGATGGTCTTGAGGGATATACAAACCGCCGCCAATCTGCCGGCCCACACGCTCATCTTGCTCAGTGTCCTTACCTCCACTGGGGGGCAACTCCCCCTCACCGGGGGTGAGTTTCTCAGCCCACCACGCCGCCAGGCACAGAGCCAGCACCAGGTCATCATGCTGGCCCTCCCGCCAAGCTCCATAGCTATCGTGGCCCGTTAAGGCGTCGATTTTCACCCTGAAGCTGAGCAGTTCTTGCTTTAAGACACCCACCAGGGGCAGCTCTGCCGCGAACTTGAGACGGCCCTGCTGCAGCAACACTTGCGCGCTGGTCACCAGCAACCGTTTGGGCGCCCGATAGCCGTTCTCATAAGTCTCAACCTCGCCGCCGGTTATCGTAACCGCTACCGGGTATAGCCCCTCCCGGTACAGCAAATCAACCACCGGCCTTCCAACTCCCGTCGCATCCACTATCAAGACAGTGCTCCCGCGCAACGGTTCCTGCCCCAGCAATTCGGCCACACGCCTGACTTGCGCCGGGTAGGGGGTGTTGCGGGGGAGGCGGTCCAGATATCGCAGAGAATGAGGCGTGGAACGGTTCCGCGCCCGCTCCAGTATCGCAAGCGCCGTGAAGTCCTGGGCCTGGCCAAGGTCCAGGCCCATCACAAATTTCATCTCTATGAATGTCATTTTGCACCCCCAAACAGTGGGGCCACCGCGTTGTCAATGGCGCCCACCACCGCATCGTAGCTGAAAACGCTGTCCAAGGTCTCAGCAAACTCGCACATGTATTCCTGCCGGTACCACATCTCACCCAGACTGGCCCGCTCTTCGGCCAGGAACTCTGCCGAGATGCGCGGGCATTCCGTGCCCTTGACCTCCACTCGCTCCCAGACATCGCCGCCTTGGCTCCACTCATTGAAGTAATGACCCCGTTTGCCAAATGGTGTGGACATCAGGACAAGACGCCCGCCCGACACGGCCAGCATTGGACGCACCGCCCGGTATAGGTCATCGGGCACCCGGCTGGCCTCATCCTCAATAATCAGGTCCACTGCTGAGAAGCTCCGCACATTGCTCTCCTTGGAGGGCAGGGAGACCACCCGCGAGCGGTTCTCAAGCTGCAAGCTCAGTTTGTTGTCCTCTATCAGCCGGGGCCGGACAGCCAGCACGTCCAAGAAGTCGCCCACCTTGCGGAATAGCTCACCTGATTGCCGTAGGCTGGAGCTTACCAGCAGCACCAGGCTGTCCGGGTAGTATAGAGCGCGATGGAGGGCCAGGATACCCGCCACAGTGCTCTTGCCCGACTGCCGGCAGCAATTCAGCAGCAGTCGCTTCCCGGTCCAGCGCAACGCCCGTTCCTGCCAGGGGTCAGGGGTGAAGCCGCAAGCCTCGATGGCGAAGCCCACCGGGTCCAGAGCCAGGCGTAAGTCAAGGGCCAACTCAGCCGTCGCCATCATAGTCCTCCAGCGCCCTCACCACCGCCGCCCGCGCCTCTGGGTATGGGGCCAGGGCAGTCAAGATAATCCCCCGCAACTCTAGCCAGGCTGGGGCCGTGATAATATTCACACTCACCGCCCCCTCCTGTTGCAGCTTGCCCAGCAACTTGCCCAGCAACTCCAGGCAACCCCGCGTCTCGCGCACCCCCAGTAAGGCTGTCTTCAGGTCGGCCTTGGCTTCAGCCGCCAGTAACAGGTTGTACGCCTTGGCCCGTAGCCCCTCAACCTCGGCCAGCAGTTCATCGGCCCGACTGGCCTCTGCGGCCTCATGGGCCATCGTCAAGGTCGAGGGTAGGTGAGCCGCCTTGTGACGCTCCAGCGAACTCTTGCTCAGATTGTATTGTCCCGCAACGTCCCGCAACGAGCTGCCCTCTACCAGTTCCCGGTCGATGTCCGCCCTTTGGCGATGCGCGCAAGCCTTGCACAGGGGCATTGCCTTCACCTACCGTTTGGTTCCCCGGCGCGTCCACGGGGGCAGGACCTTTACCTTTGTCGGGGGATGGCGCGGCACCTTCACCCCTTCCCGCCGCAATCGCTCATCTGGGTTAAGTTCACGCGTATGGGCGTCATTTCGTGGGCTATTCTTTGTCATCTGGACCTACCTTCCTCACATCTACCGATATTTGCTCATCAGGCGATGCCCCATCTATGGGAGGGAAGCCCAGTTCAAGGCGTATCCAGTCAAGCTCGGACTGCGCTATGGCAAGTTCCTTCGCGATTTCCGCCCTCTCCTCCGCCGTCCAGTAGGGCACACAGAACATACGCTCCAGCCGAACCACTTCCTTTTCTTTTCGCTCGGCCTCGGCCACTTTCTGCTGACGCCGTATTTCGAGCCGCCGCCAGTATTCCGCCAGGGCGTCGGCATTGCGACATGCCTTCACCGCCTTCGACATCACTGTCCCTCCCTTATTACATTTAGAATACTGTATGCCCCAGGGCGCACTTCTGAAAGCCCCCTCTTCGCCGCCGCCTCCATCAGATGGTCCCCTTCCTTCAATTGACTTGCCTAACCCCACACCGCTGGGACGTATTGCAATGTCTGGGGTTTGTGGTACTCCCCCATTCGTGGTCACATTCCCCCTTTACCCCTTGCGGCGGAAAAGAAGAGTAGGTGGCCGCCGCAGTGAAGTGAAACGAAACAAGGCGGCCACCACGTGTACTCGTGTGACCTTGTAACGTATACACAACGTATAC
>SCLJ03000053.1_pt1 | contig 10943 bp, 9 predicted proteins | sample 7267891 | NCBI WGS metagenome assembly SCLJ03 (sample SAMN10721082, study PRJNA514188) | viral metagenome | isolation source: depth-stratified mine tailings core B | place: China: Fankou Pb/Zn Mine tailings
CTGATGGGAGGAGATCTGCGCGGGGTGGCCACCGCCGTCGCATTGAGCCGCGCCACCCTGCGGAACATCCGGCAAAACCTGTTCTGGGCGTTCGCCTACAACGTGTTGCTCATTCCGGTCGCAGCGGGGGCGCTCTACCCGTCGTTCCGGCTGTTGCTGAACCCGGTGTTCGCGGCCGCCGCGATGGGGCTCTCTTCGGTCACGGTCGTGACGAACGCCTTGCGGCTGCGGCGCTTCCGTCCGCCGGGATGAATTGAACATGGAGCCGAAGGAACGGATCGTGACGGACCCGGCGGAGTTTCGCGACCTGGTCGCCGGGATGCGGACGTCCGGCACAGTCGGGTTCGACACCGAGTTCGTGGGGGAGCGGACCTACTTCCCGCGGCTCTGCCTGATCCAGCTCGGCACGAAGACGGCCGCCGCCGCGGTGGACCCCCTGGCCGTTGGCGATCTTTCCCCCCTGGACGACCTGCTCTACGACGCCTCGGTCCTCAAGGTGGTGCACGCCGGCTGGCAGGACTTGAAGATCATGCATCAGCGGACCGGCCGGGTGCCTTCGCCGGTCTTCGACACGCAGATCGCCGCGGCGCTCCTCGGGATGCCCGCACAGGCGGCGTACGCCGCGGTCGTCCGGGAGATCCTGGGGATCGAGGTGAAAAAGGGTCACTCCTACTCCGACTGGAGCGCCCGGCCGCTCTCCCCGTCCCAGCTCGCCTATGCCCTGGACGACGTCCGTTACCTCCCCTCGCTGCACGACCGGATGGTAGAACGGCTGGACCGGGAAGGGCGCCTCTCCTGGATCGAACCGGAAATCGCGGCCCTCTCCTCTCCCGCGTCGTACGGGACGGATCCGGACCGGGATCTGCGCCGCGTCAAGGGGTGGGCGTCCCTGGACCGCCGCCGCATGGCGGTGCTCCGGGCCCTGATCGCGTGGCGGGAAGGGGAGGCGATGCGAAGGGACATCCCTCGCCGCCGGGTGCTGGCCGACGAAAGCGCGCTGGCGATCGCCCGCAGCCGGCCCGCGGACGAAGAGGCGCTGCGCCGCGTGCGCGGACTGGAGTGGAGAGTCGGGGGGGGAATCGTCGACGGCCGTCCTTGCCGCCGTGCGGGGCGCCCTCGCCCTGCCGGACAACCGGCTCCCCGAGGCTCCCCCGTTTCGCCCCCGCGGCAACGGGGACCGCGGCTCCGTCGTGGGTCTTCTGGGCGCCCTCGTGCGGTCCCGGTCGCGCATGCATCGGGTCGCACCGGAGGTGCTGACGAATACCGACGAACTGGAGCGGCTCGCGGACGGGGAGAGGGAAGGGCTCGCGGTGTTGACGGGATGGCGGCTCGACCTCCTGGGGAAGGAACTGCTCGCCCTGCTCGACGGGCGGCTCTCCTTCGCCATCCACAAGGGAGAAGTCGTCGTCGAGGAGAGAAGCGTCACGGCGAAGGATTGAACGGATCCCCGGCACCCTTGGTTCCCGGGCGTATTTCGCGTTGACCGCGCGGGACGCGATGCGTATAATTTCCTTTCGCCTTGCGGGGCGCGGGTGGTGAGTGTAGCTCAGTTGGCAGAGCACCAGACTGTGGCTCTGGCTGTCGTGGGTTCAATCCCCATCACTCACCCCACTTTTTCTTCAGGCGCCTGTAGCTCAGGGGATAGAGCACCGGCCTCCGGAGCCGGGTGCGGAGGTTCGATTCCTCCCAGGCGCGCCAATTTTCCGTTCTTTCCCAGCGTGGGCCATTAGCTCAACCCGGCAGAGCAGCTGACTCTTAATCAGGAGGTTGAAGGTTCGAATCCTTCATGGCCCACCAGCGAAAACAAGGGGTTACGGTGAAAGCCGTAGCCCCTTTTTCGTGGCGGGTGTTACGTCTTGGGCTGCCAGAGCGTGTTGCTTTGCGCGTGCTTTGGCAGTAATTTGCGCGTGCTTTGGCAGTTGAATCATTCCTATTAAACAAGCGGGCTTCCTACATATAGGAACCGAACGCATCGGAGGCCCTGCGAGATTGGACCTAAAACCTGACTTTGACCCCGATCGAATGATTCTTTCTCACAAAGTCCGCCTCGTAAACGATCCAGAACGTTTGCCAGATCCGTCGATACGGATTGGGGAGAGTAATTGACACGGCTGTCGTTCCAACGAGGAAAGCAATGAAATATCTGTCGACCTTTCTCATACTCGGATACTCGCCGAGGAACGGATTCGTTTCCTTGTAATGCGCCCCCTCTTCCCGCTGCTCCGCTTGCCGGTTCCAGTCCCTCGCTGCGTACCGGGTCTGAGCCCAATCGGCGACCAGCGCCGCCGTCTGGGCAGCCTGAAAGGCCGTATCGGTTTTCGTCCACTCGGACCCGTGGCAGGTAGTAGATACAACCAGAACCGCGGCCATCACCGCGATGCGAATATGCAATGAGGCCAAGGGATATCCCCTATAGGGACAGCGCAATTAGGTTGTCCTGTAAGTTCTTGTTAGTGAGTTCGAAGTACCGCTTTGTTCCCACATTGATGTTTTTACTCGCCCCACTGTAGACCGCGGCGAAGGCGAGGGGGAACAATTCATCCGGAACTATGGTTGAATTCCCGCCGTCAAACGATACGACTCCCATTCTCGGGACTCCTGCGCCGCTTATCCCGGTGGGGATGTGCATGGCGTGTTCAGCTGCATCGGAACCGATGATCGACGCTTCGATTTTGCTATAGGGAGGAGTGCCGAAGATAATCCAGAGCCCTCCGAACATCCGAATCGCCGAACAGGTGTTTTGATTGCCGTCGCCAAGCCCCGATGGACCGGTAATAGGTCCAGTAATGATCGTGCTCCCTGAGAGGGAGAAGAAAAAGATGGGCTGTCCCGACCCCCCTACGTTTCTAACCCATATCCATCCACCGTGGCATCCAATTATCTCATGCGCCGTAGTGGCTGAAAACGTATATACCACCGTTGCCGAAGTTATAACGGCGTGCGTTGACCAATTGTATCTTCCATAATAAAGTACATTGTTATTCGTTCCACCGATAAAATAGTAATCCTGCCATACTCCACCATTTGATTTGGCGCCGAAAACCGGAGAGTCTGCATTTGTAATAGTAGCGATTGAGGTTGGACCGGCCAATCCAGCAAGGGAAGTATTCAACTTATATATATAAATGCTTCCTCCACTCGCGTAAAGAAGGGACACAAAGTCTTCCAGAATGTTGTACATGATGACGGGCCTGCTACAGGCGGCGGACACCTTCAGCCCGAGGTCGATCAACTGACGGCAATCCGGACCTACCTCGCCGGCATAGAGGTACTGGTTGCTCGCCTTCGTCGCGCAGACGTAGGTCCCCAATCCCTTCGAGGTCAGGGAGCAGGCCGCATACATGAAGTCCGTCGTATCGGCCGCGAACGGAATCTGGAACGGGGTAACTCCTTTCACGATCTTCAGAGAGTCGATCTTCATATATTTTTGCTTCAGCGTGTCGCCCTGTTCGAAGGTGATGTTCCCGGCGGCATCCTTGAATCTGGCCCCATATGCCCCGCTTCCGAGGTCCCCGATCCTCACCCTCTCCACGGACCCGCCGTCGTACTGCACGATGGCCGGGGATGCCTGAGTCGCCGAAAAATCGGTCGTCGTCGTCGACCCGAATCGGTCGTGCGTCACGATCCGGAAATAGATCGTTCCCGGGACGCCGGCGCCGCCGAAGTCCGCCCTGATCTGGTCATAGGTGTAGATGAACCCGGGGCTCTGCATCTCGGCCGTCCGCTTCAGCATCGTCCGGGCAGCGTCGGAATAGATCGTCAGCACCCATTTCGAGAAGTCGAGATCCGGGGACGCTCCCCACTTCACGATGCAGTCCCGGCCGATATAGTCGGTCGTCACGGTCGGTGCCGTCGGGGCGCCATTCGTGAGAGTGATCGAGTCGTACGTGCTCGAATAGTTCCCGGACGTGTCGATCGATTTCAGATAGAACGTGTACGACGCGGCAGCCGCCTGCATCCAGAAGGATGTCGCCTTCCCGAGGTAGACCCGGTTCGTCGCGTTGCCCCAGTTCAGGTCCGTCCGGACCTCGTAATTTCCCAGGTCCTTGTCGGCGATCGGGTTCCAATTCAGGACCACACGGTCGGTGAAGGTCGAGGTGGTTGCGTTGAACGTCGGAGCCGTCGGCGTACCCGTCTTCCCCATCGGCTTGATGCCGGCCACCGGGCCGTTCGGGTAGTACCGCACGCCGTACACGTTCCGGGAAATGATTTTGAACGAGTAGGTCACGTTCTCCCGGACCGGCCCCCACTCGAACGTGTTCGTCTTGGTCTCGCCGATCCAGCGCCAGTCGGCCGACTCGTCGGACCGGCGCATGTAGATTTCGAAGCCATCGTAATAGGCGTAGTTGCTCGGGATCGTGAACGCTATCCTGATCCAGGATGTATACGTCCCGTCGTTCATCAGCCGCCAGAATTCGGTGAGCGTCAGGCCCGTCACCTGGGGAGGCGGCGCCGTCTGATCGAATCCTGTCGGAAGCGCGGGGGGCGAAATGCTGACGGTCTGCGGATCGTCGATGTAGCAGGCATCCGCGTAGGCGACCAGGGAGAGCGCAACCTTCTCTCCCGCCCACTCGTCGTCCACGCCGTTCAGCCGGAACTTCTTCCCCGACCACCCGGTCGATGGGGTTGTAACGTCAACGATGTCCCCGGGCTCACGGACCAGGCTGGCGAGGTTTGTCTTGAAATTGCATTTGACGTCCTGCTGGATCAATGCGGCGTGCGTGAGGGCGAGCCGTTCCACCACATCGATCCGCGTGCAGGAGTAGAATTCGAGCGTGATTTCCCGCCGCTCCGACCCAATTCCCGACAGATCGACCAAGTAGTCCTTGACCTTCCAGTTCTCCATCGGATCGATCCATTTCGCCCGAAGGCGGGTCGGGATTTCGGAAATCCCGGCGACGTGCCAGGCGAACGAACCGTCATCAATGTTGTCTCCGCTGTTTTCGGCGGCACCCGCACGGTACGAGGCGACGGTAGCGCCCGGCTTGTCGATCATCAGCCTGTACACATTGCCGCTGCGAATCAGCATCCCGCGGAACTGTGAAAGAAGTTCCCTGAGTGCGTCCAGCGCCGCCTGGCCCGATATGGCGAACCAGTTGGTTTCGAACCGCGTGGAGGAATCGCTCTGGTATTGGATGACAACGTTGTCTCCTCGCGGGACCGACAGCTTGAAGGTGAACGACAGGTTCCCGGTCGTGTAATTAATCGTCCCGCTGCCTCCAAGACTTCCCGTGAGCACGCCGGCGCCGTTGTCGGTGACGGTTTCATCGGCGGAAGAAAAAGACACCGTTCCCGGCTTGACGGCCAGGTAATAGAGCTTCTTGACGAGCGTCCTCCACCCATCCCGGTAATTGACTTCGACCGCATTGTAGTCGGCGGGCGCCCCGCCGGTCGATGTGATCGAGACCGCGCGGGTGGAATAGTTGACCGTGCCGGCCCCGCCCAGGTTGCCGGTGAGCACGCCCGCCCCGTTGTCGGTGTATGTCTCTACGCCGCAGAAATTGATCGAGATCGTCGTCGGGCAAGGCGTCCCCCAAGGGAGGGTCGCGTTGAACGGCAGGGCGCCGCCGTAATATCCGAGGGAGGTGCCCTGGTGTAGATCGCCGCGTCCCATCGACCCGAATTGTTTGGCCGTGATCGGGTTCGCCGCCCGGGAAATGGACTGCTCGCAGTATGTCGCTTCGGTCCCGATCGCCGTGTCGTCGAGCTTTGACGCCGAGATGCCGCATCCGAACCGCTTGGATGTCCAGACGTCACGGAAGATGAGCGGGCCGGTCTGCGTCCACTTGGTGAGGGTGTCGCGAGGGTCGTACATCTTCCGCCCGCGGATCACGAAGTTGACCTGCGGCAGCCCCTGGTAAACGTCCTGGTTGTACACGAAATGGCACATCGCGACGGCGGTGTGCTTGTAGCGATCCTCGAAATCCGGATCGATCGCGGATATCTGCGAGAAATGCGTCTGGTTGTACGTCCCGGGACGCCAGTCGAAGTCGAACCAGAGTTCGGATATCGTGACCCCGGGGATCCTTCCCTGGCTGGCCTCCCACACGATCATGTCGTTGATCCAGACTTCCTCGATGGCGTCGATTTCACCCTCGCCGAGGCCGTACACCACGTAGAGATCCTTGTTGTTGGCCCCGGCGGATTTCATGTAGAGGATATTCCCGCCGACCCGCTGACGGCCGGTGATGTAGGGGACCACCGCCTGCCCGGAGCGGGTGTTCGCCTGGAGACCAGCCGTGACGTTCTGCGCCTTGGCGAGCTGCTCGGCCATCTCCTTCTTCGCGACCTGGTTCAGGAGCATCGACCCGCCGACGGCGGAAAAGAACAATGCGAACTTGCCCAAATAGCCCGCTGGAGGAAAAAATATCGTGGCGACGACGGCTGCCGCGACCAGGACATAGCCGAGCCATTTTTTCCAGCTCATTAGGCGCTCCGGTCCTTCATGGATTGCGCCACGGATAGACCCTGATCCCGATGTGCTGAGAGGTCATCGGGTTTGCGGGCCCGGACCGTCCCCACCAGATTTCGGCGGATTCGAGCGTCGGCAGGTGGCGGAATCCCATGAAGTTGGCCTGGTTCGACAACGCCTTGCACCGCTCCCAGGTGCGGTTGCACCAGGTTTCCGCGCCGACGTAGCCGCATCCGCCTTCCGCCGTGTCGACCGCCGATTTGAACTCGTTCACGCAGGTCGCCTGGTACTGCCTGCCGGGGATCCCCTTCTGCCAGTACGCAAGCTCGGTCACCAGCGGGATCGTGATGTTTCCGGTCTCCTTCTCCTCCGCCCCGGAAACCCCGTCGATCAGCCCGTCGTACACGATGAACGGTGTGGTCAGCGTGTACTTGTCGGAGAAGAATCCGCGTCGGATGACGACCCGCCGCCCACGGAACGTCTCGGAGAGCATAAGCGTGGCGATGTCCCGGGACACGTTCGAAATGACGAGCGTTACGGTGTCGGTCAGCCCCATCGAGGACTTCTTGATTTCGCCGACCCGGACCGGGAAGGGGTGATAGGTCGCCCCCGAGTAGACGAGCGGGCGGTCGTAGGTGGACCAGTATTGCGTCCCGGAATCGAGATAGAACTCGAACAGGAGGCAGGACGTCGTCTGCGCCGCCTGGGCCTGCGCCAGCGTTGCGGGATCGATGGAGAGCGTCATACGTCACCCTTCCATAAACGACGGATGATGAACGCGACGGAGATCACGCCGAGAAATAAAAACGGCAGCCACAACGGAATCGCCGACTCGCATATTTGCCGGAACTCCCACGCGCTCATAGAGGTTCAAAGCCCCCCGCCGCGCCCCGGAGCCGACTTCGCATCGAACGCCACCGCCACCTTCTTCTCCGGCTCTCCCGTTATGGGATCGAACCCGCCGAACGTGTGCGACGGAAGATCCGCCGCGATTACCGTCTCCCCAACGGCCTCCGCCGCCTCCATCGGACGCCGAACACGGATCTTTGCGCCCGGATTCTTCGGGTCGTCCGCCTCGACGAGCTTCTCGGCGAGTTTCGCGTAGATCGCCGGATGGTCCCTCTTGACCTCGGCCAGTCCGACGCCGAGGAACCGCGGGTCGGCCCGCTTCGCCGCCACCTCGCCGGTCGGCACGAGCACGGACCAGACGGGCGTCCCGTCCCCGGCGTCCTCCGCCGCGCAGATCGGCTGGTCGAGCCGGTTGCCGACGGAAACCTCGGCCGCCGGTCCTACGAACTTGCGGTTGACGACCTTGGGATGCTCCTTGAAAAAGCACATTCTATGCGACATGGATGCCTCCTTTATGTGGTGGCCGTGACTGCCTGCATTTCGGCATCAGTCGGGGCTCTGTTGTAGATGGTAGGGTATTTGATATGACCGAATAATTCATTTCCCCCACTGCCATTCGCACCAATAGTTAAATTTACAGAGACATTCATGTCACCGTCAAAGGTCCCGTTATATAAGGTTCCGCCGTCTGCCATGATGGATAAAGTTGATCCTGACCACCGCGACACGACATGGTGTGTCAAAAGATCAATCCAAGCTGCACCTACAACGCTGTTCACACCGTCTCTGGCATAGAAATATTGAGTTACATAATGGGCGATGGAGGGGGAAGATAAACCTAAGTCAATTGCGTAAAAATAGTCAGCGACATTTTGATTCAAACTAACGACCGCGAAGCAGGATCCCAAAGTACCTATTGCATTCCCGCTCGATGGCACCGTCAGCACATCCGCATTTCTCGTCACCGCCGCGCTGGTCGTAGGGATGCGAGAGGAAGCGAAGACGGCCTGCTCCACACCGGCATAGTCCACAGCCACTTTGTCGCCTGACGTGGCCAACTTAATCCCGAACGAAGGGTTGGCAAGCGTCTGGTTTTCTTTGAGCGCCCGATACCAGACCAACGTGGAAAGGGAGGAAGTCACATCGACCCACGTCGCCCCGCCGTCGAGCGTGATCGATACTGCCCCCGTTCCGATCAACCGCATGATGCTGATCGACCCGGAGAACTGGTTTGACGCTTGCGTGAGCGCCTGCAAGCAAGTCGCGTTCGCCAGTGTCGCAAGTAAGGATGACGCGCTGTTCGCCGCGCCGTCCTCTCCTGTCTGGTCCAGCGCCGCCGTCATGTTCGTCTTGGTCCAAGCGGCATTCGTCATGTTGCGAGAGTAAAGCAGCAGGTTCGTCCTCTGCCCCTCAATCAAGACGCCTTTGGGCGCATAGGCGGGGGAGGAGCCGGATTTCTTGTAGCGAGTAACGGAAGAACCTTCTTCGAGTTTGGCACCCCACAGGTACATATAGTCCGTGCCGTTCCCCGTATAACTCCCAACACCGTTTGCGCTGGCAAGCCCTGCGCCAACATGCCCGGACGCCGGGGCACTAGCATATTTCAAATCAATCCGATACCATCCCCCTGCAAGGGACGTCGCAGATGCTGTCACACCGACAGCAATTTGACCGAATTGGCCCGTGTCGAAATTAAACCAAGTCAATAAAGCGTTTGTCGGGAAATCGAGCCAACACCAAGTCTTATTCCCCTTCTTCAGGTAAATCGAAAACGTGTAAGGTCTGCCGTACACGTACGAGACGCTTTGATCCATGTAATGGTAGTTGTTAGTAGAATCCTCTTTAATGCTATCAGCTGTTTGCTTCCCGTTCGGCGCAACCACCACATTCGATGCAACGCTAATTGCTTGCTTGCTCCAGGAGCCTTGCGATATATCTTCTGAATATTCCAGCAGATTCAGATATTTCCGCCCGTCCTCCCTGGCATCCCCGCTGGCGACGGAGGCAACCTGGTTCGTGTCGGGATTGAGGCGCGTGGCCGTGGTGGCGCGGGTGAAGGTCGCGGAGCCGGTGCCTTTGTCGAGCTTCTTCAGATCCGCCTGGTTCACACCGACCAGGGGCATAAGAAGCGTGATTCCGCCGCCGATCTCCATCGCCGATCCTCCGTCAGGTGAGCCTCAAGATGTTTTTCCCGAAGCGCTTGTACGTGAGCGCACCCCACACGCCGGTCGCCAGGAAAGAATACGTGCCTGCAGGCGTCACGCCGGAGGTGGTCTGCCAGTCCGCCGCGTACACCCCGGTGGAGATCTTCGTCAGCGCCGCGAAGCTGGCCACCACCTGGTCGGCCGAGTTATAGACCGCCCCGGAGGTCGAACTGGGATCGAAGAGCACACCGGCCGCCTTGAAGGTCACCTTGATCCGCGGCGCGTCGCCCAGCGTGAATTCCTTCGGCATCAGACAGCCTCCAGCTCGATGAAGGGATCCTCCACCTCGACCGTTACATCGAGCTCCTCGAGGAGATGGATGTAACTCCCTCCCGTGAAATCGATCGACAGTTTTTTCCCGGCGCCCAGGGCGGAGCGCAGCACCAGGATGTCCAGGCCGTATTCGCCGGCCGCGGGAATGATCTCGTAGTCGGGTCCGCAGAAGAGCTCGTCTGCGTCCGCCCGGACCGTAAGAAACGTCCAGCCGGTGACCGGGAGCAGGTACGCCCTGGTTTGCCCGTCGCCCGTGGCGATATAAACGTTGTCGCCGTTCATCCGAAGGGATCCACGTCCGCCTTGACCTCGACCAGGCGATACCGGGAGTTGTACCGGCCGAAGGTGACATACTCGTCCTCGTACGCCTCGGCCAGCCGCACCAGCGGCACCAGGTTGGCGGTCGCCCCGTCGCAGTCGATGAACGCGCCGTTTGCCGGAGCGCTGCGCCAGACGATCAGCGGACATCCCGCCGGCCCGGCCGCGGGTATCAGCTCGTAATCCGGCCCTTCGTACTTTTCTACCCCGTCGATCCTCCCCGTGAAAAATGCCATGTCCTTGAAAGGCAGCCGCCACACGCGCCGGCTGCCGTCGCCCGTCCCGACGTATTCCTCCTCGATCGAGCGCTTGTGCGGCATCACCAGCAGGAACGGGTCGAGCGGCCCTCGCCGTGCCCGGAAAAAGTTCTTCAGGACATCGGCCTCGGTCGAGCCGGGCATGAGCCTGGAAATGAGATCCCACTCCCGGATCGGCCGGCTCCACTTCCCCACGCGCTGCTCGACGCCGCCCTCCGACTCGGAGATGAGCACCTTCCAGTTCTCGCGCTCCCGTACCGGATACTCGAGCTGCACGGCGGAAGGGAACATGGAGGAGATCACCGTCATCGAGGGCCCTCACCGATACCGCCGGATCGCGTCGCGGACGATCCCGGCGCGAGCCAGGTTGTCGTAGAACATTCCATCGATCATCGAGCGTCGGGCCATGATCGCCTGGTCCATCGACGCGGTGTCCTGCGCCATGATCGTCCAGTTGTTATTGATGGTCACACCCCGCACCTCGGTACGCTGCGATCCCAGCTCGCCGTTGGGAACGATCGTCCCGGAGGTTTTCGGGCGGAACAGCTCCGGCCCGCGCTCGCCGATGAGGTAGGTGATCCCCGCCCGCACGTCTCCGCCGCCGGCCATCCCGCCGCCGAACCAGGACTG
>SCLJ03000273.1_pt1 | contig 10864 bp, 15 predicted proteins | sample 7267891 | NCBI WGS metagenome assembly SCLJ03 (sample SAMN10721082, study PRJNA514188) | viral metagenome | isolation source: depth-stratified mine tailings core B | place: China: Fankou Pb/Zn Mine tailings
GCTTCAGAATCATCTCCTTTTACAATCATTGCTAACGCTATTTTAGGCATTAAATTCTACTCCTTAGTCCGAAAATCTCGTTGAAAGTTTTAGCAAACCACATTCCACCCTCACGACTTTTAAGCCATTCCAGTTCTTCGTTAGACAAAAGCATGTTAAACATTCCTAAAAGGGTTTCTGGAATCTCATAAAGAGGACCTTCAATAACATCTTTATCTTCCCCAAAAGAAGAATCGTATTTTTCTCTCTTGTCTTTTGTAATATTCTTCATGATTTCTGCTTCTTTGGGGAATATTTTAACCCATTTTTCTACTAGATTTTGTATGTGTTTTTTAATCATAACTAAATTGTTTTTTCTTTGCTCTCTCTCACCCTAACCAAAGAAAATAGAAAGGACGAAAGAGAAACAATCTTAGAAAGAACTAAGCATTCAAGAAACCGTCTGTAAACCAGTTTGAATCTTGATTACGGACTTCCAAGGTGAATTTACCTACGATTGCTCGTGAGTCATAATCACCGGAACGTGCCAAATCAGTATCAACATAAGGTTTACGTAAGAAAGCAACTTTCAATTTCTCTGGACGAATAGCCAAAACTCTTGCTGTTGCATCAGTGGATTGCTGTACATAGCGGTGAGTATGGATATTTAATGTTCCAAAAGCTGTTTGATAAGTTGAAACAGTTCTTACGATAGCGGTTGCAGACAATGGAGCGTTTACAACGACATTGCTCTTTTGGGTGAAGTAATCAGTATTTTTACGAGTTACAGAACCCATGAACAAATCAGTTGCAACATCACCATTGCTGTTGTCCCAGTTGCTTCTCATTAACCCATCCAAGATGGATGCAGACCAAACAGTTCCTGAAGTATGAGCAGTGGTATTTGTAGACTTTGAAATAGCTACAATAATACCATTCAACTTTGGAGCTGTTCCAGAAACACCTGATACCAACGTAGACCTTAGAAGGTCAAATTCTGCGGCATTACCCCAGTCAGACAAAGCCTTGTTTGTTTGACGAGAAAGCTCATCCTCACCTTGATAGTGAGAAATATCTCTCTGTGTTCTTGATACCTTGAATGGTATCGCAACAATTTCAACAAGGTTTGTTAATCTTGTAGGAGTAGAGTTTGCAGAAGCTGTATAATCAGATGCTTCTTCAACTGCTTGGGAAGCTGCTGTGCGGAGAGTATCTACTAAGAAAGAATGAATAGTGTTGATTGCAGTTGTTTTGCCCAACATATTGAAGACTTGCTCTTCTCTTGCGGTCAAAATTTCAATAGCATTCAAAACTACATCTTCTTTTGCTGATACGTCCCCATAAGTTCTCAGAATAGCATCACTTGCCATTTAAGAGGACCTTTCTTTTCCAGTTTATTTACCCTCATTCATTAAATCAATCACAGCACCAACGGCTGCATCAGCAGCGGCTCCGGCATTGCCGGATTTTGCCAGTTCTTTTGCTTGAGTGATTTTATCATTGATAGCACCTAAACGTGGATTAGACATAGCCACGGATTTAGTGTTTTCACTTTTGTGGGCTTGGATAGCTTCAAAAGCAGTCTTGAAAACTTCTTGCTTAATAACATCTTCTGGGTTTTTGCCCATAGCTGAAATCAATAACTTGGTTTCAGGGGTGTTATATTCAGGATGTTCCTGATAAAACTTAGTTTCTTGCAAAGAAATTTTAAGAGTATCAATTTCCTCTAACTTAGCGATAAGTTCTGGAGGAACGGAAGGATTTTGAGAAGTAGTTTGCTGGGGTTTGCCAACCGCGCCAACCATTTTGTAAGTATTTTTAATACCTTCTAATGCTTGTTCGTCTGTTGGGTAGTCCCTGCCTGTTGCTTGCTTAACAATTTCCTTCAAGCTCACAGAGTCAGCCACATTCTCTTTGCCTTCTGATGTTACAACGTCGCTTGCGCTAACACCAGGGACGGTTTCAGAGGGATTGTTCACTGGAAGATTTAAATCTTCTGTCATTTGTGAAAAACCTTTCATTACGTGTTTTTATAAGAGCATACCGACCTCTAATAAATTAGATGCTCACCAAGACTGTCTAATGAATAAACAATCCTAGTGAAAACCTTTTTAACCTTCAGTCTCATAGTTTTTAATATAATCTAAATCTTCTACCACTTTGGGGGTTGAACGTACTTCTAGGGCAGTCCCCTCAATATCTTTTAACCATTCCAACAAAATTTCAATAGCTATTTTTCTGGAGCGCATATCAATAACAATTATTTCTGGTGAAGAATCATTATCAATATTCATTACACTCTGTAAGTCCATTATTTTATCAATCAAAGTTTGTCTAATTACTTGCCATTCTGAAGAAGAAACAAAAGTATTTATTTTAATCTTTGTATCAGCTATTTTTTGTTCCTCTGCTATTTGTTTTTTTGTTAGTTTTTTAGGCATTAGGTTCCATTGTTCTTGCGGAAGCGGTTAATGAAGTTTGTGTTGGAGCTTCTCCCATTTTAGCTGGATTGGCATTAGCTCTAGTCATTGGATTTGTTTGCATCATCATATTGTTTTGATTTTGCATCATTTGATTTTGTTGCGGAGCTTTTAAACTTCGTGAATCAAGCCCCATCAAATCCCAAGCCTGTTTAATTATATCAGTTGCAAGGGTTGCGACATCTATACCAGATTGAGCAAGAGAAGGAATTACTTGTAATTGTCCAAGAAGATTTGTAGTCATAACACCTTTGTCAAATTCTTCGTTGGTTACATAAACTTCTACATCATAGTCTGTAACATTTAAATCATGTAACAATTCAGCAAAGCGTTCATTACCCATTTTAGAAAGTTTCTGTAAACCTCTTTGTACTTCTGCATCAATTTGTTCTGGGTCTACAAAAACATTGGCTTTATTTAAGGCTTCTAATTGCTCATAAACCTGGGAATAAACTATTGCTTCGTCAATTTCTTTTATACCATCACCAGTCATTTCAATAATTTCTTCTCTGGTAATAGTATCAAAAATTGTAGGTAAACATTGTCTTTTAACCCACCTCTGTAAGAACATTCCCAATTGTTCCTTAATTAAAGTAAATGCAGATTGAGAATTTTGGTTTGAAATAGCAGCGTTTGTTGCTGGTGTAGAAGCTGGTAGACTTTCCCCTAAAGCTGAATCAAAAGCCGAAGTAACTCTTTGGCTCCAACCCCAAACAATATTTTCATCTGTATAAGAGGCTTGGGAGGCTTCTTGCATCGCCAACTGTTGGAGGTCATCCATATTATTGACGACTATTGCACCGTTACCAGGTAGTCTATTTAGTTGTTGTGGAGTAATTCCAGAACCTTTTCTGATTTTCCATAAACCAAGTTGAGCAACCGTTGCTCTGTTGATTCTAATGTTTACAATAGTGTTAATCCACAACTGTAACATTAAGACTTTCTCAGCAATACCTTTTCCATACCACCTATTAGGCACCCTGGAATACCAGGCTTCTTCATAAGGACGAACATCTTTATTTTCTTCAGCCAAATGGAATCTTTCTTTCCCTGGAGTATCTAAACCAGAGACAACCAAATGTCCTTCTATTTCTTGATTTTCGTCTTCCTTCAAACCTGTAATCAAAGACTTTGGAATCTTTCCCCAAGTTTCCCAAACATCAATATATTTAGAAGTGCTAGGGGTTGCGGATTGACCATATTTTGAATCAGTCCTATTTAAACCAACAGTGCCTTGAATATCTTCCGTATTTATCCAGCCAGACATTGCTTGAACCTCTTCTTGAGTCATTAAACAACGCTCCGTAAAACGATATGCTTCTTTAATTGAATGAGCTGTTGGGTCAATATAAACATTTAACAAATCAACAGGACGAATTATAGTACAATAATCCCCGTCTTTATCTTTCACAGAAAGGGTTTTCCAGACAGCAGTTCCGTCTATGGCTAAGTTTTTTTCAAATTCATCTAAGTATTCACCAAAATCCATTTCGTCTAAATAGTTTTTAACTATAGAACGAACCACTGATGTTAAACCAATGGCTGAAGGTTTCTTTGCTCTAAAATTAATATCCTTAGTATCTAAATCAATATTCTTGATTACACCATCAGTTAAGACTTCTGTCAAGGGAACCCAAATCTTTTTCTTTCCAGTTTGCGGGTCAATGGGGGCGTCAAAAACTCCCCAGAAGTTTTTTCTCAACTGTCTAATTAAGGGGCGCATAGCAAAAGCAACTTTCTCAGTTATAAAAGCCGTTGCGTCTTCCCAATTATTTTTTTCTTGTTTTACAATTGAAATTACTCGTTCTTTGATTGTGTCATTAGACAATCTATTTTCCTGTTTTGGCATTTGGTTTCTTTACTTTAATCTTAACTTCCCCACTATGACTATTACCCATTTTGTCATAACAAATATGGATATACTTTCCTTTTCCTAATTGTTTGGTAATTACTCTACCACCCATTTGAACGCACATATCAAAATCTTTTGGCATATTAGTATTCTTGTTTATATAAGTTAAAATCCGGTTGTTCAATAATATTATCTGCCATACCTTCTATCAAAGCCATATAACGGTGGACATCAGCAGCGTGGCTTGTAAAATCATGTAAAGGTCTATCTCTGAACATACCCCTTTTCTCATCCCACATCTTATGGTATTGAGAAAGATAATCTAAAAAGGTTAAGCAGGTATTGGAATTAAAATGCATTCTAGGGAAAACAAGTCTTCCAGCGTTTATTCCATCATCAATACCCATTTTTGGTGCTATCTCAAAATTAATCCCCATTTCTCTAGCAATCTCTAAACGAGATTTACCAGAAGTAAGTTCCCTAACCTGAATATCGTGGGGGGCAAAGTGTTTTGAATACACATACCCCTTGTCTTGAAGTATTTTCAAGAACCAATTTAATCCCTTATCAGAAGCTTCGTAATAATCTACCATACGAATTTCATTTCCGGTCTTCTGATAAAACCCAATAGCAGTTGCATCACCAATTCCTAAATCCCAAACAGTAAATACTGGGATTGCTGGGTCAATGTTGAAACCATGAACTCGTCCTTCATTTCTTGCTTTCTGAATTTCATCGGAATAATAAGCACCCTTAATTGAAGCATCAAAGGAACATTCATATTCCTGTGCATATTCATCTGGGGACATGTTCTTTTTCCAAAGAGCTAGTTCTTCTTCTGGAATAAGCTTGGATTCAGATGCTTTTAACATAAGTCCATACCAATCCTCGGAAATATCTCGTCCATCTTCATCAAAACCTGAAACAGCTTTTAAATATAGACGATAAAATTCGTTTTTCCCTTTTGGGGTTCCAATCCAAATTGCATAACCTTGATGGTCTGAAAGTGCAGGACCAATAATTTCTGTAAAGATGTTACTTGGTTGCTGGGAATATTCGTCAAAGACAACTCCCCATAAACCAATTCCTCTTAAAGAATCTGGATTATCAGCACCATATAATTGCACAGAGCTTCCGTTTGGATATTTTACCTTTAATTCAACTTCGTTGTATTCAACATCAGGAATAATGCGGGAAATATCTTTTAGAATATCCCAAGCAACATTCTTTGCCTGTTTATATGTGGGGGCAATGTAAGCAAATTTTGCTTTTGGAGTTATCATTGCGTCCCTTTGCAGGTGATGTAAACAAGAAGTAGTTTTTCCAGCTCTTCGGTGCAAGACTAAAACTTTAAACCTTTTAGGGTTAGAGTGAAACTCTTGCGCCCAATCTCTGGGTTCATATTCTATTTGTATTACGCTGCCATCATTTTTAACTTTAGAACGAGCCATTTATTTTTCTGCTTCTGGTTTGAACGCCACAAAAGTCTTGGAGCAAAGAATATCAATCGCTGTTTGATATGCAACCTCCAAAGCATTTTGCAAAACCTTAGTTGGGTCTACAACTCCTTGTTCAACCAAATTCCCGATTTTACCAGTAACAAAATTGTAACCTAAGCCAGTAGCTTGCACATCCTCTAAACAATTCTTAGCGTCCATACCTGAATTACGAGCCAAAACCTCAAAAGGATATTTCAAAGATTCCAAGAACATCAAAGCACCAATCTTTTCTGTTTGATTCAACTCGTCAATCTTTACTTCTTCTGCGATTTTTATTAAAGTCAAACCACCACCAGCAACAATACCATTTTCCAAAGCCGCTTTGGTTGTATTGACAGCATCAGTTATTTTCTGCTTTCTAGCTTTCATTGCAGAATCAGTTCTACCACCAACCTTTATAATAGCAATACCACTTGACAATTTAGCCAATCTCTGTTCTAATTCATCTTTATCACTTCCAGGAACAGAACTTGACAAAAGTGTCTTAATATGTTGTATTCTATCTTCTAAATTAGTTCCAGCTCCATTCACTATAGTTGATGTTTTTGTGGTAAATATCAACTGATTTGATGTTCCCATTGACTCCAACTTGACATCTTGGAGTTTTTGTGTTGTACTATCAAATAGTGTTGAACCTGTTAAAGCACAAACATCTTTCAAGAACTCTTCCTGCTTTTCCCCCACAAAAGGTGCTTGTATTGGACATAAACGAACATCTTGAGACATTGTTATCAAGGTTCCTAAAACCTCATCTGAAAACTCATTTGCTATTAAACAAAGATTCTTGGTCTTGTTCTGGCTAAAGAAAGCATCAAAGATTGGTTTTAGGTCATTGACAATATCTAGTTTTTGTGTTGTAATTAAATAAAGAGGGTTTTCCAAGGTGGTTTCCTCGTCTTTATCTCCATTAACGAAAAACTTTGAAATAGCGCCTTTGTTAAATTGGAGTCCTTTTTCTACAACCCTCTTCAGTTCTATAGACGGTCCTTCAACCACCTTTATTACGCCTGTGGGTCCCAATTCCTCTAAAAGCTCTGAAATTAGCTCTCCTGCTTCGTTTTCTAATGCACTGGTGGTTGCTACCTGTTTTACCTTTTCCTTGCTGTCAAGAGCCATTTTATGCGTCTGAAGAGCTTCCACCGCCTTTGAAAGGGCAAACTTCATACCTTTTCTGATTTGGGCGGTTTTGTCCCAACTAAAAATCATCTTATCTTTGCTTTGTTGTAAAATACTATCTGCTATTAAAGTTGCCGTGGTTCTTCCATCTCCTAGTTCAAGAGTTGTTTGTTTTGTAATACTCTTGGCTTTCTTGAGTCCCAGGTTTTCAAATGGGTCCTCTAGTTCTAGGTCGTCTGCAACAGTGTCTGCGTCATCTGATATAAGTGGTTCTGAATATTTCCTGTCTAAAAGTGCTGTGTTGTTTTCAGGACCATAGGTTGGAGCTATAGCTTCTGCGGCTTTATGAAAACCGTTTATGACCAAATCCCTTCCTTCTTGATGTAGCTTTAGTAACTTCATTTGACTTTTATGTTTATTTGTTGTGTAATGTGTGTTTAGGGTATAACTGTACCTTATTCTCCTTAATCCTAGTATTAGGGGGATTTGGAAGAATAAGGGGGGATACTAAAACAATATATATCAACGACATTATGCTTTGGCAGTAGTCTACTTTATGCTACTCCTTGGCTTCTTAGTCGGTACAGGTTGCTTGTTCACCCCAGTACTTTGGTTTCCCAAAGGACTGAGGAGAACGAACAAGCGGACTAAGACCTAGATTCTATTTTCTCGGGCAAGAACCTAATCAACCCTTAATCGCTGAATTGTACTCACATCTATATTATAACACATTGCCTGTTAGATGTGGTTTTATTGATGTTTGGAGCCTTTTTGGCTAGAAAAAATTGTGAATGGATAGTATCTCTGTTTCACTTACTTTTCAAGAAACGGGGTTGCCCCCATACCCATTACACCACAAAACCATCTATTTGTAAATGTCGCACAATATTAACAATTACCTTCTCGCCATCTGCCTATAATCGGTTATACTCTTATGGCAGGGGATACAAAGTAGCTGTAAATCATAATAACTAACATCTAAAGTATATTTTAAATGGTGGATATCATAATTATCCGCTATTTTATTACACATCTCACACTTTAATCCCTTCAAATCTCGTTTCTTTAAAGCAAGGATGTAGGGTCTTAAAGAGGCAATGTCATCTTGTAATTGCTTTCTATCTTCTTTTGTTAAACCGTTTTCAATATAACTTTTCATATATTATGCGACTAAGGCTTAGCCTGCATTACAACATAATATCTAAGACGTTGCAAACCCCCAAAATGTTTCAATGGGGGAAAACAATGGCTATCTACTACTTCTTAGGGGAAACCCAACGAACTACTAATGGTTTTGTGCTTACAAGGTTCTCTTCATCTTTCCAACCAAACTGTTTCAATGCAAAAATAGCACCAACAGGCTTACCAGAGTGTAATAATTCCTCATAATCTTTTTGAATATAGGTCTTGAGAGTGTCGACTATCTCCCCGAACTTATCTCGCTTCCCATATTCCAAAAATGTTGTCCTGCTTAAACCCAACCAAAGCAATAAACCACTATATAATACTGGCTTTTTTTCCTTGTTCCTTTGCTGAACATACTCCATGCCCCTTTTAAGCAACAGCTCAGGCTTTGGATATTTCAACGCTTTTCCTTTAGACATGCTCTAACCTTTCTTTATTATCTATACCTATTAAGACGGATTACCTCCCCCTTTTATTACATTATACCACATAACCCCTTAGATGTCAATTCATTGAGGTTTGGAGGGGGTTGGTTGCAACTTATCCACGCTTGAGTGGATGTTATCCACAAGAAAATCCCTTGCACCTATTGACATACTCCATATGTTCATATACAATATATATACAAGATAGCAGTGGGGACACAAGGGTTCAGGTTATTCCCCCAAGAAAAAAGCCAAAAACGCCTCTGCTTCTTCCAAAATTAAAAAATAATTATGAACAAATATTTTCGTTCTTTTAAAGATTTACAAGAGAGTAATAAAATAAATTGGGGGAAAGAAATTATTACGTCTGTCTGGTTCTTACTTTCTATCGCCGGTATAATACTATTCTTTATTCTTATCTCACCAATGAAATAATGTTCCAATGATTGTGGACAGCATATCAGTCCATAATCATTAGCACATTAACAACAAAATAATATATAGTGCATGGTCTGGTCTGTTGTCCGACTTGTTAAAAAACTCCACAGATGAGCTCACTTGGGATAGCCACCCGTAGCGTAAACAACTGGGAGTGCCTTAGCTAGGCAACTAATTAAAAACAGGTCAGAGCAAGGGAAAGACTATGAATAAAGTTATACGCACCATAATATCGTTTTTATTTTCTTTAATGAAAGAAAATACAAGAATAGATATATATCACAAGTTTGAAACCATTGGTGATTTAGTGTTTAAATTGAATCCAGAAATAACACCAGAAACGAAAATAAAGGACATTTGTTTTCCACGCTAAACCTTGCAGGTCGGACTATGCACTATATTAAAATCAGTATCTAATGCTTGCGTTTACTGCTTGCGGGGTTTTTGCCAACATTTATTGTTGGCTTAAAGGCAATTACAAAAATTGCCACAATTAACTTCGTAAACACAAGGGCAAGGATTAAGACTATGAAATATCAATTATTGCAACACCTTAAAACTAAAACCAAGGTTTTAGAAATATACGACACATTAGCAGAATGTAAAAGTTTTGCGAAACAAGATGGAGTAAAGTTTGAAGGTTTAAGTTATGTTGGTAATTTTCCAACATTTAGTGATAACTCTGGAAAGTTTTATAGTATTCAAGGATTAGCAGAAGGATTAAATATAGTCTGTTCTCTTCCTAAGGGTGAAGCGGAAAGTTTCCAATAATCCGCTTGCTCCGCAAGCACTAGGTACTGATTACAAATACAACACAGCAGTTTGCTCTACAGCTTGCTCACATTAAACTTAAACAAATAATGTAAAGCAAAAGCAAGGGGAAATATATGGAAGAAACATATATCATCGTTGGTGATAATGACTACTGGTATTCTCATCTTGTAGGAACAGAAGCAGAAGCCAAAAAAGAACTAAGCAACATCAAGAAGCAAATACAAAAGCATCAATGGAGAGATGTTGATGAAGCACTTGATGAACCGAATGAGCTGACTTTATACAAAGTTAAATTGGTTAAGGAAACTAAACTGTATTAAATCCTTGTAAGCAAGCTGTTGTGTTTTAGACAAATACAACCATAGGCTCGCAAAACTAATAAAGAGATGAGATAAACTCCGCTCACAGGTTTAAAGACAGTGCTACCGGAATTAGTTTTGCGTCCTTGCTTAGTAATTAAACTAGACGGGGATTTTTAAACCCCTTAACTAGTAAAGAAGTGGAGATAGTTTTATGTGGGAGTTTATTAAATTGATTTTAGTAGTTTTCATTTTAACACCGATAGTAGTAATTGCTTTTGCCATGCTTAGAGTTGTAGTAAGGGCGTTCTGGGGAAAAGAGTAGTAAGAGCAAACATGCGATTGCTAAGAGCATTCTTGCGATTGCTGAGCATCTTGTTGTTATTAATTAGTAAGGCATTCTAAAATGTTTAAACTAAAAGTATCTAAACTAGAAGGACTAAAAAATGAAATGGAGCATATTGCTGGAGAATGGAACGGAGATGAACCTGGAAGACAAGAAAACAATGCTAATATTGCCGAAGAAGTTATAGAACATATAAACGAAATAAATCTTTTATTGGAAGAATTAAGATAATTTTATGTCTAAACTAGAAGAACTAAAAAAAGTAATACAGCAAGCTAATCCAGAAAGAGAAAAGCAAGTTAAGTTTACACTTGCCTTGCCTATAAATAAGTATATTTTAGAACCACCACAAATTACACTTGCTGATATTCTATGGGCATTTGCGAAAATACAAGACATAAGTAAATTAAAAAATTATTAAATTTCTTGCACCTCATTTAAACTAACGATATAATCTAGAAATAAACATAA
>SCLJ03000056.1_pt1 | contig 10841 bp, 13 predicted proteins | sample 7267891 | NCBI WGS metagenome assembly SCLJ03 (sample SAMN10721082, study PRJNA514188) | viral metagenome | isolation source: depth-stratified mine tailings core B | place: China: Fankou Pb/Zn Mine tailings
GCCGCGAAGACGCCCCCCCTTCTACATCAACGACGACGTCGAGGTGGACGAGTTCCTGCGTCTGCGCTACCGCTACCTGGACCTGCGCCGCGAGCACATGCACAACAACATTCTGCTCCGCCACCGCACGACCAGAGCCATTCGTAACTGGCTCAACGATCAGGGCTTCGTGGAGATCGACACGCCCGTGCTGGTGAACGAGACCCCTGGCGGAGCGCGGGAGTTCGTCGTGCCCAGTCGTCTCCATCCTGGCGATTTCTTCGCGCTTCCACAGTCGCCTCAGCAGTTCAAGCAACTGTTGATGGTAGCGGGCTTCGAGAAATACTACCAGTTAGCTCGTTGTTTCCGCGACGAGGACCTGCGCGCCGACAGGCAGCCGGAGTTCACGCAACTGGATATGGAGATGTCGTTCGTAGACGTCGAGGATGTCATTCAAACAGTCGAGAGTCTCTTGCTCGAGGTGATCCCGGCCGCTTGCGACAAGCTGATTCTCAGCAGGCCATTTCCCCGCATCAGCTACCAGGATGCGATAAGCTTTTACGGGAGCGACAAGCCCGATATGCGATTCGGCTTGCCGCTTGCCGACATCTCGGACCTGGCAGATGGCAGCGAGTTCAAGGTCTTCGCCTCGGCAGTTGCCGAGGGCGGCCAGGTGAAAGGCATAAGGATTCCAGGCGCCGCCTCGTACACCCGGCGCGAGATAGACGACCTGACGCAATTCGTCATTCGCAGGGGCGCGAAAGGGCTCGTGACCATGGCGCTGCTGCCCGAGGGAATAAAATCTCCTCTGACGAAGTTCTTGAGCGAAAAAACTCTGCGAGAGATCGTCGCCAGGCTCGAAGGCACCGAAGGGGACATGCTCGCCTTCGTCGCCGACAGCCCGGCGGTGGTGGCGGAGGCGCTCGGCGAGCTGAGACTGGAAGTAGGTCGACGGCTGGGGCTTTTGGATCCGAACGTGCTGGCCCTGGCGTGGGTTGTGGACGCCCCGCTGCTGGAATGGAACGAGGAGGAAGGCCACTGGCAGGCGAAGCATCATCAGTTCACCGCGCCGGTAGAAGAGGACATTCCCCTGCTCGACACCAATCCTGGTGCGGTGCGGGCGAAGCAATACGACGTCGTGTGCAGCGGGGTCGAGCTGGGCGGCGGCAGCGTACGCATTCACCAGCGGGGGCTTCAAGAGAAGGTCTTCGACGTGCTCGGCATGAGCCCTGAAGAGGCGAACCGGCTTTTCGGGCATCTGCTGGAGGCGTTCGAGTTCGGCACGCCGCCTCACGGCGGCCTGGCGATCGGGCTGGACCGCTTCGTGATGCTCCTGGCCGGCGAAGACACCATCCGCAACGTCATCCCATTCCCGAAGACGCAGAGCGCCACGTGCCCAATGACAGGAACTCCCTCCCCTGTGTCTCCCGAGAGGCTGCGCGAGCTTCACATCCGGCTGCTCAAGACCGACTTGACGTAATAAGGAACCAGTAATAGAATATTCTAAGAGGGGAAACGTGCTGTAGGATGCACCTCCACTGCACTCTGGAATGGCTGGTGGGGTGAAGGGCCATTCGGTGAGGAGACGGTGCCAGTGTGGTACTTTGCTAGAGTCCAGTTGCTGCCAGGAATGGAGAAGCAGCTTCGCCAGGACTTGCTGTGGGGCGAATCCCATCTGCCAAAGAATATGGTCGGCATGGTCCCAGCAGAGGGAGAGGTCGGCTACGTCTTTGGGCACTGCAACTCGACGACGTCCATAAGCGACAGCGGCGAGCTGGAAGATCTGCGTAGATACTTCAAGGTTCTGGAGTTTGGCCCCGCACAACCCTTCTTCATTGGCGAGCACGCGCCGAACGCTTTCAATGCTCATTTGCAGAAGGGCGAACTTTTCCCTCGTCCTTTGCGATCCTCCGACCTGGGCTAGCGTGCGACAGGCCAAGATGGAACAAAACGGGCCGGTGCAAACCCATTCAAGCGTCGTCATTCGACGTGGCGGCCTTGAATGGGCAGGACGATCTGCGTGTGGGCGCACCGAGTTCCCAACAACTCGGAGCGCCCCTTTTTTGATTTCCTTGCTTTCATAGTTAGCGTAACAGTAATGTTACTTGACTGGACAACCAGCTATCGTAGAATTGTGATAGAGCGAAATCGTCCCTCACGATAAGAGGTTCCTCATTCCAGGAACGCCGTGCGCTCCTGCGGCTGGCAGCGGGAGATAGCCGGGTAAAGAATCGGTTACTTGCAGCGATCTACCAAGACATCAGGGGTGTTGTCATTTGATGAGCCCGCACGTACTAGTCGTGCAGGAAAGCGTCGAACTGGCGACTTTTCTGTATCATTTCCTGAGCTACGAGGGCCACGAATGTACTCTTGCAATACAAGTTCAAGAGGCAGTCGACCTTCTGCGCACACGCAAGTTTGACCTGATCATTACCGACTCCTTCGGCTTCTCCGTTCGAAGCAGTTGCGACCTGGCGCCCCTTCAGCCGCTTCTGGACAATGCCAGGCAGACGCCTTTGATTCTCTTCAGCACGTGGGACGTAGACGTCGCCATCGCGCGGCAAGCGAACGTGTTTACGAGCGTAGTGCAGCAGCCGTTGGAGATAGACGAACTGGCCAGACAGGTGAACGCAGCGCTTGAGGAAACGGGCGGAGGGCAAACTTGACGATGAATCCGGGGTTAGGCTATAATTCCACCGGCAAGCATTCAAGACGACAACGCCGACGTAGCTCAGTGGTAGAGCAAGTGTTTCGTAAACACTAGGTCGAGGGTTCGAATCCCCCCGTCGGCTCCGATTCCAGAAAATACCGATATATCAGGCTTTTCTTGTCACGCTTGCACCCGAAAGGGAATCATGGCTGGCAAGAATGATTGTTACGACCTAGTGTTTCGTGCCTTATCTTCAGGCGCGGAGGTTACGCTGTCCTCAGTTATCGGCGGCTTTTTGCTGTCCTTGGAACTGGAAAACAGGACCGCTGCCACGCTCACGTACAACCGCAAGATTCTGAAGAACTTCCAGTGGTATTGCGACCAGAACGAACTACCTACCGATCTGAAAGACATCAACGGCTGGCACATCAAGAATTTTCTCGCTTACATCCAGACCAACCCTCAGCGCTGGGGAAATCCGAAGCATTCCCGCGCTAACAAACCGGCCAAAGCCAGCACCGTCGCCAGGTATCGCGCCGTACTTCACTGCATGTGGAACTGGGCGATCAGAGAGGAACTGACGGACCATAACCCCGTCGACAAAACGCGCCCTCCGAAGATGGAAAGCAGGATCATCGAACCCTTGAACGATGCCGAGGTTAAAGCCTTGCTCGATGCCTGCAAATCGGGAAACTCAGAGAACAAAAGGCGCGATCTGGCAATCGTGCTCTTGATGCTCGATACCGGCCTACGTGCGTCGGAGCTATGCGGCTTAAAGCTCGATAGCTGGGACCAAAGCAGACGTATCAAGGTTTACGGCAAGGGGAGAAAAGAGCGCTGGCTATCCTTATCAGCCTACACCGCCAAAGCGCTATGGGATTACATTCAGCGCGAGCGTGGTGATTCATTCTTTGACGAGCTATTTCTAGGCAAGGAAGGAAAACCGTTGACATGGGACGCGCTGCGGAGATTACTAGAACGCCGCGCAGCCGAAGCTAAAATCAGACACATCCACCCGCACCTGATGCGCCATACATTCGCTTTCAATTGGGCCAGAGCTGGCGGACCGCTTCACGCATTACAAACCCTGATGGGCCACGAGCGGCCAGATATGAGCCTGAAATATGGAAGAATGGCTTCGACCGACGCCGCCGAGCTACACAAACAATACTCACCCATCGAGCGCTTAAACCTGCGCTTCAGGGACAAGAAATAGCCTGCCAGGTTCGTCACTCCTGGCAGGCCGCTAAAGGAGGAAAAGTAGGATAGGGCTATCTACGTCTTGGGAGCGTTTTCGCTCGCATTCTTCACGCCCGACCAAAGGCCCGACGCCATCAAGCCGATCACGACGCCGCCCATCGTCGCGTTTGCCAGCACCGAGTTAGCGAAGATCGTGGAGAGTATACCGCCTACAATGCCGATAGCCACCGCCAAGAGCATCGCGTACTGAGCGGGAAAGCCGACTTTCTTTGCTAGCTCTACCAGGCCGATCACGACGAACAGCGCAGGAACGCCCCACCAAAGGGTTGCGGATGGATCCATAATTCATTCTCCTTTCAATATTTCTTGCGCCCATTTCAGGGCTGCTTTGTAGCTCGCTATATTACCTGCCCATTGCTGCCAGTACCAGTTACCCTCTGGCTGTGGCTGGCCCGAATTGTACGCGATCAGGGCTTGCAGTGTGTCACCGTCTGCCTGACCGTAGCAGCCAGATAGGTGATGTGCGCCGACGTCGATCGCCGTCTCTCGGTCCCATAGCGTGTTGCGTGCAGCAGCGATATTCTCCGCTGTGTTCTGGCCGTCACCGATCCCGTAGCCGCTGGCTGTCTGTACCGTGAGTTGCGAATAGCCGAAAGAGATGTCAGGCCACGTGCCGTACCTCGCTGCCTTACGCTTTAGGCCGCTCTCGGCTTTCAGCATCGCCAGCAAGCCAACTACAGGAATGCCGTACTTTTCAGCCGCCCTCGCCACCAGTGGAAAGATGTCTACCCCTTCGGTATCGAGGACGCTCACGCTAAAGGGAGTGCCTGCGCTACTAGCCGTACTTGCTCGTTCTTGCTCTTGGCTTCGTCAATCAAGCCTAGCAAGTCGGCCTTGGTCGGTTGCAAGGCTCCGACTGCGAGCAAGTGCGATCGAAAGTTGTTCTCGATTCCCCCCGCCGCTTCCCATTCCTCGAACTGTGCAGGAAATTGCTCTACCAAACCCATAACCGTATCCTCCTTAACGATTTCCTTGATTTGTGTTTCCAGCGCCGAACTCCGTAAATCCTTATCCCATTCAGGCATATCAGGATTGTGCCAATGCCAGATAAAGTAACAGGCAGCCAGAACGTAAGGCTGCGACTGCGCCCAGCGCATGAACTCCAACGTCCCTGGTCCGTTGCACTCGGAGATGAATAGCGGCTTGTTCGTTTGCGATTTGACCGCCTCAACGATAGCTTTCATTTTCCTAAATGTGCCGTAAGCATGAACATCAATTATGTCATAGCTATCCTGATAAGCCAGCATCGCCACGAAGTAATTCCACCAATCAGCGACTGGCGCAAACGGTCCCGCGTGGATCTGCAGCCACGGGCAGAGCCGCTTCAGCTCAGCCGCCACGATTGTTTTCCACTTGGCAACATACTGCACGTTGTCATAGTTCTGGCCGCCCTCGTAATCTAGGTTAAGTTCATTATCGAAAACCAGGTGATGCGTGTACGGCTCGTACTTGAACGCCTCGGTCGCCACCTCGCCAGCAAATTCGACGGGGTTTTTCTCTAGCAGCTTCGTATCGTAGTAGCGCACGAGAATTACGCCATTCGTCGACTGTCTTAGCCGCGGGAGATAATCGGCTTGATGATGCAGTAAGACGTAGTTGTCACAACCGACGCCGATCATTCGATCAAGGTCGGCGTAGTCTATCGGTTCGTTACTGACGTGAATACCGAACTTGTTAGCCATGCCGCTCCGCCTCGCTCACCGCGTCTTTGACCGCGCTTACCAACCGCCCATTCAGATTGCGTAGAAAGCTGGTCAGTTCCGCCAGCGCCGCCGTGTGCCTCTCACGGCTCTCCATGTCTGCCTTGATGATGCCCAGTGTCATCTCCTGCATCCTGGAGGCAAGTTCCTGCGTCGCCGTCATGAATTTGAAGCCAAGATACAGCAGCAGCACGGCGATAACCGCCGTCGAACCGAGGTCGATCAGGTCTTTGATGTCGGGCATAGTGTGACCTCCTAAGTCTTGATGATGCTACTATGTCACTGCGTCCTCTCGCTCTGTTCGGCCTGACAAGCGGCAGAGTGGGAAAACACACTCGTTTATGGCACTCTGTAAGTCGCGGAGAAGTCCAGCACATCAGCACTCCCCGCATTGCTAAAGGCTACGCTGGGACTTGCGCCAATAGCGACCCGCGTATTCGTATCTTGGACAGCGAAAGAGGTCCCAGTGACCCATAGAATACCCCAATAGTTTGCCACACCCGTATCCTGGACATGGCCCGTTCCGATCGCGATATTTCCAAGGGCAGGTTGTGCTGCTGCGGGGATGCCCCCAATCATGATAGCACTGCCCGCCACGCCAACTCCGTTAGCAGTCACCTTGCCATAGATGTGACACACTTTGCCGACGATGCAATATTTGGCCTCGTTGACCGTCACAGGCACATTGCCACCCTGGTCAACCGTCGGCGTCCAGTCCTTCCAGTAGCCGACAGGTAGCGTCTCCCGTTCGTCCCACACCCTGATATCCCCAGGCTTCTTCGCCACCACCCTGTACAGCAGAGTGTCGTCCAACCCCGTGAACTCTATCTTCCCCGTGCTATCGCTGGTTGCCGTGGCGACGCTAGCCCCCGTATCGGTGCGGAAGCACTCGGCGCTGACGCCTTGACAGGGTGTGCCTGTTTTGTGGTCGTAGATGTAGTGGTCAATTGTGCGTGTCATACTAAGCCTTCAAGCAGAGCTTGATCGTCCGATCTGCCGTCTGGTTAACAGGCAATGCACTCGTACCCGATCTGATCTTGAGATAGCGCACTGCCGCCAGCGACCTTAGAATCGTATCGATTCCAATAAACCTGCCTGCCGCCGCCTGGCTTGTTACCTCATTGCCTACATTGTCGTACAAATTATTGTAGGTTACGCCGTCACTAGAGCCCTGAAATGTCAGAGCAGCGGCATCCCACGCGGCCGGCATTTCGATGCCGATCTTGGTATAACCTTCAAGGTCGACGATACCGCTCAACGAAGAGCCAGCGGCAATCGCTGCACTTTTGACCGTGATATTCATGTTTCCCTCCTAATCCTGATAAAGCTGAATGCCTTGCAACGCCTGCTGCATCGTGTAATCCAGCCTGGCATACAAATCATCCTCGCGCACATAAACCACGTCGTAACCTCTGTTGAGTAACTGAATCTTCGTCATCAAGTTCGCCGCCGCCAGTCCCGAATTACCGAAATGCCAGTACTCACCCTGCACGTTGATCGCCAGCGGCGGCACGCGGTCCGTAATCAGAAAGTCAGGCACCAAACCGCCAATCTGTTTGCGTCCACCCATCACACTGACTTGATACTCAAAAGCAACGTTGTGTTTCGTAAGCCACCAGTAAACACGCCATTCGTCGTCTGGCCCCAAGAAGTCCGCCGGCTTCGGCGGCACCTCGTTGATCGGCTCGGGTTTCTGCATTCCCGTGATCCTGCCAGGAAAGACAGGAAACTTGGGCAGCACTGGCAGCTTCGGTGCCCTGACCGTGTTCCGCCGTGGCATTTACGCCATCTCCGCGAGTGTGAGCTGATACTTGCCTTCGTGCCCGCGCCCTGTTGTCTCGGCGCCAACCATATTCAAGATTTTCACGTACTTGTCAGCATCGGGAAAGTACGACATTACCCCCAGCGTCTTGGTATCGATTGCCGTCTCCAAGGCGGTGATTAACTCTGCCGGCGTCTTGCTCTTCCACTCGTGCGTGCAGTCCACAGTGCAACGCCAGCCATACAATGTGTTAGGCGCACAATAGTAGCGTAACACCGCTGATTCCATTATCGGCGTCTTGGTGTTATCAAGGCCACTCCGTCCAAAAATAAACCTGAACTGGATCTTCTTCAGTTCGATGCCTACCGGTTGAGAACTTCCATTATTAAAGGAGAGTACTGTCACGCCATTGGCATTGACCGTGCCTAACGTAGTCCAGGCACTTTCTGTGTCTTTGCGATAATTGACCGTGATTGTCTCCGTAGCAGTCATTTGCCTGCAAGTCAGCTTAATCGCGAGTGCTACCTTGATCCAGTCGTTAAAACCTCCATCAAAATAGGGTGTTATCAATTCACCGGAAAGACTGAAGACTATCCCTGATTCCTTGATAGGCTGCAAACCTGAAAAGGGCATAGTAATGTAACTTACATAATCATCTAGTCCTGGTGGGTACGTGATAAAGTAAACCTTCAAACTGCTACCGTCGTGAACAGCTTCCACGGACAGCACCCCAGCATAGGAATAACCTGGAAAAGGATAGGCCAGATTGTGCCAACCTTGCCCATTACGAATTAGTAAGTTGTACCCGATTGCTCCGTAGACGTAATCACCGTACGCTCCGATATCGCGCACGGAAGTATTGAATTCGGATGATCCGCGTATTGCCGTACCGTCGTCCCCTGCGACACTGATACTTGTTATTACGTTTCCAACTATGCGTAACAACTGTGAATCGGCGCCGACGTATAGTTCATCGCGATAGGAATACACGACGTTGGGCTTGGCAATGCTCACGAGCTTATACGTGGCTCCTGTCCAAAAATCTAGGACATAAACGCCATCAGCTCGTAGAAGCACGATAATTTCCTCGCGGGTTTCCACGGAGCGTATTGTTGTCACAGGCGTACAGGCAACTGCACCTAAGCCTGAAATTGTCACGGCGATTCCTGGCAACAACGCGATGTTCTTCCAGGTCGTGCCGTCAGTGGAATACTTTACATACGTGTCGTCTGTAGCGATAAGTTTGTTGTCAAAGACCGCAAAGCTATTTGCAGCTACGGCTATCTGCGCCCAAGAACCAGGATCGCCTGTTGCACTACGCCAATATCTAGCACCGGCGGCAACGTAATAGTGAACGGTCCCCGCGGAATTGCGGAACTCGACAGCATCTGTTAAATCGTAAACATCTTCACACACATCATCCCACACCGCCGTAACTGTATTGTAGCGATAAACCTTCCTAAGTGGGTCTGTTCCCAATGCATACAACTTACCACCTAACCAACACAACTTCCTAAGCCTTCCTCCCGGAGTGCTCATTTGCACGGCCAGCGGTGCTAGATAGATTGCTTTTGAATCCAACGTCCATAGATTCTGGCTATCCCAAAATCTATCCATATCTTGCTTCTCGTCCATGTTCTCGATACCTAGACCGCCACGTTGATCGCTTATTACCCACTCGCTGACTAACTGCTGATCCGACCGCGAAACATCGCCGATAACGACCTTCCCCGGGAACTGTGAAATAACCTGTGGCTGCACTTCCCCGATGATCGGAAAGCGCGTGCCGTATAGGATAATTTCTTTATCGAGAACTTTCTCAGCCATTCTTAATTACTCTCTACAATGCGCGAATTAGGCTTGACCGCCGTCCTCATTCGCACCATTTCTATATCTGCTTGTTGTTCCCACCAGGCCGCCCACTGCATACGCTCGCGTGCGTCGCTTATCTCCCCGCCTGGCTGCATCGCCAGAACAAGCGCCGTCGCTTTCGCCACCACGTAGCGTTCGGGGAGTTGCACCGTGGCCGCATCGTTAGCTGGTAGCGTCGCCTGCCCCTGCCCCACTAGCCTGAGCGTCGCTCCATCGTAAATCCTGTCCAGCCAGAGCTTCTTAGTGGCGCCAGGAATCACGCGCCATTCTAAAACTGAGATTTCCGTGAAGTACGTTGCACCTATCGGCTTGTAGAGCACCTTCGATAGGTAACGGAAGCCAGCGGGAATGGTGTACTCGTAGGTATCGACGATCATCGTCAAGCTTTCGTCTACCTTGTCCAGCAGGTAAATATCTTCGACGGCGTAGTGCGCCATGTCGATCGCCGCGTTGAACTGCTCGACGGTCCAGCCAAAATGAGGATGAATCTCGAAGGAATCGCCGGCAACGGCATTCGGAGCAAAAGCCGACAACGGCACGACTTCCCCGTTGAGCTGGAGGAAATCACTTACTCGCCTGCTCTGTCCTATCGCCGTTCCCGCGTATACGAAGAACTCACTGTCATTGAAATTGTCGTTGGGGAAGTAAGCCAGGCTATCACAGCGCGGATTGTTGACGTTCATCGACGTGATCGTGCCGACGACGAAGTTACGCCCTTCTACGTTGCGAGCTACGTTTTGCCTTACCTGCGCTCTGTTCACCTAGCCTACCTCCCTCTCGACTTATGCTACGCTGTCGGCGCGAGAGTTCAGGAAAAACTCAATCTCGGTCGCCGACAAGCAAACGCCGCTAATCACATTGCTGTGACCGCTGGCGCCAGCAGGTGCGGTAGTGGTTACCTTGCCGTTGTTGCCCGCACCGTTGGCCACATAGACATTATCCCCCGGTGTAGCGCCCGTGTAGCCGTTGACTACCAGGTGCGTCGCCACCGGCACCGTGCCGCCATTCTTGCCGTCGGCCAGCGCTATCAGCCGAGGCTGAATCACGCCGCCAGCCGTGCCAATCGCTCGCTTCCAGCCAGCCGAGTAGCCGAGTACATCGCCTGCCTTGCAATCTTCAGCCAGTGTCACGCTCGCCGGCTGTTCGCCAGAACCGTGGGCGAGGATGCCTCGCCCGTTTCCAGAATCAGCGAATGCCATTTTTCACCTCCACCTTTAGTCCGTCGCTGCCGCGTCGGTGATGCCGTCAATGCGTGCCAGAGAGAAGATGTTCTTCAACACGACACTGACGTACCACTTGATTCGCCAACGCACGGCGTCCTTGGTTTCCAGTTCACCAAGGCGATTCTTCTGGATGCCCCCGTTCTCGATGCCGTGCAGGTTCTTCGAGCCGAACTTGACGGCGAAGATTGAGCCCGTCGCACCGCCAGTGGCAGCACTGTAGGCGCCAGCGGCAATCGTCTCGGTCATCAGCATGAAGTCGTTGACGAAGATCGGTATCTCACCGTAGTACGCCAGAGGCACACCGTCTTCGCCGCGCTTCATTGTGAACATCGCCCCAGCCGTGCCGTCACGATAGTACTGCGAGATGCGCCGCCTGATGGTGCGCGGCATGATCA
>SCLJ03000060.1_pt1 | contig 10722 bp, 12 predicted proteins | sample 7267891 | NCBI WGS metagenome assembly SCLJ03 (sample SAMN10721082, study PRJNA514188) | viral metagenome | isolation source: depth-stratified mine tailings core B | place: China: Fankou Pb/Zn Mine tailings
GCTTTCTTGGAGATCTGGCGAGCTTTAAGAACATCAGTATCGACATAGCGGATACCGCCTTGAAATCGGTGTTCACCGGTGAGACCGAGTCCTTAAAAGAATTAGGGATCGTCATGACCCAAGCCAACCTGCAGGAATACGCCTACAGCCAGGGCATTAAAAAGAAGATCCAGGATATGAACCAGGCCGAGCAGACCCAGCTTCGGTACAATTACGTCCTGGCTATGACCAAAAACGCCCAGGGGGATTTTGAGAGAACCGGAGCCGGAACCGCCAATCAGATGCGGGTTTTCTCCGAAAGCCTGAAAGAGCTGGGTGCTACCATGGGCCAGCATATCCTGCCGGTTATAACCCCTTTAATCCAGCATTTAAATGAACTGGTGCAAAAATTCGGTGCTTTAAGCCCCAGCGCGCAAAAAACGATTCTGGTTGTGGCCGGGGTGGCCGCCGCCATAGGCCCGCTTGTCCTCATTATCGGCCAGCTGGTCACCGCGGCCGGGGCCATCTCCGGTGTGGTCAGTACAGCTGCGGCAGCCATCGCCAGTGTCGGTGGGGTTACCGCAGCCTTGGGGGCGGCTTTTACCGCCTTAACCGGTCCTATTGGTATCGCCGTAGCCGTTATTGCCGGACTGGTTTTAGCTGTCAAGGAATTATGGCAAAACAACGAGGGCTTTCGCAATACGGTAAAGGAAATTTGGTCCGATATCCAGTCCATCATCTCAAAAGCCGGATCTGCTATTACAGCATTCTGGGACAATTGGGGCAAAGATATCATCGCGGTTCTATCGAACATATGGAACATTATCAAGACTGTTTTTGACTCCGCGGCTGAGGTGATTGTATACGTCTTCGGCTTTTTCCTGGATGTGCTGCAGGGAGACTGGAACGGCATCAAGACAGTGGTGGTCAACGCTTTCGAGGGTTTGAGAACCCTGCATAACACTCTGCTGGAAATAGGAACCCATATTATTCAGGGTTTGATCGACGGGATTAAAGATTGCAGCAGGAATTGTCCGACAAACTGGCCTCAATAACGGCGGCAGGCTTGGAGAAAGAAGCCCAGGCCATTGAAGCCTACCAACAGAGTTTTGCGGCCAAGGTTGAATCCATCAAGAACCAGATCGGGCTGTTTGATGAAGTAAAACCGCAAAAAGTATCGGGCAAGTCCTTACTGGGCAATCTGGAGGATCAGATTAGCCAATTTGACAGCTGGCAGGCCAACTTGAAGTCACTGACCGCCAAAGGGGTTGACGAGGGGCTCATCGACGAACTTAGGCAGATGGGGGTCAAGGCGGCTCCCCAGGTCGCCGCTTTAAATACTTTAACATCTGATGAGCTTAATAAATATGTGAACCTTTGGAAAACCAAAAACGCTCAGGCCCGGGCAGAGGCTAATATCGAGATGCGGCAGGCCAGAGCCGATTTAGGTCAGCGCTTGGGCGAGATCAGGATGGAAACCCAGAATCAACTGGCGCAGCAGACCATCGAAATGCAGAACAAACTCATTGAGATGAAAGCCAAGGCCGACGAGGAGCTGGCCAAGTACAAAAAGGCCTGGGAGGAAAAGAACGGCGAGATCAAAAAGAACGCCGCCGAAACCATCGCCACTATCGAAAAGAAGTATGAGGAAATAGTGAAGAAATCGGCCGGATACGGCATCCAGGCCATGAGCGAGTTAATCCGGGGCATAAGGTCCAGGATGAGCGCCCTGCAAAGTGTCATGGATGAAGTGCGTAGCATAATGGGCTCCGGTATGGACCCCAACCAGCGCAATTCCCCCTCTTTAGTGGACAAGATTAAAATCGGGGTGGCTGACATAACAGCCGCCTACAGCAGCTTAAAAAACAACTTAACGGGTCTTGACTTGCAGAGCGCTTTGGCAGGAGTTGCCCCTTTAGCCTTGGGAGCGGTTACCGCCAATTCATCAAACGCCAGCTACACCACCGTCAACCGGATCAATATTACGGTCAATGGCGGCACCACCGATGTGGGCGAGCAGATTTACCGGACGCTGCTGGCAAAGGGGGTGCGCTTCAGTGGCTAAAAGCCTTAAGATTGCCGGGATGGAACGCTGGCCGGACTATCGCCGGGGGAGTCTTAATATCAGCCAAATCCTTACCAGTCAGGTAGATAGCTGCTCCTTTGCGGTTAAGGGATCAAAACCCCTTGAGGGCAGTGAAGTTATCATCGAGGATAGCGACCTTACAGAGCCCCGGCTCTTTGCCGGGACCATCGACCGGGTGGAACTGGTGAACAATAAGGCACCGCTGGTGTGGAAAGTTGACTGCCAGGACTATACCCTGCAGATGGATAAAAAGCTGGTGGTGGAAACGTATCTGGGATGGAGCGCTGACGCCATTGTACGCGATATCTTGCTGAAGTACTGCCCGGATTTTTCGGCAGCGGGCGTAGCAAGCGGAGCACCGGCAATCGAGTCTACCGGCACAGAATTCAACTACAAAATGCCGTCGGAATGTATGAAGTGGCTGTGCGACTATATTGGCTGGCAGTGGTATGTGGACTACTACAAGGTGGTCCATTTTTTTGATCCTGCCCAAATGGGTACCGTTGCCCCTATGACCTTGCAGCCCGGGGGCCGATTTAGCAATTTTAAAGTGAGTATCGACCACCAGGGACTGCGCAACCGCATATATGTCTTGGGCGGCAGCATGCTGTCCGATCCGCAGACCATCGAGTGGAAAGCGGACGGCGCGGCTCGCATCTGGGTACTACCCTGGCTTCCGAATGAATGTAGCCTGCAGGTGGGCAGTACCGTGCAAAGCGTCGGTGTTGAGGGTGTGGATGAAGAAGATGCCAAGGATTATCTGGTAAACCTCGGCGACGGCTACCTGCGCTGCTCAGCCGCTACTGATACGCCCGAGAGCGGTTTGACCATGGCACTGACCGCCAGGCAGAGCATTGATGTCATCACTGTGGTTGACGACCTGGCCAGCCAGGCTTCGATCGCCGCCCTGGAAGGCGGCGACGGTGTATATGAACACTACATCAAAGACGATACCCTGGTCACCATTGAGGCGGCCGAAGCAGCCGGAAACGCCGATCTGCGCGAATGGGCCAATCCCAAGACCAGCGGCAGTTTCAGCACCACAGTGCCGGGATGGGAACCTGGACAGTTAGTAAGCATTGAGCTTCCCGAACGGGGTGTGAACGCGGTATTCCTGGTGCAAAAGGTGACCATCTCCTTAAGTGAAGCCGGAATTTGGGTATATACCATCGAATACGGCGGACGTCTCTTAGGGATAGCCGATTTTCTTAAAGCCCTGGTTTCGGCCCAACAGAAGAAAAAAATGAACGACACCAAACTGATCCATAAGTTTGTCTATGGAACTGAAGCCATAGCGATAAAAGACGCGCTGCTTACAGCGGGCAGAAACCGTCCCTGGCTGGTCGAGGGCTGTGCAAGCGGCGCGGTGATGATAGGAGGTTGATGTAATGGCTGGCGGATATATTCAGGTCCCGCCCGACAGCACCGGGAAAAAGCTGAACGCCCGCTACCGGGCGATTGAAGGCACAGCGGGCTATGAGCAGTATGTGGCCTGGCATGGGCTGCCTACCTTTTATTGTTTAGCGCCCAGCGTGGCTCTGGCGCAGAACAAGCACTTGTTTTCCATATATAACGATGCGGGCAGCGGCTATCTGATCAGGATACCCAGACTATCTATCGTCAATATGTCCCTGACCTCGGTTACCGGCGTAGGGGTGGAACTGGATTTTATGCGTACAACCAGCCAAAGCGGCGGTACGGCTATTACCCCGCAAAAAGCTGACACTGCGGATGTTAACCTGACAGCGGCAATTCACATTGCTACTGGAGCCACCATTGCTGAAGGTGCCTTGCTGTGGCCGGTGACTCTTAATAACGATGAAATACCCTTAACGCTTAATGCCGCACCTTTGCTGGATTTCAATATGATCCCCCGGGGAATGGATGTCAAACCTCTATGTGTACGACCGGGGGAAGGTTTCAGTATCAAACAGATAACCAGTACCACAGTGGGCCTTTGGTCGATACTGGCGGTGATTACGGCTGAGGATGTCGCATAGGGGGGCTTCTCATGTCGATGATCTGGGAAATACACAAATGGGGGCTTGAGTACATCCCTCAACCGGAAAGCCAAGCTGTACCCACTATTGGCAGCATGATCCGAGTCTATCCCCAGACCCAGGCTATGTCATTGCCTAGGGGGCTGCAGATATCGACGAGTTCCGACGGCAGCCAGTGGAGTGACTGGGCGGATGTGGACTTTTCCAAAGCGGTACCGGTGCCTTACCCCGGCTTTATCAAATTTCGTGCATATCAAAAAGCAAATGTGCAGGTCTTCAACTACAAATCGCAAGATGAAGCCGACTCGCTGGTTGGCCTGACGGTGGTATTAGGCCAGTATGGGGTGGTGTGATATGAAGGATAGGATCAGTCTGAAATCAGAGTGGTATTTGGAATATGGGGATGGCAAAATTATCGGCCCTTTGAAAAACCATGTCACCAGTACAGGCTTAAATATTGCGGCTCAGAAGCTCGCCGGGATGAACAGTCCCTACCTGGTTATTGGCGATGACACTGCTGAAGGCGATACCATTATTGAGGTTTACCGCAAGGCGGTATCGGTGGTGACCCAGTCAGGAAATATGATCAGGTTCAGAACGGTGCTCTTGGCGGGAGAAGGCAACGGGCAGCACCAAAAGACCTGTATCTTCACCGATGCCAGCGATGCGCCCGGTTCCGGCGCTATGTTTAACCTCTTAAGGGTGCCCTGGGGCAAGGAAAACCAGATGATTTTAACGGTGGAATGCCGTCTGACGCTGCAGTAGGAGGTGATTTATATGCTGTTCGCGGCCGAGAGCGGCCAAACGGTCATTGACGAAAACCTTGCCAACGCTTGGGTTATGATGCAGGAATTCTCGCATATTTATGAAGGCACCGCTTTTGACGGCAAAACCGGAGCGGGCATTGCTGAATTTGACTGTGCCGGTTATGACCACGCCGTGCGGTTTAAGGCTGACGCCGCGGCGTATATAGCCAGGGTAACCTTTGACCTAATCAGGCATGGCCAGGGTGCGGAGCTTTTGGTCGAACTGCGGGAAGGTTTTAATCCGGATGGTTCCACGCTGGGCTCGTTGCTCCGGTACATGGTGCTTCCAAAGGAATTTATGCCGACGGTCAAAACCACCTTCAGCATTCCCATAGATATATCTGACCTGGTTAACGGGGCTTACTACTGGCTGATCATTAAAAAAGCCGGGGATGCCGACAACCATTTCCACCTGCATGGGGAAACCATCCAGGACTCCTTATACCCCACCTACAAAAGAGCGGGAAACAGCGGAGCCTGGACAGCCGAGAACGCCATCCACTTTAGTGTGTATAACGGGGAGACCGGCAACCTTTTGCATGGCATCTATGGCTACAACGCTGTCACCTGGCTTATTTGGGACGGCGATTTGATTTCCAAAGCCTATCGGTACCTGCCCCCTGCTTCGGGTTTTTCCGGCGGGGTCAGACAGATCAAGACCTATCAATGGTCAGGCGAAATATTAAAGCGGGGGGTGGTGTAATGTTTGGCTCAGAAGAGATACTGGCCTTTATCCGCAGGCAGGTCGGAATTAGAACCGATACCGATGACCCGGCGGGGAGCCTGCATGCCAAAATCGGCAACCTGAAAGAAGTTATGCAAAATTATATAAAGAATTACACCATCATGCAATTAAGCACTATATCGTCAAATACCAGCAGCTGGAGCAGCACTGAACAGAGTGTAACCATTACCTACAACGGCGTAGGCATATTGCAGAACATCTATATACAGGCCAGCGGCTCGTCATCCTGGACCAGCAACTGCCGAGCCACACTATCTGTTGACGGGACGGCTATGCCTGCCTTTGGCTTTGCTAATGGCAGTGTAGCCTGGGGAGTATCCAATGTTTGTCTGTTCTCAGATTCCGCAGGAAAACTCAATGTAATCAGCAGCCGAGCTAATCTAGGCATACCCTTTCGCTCTTCCCTATCTGTAACTATATATTTTTCTGTTTCCAGCGGGGGCGGCGGATCTATGGTAGGCAATCTGGAAATCTACAAATATTAGGCGAAGGGGGTTAAGGTATTAATGTTTTTGGTATATAACAAGGACAATGGTTTGGTTTTGCAAGCATCCGAGACCGAACCGGTGCTGGCTAAAGGCCAGGACTATGTTTTTGCCCATGACCCTGAACTTAATTTATCCAATTATGAAGCTATACGGGTTGTAGCCAAAGAAGGCTGTCACTTGGAGCTAAAGCCTACTGCCGAATGGCACAACCGAGTAAGCGGCGGCAGTAACATCACGCTGGATGAAAAAGTTGCCAAGTTAGAACAGTATAGTCTAGTGCTGATGGAGGCTTTAGCCAAGCTGTCGGAAGCAACTTCCGGCGGTGTCAGTGCTGAACTCATGGCTGAATTGGTGCTGGCAGGAAAGCGAACCATTGATCAGGTGCCAGCCGATATACAAAAGGATGTGTCGAGCAGGGTCGGGATTGTCAGCGAACTATAAATGCTTAGGATAGTATTCATCAAGGGTCTTAAGGCTCTTTTTTATTGCCAAAATCGAGGAGGCGAAAGCAAATGAAAAATGCCATTAACACAATTCAAATGGCCTTTACGGCCTTCGGGGGCTGGCTGGGCTGGGTCTTGGGCGGCTGGGACGGCTTTTTGTACGCGCTGATCACCCTTGTGGTTATCGATTACCTGACCGGCGTCATGTTAGCCATACTGGAAAAACGCCTGTCCAGTGAGGTCGGAGCCAGGGGTATCTTTAAGAAGGTGCTGATTTTTGCCCTGGTCGCAGTCGGTCATATTATCGACACCCAGGTTATTGCCAACGGCAGTGTCATCCGTACCGCGGTCATCTTCTTCTATTTATCCAATGAAGGTATCAGTATTATAGAAAACGCAGCCAAGATCGGACTGCCTATTCCGGAGAAACTCAAGCTGGTTCTGCAGCAGCTGAACAAGGAGGAAAAGAGCGATGGCTAGATTATGTTTTGACTACGGACATGGCGGCGGTGACCCGGGAGCGGTATATATGGGGAGAAAAGAATCCGAGGATGTCTTGACCGTAGGCAGAGAAGTAGCTGGGATACTAAGGCGTCATGGAGTAATCGTTGATGAAATCAGAACGGCAGATGTTAGCTTAAGCCTGAAAGCCAGATGTGATTTTGAAAACATGGGCAGCTATGATTACTTCATATCCTTCCACAGAAACGCTTTCAAGCCGGAAACGGCCGCCGGGATTGAAACCTACACTTATTTAAGCCCCGGCACCAAATCAAAAGGACTGGCCGAGAAAATTCAAAGCTCCCTGGTCAAGGTTGGTTTTGTTGATCGGGGAGTTAAAACTGCTAATTATCAAGTCTTAAGAGAAACCAAGGCTCCTGCAGTACTTATTGAAATCGGCTTTATTGATAACAGCCAGGACAATGCCTTGTTTGATGCTAAGAGAGATGAAATAGTCAAAGCGATTTCCGGCGCTATCCTTTCCCAACTGGGGTTAGCATACATAGAAGAAAGCAAGAATGGTCTGGAAGGAGCTTTGGAGGTGCTGGTCAGAAACGGCATACTCAAATCCCCCGAATACTGGCTGGAAAATACCCAAGCGGGTAAAACCGTTAAGGGAGAATATGCCGGACTACTTATTAAACGAATGGCTGAATATATTTCGTCTCAACAACATTGACTGATATTATACGAACCGCCCGTGGAGCAATGAACTCGCTCTGCGGGCTTTTTCTTTTTGTTGGGGTTCGACTCCCGCTGATTTTTCGCATATCGGTGGGAGGTAATGACGGTAAAGCATTTTTTGATACCGTCCGATTCTTGCTCCTCCTGTGGCTTATACCGAAGGCTTTTGAGGTTTGCCTTCGGAGGAGGTATCGTAATGACGCAACAGCAAAAAGAGAAAATCATTAAAATGCGACGGGACGGCTTTAGCTATTCAAGAATATCGAAGGCTCTCGGTGTTTCGGAAAATACAGTGAAGTCATTCTGCCGCAGGAACAACCTTAGTAGTGCTTATACTGGACCCGGCGTTCAAAAGGACGGGATCTTCTGCCGACAATGCGGAATCCCCCTTATCCAGACCACTGGTGTGAAGCAAAAACTGTACTGTTCGGATAAATGCCGCATGGCTTGGTGGAACGACCACCCGGAGGCCGTCAACCGCAAAGCCATCTATACTTTTACCTGCCCTATCTGTAGCCTTGAGTTTGAGAGCTACGGAAACAAAAATCGTAAATACTGTTCCCGCGCCTGCTACGGCAGGTCAAAGGCGGTGCGGCATGAGTAAGGCATTAGCAGTAATTCACTATACAGCCACCATGGCAGTTTTCAAAAAATGGCTTGCAGCGGGCATTATCCGCGAAGATGAACTGATAAAAATTGAGACAACTATCGCAGAAAAATACGGGCTTTCTGTTCGCAGTATATATCGCCAAAACGCTTGATAATATGGGCGTTCCGAGCGAATATGTCATAGCGAAAGGAGGTCCTTATGGAAAGAATAGTTAAGAAAATATCATCTTCGGTGTTACCCCTTCCGGCAAGATTACGGGTAGCCGCCTATGCCCGTGTCTCATCCGGAAAAGATGAAATGCTTCATTCCCTTGCGGCTCAGGTCAGCTATTACAGCAGCCTCATTCAGCAACGACCGGATTGGGAATATGCTGGTGTATACGCCGACGAGGCACTGACAGGAACCAAAGATACCCGCCCGGAATTTCAGCGCCTGATTGCCGAATGCAAGGATGGCAAGATTGACATGGTCATTACCAAATCGATATCACGTTTTGCCCGCAACACGGTAACGCTTCTTGAAACAGTGCGGGAACTGAAACTGCTTGGGGTTGACGTTTATTTCGAGGAGCAGAATATCCACTCCATGAGCGGGGACGGTGAGTTGATGCTAACCATCCTGGCATCCTACGCCCAGGAGGAAAGCCGCTCGGTTAGTGAAAACTGCAAGTGGCGGATTCGTAAGGCTTTTCAGCAAGGTGAGATCGTAAACCTGCGTTTCATGTATGGGTACCGAATCAACAATGGTCAAATTGAAATCGATCAGGAACAGGCCGAAATCGTTCGCATGATCTATACCGATTACATAAATGGCCTGGGATGCGACCGGATTGCTGCCAAGCTGCGGGAAATGGGTGCGCGGACATATCACGGTAGAGAATGGACAGCAAAGCGGGTCCTGGCTATCCTTAATAACGAGAAGTATTCTGGCAACGCGCTGCTTCAGAAAAAGTATGTCGCCGACCACTTGTCAAAGAAGCTGGTTTATAACCGGGGAACCCTGCCGATGTACTACGCCGAAGGAACCCATGAGCCGATTATTGACCCGCTCACCTTTCAAAAGGTACAGGAAATCATGGCTCTACGCCGGGAGAATAGAAATGTCAGGCAAAACCCGGCCAACCGTTACCCGTTTTCGGGTTTAATCTTCTGCCCCCGATGCGGCAAGAACTACCGGCGGGTAACCTACAAGGGGCATGCAGCGTGGAACTGTCCCACCTTCGTCCACTCTGGCAAGGACGCCTGCCCAGCCAAACAGATCCCGGAACCAATCTTGTTTTCGCTGACCGCTGAAGTGCTGGGTCTGGCGGAATTTGATGAGGTGGTTTTCCGATCCCAGATCAAGCAGATGCAGGTGCCGGAAGCAAACAAGGTAATTTATATCTTTCAGGACGGTCATGAAGTTGAAGCCCTCTGGCAAGACCGGTCACGCAAATCAAGCTGGGACGACAAAAAGAAACAGCAGGCGCGGGAAAGGGCGCTTGCATACCAAAGGGGGGACCTGAAGTGAAGCCTGCCCGAGCCGTTACTGTCATACCGCCAACCATAAACCGCTTTGCGCCGGAGTCGCCAGGTGTGGTTGCAAAGAAAAGAGTAGCCGCATACGCCCGCGTTTCAACAGATTCTGAGGAACAGCTTACCAGCTACGAAGCCCAGGTAGACTACTATACCAAATACATCAACGAACGTGCTGATTGGGTATTTGCCGGGATCTACACCGATGAGGGTATCAGCGCCACCAACACCAAAAAGCGCGATGGGTTCAAGCAGATGGTTGCGGATGCACTGGATGGGAAGATTGATCTGATCGTTACTAAATCAGTCAGCCGTTTTGCGAGAAACACAGTGGATTCTCTGGTTACGGTACGCCAGTTAAAAGAAAAAGGCGTTGAGGTCTATTTCGAGAAGGAGAACATTTACACGCTGGACAGCAAGGGGGAACTTTTAATCACCATTATGTCCAGCCTGGCACAGGAAGAAAGCCGTTCAATTTCTGAAAATGTAACCTGGGGCCAACGCAAACGTATGGCTGATGGCAAAGTCAGCCTGCCTTATGCCCACTTCCTTGGGTACGAAAAGGGCGAGGATGGTTTGCCCAAAATCGTAGAAAAGGAAGCGGAAACAGTGCGGCTGATTTACAGGATGTTTCTTGAGGGTAAAACACCTTCAGCCATCGCAAGACACTTGGCCGATCAGGGTATCCCCTCACCATCCGGAAAAAAGACCTGGCAGGTGGCCACAGTAATAAGCATTCTGACTAATGAGAAATACAAGGGTGACGCACTGCTGCAAAAACGCTTCACGGTGGATTTTCTCACTAAAACCACCAAAGTCAACGAGGGTGAGGTTCCCCAATACTATGTGCAGAACAGCCATCCCGC
>SCLJ03000242.1_pt2 | contig 10674 bp, 13 predicted proteins | sample 7267891 | NCBI WGS metagenome assembly SCLJ03 (sample SAMN10721082, study PRJNA514188) | viral metagenome | isolation source: depth-stratified mine tailings core B | place: China: Fankou Pb/Zn Mine tailings
TATAATATTTTTATTTAATTTCTTATCTAACAATTCTTATATTTATTATTTTCTTATCATGGTTAAAAATTCTTTGGATAAGCTAATAACTTTTAATTTTTTAATTCGTCTATTTTAGTATCCTTAATTAGAAAGTTAAAAAATTAAGATTATTTTTAACTTTTATAAAATTTCAAAATCCCTTTTTTATGGAATCAAAAAGTTAAAAATAATCTTAATTTTTTAATTTTCGTCATAGTTAAAAATTCTTTGGATAAGCTAATAACTTTTAATTTATTAACTTATCTATTTTAGTATCCTTAATTAGAAAGTTAAAAAATTAATAAAATTCTTAACTTTTATAAAATTTCAAAATCCCTTTTTTATGGAATCATAAAGTTAAAAATAATCTTAATTTTTTAATTCGTCATCAGATAACCACTTTTTATGAAACTTTTAATTCGTCATCAGATAACCACTTTTTATGAAACTTTTAATTCGTCATCAGATAACCACTTTTTATGAAACTTTTAATCCCCCTTTATAAATATCATTATTTTATTATATAAAAATATATTTATCTACATATATTATAATATGTTTAATAATTTACAATTTAGTTTTGAAAAAGAATATATTGATAATAAATTAGAATATTTGGATTTAAAAATAAAAAAATTAGAAAAACAAATAAATAAAAAAAATTTTAAAGATACAATGGTTCAGGCAGAAGATGATTTATTTGATTATGTATATAATAAATATAATGATAATGAAGAATTACAGGCGGCAGCTCCCATATATTATGCGAAATTAAAAAGGTGCGAAACTGTTGAAGAAATTGAAGAATTTATGGAAAATTTTAATAAATAATATAATTTAATAATATATAAATGGATTGTTACCAAGTAAATAAAATAGTAATGTGTAATGAGGATGGTTATAATTTTGAAATTGAATATATGAATAGCGCAGAATTAAGATTAATTTTAAGGGAAGATGAAGAAGAATTATCTTTAGATTTAGAAAAGGGAGACATTAAAAAAATTGTAAAAATATTTAATTATTGGTTGGATAATAATAAATTGGTAGATTTGGATTTAATTAATTAAATATAAAAATATTATATTATAATATTTTTATGTTATAAAAATGATATAAAGATTATTTTATATATAAAAATATAGATGTCTGAATTTGCAAAAACAGAATTAAGTTATAATCCTGAATATGTATTAACATTAATAAAAAATAATGAGAAAGGAAAAGTAAAAAAATACATTTCCTGTTATTTTATTAAATTAAGTAATATACAGCAAGTATTAATGTGGAAACCGGATAAAAGGAGTTTTGAAATGTTAGATGATAAAATATTGGTATCGAGATATTTAACATGCGATTTAGTAATTTTTGAAAATTTTATAATAGATGGAAATACTATAGTTAAAAAATGGTCAGTTCGTGAATGGTTTTTTAGTTCAGAAAATCCTATTTATACACCTTGTAATAAAATAGGAAAAGAAAAAATTTTTACAAGCTCTACTGGTGAAAAATATGTGAACTTTTTTCCTGAGCTATTACATAGTAGAAAACCAAAAAAGAAAATAACTAATTTTAGTAAAGATATACAGGATAAAGTTAAATTTGTATGGAATCATTTAAATATTACATGGTGTTCGAGAAAACCAGACCAATTTAAATATATTCAATTATTTATATCACATATGATTAATGGGCGTAAAATGACAGCATGTATAAATATTCGATCACCGAAGGGAATAGGAAAATCTATTTTTATAAATTTTTTGCGTTCTTCTGTTGTAGGTGAAGAGGTAGTTTATCAAACATCAGATGCACATATATTATATGGTAATTTTAATGCTGCATTGATGTATATTATGTTATTTGTTCTTGAGGAAGCACCATGTGGAACTTTAGGAGAATGGAAAGTTTTAGATAGTAAATTAAAAAATTATATTACTGAGCCAGTAATTAGTATCGAAAAAAAAGGAAAGGATCATTTTAAAACTGATAATACAGTTAGTTTTATTCTTTTTTCTAACAAAAACTCAGTTATATATACAGAAGATGAAAGACGTTATTTTAGTCCCGATACTTCGGCAGAATTAAAAGGAAATAAAGAATATTTTACTAAATTGGCGGAAATAATGGAGGATAAAGAAGTAGGAGAAGCTTTTTATTGGAATTGTATACAAATAGCTGAAGAAAACCCTAAATGGCATGAGCAATTCGATATGCCATTATCACAAGAAAATATACGTAATATTTCAGATAATGCGACTTCTATTTTACAATTTATAAAAAACGAATTTGTATTACAAAAAATTGGTATAGATATGAAACTTTCGGCATTTTATGAAAAATATAAATTTTATTGTAATAGAAATCAGGTAAAATATATAGTAGCAAAAGGAGAATTTGTTTCGCGAATAAAAGATATGGGTATAGATTATATCCATCAATCTTCAAAACATAAAAATCAGAATTGGTTAATTAAAGAATGGAAAGACTTATATAAAATATTTAAATTGAAAAATCTAATAGCTGAATGGGATGATTTTGAAACTCATGCACCAACACCAAATCCTGACGATATCGAATTTAACGAAGAAAAAATAACATCAGATGATAAAATAAATTTACTTGGAATAAATGAAGAAACTAACGTTACTCAAAAAGAAACTAAACCTAATCATGATGAATGGAAAGAAATAAAAGAAATGAATAAACAAATGAAGTTAAATTATAAAAATGCTATAGACTCATTAAATAAAATAGAATTTATATACTCATCCAATATTTTTAAAGACTACGATAAATTATTTTGTTGGAATAGCGAAAAAAAAGATTCTTCGCGGGTGTATAACACCGCCGAAGAAGAAATTTTCGCTAATTATAAACTTGAATTTGATTAACTTATAATGATGGTAATTATACCATAATTATAATTAATAATTTATTTTTATATCATATTATGTTTATTTTCGTATTCTTCTACTAATTCAGGAACACTTTTTTTAATTTCATTATATGGTTCCCATGTATCATAACTGGAATCGTACCCTTTCCAAGAAATTAATAAATAATTTTTACCTTTAATTTTCTTTTTACCTAAAATTTTTTTAACTACATAAGTAATACCTGGCTCATTAATTCTTTCTTTTAAAACAATCTCACCTGGTGGTTCCATTTCATTACTGGGGATAACTTGTAATTCACTTTTAGAATATAAAACTTTTTCTATTCCATCAGGTTGTGTTTTATCATCTAACATATATCTAGGTGGTTGACCAGGATTTAAAATAATATTTTTAACAGTTCTTATTTTAGGATCATAACGGATATCGCCAGCTCTAAATTTACCTATTTGTTTTTCGCCTAAAACATTTCTTGGTTCATCTAAAATAGCTCTTACTTTAGTTCCTATTCCTAATAAATTACAAGTATCGCCTTTACATATTACCTCATCATTAATTTTTATTTTTTTCAATTTTTTCAATTGTTCCGAATAATGTTTATTCATAGCTAATAAAATATCGGGTAATATATCGGTCCATCTTCTAGATACTTGATTAGTTAATAATTCTTCGGCAGTCATTTTTTTCATTAAAGCCGTACCAATAATTTTATTTCTACTTTCAACAACGGCTTGTTGTTTATGTCTACCAGGTTTACCATATCTCATACGTATACCATGTTTGTTAAAATAATCTTTTACAACTCCTTTGAATTCACCTCCTGGGTCTGTCTCCATTCTGGATTTTGGAATTTTTACAACACCTCTTTTATAAATTTTTTTAAAAGCATCTTTTACAGATTCTGCATTTTTATTTTTTAGAGGTTCAGCATCAGTTAAACGGCTTCCTAAATCGACAACTACCAATAAATATTTAAACCCATTATCATTAGGAAGAAACAATAAATCGGCTTGTTGCACATAACCAGGTTTTATAATTGGATAATGACCCCTATTTATTCTCGAATCTTTTTTTTGTTTTTTAAATAAATTTTCTAATTCTTGTTTATCCAAAAATTTTTTACTTACTGGTTCAATATTATAAGATCTATAGTATTTATGTTTTTCATCCATATATATATTAAATAACGGTAAAAATTTTTATTTAAAATGATATAAAGACTATTTATACTATTATAAATATATTATAAATGATGAATAAATATAAATATGAATTAGATATATTTAAAAAATTAAATGAAGAATTTAAAAAAAATAATGAAGAATGGATAAAAAAATTTTTTAAATGGGAAAAAGCTAATAAATATAAAAAATTTATAGACTACTACAGAGGATCATATGAGTATAGAAAAAGACATTTGAATTATATGAAACAAAAAATAAACTGTCCTATATGTGGTTTATATACTTCTAGAGCATATATGACCAGGCATAGAAGAACAACCATGTGTAAAAAAAGAGCTGATCTTAAATTAAAAAGTGCTGAAAGTTTGCTAAATATACCTATAGATAAAGTAGAAAGTTGTATTAAAAAATTTAAAAAAGAATTCAAAAAAATGAATAAAAAAAATAAATAATTTAAAAAAGTGTTATAAAGAAATATTTGTAATATTATAAATATATTATAAATGTTTCAAACAACACCTAAATATAGAGAAACGAATGTTAGATATAGAGGTGGTAATAGAATAAAAGAATTTATATTTGAAAGTGAAAGAGGATTTAAAAGAGAAGATATCCAAAAATATGTAGATAACATGAGGAATGAATATTTAAGATTAGGATTTAAAGGAGATATTCAAGTAGCTTTATGGTATGACAAAGAACAACGGTTTTTTTCAAATGGATATATGAATATAGAAGACCCAATAAGATTATTTAGTTTTGAAGCAAATTATGAGGTTGAGGGCATAGATCCTAAAAGACACGAAAAGGTATTAATAAGAGTATCTAAAACTCCTACTACTAATGGTAAAGTACAAGGCAAAAAAGGTGAAAATAATGATTGTTTATATAATTGTTTAAAAGAATTAGTACCAGATTTAAAAAAGATATGGGTTAATGATTTCTATTTTAAAAAATATTTAGGATTGGATAAAAAAGATGGTGTAGATGTAAGTAAAATTAAATTAATAGAAAAAGAATTAAAAGATTATAAAATAAATGTAAATGGAGATGATCAGTATATATCAATTAAAAAAGCAAAATATGAATTATTTTTATTATTGGTTAATGAACACTACACAATAGATAAAAAAAAGATGTGGAAAAATAGAATCTCAGATGTACGAAAAGAACCATTAGTATATAAAAAATCACCGGATGATTATTCGAAAATAATTATATTTGGAAGTACAAGAGAAACTAGGTGGAAAGTTGGACACTGCGAATGGGAACGCAAAGATTTTTTATGTGAAAAAAGAAATTATTATTATGGTCATTTTTGTTTTATAGAAGCCGAAAAAGATGAATCAATGAAAGAAAAGTATTTAGAATTTATAATTAATGCGAATAAATTATTAGAAATTACAAATGGTAGAATAGATTTATATAAGACAGGTGGGGATTTCCGCTTATGGTCTTTAGAATTATTTAAACAAATGACCCCAAATATTCAACCGGAAGAATTAAAAGCAGATGAAGCGGAATGGTTAGAAAATGCAAAATGTGGACCTTTAGCATGGGCTAGACGTGGATATAAGGGAGAAGGTTATAAATATGATGTAATTTCTGAATATGGGGCTATTATGAGACATCAGAATTTTTCTGTACCAATAAAAAGAGGAGAATTTAGAAAGATAACAAAAGAAGAATTTGAAAATATGGATTATTATTTATTTGGAATTTATAGAGCTAAAATAACGGGATCGAAATATAAACTTTTTAGAAATAATAGTAGAAATTTTTATACACATTATGAATTAACTTTAGCTAAAAAACGAGGATATGAAATAGAATTAATAGAAGATGAAAAACCAAATTTTTTATATTATGATAAAGACACCAGAGTAAACGGGAATAAAATGTTTAGGGAATTTGTTGATTATGTATTTTTTTTAAAACAAAAAGGTATTGGTTATTCAAAAAAAATATTAAATAGTTTATGGGGTGCGATGATTCAAAAGAATAAAATTAGGAAATACATAAAAAAAGATGAGGAATTAATAATAGAAGATAGCCTTAAACTTGCGGATACTATAGATCATCCAAATGGTTACGAAGAACATGTACTTTTACCTATTTCTAAAATATATGTTTCTGATTTTGCAAGAATAGGACCATTTATTTTAGCATTTGCAAGAAAAATGATAAGTGAAATTATAGAACCATTTATACAAGATGTTGTAAGATTACATACGGATGGTTGGATAAGTAAAAAACCATGTAAATTTAATAAAAAAGGAGCTTCTATATCATGTGTAAAAGAAGGTAATGATATAGGAAATATTAGATATGAAGGATACTGTGATTATATTAATATTATTCATTGTAATGAGATAATAGGAAAAGATGGAAAAAGAGTTTTGGGAAAAAACGAAAAATTATATTGGCTTATTAATCCCTAATAACAAGATTAGATTTCTGAGGGAAGGTTTTATGAATACCAATAGCTAAAGAAACAGATAGTAAGATAGATGTAATAATAGATGTTATTAATCCTGCTTCTTGTAAACCTGTCATAGAATATTTATGTTTATATTTTTCAGCTAAATTTTCTAAAATTTTTTCTGCTGAAGCAGTATGTCCTTTTTTTAAATCATTATATAATTTATCTACTTTTTCAAGATCTTTATTTGCATTTGGAGCATCTAAATCTTCAATATTTTTTTTTAATATTTCTTTTTGTGCTTCTAAATGACCATATACACGAGGATGCATTAAAATATATATTATATTAATAGTATATATTTTAAATTTTAAGAGTTTTAGTTTTTTTTATCCCATATGATATAGCCCTTCTTATGAGAGGCTTTACAATAGCTAAAAAAATCGGAAGGGCAGTTAGAGTAATTAATATAATAGATATAGTATAACCATGTTTAGCCCATTTTCTTTCTTTTTGCATTCTTTTATATTTTTCTTTTAAAGCATCTATCAGGGATTTGGCTTTTTTTGGTTCTTGTTGATCTGCTCTTTTAAAAATTTCATCTATCATAAATAAATCTAAAGCTGCTTTATCTTGATTACCTCCATAAATCTTAAGTATATGTTTTTTTATATATTCCTTTTCTTTTTCAATAGATTTTTTTATTTCTTCTGGGTCATCTTTATGAAAATTCATTTATATAATTAATTCATTTTTTTTAATATTTAGCACTTTTTAATAATGATCTTAATTTAGTTTTTGAACCTGTATGTCTTCTTCTTCGACGGGATTTACTCCCACCTATTAATCTTCTTCTTCGCATTCTATATAATCTAAATAGAAATTAATTTATAAATATGCCATTATTAAAATTTATTTGCTATATCACCAAAGAATGATTTTATACCACCAAATGTATCGCCAATTTTACCGAATATATCAGTCGCTTTATTTGTTGCACAATCAATAGGATTTAAGATACAAGTTATACCGCTCCAATTAATAATAAAAAAAAGAACTACTAATATTAATGCAAAATCCAATAAATCCATTTTAATATATACTTTAGGTAACAAATTATATATTAATTTATGATTTTCGTAATAATTCGGGTAAATTACTATGGCGCTTTGCTTGATTATGTTTTTTCTTACTTACTATTTTCCCTCTTTTGTTTTTCATGAGGTCTGATTTTGTTAAACCTCCGGCTGTTTGTTTAGCGGTCCCGTTCCAAACTTGGCGTTTACTACCACATCTCATAGTTTCACTAACCATTATTATATAATTTAGCTAATAAATTAATTTAATATATTTTAATAGAACAATTTAAAGACCTTATCAGCCGAAATAAATATATGATTTGGAACTTCTGAAAATACATCGACATTGTAATTTTCTGTTAAATTAGAACCGAAATTTATAGTAAGAATAGGATTTACCATATTAGTAAAATCCAAATTTCCCATAAACGAATTAGGATTATTGGGTTCAAAAGACCAAGAGAAGCCGTAAATTGGTATTCCATCGAAACCTGGGAATCTTTGAGCATTGATAATATGTATATTAACTAAACTATCAATAATATTTTGTTTAATTATAGTTGTACCGGCTGCATCTAAGCTCCAAGATGATAAAAACTGAAAGTTCATAGGTTGATTACCATAAGTTGTAGTTACACTGACAGAAGGACGAAGGATAAAATAAAAGTCAGCTGTTGGGGATCTGAAATTAGTTAATTTAATTTGGTATGAACTACTGCCAGCTAATAAAACTTGACCTAAAACCTTTTGTGCAGTATCTACTATTTTCATATCATAACCTTTAACACATAAATCTCTTATTGCAATTCTTTGAGGATCAGTAACATAATAACACTGTGTTAATAATTGTAATGTAGTAATTGAAGCAGTAGGAGAACCAGAATCGGCGTTTAAAAATTGTGTTTGATCTTTAAAAGTAATATCTACTCTAACATCATTTTTACCAGCAATATAACGGATAGGTAAAAAATATGATGGGTTTTCACTTCTTGACCAAAAAGGGATAAAATCAATATAAAAAGTTTGAGGTTGAGTAGCTAAATTAATTCTTTGAGTAGTTGTAAGATTACCAGCAACTAAATTTTGAAAAGCTTTAATTTGTTGAGGCGATTTATTCCTTAAATAATAAATAATTATTTCTTCGGATGTAATAGTAGTTGTCAAAATACCACCTATATAAATATCAACTGTTTGAATAGCATTAACAACATAATCGCAAATTCTAGCATTTGTAGCACCTCCACCAAGAGCAGGGATAACAAGTTTTATATAACAATCACCTATCATATCACAGTTATTATAAAGCATAAAAGAATATTTGGTACCAAAATTTTGTGGCGACGTACCATAAACATCGGTTAATCTGTATTCTTCCACGAATGGCATAGAATAATTATTACTTGGTGCATGTAAAAATAAACTTAAATCTGTTGATTCTACAGATTGTCCGTGCTTACTATTAAAGTATACTAATAAATCGGCCATGATTAATATATTATATCGTAATAAAATAAATTTTTTATTAAATTTATTTTATTTTTTTAATTATATTAAAATTTATTTCATACTTCCAAGTTGTCCTTGGATTATAACACTTACAAATGAGACACCGGCAACAACTAAACCTAGTTTCCATAATTCACCCATATCTCCTATACCCATAAAATATTTAAATACGAGCATAGCCAAGACACCGTTAAGAAGAGGCACAAAAATAGGACTGTAAATGAAATCTGAAAAATTCCACATCTGATATATTTATAATTAACAAAATAATATTTTTTATAGTTCTAAAATCAATGATATTTTTTTTTTATTTTATATTTCCTGATATTTAGTTTTTAATTCTTGTAATTTAGATGGTTCCATATTTTTCATTTTTTCTAATTGTTGTTCTTTTCTAACATTCATCGAATGAACATGAAATACAGTCTGTGTAACTAACATTACGAACCTTAATTCGCAACTAGAACTAAATAAATTATATTTAATCATCAATTCATTTAAAACTTTATCAAAATCGCTTTTATTTTGTACGGCTACTTCTGCTAAACCATCTAATTTTAAACCTAATGGTAATAATCGTGAGCCATGTTCTAATAATCTAAAACTTGTTAAAAGAAAAATTTGTGCTGCCACTAAAGAACCGCTACCATCAAGTTCATTTTGTAACTGGTCTATTTCATATTGTAATTCAGCTAATGACAATCGTTCAGGTACTGTTTCTTTTCTTTTAAATTCAAATGTAGACCTATATTTTTTATATTTTTCAATTAATTGTAATTTAAGTAATTTTTCTTCTTCTGTTAAATTCTTTTCTTCTTTAATTTTAACTATTTTTGACTCTTCTTTTTTTTCTTCAATAATTTCTTTCCTTGGCCTTCCTCTACCTTTCTTTTTAATATTTTCATTCATTTTTTCCGTTAAATCAATTTGATCATTAATTTCTTCGTGAGTGTTGCGCACTCGCTCAGAGTGCAGCGACTCTTCGCGAGTAAATAAGCCTTTTTCGGATTTATTTTCATTATTTATTTTATTTTCATTATTTATTTTATTATTATTAATTTTATTTTCATTTTTATTTTTAATTGATTTAGGATTTAAAATAGATTTTGATTTTTCAAAAGGTTTAATTATTAATTTTTCATCGTCACTTCCATAATTAAAATCATCAATTAATTTAATATCGGATAATTCATCTTCGGAATCACTAAAATTATTTTTATTTTTTTTATTATTTTTATTTTTATTTTTTTTATCTGGAAAATCAAATTTAACATTTTTTTTATTCGGCATTTTTAATTAAATATATATTTAATAAATATATTTAATTAAATTTATTTATTTAATTTTATTCCGTGTAATAAAGCTTTTTTATGTTTTTCCGTAAGTGTCCCATCTTCATTATATAATAAATCTTTTTCTCCATTCATTTTATTTAATACATTTTTATTATCTTTAATATAATTATTTCTGACTTCTTTGAAAGTTTTTCCATTATCAAATTTATAATTTTCTAATTTTTTATGATCTCCATTAGCTGCTTTATGAGCTTCTACAAGGTCTCCATG